>Ga0316191_10000639_pt1 | contig 22952 bp, 13 predicted proteins | sample Eddworburr2cm_MG_FD_204928 | JGI IMG/M metagenome (GOLD analysis project Ga0316191, IMG submission 204928) | Coastal sediment microbial communities from Maine, United States - Eddy worm burrow 2 cm | ecosystem: Environmental > Aquatic > Marine > Coastal > Sediment | place: USA: Maine... | reverse complement strand
CCGATGATCATCTCAGTCGGCCTTGCGTCCGGTCAGCGACCGCAGGAGCTCGCCGGGGCTGACGGTCGCGTTGTCGATCAACGGCTTCGCCCACAGACCGATCGAGAGGATATAGCCGAGCGTCACGAAGAGCAGGGTCATACCGACACGGAGACCGAACTGATCGCCGAGCCAGCCCACCAGGGCCGAGACAACCGCCCCACCGACGATGCCGGTGCAGAGAATGCCCGAGAAAGACCCATGGTGCTCGGCGACCGAGTTGAGAGCGAGCGAGAAGATCACCGACCACATCACCGACAGGAAGAAGCCGACCATCATGAAGGCGATGTAGGAGACCTGGGTCGAGCCGATCAGCGCGACACCGAGGCTGACCATCGAGGCGGCGGTGAAGGCGACCAGGACTTTACGGGCGTCGATCAGCTTGAGGAGGACGAGCCCAAGCAGACAACCGGCAGTCAGTAAACCCCAGAAGTAGGAAACCGCGCGCGCGCCCTCCACCTGAGGGTCGAGCCCGTGATAGGTCTCGAGGAAGCGTGAGACCCAGTTGGCAACTCCCTGCTCGGAGCCGACATAGGCGAAGATGCCGAAGAAGAAGAGCCACACGTAGCGGTTTTTGAGGAGCTCGATATACGACGAGGCGGCACCCGCCTTCTCGTCCTCCTTGAGCTCGACCTTTGGCAGCTTCACCGCAAAGAGGACCACGATCATGGCCAGGGTCACAACCGTAAAGACCCAGTAGAGCGACACCCACGGCAACTCGGAGGGCACCACCCGAGCCAGCAGGCCGAGAATGCCGCCGGCCGGTGCCGGAGCGTCACCGCCGAGATTGGCCACGAGATAGGAGTAGACATGCGGGCTGAGGAACGAGGCGGCGCCGAAGACCAGCTGCCCCATCACCGAGTAGAAGGCGAAGTTCTCCTCGCCGCCGGCGACCCGCAGCAGCGGGTTGATGGCCACCTGGGTCATGGTCATGCCGATGCCGATCATGAAGAGCGACACCAGGGCGACGGTAAAGGTCGGTATCGACGCAAAGAGGAAGGAGCCGCCGAAAGCGAGGACAAAGGCCGCGATCAAAATCGGCTTCTGGCCGAAACGATCGAGCAGCACACCGGCCGGGATCGACATCACCCCGTAGGCAACGAAGAACGAGAACGGCAAGAATCCAGCCAGGGTGAGGCTCAGGGCAAAGCTCGAGATGATGTCGGGCACGAGCGGACCGAGAATGTTGGTCAGGAACGAGACCACAAAGAAAATCAGAAAGACGAGTAAAACAATGCCCATACTTCGCTTCATTTTGTTACCTCTGGTTTCGCAGAATTCTCTGTCATCCCGAGCGAGGACCCCCTGGGTCCGAGTCGAGGGACCCCCCGAAGCCAGAGAGTGATGCGAACGAGTAACTCTCCGGAGAATTCGGGGGATCCTTCGACTCGCTCAAACCCTTTGGGTTCTCGCTCGCTCAGGATGACAGCCTGGTTGAGTTTCATCTACCTACCAGGTTCGCTTCGATGCGCGCCACATTCCATCCCTTCACCATCAACCTCGCACCCGACACATCATCGATGGCTGGAAAACGCGCCGTCAGCTCACGGCTTTCGCCGGGCAGAATCGAAACGTAGTTGTCGTCCCACAAGACCGGCAAGATCGAGTTGCCATCTTCGTCGACCACACGAAGCTCGATAAAGAAGGCCAGAGCGTCGGCGGAGTTGCTGAGCTGCACCGTGACTTCCGATCCATTGCCAGACGCTGACACCTCGAGCTCGACCTCGGGGAGGTCGTCGAGGGCCGTGAAGTCAGCAAACTCTTTGGTCGGTGTCACGAACCAGAGGTTGTTCTCGTAGTCGAGGACATCGGGTTCGGTCGAGAGCCAATAGAAGTTTCGGGCCACCTCCGCGCCAGAAGTGTCCTGCAGCACGAGATCGAGGAACCAGACCGGCGTCGGCGCTTCTTGACCGGCAAACGACACCACAGGCTGCGCCCCGGCCGGCGGCAGATCGATCTCATAGCTCTGGTTGTAGATCTCCCTTGCGGAAAGATCGAAGGCCCGGACAACGGCAGTGAGTCCTTCCCCCTCGAAACGGGAATCGTTGACCGCATAGACCGTTTTATCGGCGTAGTTGAAGCTGAGGTTCAGCGGCTGGCTCGCGGCGCGGGTGCCGTAGAACGCTCCGTTCGGCATCAGATACCAGTCGTAGAGCTGCCAGTAGGTCTCGGGCCACGCCGAGTTGAGCATCCACTGGATGAGGCCGGTGGTCAGCGGGCGGTTGACGGCAAAGCTCTCGAACATCGGGCGGATGGCCTCATAGCTCGCGGCCTGGGCCTTGAAGAGAAATTCTTCCGCCGAATCGGACGACCCATAGCGCCGGTCGAGGGCTTCGACGTAACGGTCCATGTCGTTGAACTCGTTACGGCCGCAGTGGTAATTCCAGACCTCACCGATCGGCCACAGATTTTCCGGAGAAATCATCCGCCGCATGCTCTCGAGCGGCGGTGGTTGCGGCCCCGGCCCGGTTTCGGTGTTGAAGCCATAGGCGCCACCGTGCTCGCGGTCCTCCCACCAATAGACCGGCGGCACCCAGTCATAGGGCCCGCTCATTTTGACCCCGCTCGGCCCGCTGACCTCTGACTCGACCCAGCCGCAGGAGACCAGCGGCGGCCGCGTCGGATCAATCTCCTCGAGGGCGGCCTGGTAGCGCCGTTCGAGATCGGGATGGGGCAGGAGATCACTCGCCAGGACCCAGGTGAAGATGCTCGGGTGGTTGCGGAGATAGCGAACCTGGTCGGCGAGCGACACCGCGACAAGATCCATCTCCTCCTCCTCCAGCACACCCCCATACTCCTCGCTCACCGGCTTGCCGAGATAGTCCTCCCACTCCCATTGGCAGCTCCAGCCGGGCATGACAAGGATGCCCTCCCGGTCGGCAGCGTCGTAGAGGTAGTGGCTCGAGCCCCAGAATCCCTCGAGCCGGATGGTGTTGAGGTGCATTTGCTTGACATAGGCGAGCTGAGCGTCGATCTTCTCCGGGGTATCCGACAACAGGAGGTCATCGACCCAGCCACCGCCACGGATCAGAACCGGTTGACCGTTGACCGTGAAGCCGCGATGGCCCTCGTCGTTGAAGGAGGTCCCGAACTGGCGGATCCCGAAGGTCGCCTCCGCGGCATCGGAAACCTGACCCTCCAAATCGGCTGTCAACGACAACGAGTACAGATTCGGTTCACCGAGGGTGTAAGGCCACCACAGACGAGGTTCCTCAACCCTCAGAACGTCGTAGTCATCAGGGGTGAATCGAACCAGCTGCGATTCGTAGGGCGCGAGGATGACATCGGCGGAGAATCTGATCTTCTCAATCCGGCCTCCCACTTTTGTCGTGACCTCGGCGTCGCTGTGGTTCCTCACTACCGCCGAGATCTCGATTCCCGCCGACTCCAGGGTGTCGAGGTCGACGTCGGTCCGGACGGCGACATCGTTGAGGGAGACGGCGTCGGTCAGACGCAGCGAGACCGGCCGCCAGATGCCCATGTTGTTGTCGGGCGGACGGGGATTCCAGTCGACGAAGCCGATCGTGAAATCGCCCGGCCGTGGTGGGTGGACCGCCACCGCGAGGGCATTGGGCCCCTCGACCAGACGACCGCTGACATCGAACTCGTGGACCCGGTAGGCGCCGACAACCATGTTGCGCGCCGCCAGTTGCTCGCCGTTGAGCCAGATGTCGGCCGAGTAGTTGATGCCCGCGAACTGGAGGACCGCCACTTTGTCGACTTCCTCCGCCGAGACCTGGAACTCGGTCCGATACCACCACGGTCCCTTGAACTGCTCGGTGTCGACCTTTTCGAGATTGGTTTCGAAATAGAGATCAGGGTAGAAGCCGTTGGCTACCAGTGCTGCCATCGGCGTTGCCGGCACCGAGGTCGCGATCCACCCGCCAGCGTCAAATCTCATCGCCGACACGGCCGCACCACCTTCGGCGACCTCGGCCGCAGCCTGGAGGGACCAGTCGTCTGTCAGCAGCCGCGATGGAATCACTGAATCCTCAGGCGCGCCGCACGCGGTACCCAACAACAGCAAAGCCACTCCCAAAAACCGACACATCCGGCCGAAATACATCCTGCGCATCTCTCCCCCTCGTCCCAAACCCCTCACACCGCACCATAATCAGCTCGCCCCTTCGATCCGCGACCGATAGTACTGCGCCCGCTCCAACACCTGCTGGAGCTCGGCCTGCCGGCCCTGGCGCGAATAGACATCAGACAGCAGGTAGTAACCAAGCACCTTGAGTTCGTCCGCCTCCGCCCGCTCGAGACCGGCGCGAGCCAGCCGCTCCACCTCCGGCAGATCTCGTTCCTGTTTGAGCAGGATCCGGGCCAGCAGCAGGTACGGCTTCGGCGCCTCTGCGTCCGCCTCGATCAAGACCCGCATCTCCCGCTCCGCGCCGGCGACGTCTCCCATCCGAAAGAGCAGATCACCGAGGTTGAACCGCGCCATGATCGCCTCCGGGAAAAGCTCGAGCTCGAGCGAGTAGGCTGCGCAAGAGGCGTCGAAGCGACCCTGCCCCTCGTAGAGGAGCCCGAGGTGAAAGTGGGCAAATGGAAACTCAGGGTACTCGGCGATGATGGCGTCGAGCATCGGCTCCGCCAAATCCAGCCGGCCCAGACCCATGTTGGCGACCGCGAGGTTGAGACGGTTGCGGGTCAGCTTGGGTTGAATTTCGACCGCTTTCTGGAGCGGATTCAACGCGCTCTGGTGATCGTTGGCGCGCATGTGAACTCCGGCCACGAGCTCCCAGGCCTGGGTGTTGCGGTCGTCCGCCGCCAGCACCCGTCTGGCGAGCGCCATCACCTCGTCGTCCTTGCCTTCCTCGGAGAGCATTTTGGCCATAGTGATCGCCGCCGCCGTGTTGTCCGGGTCGTCCTTGAGAAAGTCATCCAGCACCATCTTTGCGTCTTCGACGCGTCCCGTGTTTTGATAGGCGGTCGCGAGCAGGAGCTTGGCCTGTGGGATGGCTGGGTCCTCGTCAAGCACCCTCTCCAGGACTTCGGCCACCTCCTCGTATTCATCCCCTTCCATCAGATGAGCTGCGTAGCCGATCGCCTCGTAAAAGAGAATCTTGTCCTTGGGATCGGCGAGGTCCTCTCCTTCCACGGCCACCGAAGCTCCGCCGACATAGCCCAGCGCCGCCAGCATGCCGAGGGTCTCCTGGTCGAGGTCGGCCTCCTGGGTCTCGGGAGCGCCGGCCTCGACATCCTCTCGAAGCTTTGTTAGCACCGCACGAAACTCGTCGGCCAACGGCTTTTCACTTCTGAGGACGTTGTTGGTTTCCCGCGGGTCGAGCGAAAGGTTATAGAGCTCTGCTCGCGGGGCGTCGATGAATTTGTAACTCGAAGTACGCACGCCATACAGTGCGCTCCATCCATACTGGAGATTGACTGCCATCGATTCCGAGTAGGAGAACTTTGGTCCTTCGCCAGATGTTTCGAGCATCAACGGCACCAAAGAACTGCCGTGGAGCGGGTCAGGAGCCTCGACGCCCACCAGGTCGAGCACCGTCGGCAGGACATCGATGGTTCGGACCTGGGCGGGGATCCGAACGCCCTCGAGATCGCGGCCCGGAACCCTGACGATCAACGGCACCTTCACGGTGGCGTCGTAGATGTAGTAGCCGTGTTCCTTCTCGCCGTGATCGCCGAGGCTTTCACCGTGGTCGCCCACGACCACGATAACCGTGTTCTCGGCCAGACCTCGCTCATCAAGCCAATCCAGGAGACGGCCAACCTGGGAATCGGTGAAGGCGATCTCGCCGTCGTAAAGCCCGTCCTTGCCGCGTCCGTTGAATTGAGAACGGTATGGCTCCGGCGGATTGTAGGGCTTGTGCGGATCGTAGAAATGGAGCCAGGCAAAGAACGGTCTCTCGTCGGGTTGATTAAGCCAGTCCAAACTCAGGTCAACGACCTGGTCCCCCGGTCGCTGGACACCCGCCAGATCGAGCTTCTGGTCTGGACCGACATCGAAATCGTCGTCGAAGCTCTCGAAGCCCTGGCCGAGGCCCCAACGCTGATCGAGCACGAAGGCGCCGATGACGGCTCCGCACCGGTAACCGGCGATCGACAACCGTTCGGCGAGGGTCTCGTGGACATCGGCCAGCGCGGCGCCGCCATTCAGGCGGACACCGTGGTAAGGCGGGTAAAACCCGGTCATGATGGAGGAGTGCGAGGGCAGGGTAAAGGCGGTCGGGGTGACCGCGGTTTCGAAGAGCATCCCCTCGAAAGCCAGCTCATCCATCCGCGGCGTTTCGGCCGATTCGTAGCCATAGGCACCGATGCGATCGGCGCGGGTGGTGTCGAGAGTGATCAGGAGGACGTTGGCGTTGATAAAATCAAGGTCTGATGGCGCCTCCGCCGCCCGTCGACATCCGACTGGGATGAACGAGAGAGCGACTACAGGCCCTATCCCCAGCGCCAAGCAAATCTGTTTCACTTTCATCGACGGGACCTGCCTCTTTCAGAACCCCTGGCATTCCGGGAGCGGGTAACCCCCGCCCCTACGTTCATTTGTAGGGGAGGGGTTTATCCCCTCCCTTTCCAGACCCTAAAGCTGGAGGGCCCGTTTGGGCCCTCCAGAGAATAGCAACGTTTACAAAACGATCAGAAGTCGAACTTCAGACCGAGGCGGTAGATCCGCGGTGTGACCAGACCATAGACGCGGCCGTAGTCACCCTGGCCGTAGCCCACCCTGTTCGGTGCGCCCTCGTTGAAGGCGTTGAGCACGTCGAGGGCGACGCCGATGCCCATTCCACGGCCGACGCCGAACCGCTTGTTGAGGCTCAGATCGACGATGGTCGTCGATGGCATCCAGTCGTTGTCGTTGGGGTCGTCGGCGACCATGAAGTCGTGCCACGCGGCACTCAGGAGAACGTCGGTGGTGTCCCCCATCCAGGAGCGGTAGGTACTCAGCTCCGCAGTCGGGAAAATCGGCCGGCCCGAGTCGTAGCGGAGACGGAAGCCGAAGTCGGTCTCGATGACCGGGATCCGGTAGCTGCCGGCGATCTTTGCCATCCACTCGGGGGTCATCAGCGCCGGCCCCTCGATGTTGTTCTGGTAGTGGTTAGGGGAAACGCCAAATGGCGTATCCATGATCAACGGGCCGTCGACATACCAGTTCTGGTCCACCGGCCGCGGGTAGAAGCCATCGGTCTTGGTGTAGTTGATGGCGAACATCCCTTGCCAACGGTGGGAGAAGCGCTTGTTGAGGACCACCTGAAGACCTTGGTAGGTGCGATCGACCGCCTGGCCGTTGAAGTCAGGGGCGTTGGTCGACCTCCAGTTGGTGTTGTCGAGGACGAACTGACCGTCAGCGCCGGAGACGACCCCGTCGCCGTTATAGTCGCGCCACGGGATTCCCCAGGCCGATGTCTCATAGCCGGTCCACGTGGTGAATGGTTGTTCCTCCCATTCCCAGTACTCGCCGGTGGTTTCGTTGTAGGGCTGGAGCACCAGCAGATCGTCGGTTTTCTTGTAGATGTATGTGAACTCGATCGCCACGTCCTTACCAAGCTGGCGCTGGAGCGAGATGTTGAACTGGTCGGTGTAGGGACTGGAAGTGCCCGGCGCGACCTCGAGGCCCCATGACTGATCGTTCGGACCGCCCCACATCAGGGCATTCGGCTCGCGGCCATGGATCAGGCGGGTGCCGACCTCGGTCTCGCCAAAGTCCACAAACCCGTTGCCGTTGACATCGTACTCGGCAAGAGGAATGTCATACCGCCACGTGTTCGACATGAACGGCTCCATATCGGGCCCGAAACGGCGCAGGCTCTCGACGCCGAGCGGGAAGTAATAGCGTCCGACGTGGGCCCGCAGCACCGTCTTGCCGTCTCCCGTCAAGGTCCAGGCAAAGCCGATCCGAGGCGACCATGTCTTGAAGTCGTAGACGTCGCCCCCCTCGCGGTCGCGGAGCACGGTCGGGTTGTTGACGTCACTCGGGTCGTCGAAATATTCGTAGACCTTGCCAACGCCGTACTTGGCCTCCATACGGTCGTAGCGGAGACCGATGTTGAGGGTGATGCGATCCGAGACAACCCACTGATCGTCGATGAAGACGCCCGTCGAGTCGGTCTCGCGCACCGTCAGCCACGGGTTGGCCTCAGTCTTGTTGACGTAAAAGGGACCGACCGGATCCTCGTCGGTGCCCCAACACCAGGTAGCGTCGCAGTTCCACCACCAGCTGCTTCCAGGGCCGTAGCTGTACATATAGGGGTAGGCGAAGTTGGCATAGTTGTTGAAGTAGCCGCCATACCAGTCACCGTTGGCGGTCGTGTACTGGACGCCGAACTTGAGCTCGTGGTCGCCCGCCCAGTTGTCGGCGTAGTGGGTGAAGTCGGCCTGGAGGGTGCTGCGTTCATTCTTCGATCCCTCGACATAGGGGAAGTCCCCGTTGACACCGAGGCTCTGACTGCCGATCCATTTCCACCAGTTGATATAGCCGGGGTGGCCGACCTCCGCCGGGATCGTGGGGACGACCTCGGTGCTGTAGCCGAGATACTTGAAACCGAAGAGGTTGCGGTCGGAGATCACCCACTGATATTGGGCCGACAAGGTGTCATTGTCCGACGGGCTGTCGTAGCGCATGGTTGGGTCCCAGGTCGAGCCCCAGCTGCCGTTGAGTACGTTGTTCTTCTCGTGGTGGTAGCCGAGCCAGGCGCGGTGGCTGGTACCGAATGCGCCGGTCAGCTTGAGGTCGTAGAGATCGGATTTGTATTGCTCGAGGGGAATCCAGAGCGGCGTATCGGTCTGTTGGTCGCGGCGGTCGAAGCCTGCATAGAACCACAGCGTGTCCTTGACGATCGGGCCGCCGAGGGTAGCACTCGCTTCCCACCAGTCAACCGGCTCGGTGGTGATGTCGTCGGCCGGGTCGGCGTAGAGCCAGTCGCCGCCGAAGTTCGTCGTGTAGTTGTCCGACGCATCCCCGATCTGGCTGTAATAGCCCACGGTGCCGTGGAACTCGTTGCCCCCCGATTTGGTCAGAACGTCGATCGCAGCCCCGGAGAAGGAGCCGTACTCGGCCCGCGACCCGAGGGCCAGGACCTGGACCTCCTGCACGGTGTCGTAGTTCACGTTGACCAGCGAGCCCCACGAGGCGCCACGCGGGTTAGTGGTGTTGACACCGTCGACCAGGAAGATGTTCTCGTTGGACGCCGAGCCATAGGCCGAAGCGCTCGGCAGCCAGCTTTCATCGGACCCGACCGATGCCATGCCCGGCGCCGTCACGCTGAGATCGTAGAAGCTGTCGCGAGCGGTAGGAACAACCTCCAGAACCGCCTCGCTGAACGTGGTGTCGATGGTCGACGAACGGGTGTCGACGATCGGCGCCTCGGAGGTGACTACGATCTCACCGGTTGCCGCCGCGATCTCGAGGTTGAAGTTCACCGGAACGGTGGAACCCGAAGCGATGGCGACATCCGCGACCTCCTGAGTGTTGAAGCCCGAGAGGCTGGCGGTCACCTTGTAGGTTCCCGGCGGCACTCTAAGGAAGACGTACTTCCCCCTGTCGTCCGCCACCGTCGACCACTTGCCACGCACCAGCGTGGGGCCATCAAGCACCACGGCGGTGCCCGGGCTGGGCGTCCCATCCGGCAGCATCACGTTCCCCGTCACCGTACCAGTACTGACCGACTGCGACCACGCCGGTGCGGTGCCGAGCAACAGAACAAGGCCCAGAACGAAGGCGCCAGACCACAAGACTGCTCTACTCCTCATCGTTTCCTCCCTTCCTCATCCCAGTCGAAAACCGCCGCAATCCGCGGCAGTGCGGAAAGCGGCCCACAACGAAAAGACCGGGATCGCGAGATCCCGGCAACCTTGGATCGCCAGTATCGAGGTGTGAAAGACGGACGGCGGCATACACCGGACCCCCGCATGGGGGCAGATTAGATCACTCTGGGCAGGGTGCCGCAGTTCAGAATCGAATTCGGATATGATCAGATATATCGAATTCAATTCTATAGATGTGATGAATTTCATCCAAACAGCACGCCATAATACGGAAGATTGACGGCACCGAAAGCCAGAATCGTGTTTGTTGAAACGCGCTGGAGGGCAGGGCGCAGGTTGGGCTGCCGCACAGTCAGTCCCTCGGTGCTGACAGCCGCGAAGAAAACCACGAACCGTGGATCCACGGTCGATCGCCGTCACCCCCCTTCACGCTTGCCCGCACAGTATACTCCGGATGCAGCGTTTCGCGCCGCGACGATGATTCGGACTCTGTCGCTATTGGAGGTAAGCATGGGCTTGCGGGACGAGATCCTCGAGCAACCGGCGGTGATCCGGCGCCTGCTCGATATGCAGGCCGAAACGGTGCGCGAGGTCGCCGTCCGCATCCGCGACGAAAACCCATCATTCGTGTACCTCGCCGCTCGAGGCACCTCGGACAACGCCGGCCTCTACGCCAAGTACCTATGGGGAATCTCCAACAGGATACCCGTGGCGCTGGCGGCGCCGTCGATGTTCAGCATATACAAACAGCCGCCAAGGATTGGAGACGCGCTGGTAGTTGCGATCTCACAATCGGGGCAATCGCCAGACATCGTCAGCGTCATCGAGGAGGGCCGTCGCCAGGGCGCGCTCACCCTCGCCATCACCAACGACAGCGACTCGCCCCTCGCCGAGGCGGCCGAGCTCGTCATCGAGACCGTCGCCGGGCCCGAGCGGGCGGTCGCGGCCACCAAGACCTACACGACCCAACTCACGGCGATCGCCATGCTGTCGGTCGCCCTGACTGGCAACGCCGAGCATCGAGAGTACCTCGGGCGATTACCCTCCCTCGTCGAGGACGCGCTCAAGCTCGACGAAACCGTCAAGGACGCCTCCGACCGCTACCGCTACATGAACGAGTGCGTGGTCCTCGGCCGCGGTTTCAACTATGCCACCGCCCACGAGTGGTCCCTGAAGCTCAAAGAGCTCGCCTGCGTGGTCGCCGAGCCGTACTCGTCAGCCGATTTTCAGCACGGACCGGTGGCTCTTGCCCGTCCCGGCTTCCCGGTCTTCGCGGTGGTCCCCGGCGGCACGATCGACCAGGAGATCATCAGGCTCCTCACCGAACTGGTTCAAGACCAACAGGTCGAGCTACTCGCCATCTCCTCGGATGGCTCGGCCCTAGCCCTCGCCAACACGCCGGTGCAGCTTCCGGAGCGGCTCCCTGAGTGGGTCACGCCGATTCCGGCCATCATCCCGGCACAGCTCTTCTGCTATCACCTGACGCGGGCCAAGGGCTACAACACCGAGGGCCCGCGCGGGCTGTCGAAGGTGACGTTGACGTGGTAGCCCCGGGCCTGAGTGGTTGGTTTATTCACCACCAAGGACACCAAGAAAAACTGTTGTTTCCGGAACCCGAAAACGAGGGGGGTGATTCATGCAACTGATGCCCAGGTCTCGGAGCGTCTCTCGAACTGCCCGGATCCTCCTCGGGGTAACGGTTACCGTCATGTTCCTTGGGACAGGGCTACCGATGGCCGAGGAGACTGTTCATTCCACTTTGCCGATCCGGGGATTCGCAATCGGCGTTCCATCACCGGAGCGAGTTGACGACTTTGTCGATTTCATCGAGGGCGAGCTGGTGCCGAACAACGTCAATTCCCTCGTCCTGCGGGTGGACTTCAAATACAGGTACACATCACACCCCGAACTCCGTGGCGAGGATGCTCTGAGCAAGTCGGACACCCGCAAGATCGTCAAAGCGTGCAGGAGAGGTGGCATCCGCATCATCCCGCAAATCAACCTTTTCGGCCACCAGTCGTGGCACACGAAGCTCGGCAAGCTCCTCGAGGTCTACCCGGATTTCGACGAGACACCCTGGATCAAGCTGCCGGAGACCTATGAATGGCCGAACGAGGACGGTCTCTACTGCAAGAGCTATTGTCCTCTCCACCCGGACGTGCACGACGTGGTTTTCGCCCTGGTTGATGAAATCGTAAAGGTCTTCGACGCGGACGCCTTCCACGCCGGAATGGACGAGGTCTTCTACATCGGCATGGACCGCTGCCCGCGCTGTGCCGGCCGCGACAAGGCCGAACTCTTCGCCGGCGAGGTGGCCCGCATCCGCAACCACCTCGCCAGATCGGACGTCGAGCTGTGGATCTGGGGCGACCGCCTGATCGACGGCAAGACCACCGGCATCGGCGAGTGGGAAGCGAGCATGAACTCCACCCACCGTGCCATCGACTTGATCCCGAAAGACATCGTGATCAACGACTGGCACTACGAACGTGCCGACCCGACCGCGCCCTACTTCGCCGCCAAGGGCTTCACCGTCGTCACCTGCCCCTGGAAATTGGGCGAGGTTGCCACGACTCAGATCGAGGACATGGTGCGTTATCGCGGCAGCTCGACCCCCGAGATGCGCGACCACTTCGCCGGAGTCATGCAGACGATCTGGTCCCCGGCCGACGATTTCCTCGATCAGTATTTCGGACGGGTGCCGCCGATCGAGAACGAGTGGGGCGGCGATCCGATCGAGTGCAGCAAAACCGTTCTCGAGCAGTTCAACAAGCTCGGCCGGTGACCGCTACTCGCTTCGCGGCGGGTCCCCTCGACCCCCCTGCATGCGCTCCGAAATATGGACGGCGACGAAACCGGCCACCATCACCGCCAGGTAGAGTTGACCAAGCAGGGCCTCGAGCCATGCCAGGGTCCGCGCGTGCTCCGCGATCGGTGCAACGTCGCCGTATCCGAGGGTGGTGAGAGTGACAAAGCTGTAGTACGTGAAGACCGGCAGCAAACTCGACTCCTCGGACGCCGCTGCTCCGATACCTTGGTTGGAAATGGCAAAAGTCCCGGGTTGCCGGTACTCCATGTGAGCGTAGATCAGAGCAAAGAAAATTCCGATGAAAATGTAGGCACAAAGCGCCCCCGCGATGCGCTCGCCGGTGGAACGGTTTTCCTGCGCGAGATCGTGCAACAGGTTCCAGATGAGAAAGAGGAAAAACAGCGCGCTGAGTGTGAGAATCGCCGTGTTCCGCACTGTCGTGTCCGGCCGAAACGCCGCAAACAGCCGCGCGGCGATCGCCGGAACACCAAAAGTGAGTGCCCAGACGGTGTTTTGTCGTGAGCGCACGGTTTCAATCAGGGCAACAACCAGGATTGCGACCAACATCAGGTCACTGAAGAGTCCCCGAGTGGTGGAGTTCGGCGCCAGCGCATCGATCAGGATGACGACAATCAGCCCCAAAAAAATGTTGCGGTATGGATGCTCTCGGTAGGCCTCCACGAATGATTTCTTTTGTGTCATGTCGAGGAGATCCTACATCAGCCGGTGGCGGCCCTCAACGATTGGACCAGCTACAATCGCGTCGTATCCCCGGGAGGACCGCGATGCGTCAGTTCATTTTTGCAGCCGTTTTCACCATCATCGCCGCAGCTCCATGCAATGCCGCCGATTTTCTTGGCGTCGAGCTGTGCGCGGAACCCGTCGATACCGGGATCATCCTTCCGGCGGAATCACCGCTATCACTCGAGAGCGCCGAGGTGGGCCGGCACGGGGGCCTCGTGCTGTTACTCCACTCGAAGAAGACCAGCGTGCTCGGCCAGGTCGACGATCTGATGGCGTCCTTCACCGGCAGCCGCGGCACGGGGGACGAGCAACGGCTCGAGTGGTCGGGCAACCAGATCACTGCCTTCGCCCAGGTCATCAAGAAGGGGTATGTCGCCCTCGCCGTCACCGCCACCGACGACTGCACGGTCGAGCCCGAAGCCGTTCCGTTTGCCGCGCCCGTCAAAATCGAGCCGGCGCCACAGCCTGACCCAGGGCCGGAAACTGCGCAGCCGGCAGTGGCGGCAGGGGTGTTGGCAACCGAGGTCAAGGAGACGCCGGACACGAGTGTGGAAACCGAAGTCGCCGACTTCGCGCTCGAGGGACGCCTCAAACACGCGGCAGCTGAGGATGGTTGGGTCGACGTGATGGGCGTGGTGGTCAACAATTCAGGCGCCTCGTACACGGTTGCCAGTTTCGACCTCAGCCTTTACGACGGCGAAAGTGAGCTCGTTTGCGTCGATACGGTGTCGGTGAATCAGCTCAAAGAAGGGCAGGAACGCGCGTTTCGGGGCGCAATCCGCTGCGCCGACTATGTCACAGACGAGGTCGCGAGCTGGAAGCTCCAATTCGCCGGCGGGCACTAGAGTCTGTCGCCCCCTCCGGGGGCTTTTTCATTATTTGATCCCCCTGATCCTGGGGCTCACGCCCCAGGCTAAGTATCTGCCGCGCCTCCGGCGCTCCATCTCAAATGTCAGGAGCCCCGACAGGATGTTCCTCCGGCGCTCATCGCAGGCATTCAGGTTCCAAGTCACGCCCCTCTTTGTCATCCCGAGGGAGTGAACGCAGTGAGCGAGTTGAGGGATCTATGGAAAAAGCAGCTGCGCGCTTCTGCCCAACCCATCACGCTGATCTCTCCACTCGGCCTCCGGCTCTCAGAGCCTCGAACAGAAAGCCGCTTTTGCCGGATCGATCTGTCAGCGCTCAGAGCCGCAGAGCGGCGACAGATGGTTAGCCCGGGGCGTGAGCCCCGGATCTTGCGTTGCCGGCCGGCTATCCCTCGATCTCGATCGCGAGGACCGAGACATCGTCGCCGGGGCCGGTCCCGCCGATCCAATCCCAGACATCGTCCACCAGCCGGGTGATGCTCGCATCGAGATCCATATCGAAGCACCCTTGCAGGGTGCTGGAGATCCGCCCCTCCCCATATTCTTCGCCGTTCCGTACGTGCGCCTCGGGGATGCCGTCGCTCAAAAGGTAGAGACGGTCTCCAGGCTCGATCGAGACCACCGACTCCTCGTACTCGCTCGGTGCCAGCTCGGCCGGAACCAGGGAAATTGGCGACCCTGTGCTGGTGTGAAGAACGGGGTCCGAACCCCGCCGAAGATGGAAGATGGGCGTATGACCGGCAGACACGTATGTGAAAAGGCGTCGGTCCATATCGAGGATGGCGTACACCATTGTGAAGTACTGAAAGGTTTCCTTGTTGTACGGGAAGCGTCGTGAGAGCTCTCGAGCCACCTCCGTCGGCGTCGCGATGCTGGTTACACATGAACCTGAACCGTCTCGCAGAGTCCGCAATACCGACGACGAGTCCGGAGCGCCTGTCATGAGCCTGCTCAGGATCACCGACAGTAGAGACGAGGGAACACCGTGCCCGCTGACGTCCAGTACATACAGACCGGTGATCGCGTCACCCAGCGGAACGACGTTGAGCGTGTCGCCGGCCAGTTCGTCACACGGCACATAGCGCCACGCGCAATGCACGCCGGGAATGTCGATATTGGGGGCCGGAAGGAGAGTCTGCTGGATCCTGGCGGCCGCCTCGAGGTCTTTCTTCATCCGACGGTGGGCTTTGGCGAGTGCGTCTCGCCCCTTTTTGACGGCAAGCTGGGTCTGGACCCTTGCCAGGACGACCGGGAAATCGAAGGGCTTGGTGACATAGTCGTTGGCGCCGATCTTGAGCGCCGCCACGATATCCTCGCTCTCACTCTTCGCCGTAGCCATGATGACGGGCAGCTCGTCGGGATCGTGCTCACCACGAATCCTTTCGAGGACCTCCATGCCGTCGATGCCGGGCATCATGATGTCGAGAAGGACAAGGTCGAAGGACTCGGCCCTGATCATTTCCAGCGCCGCGGCGCCACCGTCAGCCACCGCAACCCGATGCCCTTTCTTGCGCAGACGCCGCGACAAGAGATCGCGGTTCATCTCGTTGTCGTCGACAACCAGCAGGTGTCCGGGTTCGGTGTCCATCGGTGATCAGCCGTCGAGGAGATCGTTGATCTTGCCCAGAAGCCTCTTGAAATCGACCGGTTTAGTGTCGTAGTCGTCGGCGCCGGCCTCGATGCATTTTTCGCGGTCGCCGGCCATGGCGTGGGCGGTGAGGGCAATGATCGGAATGCCGCTGGTTACGGCATCGGCTTTGAGGCGCTTTGCCGCCTCCCAGCCGTCCATCACCGGCAGGCTCATATCGAGCAGGATGATCTCGGGTTTCCCAGATGCCGCCATATCGACGCCCTCTTGACCGTCAACCGCAATCGCCACCTCGTGGCCGCGTTTGGTTAACCGCCGCGACAGCATGTCGCGGTTCATTTCGTTGTCTTCTACGAGCAGAATCTTCGCCATTCAGTTCACCTCACTCGTCCGCATCATCTCATGAGTCGTCACCGGCTGTCACACCGTGTTGCGACATCAGTGCGCGAACCTGCTTCAAGAGCTCCTGTCTGGTCAGCGCGCCCTTCTCCACGATCCGTTCGACGCCGCCAAGGAGCCTTTCTCGATCGTTCTGATCGAGGTCTTTTGCCGTGACCACGATAATCGGCGTCCCATCACATCCCTCGAGCTTGCGATAGTGCATCACAAACTCAAAACCGTCCATCACCGGCATCATCAGATCCAGGAGCACGAGGTCGGGACGGTTCTTCCCCGCCAGATCGAGGGCGATCGCACCGTTCTCGGCCTCTTCCACAATCCACCCGTCTTCGGCAAGGGCCCTCTGGAAGAGTGAACGGATCCCTTCGTCGTCATCCACCACCAGGGCGCGGCCGCCACCCGAGGGTGAGGCGTATTGGATTGCGAGTTGCCGCAGCTGATCCCGGTCGACCGGTTTCGTGAGGCACTCGACGGCGCCGAGGGTGTAACCGAGATCCTTGTCGCCGGCAATCGAAATCATCATCACAGGAATGTCTTTGAGCTCCGGATCCGCCTTGACCTCCTGGAGCACGGACCAGCCATCCATGGCCGGCATCAGCACATCGAGGGTCATGAGGGAAGGTTTGAGCTCTCGGGCCAGCTCGAGACCCTCCTCCCCGGTGGACGCGGTGACGACGGAGAAACCCTCCGACTCCAGCGTTCTTTGCAAGAGTTCGCGGGAGTTGGGGTCGTCGTCCACAACCAAAATCGGCCGTGCTCCGGTCGCCACCTCTCTGGACTCCGGGCGCTCCGGTTTCGCGGCGCTTTTGGCCGCCTCCAAAGCGTCGATTCGAGACGGCAGTTCGATCGTGAAGGTCGTTCCCTTGCCGAGCACGCTCGAGACGGTGATGTCGCCACCCATCATCTGGCAAAAGCGCCGGCTGATCGGCAGCCCGAGTCCTGTGCCGCCGTAATCGCGGGTGGTGGAATCGTCGGCCTGAGAAAACTCCTCGAAGACCGTGTCGAACTTGTCCCCGCCGATGCCGATGCCGGTGTCGGCCACGCTCAGCATGAGCCATTCGACGTCGTCCCGCATTTCTTTACCTGCGGCGAGCGTGATGGTCCCACCATCGGTAAACTTGGCGGCGTTCGAAAGCAGGTTGAAAAGCGCCTGCCGAAGCTTGGTCAGATCCACCCGGACGTTACCGAGATCATCGGCAAAGTCGGTTTCGAGCGTGTTGCCGTTCTTCGTGATCAGCGGCATGACGGTCGAGACCGCTTCGTCGAGCATCTGACCGAGATCGAATGTCTCAAGGAAGAGCTCCATGCGACCGGCCTCGATCTTCGAGAGGTCGAGGATGTCGTTGATCAGCGCCAACAGATGCTTGCCGGCGGCGTTGATCTTCTCCAGATCCGGGACCATCTCGTCGTGGCCCTCGTCCTCCGCGTCTTCGGCCAACATCTCGCTGTAACCAATGATGGCGTTCATCGGCGTCCGCAGCTCGTGGCTCATGTTGGCGAGGAAGGTGCTCTTGGCGCGGTTGGCGGATTCGGCCGCTTCACGCGCGCTGAGGAGCTCCTCCTCCATACGCTTGCGCTCGGTGATGTCGTCCTTGATCGCGACGAAGTGAGTGATCTCGCCCGACTCGTCGCGGATCGGCGAGATCGACGCGGACTCCCAGAACAGTTCACCGTTCTTCTTCCGGTTGCAGAATTCCCCGTGCCATTCTTGGCCCGAGGATATCGTCGCCCACAGGTCGGCGTAGAACGCCTGTGGCTGGGTCCCGCTCTTGAGCACGCGCGGGTTTTGACCCATGACTTCCTCGAGCGCGTAGCCGGTGATCTCGGCGAATTTGGCGTTGGCGTATTCGATGTCTCCGGCCCGATCCGTTATGACCACGCTACTGGAGCCTTGCTCCACTGCTCGCGACAGCTTTCGAAGCTCGCCCTCCGCCTGCTTCCGCTCGGTGATATCGATCGAGTATTCGATCATCTGTATGACGTTGCCCTCGTCGTCGAAGATCGGGTAGCCGTTGACCTCCATGTACCTCGGATTGCCGTCGGCATCGTCGTGGATGTGCTCGACGATCACCGGCTGTTTCGTCTTCTTGATTTCGACCAGTGGGCAGGTGTGCAGACTCGTGTTACAGGGGGTATCGCTCTTGTGGGTGAGGGCGTGGCAGGTCGTTTCTCCCGACGCTCCCAAGGCGCGCGCTGCGGAATTTGCGATCTTGATCGAGTAGTCCTCGGCGTCGATGACATAGAACGGGTGGGTCAGCGACTCGAGGGTGTTCTCGAGTAGCTGTTTCTGTTCGGCGATCTCCTGCTCGATCCGCCGCCGCTCTGTGATGTCGATGCCGATGGTCAGGATCTCTCGGAGGCTGCCATCGTCATTGATGACCGGAGTATTGCGCCATGCCATCCAGATCCGGCCGCCGCTCTTGCGTTGGTTCTCGGTCTCGTCGATCTCGTACTTGGCAGGATCCGCAGCGATCTCGTCGATCATGGTGCGGATATTTTTCTCGACAATGTCAGAGGCGGGAACAATGGAACCAACGATCGGCTCCCCGACAAGCTCGTCGGCGGCGAACCCAAAGAGCTCGAGACCGAAATCGTTCATAAAAACGATCTTGCCTTCGGTGTCCCAGCGCAGGATGACGCTGCTCACACCTTCGAGTTCCTCCGCCGTCTTCTTGAGGTCGTTGGTCTTCTGGCGAATCGCGGACACCATCTGATTGAAGCTCTGCGCCAAACTGCCGAGCTCGTCCCCGCTGGTAACAGGGACCTCGACATCCTCCTCACCGGCCGCGAACCCGCGCGCCGCATCGTCGAGCTGCTCGATCGGAGCAACGAAAAACCTGGAGAGGAACCACGACGCGACAAGGATCAGGGCGAGCAGACCGGCGAGACGGAGTACGAGCGTGCGGGTGAAAACCCGAATGCGGGTATACGCTTCGTCAGCGTCGATTTTTGAAAGAACGGCCCACTGCACTCCCTCGATGTTCACGGGCGCGTAGGAGGACAGAACGTCGACGCCGCGGTAGTCCCTGGTCGTCGTCGTCGCCGTCTCACCGATCAGCGCCGCAATCGAGGCTGGAGACCGCACCTCCTGGATCAGAATCGTCGAACCGTAGTCCCGCATCTGTTGGACGTCGGTCGGCGAGGCACCTGCCTTCTCGGCGGCCTCGAGGAAGGCCTCCGGATCCTCGATAAAAAATCTCGAGTTCGACCGCATCCTGAAGTCCGGGCCCACCAGATAGGACTCGCCGGTTTCGCCGAGCCCGTCGATCTGCCAGTTGCCATCGTTGGTCATCACACCATCGATCTCACCCACCGGCATCTGAAAGACGAGGACCCCGAGCAACCACGCGCCGTCGACGATGGGTGCCGCGACGAACGATGTGGGCTCACCGTACGAGGGTGTGTACTGGGCAAAGTCGACCAGATGCACCGAGTTGCCCAGATAGTCGTGCTGAGCCTTCTGGAAGGCAGCCGCCAGGCTGGAGTCCTGGTAGGGGCCGTCGAGGAGGTTCGTTCCGAAGTCCGCCTCCTTGGCGACCGAATACACGATGGTCCCGCTGCCATCGATCAGAAAAAGGTCGTAGAACCCGAACTCGCGAACCAAGTCCCTGAGAATCGGATGAACCGTGGCGTGGACCTCCGAGTATGGGCTCCCGTCACCCGCATCATCGAGGAGGACCTTTTCGCCGACAGGATTCGGGTTGGCTGCAATGTAGAGATACTGGAGGTAGGAATCGCCTTCGTCCGCCGGCAGGTAGTTGGCGGGTTCGACCCGCGCTCCCGTGGTGGTCTCGAACAGCGGCACGAACTCGTCACGGTAATAGGCGAGCAGCGCTTCGCGCTGCTCCTGACTCATTTCGACCTCGAGCATCGACTGGTGCGCGTCGTCAAAAGCGACGATGGCATCGACGATCATCCGGTCCCTGGCAAAGGTCCTTGTCAGGCTTTGGATTTGTTCGAGGTATTCCTCGATCTGGTGCACCTTGCTCGCCCGGACGGACGTCAGGTGCTCGAGCGTGGTCTGCTCGACCGCCCCCTTGCCGCCGACATACGACAGGAAGCCGACCAGAATCAGAGCCGGCACAGCCAGTGCGAGCACTGTAAGAAACAGCTTCCACCGGATGGGGAGATTCTTCAGCACGATGCGTTCACCTCAGCTCCTCCTCGCCACTTTGTTGGCGAGAATCGACAACAACAGACCAAGGGTAACGTAGCCGAGGATCCGTTCGCTGATCAGCACGATCTCTCCAACCCAGTGGGTCGGGGTGATTCCACCCGAGCCGAGACGGGTGTAGGTGACGACCGAATAGTAATAGGGCGTCAACGGGCTATCGGCAGACTTTGGCAGATCGAAGAACTGCCACCCGAAGATTGAATCGATGTGGAAAATGAACCCGAAGACCATCGTCACGACGAACGCTCCCATCGCCAACTTACCGAGACTCCGCCCATAGTCGATCAGGCTCCAGGCGCTGAACCAGAAGCGTTTCCAACGTCGCCAGCCCGGCGATGGAGTTTCGTCGATCGCAACCTCGAGCGTGTCGAGATAATCCTGGTCCTTTGCGTCGCGGACAAAGAGCGGATCCCCGAAGCACGAATCGAGGCCCCTGATCCCGTAGTAACGGCCCCTTTTCTCGCGAAACCCTCCATCCTTCATCGCGGTGAGGTTGGTGGCCGCGAGGTTTGCGTTGCAGAGGTTGGCGCGGGTGATGTCGGCCCGCGTGAGATTGGCACCGGTGAGATCTGCCTCGCTCAAGTTCGCATTTGACAGGTCCGTTTCGTCACAATCAGCACCTCGCAGCTTGGTGCCTCGGAGGTCGGCGCCCCTGAAATTTGCGGCACCGAGACTGGCTCCGGTGAGATTCACCTCGATCAGACATGCGCCACTGAAGTCCGCCTTGTAAAGCGCCGCGCCACTGAGATCCGCGCCTGCTAAATCCGCCCTCGTGAGCGCCGCCATCTTGAGGTTCGCTTCCGTCAGGTCAGCCTGGAAGAGCTCTGCATCGGTGAGATCGGCCTCTCCCAGGTTGACCCCAGTCAGATCCATCTCACTGAGGTCTTCACCTACGAGGTTCGGTTTTTCGCCTGGGTTCTTGCGGCGCCACTCGTTCCACGCCTCGACCCCCTCATACAAAATGTCGATGTGCGTCTCGTCCGCCATGGGTCACCGTCCTTGGATCCGACACTTTACTACTGAACCCGGCCTGTTGACACCAGGTCGGCGATCGCGGTGGACCCAAAAATCTGTTCAGGGTGTTACAGAGCCAGTCGGGGCGACCCGCAGACCCCCGCGGCGGATGACGATGCTACGGCTCTCGAGAGCAGCCTTGATAAGGTCGCCATCGGCCTGAGATATTCCTGCCGAGGGTATGGTGATCGTCGCATCTTCACCACCCATCGGCGGCAGACCATTCGATGCGTTGTTGACGACGATGACGCCTACCGAACCGGCATTCTGAGCATTCTTGACCTTTACGGTGAAATTGCATTCGCCGCGATCGACGACGGCGATCTTGCCCGCTATCGCCGAGGCATTCACCAGAGATTCGCAGCCCAACGTAGGTGCTCCTGACCCATCATCCACCACGGCCAGATCCCCGCTGATTCCGGTCAGGTCGATGGCCGGCCCGAACTCGGCGGGTTGCGCCGCATAACTGCCCTCGATACTGCTCGGCGAGTTGATCGTCAACGAGGGCGCGTTGTCGAGAAAATCGGGCGCGGCATTGATGACATTTGATCCATCCCAAACCACCCGGTCGGTGTTGACCGCCGATGCCCGGCGTTGGGTGTTGGTCATTTCCGACCAATGAAGTCCGTCATCTTTGTCGAAGGTGAAGACCGAGTAGATGTCCGGCATCGGCGGGATGCCGGTGAATACCGGCGGCGAGCCGGTCGCGTCGTTGACGAAATTGGCAAATCCCAACCCGTGGCTTATCTCGTGGAGCGCGACCGAAGAAAAGGGGGCCAGCCCGGGCGGAGTGTTCCCATCCAGCCCGTAGTAATAGCGGTACCCTGGCGCAAGACACCCTTCGTCGATCTGGCTGTTGAATGTGATGACCAGCTCACCAGCCTCTGGCGGGAATCCGTCCTCGGTGGTGCTGAGATCTTCTTCGGCAAGGGCTTCGGCAAGGGCGCCGTGGTACCAGGTTCCCTGCCTCGGTGCGTTGGGAAAATCGAAGAACAGAAACTGGGAGCCCGCCGCGGCCAGAACCGCTCCGTCCTCGGGGTTGGGACCGCAATCGAGCTCCTCGAAAGAGGCCTCGATATTGATCTCGATGGAGCTGCCGAGCTCGGCGGCCCAGACGCCCGCAACCCACTGCAGGGCGGCCAGACGCTGGCCACCGAGGGTCGTCCCACCGGGGTTATTCGGAGCTTGGGCAACGACCGTCGGATCGTTGAAACCCTCTTCCGCGGCGTCGGTAACCCGAATCGTGATGACGGAGGAACCCAGCGGCCAGCCGAGGTCCCAAAAGTGTGGAAGGGTCAGGTCGACCTCGCCCAGGGTAAGGGTCGGGGAGGCGAATGGCTCCATCAGCAGATCTGGAGTGGCCGAAATGTCCCAATGGGATATCGAGGAGCCTGGCTCCAGGGGATTTGGGGTATAGAGCAACATCCGACCCAGCTCGTCGGCGCCGGCGATCCGGGCGGGATCGACGGCAAGGGTTCCATTGACCTCAGACGCCCCGGCAGAAACCACCGAAACCAGCACCAGCACGGGAAGAAAAAAAACGAGGCGCATTTCGATTTGCATTGACATCGCCCTATTGGTCCCGGGGCTCGA
>Ga0316191_10000638_pt1 | contig 22960 bp, 24 predicted proteins | sample Eddworburr2cm_MG_FD_204928 | JGI IMG/M metagenome (GOLD analysis project Ga0316191, IMG submission 204928) | Coastal sediment microbial communities from Maine, United States - Eddy worm burrow 2 cm | ecosystem: Environmental > Aquatic > Marine > Coastal > Sediment | place: USA: Maine... | reverse complement strand
ACCGAAAGCACAGTCCCTGATCGACAAGGTCTGGACCAAGGTCATGCAGTAAACGCTTGCTGGTTCAGTAACCAGTAGCAACTGGAGCGGCCCTCTGCGGAGCGCCGCTCTTTTTTTTGCCGATCGCGAGGCTGATTCGTCATCCAAGCGCAAGCGGGGCGGTCCGACGTATCGGTCTTGCAATGCTGGGTAAGATTCCCGCTTGCGTGGGAATGACCGAGAAGTGTGCACGGGAATTGACGGGGAAGTTGCGCGGGAATGACCGAAAGACGGCAGTGAATGATATATGCGAGAATGAGCCATCAATTTTTGTTAAGTGGACGATGATTATTATTCGATTTACGAATACCATGGCTTTCGCCTACTGTTAGAATCTCTTTTAACAACCCAGACGAGAACTCCATGAACCTTAAACGAATTGCGGCCTTTGCCGATAATGCCGAGGGCGGCAATCCAGCCGGTGTACTGATCCGTGATGTGCTGCCAGAGGACAACGAGATGCGCCGCATCGCCGCTGAAGTGGGCTATTCTGAAACGGCCTTCGCAATGCCGCAGGGAGATAGCTGGCGCGTACGTTACTTCTCGCCCGAATCCGAAGTACCTTTTTGCGGGCATGCAACGATTGCGCTGGGAGCAGCCCTCGCACAGCAACAGGGCGACGGCGTATTCCCGCTGATCCTGAACGAAGCAGAGATTACGGTCGAAGGCCGCCGTGACGGTGACTCGGTAATCGCCGCCCTGCAATCACCGCCGACCCGCAGCGAGCCGATATCCGATGCATTGCTGTCCGAGGTGCTGACGATGTTCGGTTACAGCTGTGACGATCTCAACCCCGATCTGCCCCCGGCGCGCGCCCACGGTGGCGCCGATCACCTGGTGCTGACACTCAACAGCCGTGAAGCACTCGCCGCCATGCACTATGACCTGAATAGCGGACGCGAGCTGATGAATCGCGAAGGACTGATCACCATCCTTTTCGCCTGGGCCGAAACTCCTCGGCTATTTCATACCCGTAATCCTTTCGCCTCGGGCGGCGTCTACGAAGATCCGGCGACCGGTGCGGCCACCGCCGCCTTCGCCGGCTACCTGCGTGACATCAACTGGCCGCATGGCGGCTCCATCGAAATCATCCAGGGCGAAGACATGGGCAGCCGCTCGCGCCTGTACGCGAGTATTGAGGAGACACCAGGTAGTTCGATTCGTGTGTCGGGGACAACCAGAATCATCGAGGAGGACTAGCTTCCCATATACTGCAGGCTGAATTCCAGTGCCGTTTCTCCTGCTCCAATCCCATCATTCCGATACGCCGGACCGCCCGATGTGTGGGATCCGCGCATCGGGGATTATCGAACCGACTCAGTGTTTCAGCGGCCATCGGCGTGCGAGAGCGCGACTAGAGCTTAGCGAGTATGTGTCCCTTAGGAGACCCCTCCAGAGTAAAAGCCATCTCATTTGAGGTGGCTTTTTTCTCACCGAGAGCAGACAGTTCGGCCCCTATCTGCCGTGGGAGTTTGAGTGTGAGGGAAACTGCTTTTAGTGCGAGAGGACCGAAGTGAACATACCCCTGGATTTCCGGTTGTCCGACCCAAAGCGATCGCTTTGCTCATGGGCTGGGCCCGCTCACGGGGCAGGCCATTGCCGGGCATTAACACAGAAACCTCGATCGTTAATTCGAGCGGATTTTATTTTATGTATCTAAAGTACGAAAGATTATTGACGCTACCCTTGGCCAGGGAGTCCCGCAGTAGGCGAGAGTTGAGATATGCGGGTTAGGGCAAAACTGTTGCCTATGCGGCGAAGGCGCGTAAAACGCTATCGGTTGTCTGGCAAACCCTGGGAGGTCCGGTCATGGATTGGGACTACCGGGTCAGCTCTCAGGATGCCGAATTGACTTCGTCAATTGCTTCAACAACCTGCTCGATGATCCGCTCCAGCTCGCTCTCGATACCCAGCCATAGGGGTAACCTGACCAGGCGCTCGCTTAAATCGCGGGTGGCGCTCAAGTCGCCTGATGTACGCCCGTGTTTTTCCCCCATCGGGGAATCATGCAGTGGAACATAGTGAAAGACAGTTTGGATGTCCCTGGCCTTCATGGATTTGATAAAAGCTGTGCGCTGCTCCAGGTTGGGTAGCAGCAGGTAATACATGTGCGCATTGTGCTGGCATTCCGGAGGTATCACCGGTCGACGCACCTTGCCTCCTGCTGCGAGTAAAGAGAGCCCCTGATGATAGATGCTCCAGATATCGAGGCGACGCTGCGTAATCACATCCGCTTCCTCCATTTGCGCCCAGAGAAATGCTGCGACGAGGTCGCTGGGCAAGTAAGAAGAACCGATCTCGACCCAGGTATATTTGTCCACCTGTCCCCTGAAGAACTGCCCCCGGTTAGTTCCTTTCTCACGAATCATCTCGGCCCGATCATTGAATCGTGACTCATTCAGCAGCAGCGCTCCGCCTTCGCCCGATATGATGTTTTTGGTTTCATGGAAACTGAGCGTCGCCATGTGACCAATGCTCCCCAATTGCCGTCCCTTGTAGCTGGACCCCATGCCCTGTGCATTATCCTCGATTACCAGCAGTCCATGCTGCCGCGCAATGCCCATGATGGTATCCATCTCACAGGCCACACCGGCATAATGCATCACCACGATCGCCCGGGTTCTGTCCGTTATCGCTTCTTCTATCCTGCTCTCGTCAATATTGAGCGTATCCTGTCGAATGTCGACAAACACCGGCACCAATCCGCGTAGCACGAATGCATTTGCGGTCGAGACAAAGGTGTAGGAAGGCATGATCACCTCGTCACCCGGCTTGAGGTCGGCCAGTATCGCGGTCATCTCCAGTGCGGCCGTGCAGGAGTGGGTCAACAATGCCTGGCTGCAGCCGATACGCTCTTCCAGCCAGGCGTGGCAGCGCTGGGTGAACTCTCCGTCGCCGGCCAGGTGGCCGTTGGCATGAGCCTGGCTGATGTACCACAGTTCCTTGCCGGTCATGTAGGGTTTATTGAAGGGAATGATCATTTAGCTTCTCTGGGTTTTCTGGCGATTAACAACAGGGAACCCCCGACAGGGAAACGTATTCCTGACCTGATGAGCAGGCGTTCCAGGTACATGACACCCTCGAAAGCTCGGTTGATGAAACCGGGCAGTTGCAGTTCACTCGATTTACTTTTGCCATCGGGTGGTATCTTTTTCGACGACAGGCGTGAGGCCATCATGGCAGGCAGAAGCAGGCTGACGAATGAGGTCTCCAATTCTACCTTGAATCCGGCTTGCTGAACCTTTTTGCGCAATTCGCTCATGAGATAACGACGTACATGGCAGGCATTTTCGTCCTGCTGACTCCACAGCCAGGGATGCTGTGGAACGGTAATGGCGATTCCGCCGCCGGGTCGAAGCGCCCGAAACATCTCGGCCAACACGGGCTCATCTTCTTCTATGTGTTCCAGCACGTCGAAGGCTCCGATGACGTCAAACTCGTCTACATAGGGTATTTGGCGGGCGTCCATCTGTAAAAATCGGGCCTTTGCGACCCGTTCGGCCGCAAAAGGTAATCCGACGCTGAATACCTCACTACCGGTGATCGCAGAGTCGGGGTAGGCCTCGGCCACCCCAGCGAGAACATACCCGGTGCCGCAGCCGATCTCCAGGTAATGTTGCATGTTCGGGAAGTGGCGGCGCAAGGCCCAGACGATCAGACGGTTGCGGGCACGAAACCAGAAGCTCTCGGCCTCCACGCAAGCAAGTGCGTCAAAGGCCTCGGATGGGAATCCAGCACCACCTTGCGCCAGATCAGGAGCCATGATGGGGAACGAATCGACTCGGTCTGGTACCTTTCCGCAGCCTGGGCATTGCCAGTCGATGGCGTTGTGCGTGGTTGCGCAATGCAGGCAGCGCTTCATGCCGAAGGACTCCGTACCGGTGAGGGGAATACCCAGTATCGATGCATCAAAAACAGGAAAACTGCGACCGTGAAGATGGCTACTACCTGAACGGCCTGGTGAGGCAGTTGCAGACGATCAACGCCAAGCCATAGAAGCCCGAAATTGAGCAGATAGCCAAGCGCGTAAGCAAGGCCATAGCGAGCGAAAGCTCCGCTAGTGCCGCCTCGATGACCGAATGACCAGCCACGATTGAAATAGAAAGATTGCACCACCCCGACCATATATAACAAAGTCATGGCTGACTTAGGCCCCATGCCAGCATAGGTCAGCAGCAAATAAAGAAGATAACCTGCGAAGTTGCTTATAAGACCAACGACGGCATAGCGTGAGAATTGAATTTGCCACTTCATGGCGGTCCGCTACCACCGTCACGCCAACCCCATATATACCAGGGCGCATCGGGCCCGACATTGAAGATGAGATCGAGTATGGATACACCATGCTCGAAGGGTGGGTGACGTTGCGGGTATTCTGGATAGCCTGAATAGTCTTTCCAATGTAGTTCAATATCTGCTGCGGCAAAACGTGAAGCATCGATGTAGTCCTTCGCTGCCGGCCCGGAAACATAGGCATTGGCACCCGTCTGGCTCAGCAGTTCAAGCAATCTATCGAGTTTTTGACCATCAAGCCTGTATTCTCTTGAGTCGTGAAACTCCGTTGCGACATTCAAAATATCGCAAGCAATAGCGCGAATCAGATGGTGGTTCAACTCGGAGAGATTAGTCCATTTCTGATCCCGATATATACCTTCGAAAAACGGCTGATAACGGCTGAAATGTGGACACTTGGCGTAGTGTTGCTGTATTGTTTTCCAGTGCTTCTCCTGCCATGAGAAATCTTTTAATTCGACCTCGCAGATCAGGCGATTTGCATCGCTGCCTGCAGGTATTGTGATCCATTCCGGGCCCTTGTCCGTCTTGATCCTGTTGCGGTTGCGCCAGTCGTTTTTGGTGTACTGAAGATCGTCGTAGAAAATAAACAGATCGACATCGTGAATAATATCGAAATATCCTTTCCAGGGGATGTAATTTGACTGCAGTACTGCGACCCGTTTGTTTTGCATGGTGATTCGCTATAGCAACGAGCGCATGCGCCGACTCGGGATGCCCGAATCCTGGGTTCCGGGTTCAAGGTAGCTGCTGTTGTCGGTCGTATCCTTCAAAATCAAAGTGCCCGCTCCGATAATACAATCGCGTCCAATGCTCAAGTGCTCGCGGATTGTCGCATTGACACCAACGAAACTGTTGGCACCAATTTTCACGCCACCCGAAATTGTTGCTTCCGAACCGATGAAGCAGTAGTCACCGAGCTCAACATGGTGACTGACGATGCTGTTGCAGAACATGATCACACCATGGCCAATTTTCGCGAAGGGCTGGATCACATTCCCTTCCATGATCATGCAGTTGTCGCCAATCTCCAGGTCGGACCATATCGAGGCACGCGAACTGATATAACTCGCAAGCTTATAGCCGCGGGCCTTTTTTTCCTCACAACGCTCTGCGCGAAACCTGTTCAGGTCCTTATAGCCGATGGCGATGAACAGATCGTATTCTCGCGGTGAGAAGCTTTCTTCAAGGGATTCGCTTGGCACTAACGGTAATCCGAGATACTCCGGTGACTCTATATATTCCGCATCAACCGTGAAACCAGCTACTTGCCGGGCCGAGTCGTGAGTAAAGTAAAAGTGGGCAAGTTGTGCCAGTTCACCCGTGCCGAATATTACTACTGGACGATCCAGGGTGTCGCTCAAGGTTTAAGCTTCCCGTCGATCGAATCAAGCAGGGCACCAGCGCTGCAAAGATCAGACACTTCGCTGTCGTCAAACTCGATGCCAAACTCCTCCTCCAGGGCCATTACCAGGTACATATGCTTGAGCGAATCCCACTGCTCGGTTGTCTCTCTCGAGCTTTCACGGTTAAGTTGATCGCACGGCAGGTTTAGCAGTGACGACACTATGGCGAAGAATTTGTCCTCAGTGTTTGCCGGGGTCATCAATCAGTCCTTTTCAATTTTGACAAAAGTAGAGCCGTCACAGATCAACCCATCGGCTGTACATGAATAGCGCTTACCACCATCTTTCGCTTCAATTTCAACGAAACCCATGCGCGCCCAAAAATCGGCTACCTGACCATTTTTAGCAGTTTCAACGTATTCTGCAGTCCACCGTTCGATCTCATGCGCCACGCCGAGGCTGGCGAGGCAATGTTCTATCATTGCGTTTTCGAGTCGGCGCCCTAGTGCCCGGCAGCTCATCAGGAAACTGTCCACTTCGCCCAGCTTATCAGTGATCCGCACAATCAGGACGCCCACCAGCCCGAGTGCACCGAAGCGGTCACGCGCTGCCAGGCTGTAAATCGCCACATTGTGATCAGCCAGTAGTAACTCGATATCTCGCTCCGAGTAGCGCCGTGTGGTGAGGTTAAACTGGTTAGTCTTCTGTGTCAGTTGCGCCACGCGAGGTACTTCGCCGGGGCTTACTCGATGGATGACGGCCACGGTCTGCATCGAGCGAATGTAGTCATTGATGCTGCCATAGGCGGCACGGGTTTGTTTACGCTGGCTCTCCACCTGATAACGTGACGCGCGTTCCCTGTCTTCCTGCGTCACACTCAATGTGTCAAACAGGCCGTCACGCAGTAGCAACCGGGGCAGCTCATGCAGCTTCTGCGGCACTTGCAGTACAGTTATCTGCGGCAGCATTTCTGCGACCAGAGCACATTCAGCCGGGTTGTCGTCAACAAACACGAACGATTCCAGTCCAAGATTAAGCTCAGCCGCCAGCTCAGTGATATTGGAGGCCTTGTCATTCCAGTTGACACGCCAGGCTGACAGGTGATCGCGCTTGATACGGCACCATGGATGCTGATCCAAAACTTCTGAGACATCCGCTTCATTGTTCTTGCTACACAGTGTGATGAGTACCCCACGTTGCGCCAGGTGCACTACAGTTGTCTGGAAATCGAAGTAGGCTCGCCCTGGGTACTGGTTAGCGTCGAGCTGGATACCCTCCATACCATCTTCACCGATCACGCCACCCCACAGGGTGTTGTCGCAGTCGAGAACCAGAACTTTTTTTGTCTTTGCCCTCAAAACACAGGCCACTCGGGAGAGCTGACACGCCCACAGATCCAGGAATGGTCGCCTGAAAGGCGCACCCCAAAGATACCGACCTCGTTCGTCAAGCGCGGCATCGGCGCCAAGCTGGCGCAGGTATCTATCCCAGTCCATCAGCACGAAACGCGGCACATGCGCGCGTACCGCCTCAAGCACAAACTTGTTCAACCCCGCAACCTGAGTCGCAAGGTCGAGGCCCGCGATATCTGTCACAAGTCCCTGTTCCGGCCACAACGGTAAAATAAAATTATGCACTGCTATCGTTGCCCTGGTATTGCTTGCCAGAAACTCAAACAAACTGCCAAGTTCGCTGCGCACTGCATCCTTCGTCCAGCCGGGGCTGCCGTAGTTCTGATCTAACGCATCGATCGACAAGGCAAGTACAATCAGGTCAGGGTCGCTGCTGACGACTGATTCAGCAGCAAGTACGTCCTGTACCATGGTGCCGTAACCGCCAAACTCGATTATCGGTCGGATTTGCTGTGAATACAGGTGGTGCTTTATCAGCGTTTCGATACCCTCGATAGTGATCTGACGCAGCACAAGCACCTTTACTTCATCCTTGAATCCAGCGGCCTCCTTCTCCATTGCCGCTACTTCGGCAAACACGGAAGTGTAACTATCTGCTGAAGCTTGCGCGCTCATGCTGGATCTTCGATGATTTCAATCAGGCCGAACCCACCTACCAGGTAAAAGCCCACCGACAGAGAATTGAAGAGCACGGCTGGTTTGGGCTGCGAGATGACCCGAATGCGGTGCCCGGCCGCTTTCATCGCCGCCAGCGAGGCAGCGGCATCGCGTGATCGAAAGCAGAGGTGGTAGATCGCCTGGGGCTGCTCTGCGAGGATTGCTTCCAGAGGCCCATAATCTGCTTCGGCGGCGGATATCACCTCCACCGAGGGCATCGTAGCGTGCTTGCAAAGCACCAGGTTAACGGCTTGCAACGGGTCGTGGATCGTATCGGGTGTGCGGTAGCCCAGACCGCGCAGAAAATCGAGTGTTTTGTCGGCGTCTCGCGTGGCCAGGCCGAAATGGTCGAAGTTGAGCCCGAAGTGCTCCATTGTTAGTCAGTCTCTCCCGGTTGCAGTTTCAGCAGGATCGCGTTGCACAACTCGGGGTAGTCGACACCCACTTTCAACATTGCCTGCAGAATCTCCGGGCTTAGATTAAGTTGCTCGATTTGACCCGTGGTGATCGGTTTGAGGAGAATTCCTTCAGACTTTGCAACCGTGAATCCCGAGTCCTCGCAGAGTTGAGTGAGTGTACGCAGGTTGAAATAGCGTTGATGACCGAACTCGAGGTCGACATCGGATAGCAATTCGAGGTCTGGCAGCATTCCTGCCGCCTGACCGAGGCGGCGATGAAGTGATTCGCTGTTGGGCACCGCAACGAAAATCGAGCCTCCGGGCTTAAGCAGCTGACGGTAGTGGCGCAGGATGAGTGCAGGGTCATCGACGTGTTCGAGAACGAAGCCCATCGCAATGTTGTCATAGCGATCATCAGTATCAAATTGCTCAAACCAGCTTTCGACAATGTCAACCTGCGGCAAGCCGAAACGACTTCGAAAACGCTCGATCATTGCGGCCGAGCCGTCGATGACCTTATAGGGGCTGAAGTGTTTGGCAAAAAAGGAGGTTGTAAAGCCATGGCCCAGACCGAGTTCAAGCATTGAGGGGCCACTCGCCTGGTCTGCCACTCGTTGCGGATACCATTCCAACATTAACTGGTTATCGAGTACGAAATGCTCGTCGTAAGCATCTTTTCTCTGATTTGGGATTTCCGCCATCGCGCTACTCCTATGAACTTCGTTCAGCTTGTCTAACTAAAGTTTTTGAGCTGTCGTGTACTGACGATTGCGATGCTCGGTAAATGTCCTTGACGATGTATTTCGGGCGATTCTGCACCTGGTTGAACACTTTTCCAAGGTAGATTCCAACGAGTCCAATTGAGGTGGTCAGGATGCCAAGTATGATGGCCATCATGCCCATCATGGAAGTAAAGCCGAGCAAGGCATCGCCAAACAATAATTTCCTTAAGACAAGATATGCGACGAAAGCGAAACTCAGCAAGGTGATGGAGATCCCTATATTGAACAACCAGACCAGCGGTTGTGATGAAAACGAGCTCACCGCATTGACCATCAACCCAAAACGTGTCAGAAGATTGTAGTTACTTGGCCCGGCGCGTTGCTCTTTGACCACGGGCACGCCCAGCTGGGTGAAGCCGGTCCAGCTCATCATGCCGCCCAGGAACAGGTTGTAGTCTCCCATCTGCAGCACCGCGTCTACGAAACGTCGAGTCATTACACGTTCGGTGGCAATGTTCTCAGGAATCTTGGTCTCGCTTAGCAAGTTGAATCCTTTCCAGAACAAGCTACCACTGACTCGCTCAAACCACCTGCCTCTGCGGGAAATTTGATATCCAAAAACCATGTCACTACCTGACTCACGGAGTTTGTCGACGAATTCGGGCAGCACACCAGGCTTGACCTCCAGATCGCAATCGATCAGGAAAATCAAATCGCCAGATGCATGCTGCATTCCAGCCAGGATCGCGTGGTGGTGGCCGAAATTACGGGAGAGATCGACCACTATCAACTGTGGTATATCTTCCCTGCGCTCCAGCGCAAAGGCAAGGGAATCATCGGGGGAGCCGTCGTTTACCAGCACAATTTCAAAATTGGTGCATTCGAGCTCCGCAAGCGCCAGCAGGCATTCGCTCAAAAATGTATCCAGAAAAGCGCGCGACCGATACATTGTGGAAACAATACTGATCTCGGGCGGTGGTGCGTTAGTAATCTCAAACGGTTGTTGCATTGTCACTGCCTTAATACTTCCAGTCTTTTGTGTATTTTGATTCGAGGAGCTGTTAACCGGAACATACTCTTAACATCATAAAAAAGAACAAACCGGTCGAGAGTCGTTTCCATTAATAGCGTAAGTCGGGCATCAATCTTTCCCGGGCCTGGTTGGTTGCTATAAATCCGGAACTACCTCTATGCACTGTAATTCAGCGGTTACTCCCGTAAGCCACTATTTTGGTCTATTCTGACTCGCAGTAACGATTCTCATGATTGCCGGTAGATTGTATATCACTCGTTATTGTACTGACAGGCAAAGTAAAACTGTTAGCTGCGATTAATTCTGAAACCTGCCTGTTCTGCAACCTGCCGAGTAACGTTTAGTCCAACTATATTGTAGATGAGTGTCATATTATTTTTTTTATTAATTCGATCATGCGGAATTATCCTGTTCGCCTAACAATGTGGCTGTTTTGTTAAGCGATTTGAGCTTGCCCGAGTGTACTCAGGTCACACTCTCAAAGCTATTCCGGCAATCTGGCAGTAGTGAAAATCACGGGAAAAACAGGATGCGGTTCGAGAGCGGGAAGTTATTATCCCTGGTAGCGAACAGGAAGCATCCTGGGCAGATGAGGATGCTGACTAAACCAGGAATTCAATGTAACCCTGTTGTAAAGTTCAAGCCAATCAATATTTTCAGTAGCAGTTGATCCACGATTTTACCCTTGTGCCGAGTGAGCCCTTATGGATATGTGCGATGTCGAGTGAGATACGGAAACAGGAACGATGTTGTTTGGGCCTTCGCGCTGTAATAACTAACTGACCCAGTATCCATAGCGAAACAGATCTAACAGCTGCTTCTGGAAATAGAATTCGACTGCCAGGAACGCCACGACAAAGCTGACTAACAGCCCGTTTGATAGCCACTCCGGCTTGCGAGGTCTTGCGGCTATTAGCAGTATTGCCGCTATCCCCATGGTCGGTAACAGATGACGCACCAGGTTGGTGATCCCAGCACCTACCGAGGTCCCAAGGGAGCTATAAAAATAATAATAAAACATGATCATGCCAAGAGAAGTAAGCACTACGATGAAGAAAAGTAGTAGCAGGATGCTGGAGAGATAGAAAAGCTGAGATACCAGTGGTAAGGCATAAACCAGGTCTATGCCGGTTAGGCCGAGCAGACTCCCCAGCATCGGCACGAGCGGGAAGAAAGCGACATTACAGACGTGTGGATTGTTCGTTTCAGGGATGCTATCGCATTGATACCCATTGGCTGCAATATGGTAATACCACTGGCCATCCCAGCCGTTGAGTCGATAATAGATTCGGGTTAAAGCGCTGTCCGGGTCGTTGATTCCCTTGTCGAAATCGGGAATGGTAATCCACATGCCGTTAAAGTTACAAGGACTGAACAAATCTAGCGAATAGCTTACCAGCGTAAAGTGGGCCAGGAATAAAACCAGGGCCAGCGCAACCAGGAACAGTGGACGATTTAGCCTGTCAAGCATCTGATTGACTGTGTCTGAACATCCTTAATGATCCATGCTGCTTCCTGTCGATAAGTTTACCTGCGCCTGATCCCTGCCGTTGTTTTGGGCGTACCCTGCGAGCGACCTGGTGGCAGCTAAGTATAGGCAAAATAGAGGCCCTGTCCCGAATGCCAACTCTTTGAACTACTTGAGCTTGTAAACTGGCCCACATATCTCAGCGATTTGCGTAGCGATGGCATCGCGGTGCGCTTTACGGTGTCAGCAGCAGGAGTTCGGTGAGATATGCGGGCTCGCACTTTGCAGTCGGTGCTAGTTTCCAGGATGACTCGCAAAGACTGGCTGGGGTGATATCGCCTGGATGATAAACGCAGGGTTTGATCGTCCAGGTAAATTGAAATGACGCGAACCTGCAAACAATCCCGAGCGCATCATTTTCTCATGTTTGCTACTGCATGCGCTCGGTCTCCGTGAATTCGATTCCCAGTGCGCATAACTGATTCTCGATTACCGGGTCGCGGGTGTGGAGCCAGCGCTGGTAGAGGACCAGCACTTGCTCGGTAGTCAGGCGCTGTGTTCGAGAGCAGGCGTTAGCCACCATCTCCAGCATGCGGGTGAAGGTGTTGGCCAACTCAGCGAAGATGTGCCGGTTCGTTCTGGCGTTGTCGGCCAGATAGTCGTAAGCGCTACCACCCATGCCGACGACATAGTCCTGTAGAATACCGTGGCGGGTGAAACGTTGCGGAAACAACGCGCCGAGGAAAAGGTGTATCAGGAAGAATAAACACCCTTTTCACCCAGGTCCAGCAGCAGCTCTGACCAGCTCTGACCGCGAATGACTCGTCCGGCAACCGTTCGATAGTCCCGAATGAATCTGAGTTCTACTCACGGCACAGTAAACACGCCGACTTTTCTACACAGTCGGCTCCATTCCCACCACCATCTGGCACGGCCAATCCCTGCCGCGACGGTGCGAGCGCAGCATTTTCATTTGAACCGTTGGCAATTTAGCTCGTCAGTCAAACAGCCCCTGCTGCTGCCCAGTCGGCGGCGCCCGGCTCGGAGGCAACGCCCTGGACTCGTTGGTTTCGGCTTTGTGCCTCAGGTGATCGAGGATCTGCTTGATCACCACCGGGGCTTCTATGCAGGCAATCACCTTCACCGGCCCACCGCATGCACTACAGGTCTCGATATCGATGTTGAAGACACGCTTCAGGCGCGACGCCCAAGTCATGGATGACCGGCGCTCAACCGACGTTGGCGGCTCATCGGATACCCTGGCACCGTTGATCTTGCCCCGCTTTGCCGGTGTCACCAACGCTCGGTGCTTGCTGTTCGGCGCAAACACGCCGTGAAATCTCGTCAGATTCACGCGCGGCTTCGGCACCGGGGAGACCAGTCTGGCGATGAAGTCGAGCGGCTCAAAGATCACATGCGTGGTGCCATCCCGATACGGCGTCTTCAGCTGGTAACGGATGTTGCCATTCGGTGTCAGCGGCAGACGCTTCTTCCAAATAGCCGGTCGCGCAAGGAATTGCGTGAAGGTTCAGGTGGGGCCGGACGCCAGCGCGGCGGACTCGGTCAGGTGATCGAGATATCGGCGAATCCAGGTCACAAAATATACATCAATGCGATGTTCGATCGTTGTGACAATCCGGCACGCGGTCGAGATGGCGGGCATAGCGGTGCTGCAGGCGCGGTTAGTCTCGACGATGGCGGCAGCATGCAGTCCAAGGGAAAATAATGGATCCCGCATGGACGCCACCTGGTGCTCGAACTACCCGGTGGTGGGGGTTACGGAGATCCGACAACACGCGACAATAGCCTGGTCGAGCAGGACGTTGCGCGCGAGTACATCAGCGCCGAGCAGACGCAGCGCGACTACCAGAACAAGGACTGAAACGGTGAGCTATGCGGGCTAACCCAGGTAACCTGAGGTCGGGGATTGAATGCTCCAAACTTTTGCCGAGGTTAATCTTTTGCAGCTGAGAGAGTGGGAAAAATTGTTTCGCAGTGACCTTTTTGAATCACATTAGCGAGGGGAAGCTCTAATGCGGGTAGATCTTGCAGTAAACTTTTGCTCATTTGTGCCAATTGTGCTTCAAGCTGACTCGATAACGCCTGATGTGTTTTCAGGGTTTCCAATAATGTTACCGCTATCGCCTGCTCATTACTGGTCAGGTTCCTGGCAGTCAATTCCGACCACTCTTTTGACAACGAAACCTGCAGAATCCCTTCGGTTGCGCGATAGTTTCCATTTTTGAGAGCCGCGTAAGCCAGCATCAATAGATCGAGTGTATCGTTTTCGGCGATGGATCGAAAAAACTCAAACGCATGCTCGTAATCCTCGAGATCTAATGCCGCATAGCCGAGTAAGCGTTTATGATAATTTGAAGCGCTTGTGCGGGAACCCGTTGAGCTGAAAACCTGTTCCGGATTAATTCCGTTATTGAGGTCAACGATTGTTTCCAGCAGTGGCAGCAGAACCGAATCTTCGGGTAAAATTTGCTTGCCTGTTACATGCTCTGCAGCGAGTTCCTGTCGATTAGGTTGTTTCCAGCACATGGGGAAGAACAGGATACGGCTTGAAAGCGGGAAATTATTTTCCCGGGTAGAGAACAGGAAAAACTTTTTGCTGACATATTCTACGGACATAGGATGAGCGTTAGCGATTAATGCGGGCAAAGCCATTTTTAACGGATATATTGCGTACTCGATGTTGTGGCGCTCGATCTCGTCGCTAACCAGGTTAAAGTCTTTTGCACCATAGAGGGCGACGAATCGTTTGGTAAACTCGATCGGGTAGAGTATGTTGGTCCGGCCATCGATATAAATCTTGAATTGTGGAGACAGGTGGTAGAGCAGGTATCCTCCGTCTCGCATTCGATTGAATATGTTACCTCCACCTGGGTGGTTTTCCTTTAAATACACTGCAATGTCGGCAGGTAAATCATGGGAATTATCCATTCTATGAATGTCCAATGCCTTCGAGGCAGAATGTAGTATTCCGGATATAGCCACGCCAGCACCAAGGCCTAAGACTAATATTCTGATGCCTGGCTTGATCGATTTAAACAGATCGTCGAAATTCACCCGGGTTAAAGTAAGTGCCAATAAAGAGGTGACAATTACTCCAGATATAGTGATGACACGTATTACCTGCCAGGAGTTGAATGCAAAAATACAACATACCAGGGCCAGTCCATACTGCCGCTGCAATACCAGGGAAATGGTGATGTAGCCGGAAACAAGCCACAACACATAGAACAGGGAACTGTTCGGGGCGACCTCGTTGGTAGGCTTCAGTTCAGTGATTAATGACCATTCGCCTGAAAAATCCAGTACCGCAATCAGGGGGTGGGTGAAGCCGGGGTGCATGAAGCCGATCGCAAAAATGATAAAACCCCAGCCTACCCAGAGCTGCCAAGATATTGCGCTGTCTTTGCGGGCGATGATATCGATTGCCTTGTCGAGAAATAAGCCAAAGAAAATTACATAGCCGAGAATGGGTACATGATAATTGACCCAGAGCAGCTGTAGAGCAGCGATATACGCCAGGTTTCTATGGGTGAATGCTTTGCTGGCTTTCAGATAAAGAATCAGTGCAACGATGATCAGAACGTTATCAAAAATTTCTGCCCTGACATGGTTAAATCGAAATAGCAAAAAGATAAAAATGTAAGGAAGCGTTATGAAAATGATCTGCCATGGTGCTTTGATTTCCCGGTAGTAAAAATATACAGCCAACAGAAAAAGGCTGAATGAAAACATTTTTAACAGCTGGAACCCCTCGGGTGATCCAAATGCTGACACGAAAATCGACAGTATAATCTGGAAAAGGTAGGGTACCGAAGAAACTGGCTGATTTGGAAAAGTGAAGCTGTAATGATCTACTCTGGGAGATAACCCATTGCTCAATAAATCCTCTCCCATTTTCAAGTGCCAATAGGCATCATAAGAAACAAATGGAGATTGGGATGCGTATAAGAAAATCACAAATCCAAGGCAAAAAAGTGCAGCCGTAATCACGGCAGCGTGATTATTTTTGAGCCAATCCATAATTACTGATGCTTGTCGGGGAGTAAGACAGAGATTATAGACTAACTGGCACATTGCGGATGAATTTAAGGTATCAGTTAACCAGTTTTTGCTGCTTGGCGGGGTCATCAAGACAGCGGCCAGTCCTGGTCATTGCATTTACGTCAACGCTATTCGATTGTTGTGACAACTCACCGCGATGTTGAGCAGACATGTGATGCGGGCGCGGTCAAACTTGATGACTGTGATCCGAGACGCCGTATTCACTGAGCAAACCGCGGGTTTGATTGATCAGGCCGGTTCGGTGCGCCACATAACGCTCGCGCATGCGATGCAAGCTCTGTAGATCAGACTGCTCGAGAGTTTTGATCGGCACAGGCAAAATGTTGGGCCGCCGCGCGGCCTCGGCAATGGCAACCGCATCATTGTGATCGCTCTTATTGCCCCGCACGAAGGGCGCGACATGCTGTGCGGGTAATAATCGGACCTGATGACCCATCGCTGCAAAGCAGCGCCCCCAGTGATGACTGGAGTAACAGGCCTCCATGACGACTTCAACCGGTTTTTGAGTGGCCATGAACCTGGCCAGGTCTTTGCGCTTAAGTTGACGGTTAAAAACAATATTCATGCGACCGGTCATCGCACAAAGCTGGAAAACATTTTTTGCCAAATCCACTGAAATTAAATTATGCCCACTCATGATGGGCGCTCCTGTTGGTTAACTGAAACGAGTTTGTTGCTCTATCAGTTTGGCGCATTGCGACGCCGATTTCACTGGAGCGTCCATCTCATCACACACTTTCCACCCCACGGCTTACGCCCAGCGTGATAAAAAACCTCCTGTACAGCTGATCGGGTTTGTGTCCCGACCGGCAAACCTCAGCCAGTGCCGTTTTTTCGTTCAGGCCGCGGTCCAGCCGCCGTCGACCATCAGGTTGGCACCATTCATGTAACTGCATTCGTCGCTGGCCAGAAACAGGGCGGCGCTGGCGACATCATCCGGCTTGCCGAGACGACCCAGGGGCTCCCGGCCCATCGGCGTGCGTGAGCGTGAATACTGCAACGAGGCCTCATCGATGGCATCGGTGCGTCCAGTAAGGATCTTGCCGGGCGCAACCGCGTTGCAGACGATACCCTGCGCGGCGTAATCGTTGGCGATCTGGCGCGTGATGTAGACCGTGCCGGCCTTGCTGACGCCATAGGCGATATCGCCGGGACAGGCAATCATCCCGTGCTGCGAAGAAATATTGACGATGCGCCCGCGCGCTTCCGCGAGCGGCTGCTGGGTCAGCATTTGCTGCACCCCGCGCTTGCAGCCGTTGAACACGCCGCGCAGGTTGACGGCCATCACCCGGTCCCAGTCGTCCTGGCTGGTGGCCAGCAAATCGGTGCCGGTGTAGATCGCCGCATTGTTCACCATCACGTGCAGCGCGCCGTGTTCGGCCACGGTATCGCTGACGGCCCGATCGACGTCTTCCCAGACCGACACATCAACCGCAAGCGCCGTCACCTTGCCACCGTCCTCGCGAATCAGGTCTGCGGTCGACTCACCACCTTCGATCGGTTCGCTGCGCGGATCGAGGATGATTACCTGCGCACCCTCACTCGCAAAGCGGCGCGCGATCGCCCGCCCGATTCCCGAGGCGGCCCCGGTGACCATACAAACACGATCCTGCAAACGATTTTCGATCATTGATTGTTCTCCACAACTTTTAGCGAGGAAGCTACCCTTTTTGAAGAATCCCTGGTCGACAGGAAAACTCCACTTCAGAAAGCTTAAAGGGTACCTCCCCTCCTGTTCCTCATCAAACGGATACTGTAGCGAAAATTACTCACCATACCCGTTATTCACAGAGCATCACTTCAGCTCGCTTTCACTGTAGAATCGAGCGCTTCTAAAGTCTCCGCCACCGAGCACCCTAGATTCGTGACCCGACCGGCCTATATTCTGCCCTTGCTGCTGTTCGCCCAGTTCGCCGGCACATCACCCTGGTTCGCCGGCAATGCCGTGATTCAGGATCTGCAGCAGGACTGGCAGCTGGCGCCCGGCGCCCTGGCCTACGTCACCTCGGCAGTAAATCTCGGCTTCATCTGTGGCACCCTGATATTCGCGCTGTTGATGATTTCTGATCGATTTTCGCCACGCCTGGTGTTCTTCATCTGCACACTCTGCGCCGCGACCGCCAATTTCGCTTTACTGATTGCGCCGAATAACCTCGCCGGATTGCTGATACCGCGCCTCATGACTGGCTTCTTCCTCGCCGGAATTTACCCGGTCGGCATGAAAATCGCGGCAGGCTGGTATCGCCAGGATCTCGGTAAAGTGCTCGGTTTCCTGATCGGCGCCCTCGTGCTGGGCACCGCTTTTCCGCACCTGCTGCGTAGCCTCAGCACTGACCTGCCCTGGCAACAGGTCATTTTCGGGGTGTCATTGTTCGCCAGCCTGGGAGGTGCCGCTATGCTGCTGGGCGTGCCGGATGGGCCATACAACGGCGCAGCATCGAACTTCAATCCGCGCGCCCTGCAGATCATTTTCGCATCGCCACGGCTGCGCGCCTCGGCCTTCGGCTATTTCGGCCACATGTGGGAGCTTTACACCCTGTGGGCGTTCGCCCCCCTGTTGCTGATCGCCTATGCTGACCGCCACGACATCGCGCTGAATCAATCCCTGTGGGCCTTTCTGTTCATCGCGGTCGGAATGGTCGGCTGCGTAATCGGTGGACTGGTCTCGACACGTTCTGGCAGTGCACGCGTGGCGGGCTGGCAACTGGCCGTATCAGGTGCCTGCTGCCTGCTGGCTCCGTTGATGTTCAACTCTGCGCCCATACTATTCCTCAGCTTTATCCTGATCTGGGGCATTACCGTGGTGGGCGACTCGCCGCAGTTTTCGGCAATGAATGCCGCATACGCACCACCCGAATACATCGGTTCAGCGCTGACTATCGTCAACTCGATCGGCTTCCTGCTTACCATCGTCAGCATCCAGCTGGCCAGCTGGTCGTTACCATTGGTGAAGATCGAATATCTCTTCTGGCTGTTGCTGCCTGGACCGATACTTGGACTGTGGGCGCTCAGACCGTTGTGGCGCGTACGCTGAATTCAACATCCCGGCTATATCGCAAAATGGCCAGCTTGGCCAATGGCCTGTTTTTCCTCTACTATGCCTGATGGCTCCGTTTCGGAGCTCGGCCCGGTCGATATAGCAAGCATCGACGCTCAACAACGACACAGCCACACAGGGCACTTTTGACCGACACAAGTAACCATATCGATCGACCGCTGGTCGGCATTGCGATGATGCTCGCGGGCATTGCCAGTTTCGCGGTAATGGACGCCACCATCAAATGGCTGACTGCGGATTATCCAGTGCCGCAGGTGATCGCACTGCGCAGCTGGTTCGGCCTGCCGATACTGATCCTGCTGGCGATGCGCGAAGGTGGCCTGTCGACACTCAGAACGCGACGCCCGATGGTTCACCTCGGTCGCTATCTGCTGGTGTTGATGCTAAGTCTCAGTTTTTTCTGGGCGCTGTCCAGCATGAAACTGGTGGACGCGATCGCGATTGCTTTCGCCGCGCCCATCATCATCACCGCGCTGTCGGTTCCCTTATTGCAGGAAGCAGTCGGCCTGCGCCGCTGGATCGCCATCGGGGTTGGCTTCTGTGGCGTACTAATCATGCTGCGCCCGGGCATGGGCGTATTCCAGTGGGCCGCGCTCGCGGCACTCGGCAGTGCCGTGGTTTACGCCTTACTGATGATTACTACTCGCGCCTTCAAGTCTACCGAGAGCACCGCCTCGCTGATGCTCTACCCACAAATCGGCATATCACTGACCGGCATCGTCATGGTGAGCTTTTTCTGGGTGCCGCCAACGATGTTTGACCTGCTGCTGTTTGGGTTGGCCGGATTCTTCGGCAGCATCGGCGTGATGTGCCTGACGCACGCGTTTCGACTGGCACCGGCCGCGGCGATTGCGCCGTTCGAATACACTGCGCTGGTGTGGGCGACGCTGCTGGGTTACCTCGTCTGGGGCGAATTGCCAGATGCTATCACGCTGGTCGGTGCGGCGATCGTGATCGCAAGCGGTCTCTACATCCTTTACCGCGAAACCCGCAAGTCGGGTCACAGCAATCCCAGCCCTAAACTACCCAGTCTGAGCCCCGACGACACCGGCCAATAAGCGTTCGCGAATTGCGTCTCTTCTGACTTAAAGCGCCGTAAAGAAGACCTTGGTCACGTCCTCACGAATATCCCAGATGACACGCTCGCCCTTGCGCGTGAAAATGCTGTCACCCGGTCCACACTCGATCGACTCACCGCCAACCCGCGTCAGCACCAGGCGACCGCGAATAATGGTCTGCAATTCATCACCGAGTTCAGTGCACTCAAACGCGCCCTCGGTACAGGCCCAGATACCGAGCCGATAAGGCCCGGCGTTATCGCCGTGGTCGAGCCGGCCGCTGGCCTGCGGATCACCACGCAGAATCCTGTAATCCGATGCCGGGTTATCAAAAGGCCAGGCATCGAGTGACTCGGGAACATCGTCCAGGGCGTATTTCTGCATCGCGTGCACTCCGTGATGATCAATGAAAAGTTGAAGCCGGAGTATATCGAATTGAACTCCCGAATCCCGCCAATATTTTTGGTCGGATTCGCGCTCGACTGTGCTATCGTCGCGCCTGCATAACAACCATAAAACACCCCGGATAAGACAGATCCGATCAGCGATAAGGGCAACCCTGATTTGACGACCCAGGCCAGCGTCATCAATCCCCCACAGCGCGACGCGGTCGGCGTTGCCTTCGTGCTGTTGTCCGGTCTCGGCGTGGTTTTCCTGCCGACCACCGCCAAGTTCGCCTATCTCGACGGCAGTAATGTTATTACCGTTGCCTTCGCCCGCGGGATAATCGCCGTGGTGTTGCTGGCGCTGGTGGCGCTAGCAATGCAGCAGAGCCTGAAAATGCCGCGCGCCTTGTTGCGACCGAGCCTGATAGCCGGCATTGCCCAGGTAGTCTTCGTCTACGGTGTTTACGCCGCCATCACCTCGATCAACATCAGCCTCGTGCTGCTGATTCTCTACGTATACCCGATCGTGCTCGCCATCCACCAACACCGCCTGGGCACGATAAAAGTTCGCACAGTACAATGGCTATGCGCTCTGGTCGCCTGTGGTGGACTGATGTTGATCCTCGGCGTGCGCTTTGCGGAAATCAACCTGATCGGTGTATGCCTGGCGCTGATGGCGATGCTGGCCACGGTGGTGATCACGATCACCAATTTCCGTGTTACCGCGACCATGGGTTCGCTCGCATCAAACTTCTACATGAGTGTGTGGAGCCTGTTGATTTTCAGTGCCGTATTGTTGCTGGTCGGTGACGTTGCCGAACCCCAGTCAACCTCGGGCTGGCTCGCGCTCGCCGGCAACGGCATCGCCTATTGCATCGCCTGGGTCGCCTTCTTCGCCGGTGCGCGCATCCTCGGAGCGACGCGCGCGAGCATGCTGTCGCTGGTGGAGCCGCCCGCGGCGGCGCTTGGTGCCTGGTTTCTCTTCGGTGAAACCTATTCGCCGCTGCAATGGTGCGGATTCTTCGTGGTACTGGCAGCGATTTTCATGTTTGAAAAACTCTCCTACTCATCCGCATGACGACTTCAAAAAGCGCATTGCACGGCATCCGCACCTCGGGCGATTATTTCATTTCGACGTTTCTGTTCGGCGTGATGTTCGGCATCGCCGCGGTCTCCGTAGGGCTCGAAACCTGGCAGGCGCTGCTGATGTGCGCAACCTCGTTCACCGCTTCCGGGCAGTTCGCCGCACTCGAGTTCTGGGCCGCACCCCTGCCGTTTGGCACCATTGCGCTGTCGGTGGCGCTGGTCAGTTCGCGCAACCTGCTGCTCGGCATGGCGATGACGCACCACTTCGACGGCCACAGTCTGCGACGCCGCATCGTCTGGCTGGCGTTGCTCAACGACCCCGGCGTGGTCAACAGCTTTCGCATGGATGCCGAGGTAGACCGCCTCGGTTACGTCACCGGCTACGGCATTTCGATGATGACCAGCTGGCTGCTGTCGACCTACATCGGTCTCAACATCGCCCACCTGGTGGCCAGCTTCGACCTCGGCGCCATCGACTTTGCCGGACCACTGGTGATCGCGACGATGATGATGTTGTTTGCCAGGGGATCCAAATCAAAACCATTGCCGTGGTTTGTCTCCGGTGGGGTTGCGCTGCTGTTGTTCGAAGTGGGTGCGGCCAACTACCTCATCCTGCTAGGCTCGGTCCTGAGTGGAATGGTCGTCGCCATCTGGCAAACGCGCAAAGACCTTGCCGCAACCCCGGAGGATAGCGATGGGGATAACGATGGTTGATACCTCCTCCACACTCACGGCAATCGCAATGATGGCAGGGATCGTCTATCTGACCCGCATGGGTGGCTACTTCGTCGGCCTCCAGTTACGCCACATCAAGGGCATACAACCAGTGCTCGAAGCCTTGCCGGGCTGTGCTTTCATGGCGATTCTGGCACCGGCAGTGCGCCAGGGCAGTGTCAGCGAAATCGTGGCGATGGTCTGCGTGATCGCCATTATGTGGCGCAGCAACAACGTGGTGCTGGCGACCGCCACGGGGATGGCGATTCTATTGTTTGGCGGACCTTACCTCGACGCGCTCTAGACGTTATTTGGCAGATCTATCGGCAATCCGGATGGACACAAAACGCCACACCATCAGATTACCCAGGCAGGCGAGTGGCACGAAACCGGCAAACAGCCAGAAGGCGATCTGGCGCAAATTTTCCAGGCGCGTTGCTGCGAGATCGGGTATTTCGCTGATACCGAGCCGATTGGCAATCAGTCCACTCAGGGCGGCGCCGAGTGCAAAGCCGGTTTGCTGGGTAATCGGTAACAACGACGAGGTGCGATCCTTGTCTGCGGGCGCTGCCGCCGCGATGATGCGTTTGATGATAAATCCCCACATCATGCCGAAGCCCCCGTTTAGCAATAACACCGCGAATATCAAAGGCCACAGCCAGACACGCGGGAACACGATAGCCGTAAGGACCAGACCGAGTAACACCAAAGCAGAGCCAATGCGGATCAGGCGCGGTTCGCTGTCACCACGAACACCTGAAAAAATAATCGCCGCGCTGCCCCAGGCGAGCGATTCGAGCAACACGATAAAGCCTGCCTGCAATGGTGTCAGCCCATACAGCTCGATCAGTATCAAAGGGCCATAGACCAGGAATGACATGATGCTGATGCACAGCAACAGCACGCCGAGAATACCGTTGCCGATTGCGTGCGAAAAGTCACTTACCTCCGCCGGCAACATACGCGATCGCGCAGCACTGCGGTCACGCAGCACGAACAACACCAGCGCCATGCACCCCAGCAGAATTAACAGCGGCGATCCTAGCGGATGGTAATAGGCACCCGAAATCGCGACCAGCATGATGGCTGAACCGAGCAATAACAGTCGCACTATGGGGATGGGCTCGGCGGCGAGCTGCAATTCGGGTTCAGCCGATTTCAACAGGAAGTGGACCGCCGGGATCAATAACAGGCCCTGCGCGGCAAA
>Ga0316191_10000637_pt1 | contig 22980 bp, 21 predicted proteins | sample Eddworburr2cm_MG_FD_204928 | JGI IMG/M metagenome (GOLD analysis project Ga0316191, IMG submission 204928) | Coastal sediment microbial communities from Maine, United States - Eddy worm burrow 2 cm | ecosystem: Environmental > Aquatic > Marine > Coastal > Sediment | place: USA: Maine... | reverse complement strand
GGAATCCAAGCCGATACGCACCGTTTCGAGCTTTCTTCATCAAAGGGTCCCCCGTTCCGCGGAATTATACGGCGAACGCCGGGGACGAGCCCGGATGGGCCCGAGCGACGAGCTACCCGGGATCGGGTAAGCTGAGCTGGCTCGTGGTCTGAATGTGGAAAGATGAGGAACCGAGTGGGCCAAGAAAAGGAGAACCTCATGAAGAAACTCGGCTTCGCACTGACGGCGACGGCAGTGTTGCTCGCGCTGGCCGCTGCGGCGGTTGCGAGTGATGACTACGCCGACACCATCGAGGGGTGGACGGCGACCACCGTCCAGATGGACGTCGGGAAGATGGTCATCGTTCGAATCGGTGTCATGGAGTGGAGCACCGCCGACGAGAGGGCGGACCTGCTGAACGCCCTGCAGACCGGTGGCAGCGAGGCCGTGGTCCAGTACCTCGCACAGCAGAGCGAGAAAGGTTTCGTGAAATTCCCGAACACCGCGGCCTATCAGATGCACTACGCCTACCAGGTCGAGAAGGAGGGGAAGCGTTACGTCGTCATGGCCACGGACCGTCCCGCGGGGAACTTCATGGCTCGTGCGGCCACGGATACCGTCGAGAACAACATTTCGATGCTGTCCCTCGAGCTCGACCCGGAGACCGGCAAGGGAGAGGGCCAGATGATCGCCGGAGCCGAAGTCAGTTTCGACGAGAAGACCAACACGCTCAAGATCGAGCACGTCGGCACGCAGCCGATCCGCTTCACCAGCGTCAAGGCGATCAAACAAAAGAAAAAGAAGGACAAGGACTGAAGCTCGGCCTGGATCGCTAGAAGAGCGATAATTGCCGGTCGTCGCCGACCACGCGATCGAAGTCGAGTCCCAGCAGCGCGAGGACCGGCTCGGCCACCGGCCTGACCTGTTTCTGGACGTAGTGCTCGTGGTCCAGGGCGCTTCCGATCTCCTCGGCCGGCTCCGGGCCGGACGAGGTCATGACGTAAGAGATCAGGCGCCCCGGTCGTCGCTTCATCTTGCGTGCCGCCGCGACGTGGGGCGGGGTGGTGGCAGTGTACGAACCCAGGCTCTTGCGCAGCGCCTTGCGGTAGACGAGCAGGTCGTCCAGTTGCCCGGAACGAAGGTCCGCGACCACCTCCCGGAGGTAATCCTCGACGGGCCGGTCGTCGAACAGCCGCTCGTACAGCTCACGCTGCACCGCGCGCGCGAGGTCGGTCCAGTCGCGCCGCACGACCTCGAGGCCGGTGAAGACGACGCGCCGGTCGCCGTCGTCGTCGATCAGCCCCGCGTAGCGCTTCCGCGCCCCGGCGCTGCCGTGGCGGACCGGGGGCAGCATCAGCTTCAGGTATAGCCTCTCGTATTCCAGCTCGAGTCGGCTTTCGACGCGCCAGCGCTTCCGGACGTGGGCGGCGAGATCCTCGTTGAGATCGATGACCAGCTGACGTCCGAGCTCCCGCGCGCGTTCCGGTTCGTCCTCGCCGGACAGGACGAACAGGCTGTCGGTGTCGCCGTACAGCACGCGGAGGCCGCGCTCCTCGATCCGCGATCGTGACCACAGCAGAAGCTCTCGGCCGAAGCCGGTGATGGCGTTGGCGAGGTCCGGATCGTGAAATCTGCAGGCCGGGGTGCCCAGGACCCCGTAAAACGAGTTCATCAGGATCTTGATCGCCTGGCTGGCCACCTTGTCGCCGGCCCGCTTGGCGGCCTCGCGCCGCGGGAACAGCTCGTCGAGCAGACCGGTGAGGATCCCGCGCTCGCGGCGGAAGGCGGCACCGTTGGGTGCCACGATGAGGTCGTCTTCTGGGGCGGGCGCGCGCACGTGGCCGAGGGGATCGATCTGGAAGGTCCGGATCAGGCTCGGGTACAGGCTCTTGAAGTCGAGGACCACGACGTTGCGATAGAGCCCGGGCTCGGGCTCGAGAACGTGGCCTCCCGTCGTGGCCTCGGAGGCCTCGTTCCGGGGGCCCACGGTAGGCGCGACGACGTTTCTCCTCCCCAGCTCCGAGAGGTACAGGAAGTCGAACGCGGCAATGCTCGACGACACACGGTCGAGGGGCATCCCCGTGAGCCGGCTCCGCTCCACGGCCAGCTCGACGAGGTGGAGCTTCTCCAGAATGTCGAGCACGAGGCGGGCGTCGTTGAGGTTGTACTCGACGAACCGCTCGCGGTCGCTCTCGAACAGGCGCAGGATCTCCTCGGCACGGTGCGATCCCTGGATCGTCTTGCCCCGTCCGAGGACCTCGCGGGAGACCGCGTCGAGGGAGTACGCCTCCATCCGTACGAACGCTCCGCGCAGCAGCCGTAGCCCGTCGAGCACCACGCGCCCCGGGACGATCGCCCTCGAGAGCCCGCGACCCCCTGTCGGCGAGTGGATCCGGGTTCCGCCGGGACCTCGTCCGATCTCGAGCGGGACGCCGAGGCGCTCCGACATCCGCATCAGGACGGCCAGGTCGAAGTCGATGACGTTCCAGCCCGTCAGGATGTCGGGGTCGATCTCTGCAACCCGTCGGCCGAGCGCACCGAGCATCTCGCGTTCGGTGCGGAAGCACAGCGTGCCGGCGAGGGTCGGGTACCCCGGCGGCTGCATCAGAAGAACCTCGTTGACCCCACATCCGCTCAGGGCCACCGAAAGCAGCCGCGTCGCCCTCGGATCGGTCTCGATGTCGATGGACAGGATCGAGAGACTCGGGATCCAGTTGCACGGCGCCAGGTCCGGGTCGTCGAAGACGTGGGCAACGCCACGGCCGGGTCGCGAAGCACCGCGGATCTCCAGCGATCCCCGAATGCCGCGGTCGATCAGAAACCGCGTTGCGAACGGGACGTCCGCCTCGTAGCATTCGACCGCGGCCGCCCTCAGGCGGTCCTGCAGGGGAGGCGTGTCGGACGGCTTCGGAACCTCGAGTCGGGCGACGGGCTCGCCCCGAAGGCTGACCTTGCCCGTCTCGGCCCGGGGCACGGTCCCGAGGTGCGCGGCGCGTCCCGCGTCGGCCACGCGGATCCACAGCCGAGGAACCGACCGTCCGTCGCGAACCAGGAAGCTCTCTCCCGACTCGAGCTTCCCCCACAGGTGCACCACCGGTCGGCCAGCCTCGTTCCGGTAGGTCGGCAGCAGGATGAAACCGCGTCGAGGGGGCTCGCTCATGGGAATCTCGTCGGAATTATCTCACTTTGCGCTGCAAAGTACTTGACCTGGCACAAACCGAGGCCGTATCTTGTCCCGTGCCATGACGCCTGAACCCTTGCAGACGAACCGGCAGGTCGAGGCTCTCCACGACCGCGCCATGAACGACCTGCGCTACATCCGCAAGACGATGGAGCGCGCGGGGGCGTTCACCGCCGTCTCGGGCTGGGGTCAGGTCCTGGCGGGCTCGGCGGCGCTGGCAGCAGGAGTGATCGCCTACCGGCAGTCCACCATCGAGGGATGGCTCACGACCTGGCTCGCGGCGGCGGCGGTCGCCTTCGCGATCTCTGCCCTGACCAGTCAGCGCAAGGCCCAGGCCGCGGGCGAGTCGCTGTTCTCGGCCCCCGGTCGGAAGTTCCTGCTGAGCTTCGTTCCGGCCCTGGTGGTCGGCGCCTTGCTGACGGCCTTCTTCTACCGTGCGGGCCTCACGGCGGGGCTCCCCGGGACGTGGCTGCTGGTCTACGGCACGGCCGTGGTCGCCGGCGGGGCGTTCTCGGTGAGGGTGGTGCCCGTCATGGGGGTGTGCTTCATGGCGCTGGGCGCCGTGGCCCTGTTTTCCCCCGCGGGCTGGGCGGACCTGTTCATGGCGCTCGGCTTCGGCGGGCTCCATATTCTCTTCGGCCTGATTATCGCGAGGGGGTACGGTGGCTAAGCACGATCCGCTTCCGCGTGAGGATCGACGCGGCAAGACTCGCCCGAAGGCGGGTCCGCTTCGAGGTCACGCGCGTGGCGACACCGCTCCCGAGCTCGACCGCATCATCCACGAGCGGGTGCGCCTGGGCATCGTCAGCGCCCTCGCCGTCGACGGGTCCCTGACCTTCAACGAGCTCAAGTCGTTGCTGAAGGCCACGGACGGCAACCTCAGCGCTCACGCCCGCAAGCTGGAAGAGGCCGACTACCTCGAGTGCAGCAAGAGCTTCGAGGGACGCCTGCCGAAGACCGAGTACCGGCTGACCCCGACAGGCCGCAAGGCGCTGGAACGGTACCTGAACCACATGGAGGCCTTGATTCGGGCCACGCGGGAGGGATGACCATCGACACCACGACAGACGGCGGCGGGCTTCACGTCGCGATCATCATGGACGGGAACGGGCGCTGGGCCCAGGCCCGTGGCCTCCCACGCGTCGCGGGCCATCGCTCCGGCGTTCAGATGGCGCGCAAGATCGTCGAGGCCGCCCCGGATCTCCGCATCCGGACGTTGACCCTCTACGCCTTTTCCTCGGACAACTGGCAGCGTCCCCCGGAAGAGGTCTCCGCGCTGATGGGGTTGTTACGCACCTACCTGTGGCGCGAAAAGGCGCGCTGCGTGCGGAAGGGCGTCCGGATCCGCATGATCGGACGACGCGACCGGCTCGACCCGGCGCTGGTCAAGGATATCGAGGCGGCCGAGAGCGCGACGGCCGCCGGGACGGCCCTGGACCTGCGTCTGGCCGTGGACTATTCGTCACGCGACGTCATGCTGCGCGCGGCCGAGCGTCTCGACGGCGACCGATCGTTGACCCGCGAGGCGTTTGCCCGGGGCATCGCGGCCGTGGAAGGTGCCGGCGACGCCACTCCGGATGTCGATCTTCTGATCCGTACCGGGGGTGAGCAGCGTTTGAGCGATTTCCTGTTGTGGGAATGCGCCTACGCCGAGCTTTACTTCACCAAGCTGATGTGGCCCGAGTTCGGGGCTGACGCTTTGAAGGACGCGGTGGAGGAGTTCCATACCCGGAATCGGCGGTTCGGGCGCGTACCTGAAAGTAAAACCGGGTAGATCCGGATTCTCTCGGCCTGAAAACGTTGCTCGCTTGACCGCTCAACGCCCGCGCACGCCCCGCAGCGCCCCACCCCCTCTCAGCGCCCGCTGAAATCGACGTTCGAACGGGATGGGCGCTTGCTTGTGGCCGGGGGGCGAGACTCCTTTTTTTCACAGTTGCCGTCGATTTCAAAGGTTGCTGAGAGGGGGTGGGGCGCTGCGGGGCGTGCGCGGGCGTTTTCGCTGATTGGGCCGATCGTGCCGTGACTCTAGGGGCTTAGTCGGGCCTGGCGTAGGATCTCTCTTAGCTTGGGGCGGGCGCCTGTGAGTAGGAGTCCTACTCGGAAGAGGCGGGCGCCCAGGCGGATCGAGATCCAGATTGCTGCTGCCATCATCGCGAACGAACCTGCGATTTCCCACCACGCGATGCCCGAGATGTCCAGCGCGGCGCGCAGGACGACCGTGACCGGGGCGGTGAAGGGGATCCAGATCAGGATCTTTCCCAGGATGCTGTGGGGCTCGGTGACGAGGATCTGCATGAAGACCAGCGGGATGATCGAGGGGAGTGTCCAGAACATGCTGAGTTGCTGGCTCTCCTTGAGGTTGCTGCCGAGGGAGCCGGTTCCGAGCATCAGCCCACCCATGAACAGGTAGCCGGCGACGAAGAACGGCACCGCGATGGCCATCGCGGGCCACGGCATGTCGAAGCCGATCAGCTCCAGCCCGCTGGCGGTGGCCAGACCGCCGAAAATCGCCATCCCGAACCACAGCAGGACCTGCAGGAGGCCCGCCCCTCCCAGGCCGAGGAGCTTCCCGGTCATCAGCTCATCGGCGTTGGCCGAGTGCATGAGGATCTCGACCACGCGGTTCTCTTTTTCCACCGCCGTGCCCTGCAACAGGTAGCCTGCCGACATCATCAGCGAGATGAACATCAGGATGGCGAAGACGAGGGGCACGACGAGCTTCGCGATCACGGTGGCCACCTGGCGGGTCTCGATCACGCCGGCGTCGTTGATGGTCCACTCCAGAAGCTCCGCGATGGGCTTGCGTACCCGTTCGGCGATCTCCTCCGGGACGCGGCCCGCCAGCAGGCGGTTCACCACGAGGTTGCGAAGGGCGCTTCGGGACTCCGAGCCCGCGATGTCCAGCTCGTCGGTGGTGAAGAACTCCAGCTTGCCCGTGTCAACGTAGTCTCCACCGAGCAGGAAGAACCCCTTGATCTCATCGTCGAGGAGGGCCGCCTTGGCCTCGTCCTCATCGGGGTAGGGGCGGAAAATGAAGTTGCCCCACCACGTCACCTGTTGCTCGAGAGCCTCGGTCTGACCCATGGCCTCGACCGTGGCGCGGAGCTCCTCCGGCATCTCGCGAGTCACCTCCGTCTCGTCGTCACCGAGATCCAGCACGGCGGCGTGGTCGACGACGCCGTAGACCTTGACCTCCCTTTCCTTCTGGGCCACGAAGAGCCCGACGCTGGAGATGATCCCGCCGTACAGCAGGACGAAGATCGGCATCCCGAAGGTCGCGATCAGGTAACCCTTGCGCTTGACCGTCGAGACGAACTCGAAGGAAGCGACCGTCTTGATGGTCCTCCAGCGGATCACCCCAGCCCCTCCACCACGTGGATGAAGATCTCTTCCATCGGCGCCAGAATCTGCTCGAAGAGATCGACGCCGACCCCCGCGCCGACCAGAGCCGCCAGGACCTCCCGCGGCTCGGTGCCCTCCTCGAGCAGGAGCCGCCAGTCCGAGTCGCCCTCGCGCGTCCGCTCGCGGACGCCCGCCAGCTCGGGCAGCGGGCCTTCGACGGAGACCCGCACCTCGGGGCGCGAGAACCGCCGTCGAACCTCGTCGACGTCGCCGTAGACCATCAGTCGCCCCTTGTCGATCAGGGCCACGCGGTCGCACAGCGCATCGACCATGTTCATCTGGTGGGTGGAGAGGATCGTGGTTCGACCGGTCCGCTTCCGGTCGAGGATCAGCTCCTTGACCATCCTGACGTTGACGGGATCGAGTCCCGAGAACGGCTCGTCCAGGACGCACAGCTCGGGTTCGGCGAGCAGCGCCGAGGCGATCTGTACCTTCTGGCTCATTCCCTTGCTGAGCGTCTCCACCTTTCGCCGGGCGACTTCGGGGAGTCCCACTCGTTCGAGCCACGCTGCGGAACGGCGACGCGCCTCGGCCCGATCGAGCCCCTTGAGACGGGCGAAGTAGGTCATGACGTCCACGACCTTGAGCTTGAGGTAGAGGCCGCGTTCCTCGGGGAGGTACCCGATGCGATCGAGCGCCTCGCGGGCGAACGGTCGTCCGAAGAGCGTGATCGCGCCCTCGTCGGCACGGATGATGTCCATCAGGATCCGGATCAGGGTCGTCTTGCCCGCTCCGTTCGGTCCCAGCAGGCCGAAGACTTCACCCTCCTCGACATCGAACGACACGCCGTCCACGGCGACGACGTCGCCGTACGCCTTCCGGATACCGTCGAAGACGAGAAGGCTCATTCCGCGTGCACCTCGATCCGGGAGCAGAGGCACAGGATACGCATTGGGCGATGGGATATCCAGGTGAGAAGGGAAGGCTGCTGTGGAGGGTGCGGGGGCTACCGCGAGATCTGGAGGTCGCCTCCGAACCACTGGATCCCACCCTTTTCCTGGGGTGGGGCATCGCTGTCGAAGATCTGGGTGTCGGAAAAGGACAACGTCCCCGTCGCGGTGTCGGCATCGGTGGCCTTTCCGAAGATCAGCCGGACCACGGTACCGCTCGGGACAAAATCGATGCCGCTGTTGAAGCGGCTGAGATTGATCGTGACCTGCCCGGGGGCTTCGTCCTCGAAGACATTGACGTTGGCTCCACCGGAGGCCAGCATCGATCCGGCCAGCGAGAGCCCTTCATAGCTGGCTACCGAGTCGTCGAAGTCGACCTTGAACTCGACCGTCTGGACGTCGGTGACGCCGGTCAGCACCAGCTCGACCTGCAACATCCCGCACGTTGAGCCCGAAGCCTGCCGGGCGACGACCGTCGATCCGGCAGGCACGGCCGCCGCTTCGAAGGTGATGCAGGCCGTCGGGATCGGGTCGTTGCCGCCCCCACTGCAGCCCGGGACCGCCCCGGCAACGATCACCGCGAGGGCGATCGGGAATGCCACACGAAGAGCACGAAACCTCACCACGTCACCCCTCACTCGCACACCGGTCCGCTATGCGAGCAATTCCACACGCTCGCCAGGAACGCCAGATCGTCGCCATCCACGCAACCGTCGTTGGTGTAGTCCACGGGATTCCACCACAGCGACGGCCCGCCGCACTGCCCGAACGCCCGCGCCAGCCAGGCGACCTCCCGCCCGTCCACGGCGTCGTCGCCGTCAATGTCGAAGTCTTCGCACAGCGCCTCGTCGAGCTCGAGGTCACAGTCGTTGTCGCGGCCGTCGCACAGCTCGGGCGCCCCGGGGCGAACCTCATCGCTGCCGTCGTCGCAGTCGCCGTCGGCTCCTGCGTCGCAGCCGGCGCTTCCCGGAGAGCCGTAGCCGTCGCCGTCCGCGTCGTTGCACGGATCGCACTCGTCTCCGAGACCGTCCGCGTCCGCGTCGGATTGCGACGGATTCGCCGTCGCGGGGCAGTTGTCGGCCGTGTCGTTGACGCCGTCGTCGTCGTCATCGGGGTCGCAGGCGTCGCCCCGGCCGTCGTTGTCGAGGTCCTCCTGGCCGGCGTTCGGAGACGTCGGGCAGTTGTCGTCGCCGTTGAGCACGCCGTCGCCGTCGGTGTCCGCCAACTCGCACGCGTCGCCCACGCCGTCCATGTCCGTGTCGACCTGGCTGGTGTTGGCGAACCCCTCGCAGTTGTCGACGACGTCGTGGACCGAGTCGTCGTCGTCGTCGGCGCAGGTGCCCATGTCGACGACGGTCATGCCGGCACGCAGGGGCGGGAGGTGGAAGGCGTTGCACTCTGCCTGGTCGAGACCGCGATTCTGGCCGCTGTTGCTGCCGTACATGATGTCCCGCGCGTCCGACGTGTGGCCGAGCTCCACGTTGTGTCCGTACTCGTGGATCCACAGGATGGCCTCGACGGAGACGTTGAGCATGCGGACCACCGCCATCCCGTTTCCCGGTGTCCACGAGCATCCGATGATGTTCATTCCAGGATCGCCACACCAGTTGATGGCGGTGACGACCTTGACGCGCCCTGCCGGGTCGTTGAGGACCGAGTACATCTCGTCCTGGTTGTCGATCACCGTGAGCCCGTCACCCGTCTGCCCGAAGGTCCCGGGGTCTCCCGACCGGCTGACGGTGATGCAGCAAGCGATGTCCAGGTCGTAGTCGTCCCGCCCCGCGACCACCGAAGCTTCTCGCAGGATCTCGTCCACTCGGAAGTTGTCCATCGGGCTGCCGACCTCCGGGTGGTTGGCGAAGGTCAGCGGGGAGTCGTGGACCCGCTGCTGCAGGTCGAGATCGCCGGCGATCAGCGGTGCGACGGCGCTCTCGCCGAGCCGCGGTCCGGCGCTTCCCTGAAGCGACACCGCGCGGGACGGTTCGGTCGCGGAGTCGGCCTGCGGCGCGCGCCCGAGCTCGTCCACGAGCGCGAGCGCCATCCGGGCAGCACCCCGGGGGTCCCGCCCTTCGGGCGCCGGTCGCACGCGACCCTCGGAGATCTCGGTCAGGCGCTCGACGGCTTCGGGATTGCCGGAGAGGGCAAGCCCGCGAATCGCCGCCTCGATCAGGTCGTCCCGACCCGGGCGCGGCCTCCCCGCCTGCGACGGAATGGATAGCACGCCGCCGCCGCTCCCGTCGGCCGTCATGGCCAGCAGGCTTTCGAGAGCGCCCCGGCTCTGTCTCGAGGCGAGGTGCCCGAGAGCCTGGGGCACCAGCAGCATCGCTCGATTCTCTTCGGGAACGCCCGACGGGCCCGGTGGGGACTCGAGCAGGGCGAGCAGGTGCGGGACGGTCTCTTCGAAGCCGAGCCAGGCGAGCAACGCCACGACGTTGTCTCGACGCGGGAACTCGGGGTCCTTGAGAAGTGTCACGAGGTGCGGCACGCCCTGCAGCCCCACGGTCTCGCGGGCGATCTCGTCGGTGATGCCGTGGAAGTGGGTGACGAGGGCCGCCTCGCGAACCTCGGCCGCGGTGGGGCCGCGCGAGGCACCGACCGCCGGATTCTCTGTCGCGGACACCGACCCCATCCCCGCCAGCGCCACGAGAAGAACGATCCAGGGTGAATTCGATCGAGGTTGGCGCTTCATCGTGCGACGCGGGCCAGGGGACTCGGGCGCCGCGAAACACCACGCCCCGAGCTCCTCACCCGTGTAATTGTCGTTTCATCCGGCCGGATGTGCAAACCGGGACGCTCCACGATCGCCGGTATCTCCGGCAAGAGGGCCAGAAGGCCCCCCCGGCCCCGGTCGGAGCGGTTGTCCCATTCCCGTTCGAGGCCTTCCAGCACCAGCCGTGCCAGGGGGTCGCCGGCGGCCCCACTCTCGGCGGCAAGGACGAGGGTGCGCTGCCGCGCCGCGGAGATCACGAGCGAGACCACCCCCCGGGCCGTCACGCGGAGGTCCGTCCCGGGGTCGGTGCCGCCGCCCGCCCTCAGGCGGTCCCACACCGGCAACCCCCCGAGCAGGCCCAGGGGCAACCCGCGGTGAAGCGCGTGTTTCGCGATCATCGCGCGGACCCCGGGCCCACGGTCCAGGAGAAGACGGAGCACGACCTGCGCGAGGTTGGACGAGCCCTTCCGTCGCCCGGCCCTCAAGTGGAGGAAGCGAAGCCCGTGGACTTGCGAGAAGACCCGGGCCTCGCGGATCAGCAATCGTCGCGTCGCCGGTTCGGCCGGAAGCGGAAACGGTCGCCGCGCTCCCAGTCGCGCGGCGTCGAGGGCAAGTCGGAGCGCGGCCCGCTCGGCCCGATCCGGACGCTTTGGACCGCGAGGCCGTCGCGCGACCCTGGGACCGCCCAGCAGTGAGATCGCCTCTTCCGCGGAGGCCGGGCGCGCGTTCGGGTCACGAGCCGTCATCCGCCTGACGAAGCGCGCAAAGCGATCGGGATGATCCGACCCCAGCTCTCGGGGGTCCGCGGGCGATCCTTCCAGGTGCCATCGCAGGACCTCGGCCGGATCGTGGCTCTCGAACGGCATCTTCCCCGTCGCCAGATAGAAGAGGAGAATCCCCACGCCGTAGAGGTCGGTTCGCCCATCCACCGGTCCACCGAGCAACGCTTCAGGCGCCACGTACGGGACCGAGCCGCTGAAGGTCCCGGGCGTTCCGGCTCGACCCGATTCGGTCGCGAGCCCGAAGTCGGTGAGCTTGATCCTGCCCGGACCGCGCCTCGCTCGACCTACCAGGACATTGCCGGGCTTGAGGTCTCGATGGACCAGGCCGTGTCGGTGGACGTGTTCCAGCGCGTCGAGCAGACCGCCGGCGAGAAGCTCCAGATCACCGTGCGACGTGGCCCCGGCGACAAGGGCGCGATCTGCCGGCAGGCCCCGAAAGCTCTCCAGAACGAGGTAGGGGGTTCCGGCCTCGATCGGACCGCGCTCGGCGCGGCCGAGCTCGTACGCCTCGACGATATTCGGATGGCGCAACCGCGACCACGCCTCGTACTCGGCCGACAACGGGTGCGCCGGTCCCGGTCGCTCCCGCGAGAAGAGCACCTTGACCGCCACCCACCGCTCCTCCACGCGGTCGAACGCGCGGAACACACGCCCCATGCCCCCACTCCCCAGCGACTCGATCAGCAGGAAGCGGTCATCGAGCAGCGGTGTCGAGCTCATCGAACCCCCCGGGCATCCATCTTCGAGCAGCGAATCTACGCCCGTGGAAACGTCGGTTACAAGCGGTGCGCGCAGTTGAGTTGTGAGCCGAGTCGCCCGTCCGTTCCCAGGTTGCAACCCTCCAGGGTGGTGCGAAGATTGTGGAGTCGTTCTTCGAGACCCTCTGTGGGGCTGTCGGGGGTGGCCCGAGCGGGCTCGAGCTGAGAAAAAGCCCCGAGTTTCGCTTCTGCCGCTCGTGCCCCGGACGGGCCACTGGCAATTCCACAATCTGCGCACCACCATGGAGGGGTGCATCGATACCTGATCTCGGGAATGGTGGTCCTGGCGGCACTGACATCGGCCGCCAAATCGCCGCCGCCGCCGCCTACCCCACCGGAGGCCGTGCCCGAGCTTGCCGCACAGCTCGCGGTTTTCCTCGAGGACCGGACTGTCACCGCTCCCGATGGCGCCACGGTCCCCGTCATGATCCCGAGCGCGGTCGACGGGTCCGAAGGTCTGCTCGATACCACGCGCCTCGAGGCTTGTCTCCGGACCGTCGGCGTGGCCGAGGCGTGGCCGAGCGCGTGGCTCGTGGTTCGTGTCGAAGCGGTCGCGTTCGATCTGATCCTGCCGGTTCGCCTGGACGACGAGGGGCGACTCGAGGATCCCGAGATCGTCTTCACCGCCGCGCGCCAGGAATGGACCGTCGACGCGCTGCGCGACGCCATCCGTTCGGAGACCGGCCGGAAGCCGAAGGGCAGGACGTGGAACGTCGTCGTCCAGGGCTTCACCACCCGTGTCGAGCACCGCTACGTCTACGAGGTACCCACCGAGCGCCGCGGGCTGCTCGAGCTGCTGCCCGAGGGAACCCTGCTGCGCGAGGCCACGACCGTGAAGCTTCCGGGTGGAAGGTACACGCTCGCCGTGGTGCTCCAGGAGGCAGAGCTCGTACCCTCGAGCTGCGACGACTGTACCTCGTGGATGATCGGGCACGCCGATACCGGACGGGTCCTGCTGGTGCTGGCGAGTGACGCCGAGGTCGTGGACGAGCTCGACGTGACGTCGTTGCTCGCCGGTTCCGCGAGTCGCCCTCTTCTCCCGCGATATGCATGCGACGAGGGAGACCGTTACCCGTCGTCAGGGGAGACACCGATCGGGGAGCGATTCGCGGGGCGCCCTGAGATCGAGCTGATCCGCCTCGAAGATCTCGACGGCGACGGCCTCGCGCTCGAGATCTCGATTTTCTCGGGCGTCTCCGATTGCGAGGCGGAGAAGGTCCGGCTCGGTGTCGGTCCCCTGGCGCCCGAACTCCGAGTCATCAACGGTCCCGGATAGGTCCGGGGACGTTTTCCGACCCGCATCCTGTCAGACCGGGATCTCTCCGCCGGCGAGCACCAGGGTGATGGTGCTGATCAGGTTGATGAACATGTGGGTGACGATCGGGGCCAGGAGTCGGCCGGTGCGGCGGTAGACCCACGCGAGCAGAAGGCCATAGAACAGATAGAGGGGCAGGGCCGGCAGATGGAAGTGGATCAGCGCGAAGGTCGTTGCCGAGGCCACGTAGCCGAAACCGGGACCGACGTACTGGCTCAGGAAGCGGAACAGGTAGAAGCGGAAGAACACCTCCTCGGCTATCGGGCCCAGGACCACCGTCCAGGGCATCAGGAGCCACAGGATGCCCGGGTCGGCCTGAACCAGCGCGAGGACCCACGATTGCTCGCGGACCTCGATCCCCAGCAGGGTCATCACGCCTGAGATGACCATCGTTCCGACGATCGCCACCAGACCGCACGCAATCCCCAGGCCCACCGCTCGCCCGGGCGTTGCGGTGGGCGGACCGGCGGCTCGGATCCGCCACCGACCCATACCGAAACCGGCGCCGACGAAGATCAGCGCCTGGGTGGTGAGGCCGATGACGAGCACCGCGCTCGAGCCACGGACGTCGAGCTCCGGCGGTGGCTCACCGGGCTCCGACGGGATCATCGACTCCAACCACGGGATCTCGGCGATCGGTCGCTGCTCGACCGCGGTCCAGTAGACCAACACGACCCCGGCCATGAGCACCATGCTCAGCAGGCCGGCGGCCAGCAATGTCAGCAGGGCCTCGATGATGGCGAGGACCTGTTGCTTCACGAGCCGCCCGAACGGATCGACTGCACCATCTCGTCGAAGGCGCCGCGCTGCTCGCGGACGGTCGCCTCGGGGCCGGTGAACTTGAAGAACCAGTTGGCGTCCGGTCCCTGGGCGATCGCGCCCAAAAGCATGTAGCCGGGCATCTCCTGATCGTTGACCATCAGGTTGGCGTAGGTCCCGGTGACCTCGACGAGCAGCACCGGGATGCCGCCGACGTCGGTCTGCGACGTCGTCATGACATCCGTCGAAGCGCGTCCATCGAGCTGCTTGAACTGGTTCGCCCAGCGATTGGCGTTTTCCATCGGACCGCCGCCCTGACCGGGTCCGAAGTAGAAGATCACACCCTCGCCGTCACCCGCCGAGCCCGGCACAAGATATTGCGCGCGGCGCATGCTCGACGTCGGCTGCTCCTCGACCCAACCGGACGGCACGGACCAGGTCATGCCTGCGGCTCCGGTCCCGCTGCCCGGCGGCGGCGGCGCCACCGAAGCATCCGTCGGCGCGCCCAGGGGCGGGTGATCCGGCGGAAGCTCGCCGGTGCCGGTACGCGAGGTGACCGGGGCAGGTGGCCCGGTTTGAACCTCTGTTCCACTGTCTCCGCCACACGACGCCATGAGCGCGGCGGCGACCATGGCGATTACGATCCAGGCGAACGTACGCTGCATCTCGAGATCTCCTTCTCTCATCCGTGGACCGACAGCTTGACGGCTCTCGGAGCGTCGGGCTCGACGTCCGGCGGCGTCTGTGGCGGCTCGCCGTCCACCAGCCAGCGGCACAGCGCGTCGGTGGCAGGCTGGTCGGCCCGGCACAACCACGCCTCGAGCTCGTTCTCGGGGGGCCGTCCCCAGTTCCGTGGGTCGTCGGAGTTTACCGCGCCGGGATCGCCGTCGCGGCGGTAGCGTCTGAAAAAATCCTGGTGGAAGGTCAGGAACCGTCGGATCCGCACGCGGCCCTTCTCGTCGTCTCTGAAGTGCTCGCGACACAGCTCGACATAGCGCCGCACCACGCCCACCCGATCCTCTGCATCGAAGGTGAGATCGGCCTCCCCGGCGAGCTCGCGGAAGATCCATGGTTTGGCGAGCGCCCAGCGACCCACCATGACCGCCGCGCACCCCGTCTCCTCCGTCCGCCGGACGACGTCACGCCAGTCGAAGATGTCGCCGTTGCCGATCACCGGCACCGAAAGCTCCTCGGTCAGCTGCCGGACGGCCGACCAATCCGCCGGTCGGCGGTAACGCTGGGCGCGACTCCGAGGGTGGAGCGCGACCGCGTCGACCCCGGCCTCTTGCGCGGCGCGGGCGATCTTGAGAAAGGTGGGCTTCTCCGACGACCATCCGAGCCGTAGCTTGATCGTCACCGGGATCCCGACCGCGGCCTTCATCTCGGAGACGATGGCGGCGACCCGGGTCGCCCGCTGGAGCAGGGCCGCTCCGAATCCCCTGCGGACGGCCTCTTCGATCGGGCAGCCGAGGTTGACGTCGACGAAGTCTGCGCCCTGCGCCTCGGCGATGCGCGCGGCCTCGGCCATCAGTTTCGGGTCTTTGCCCGCCAGTTGCACACCGAAGATCTTCTCGTCGGGGTGGCGGCGCAACAGCGCCGACTCGGCCCGGTCTCGCTTGACGATCTTGTGGGCGTAGGCCATCTCCCCGACGCACACCTCGGCGCCCCACTCGGTGGCCAGGCGACGGAAGGGAAGATCCGTCCCCCGCGTCATCGGCGCCATGATCAGGCGCCCCGTGAAGATCTCGGCAGCGGTCATCACTCGACAGCTCAGTGACGGATGTCTTCGGGAAGGTCCGCGTCGTCGACCTCGGAGCTCTCGCGCTCGAGCTGCTCGGTGATCGTCTTCACCTGAACCTCGGCCGCGCGGATCTTCCCGCGGCACAGGGTGACGAGCTCCGCGGCCTCCTTGACGAGCCCGGAGAGGGCGTCGACGTCCACCCCTCCCTCCTCGATGGTCCCCAGGATTTCCTCGAGGCGCTCCGCGGCCTGTCCGTAGGAGAGCTCGTTCTTTGTCTTCGTCGCCTTTGCCATAATGGCCTCCTCCATCAGGAGCTTGATTCGAGTGCCGTTCCCTCCGAGCGCAGCCGCAGCCGCCCTCGCTTCAGCTCGGCGCTCACCGGGGTTCCGGCGGGCGCCGCATCGGCGTCGATCAGCACGGTGCCGTCGGCCTGTCGCAAGATCGAGTAACCGCGTTCGACGACCCGCCGGGGATCGACGAGAAAGAGGCGCCGGTAGCGCGCCTCGGTACGCTCCAGCTCGTGGGCAAGTCCGCGACGGCTGCCCGGCTCGAGCGCCGCGACGAGCTGGTTGACCCGGTCGGTCGCCACCGCCAGATCGCGGCGCGCACCCTGCACGACCTGCCTCGCCGAACGGTCCAGGAGCGCGCGCTGCTGGCCGACGCTCACCCACGCGGCCCGCGGTACCGCGAGGGCACGGCGCCGAAGCTCCCGCGCCGATTCCTGAAGCAGCGCCCTCGCGCCGCGTATCGCGCGCTCTCGTCGGTGCGTGAGCTCTCGGGCCGAATGCTCCACCAGGTGGCTCGCCGCGCGAGCGAGGCGTCGGGCCCGCTCGAGCCCGGCCATCCGTTCTTCTCTCAAGTGACGCGAGGCGAGCTCCAGGATCGCGCTGCCGATCTGCTCGGCGCGCTCGAGCGAATCCCGGACGCGATCCACCAGAAAACCCGCGGCCGCGGTCGGCGTCTTGCATCGCCGGCCCACGGCGTCCAGGACCGAGAGGTCCTGCTCGTGGCCGATGCCGACCACCACCGGCAGCGGGAAGGTCGCCACCGCTCGTCCGAGAGCCTCCGAGTCGAACCAAGCCAGATCGATACGGGATCCTCCTCCCCGACAGACCAGCACGACGTCGAACGCATCCTCGCGCTCGCGGAACCAATCGAGGGCGTTGAGGACCGAGGGCTCGGTCTGGTGGCCCTGGACCCGTGCTCCGTGGGCCGTCACCCGGAAGGCGTAGCCCGACTCCTGGATCGTCCGCAGCACGTCGTTGTAAGCATCGGAGCCGAGGCTCGTGATCAACCCGACCCTCAAGGGCAGGGCGGGGAAGGGGAGCGAGGTGTTGAGTCCGAGAAGACCTTCCTCCGTCAGACGCCGAACGATCTCCTCGCGCCGCCGGGCAGCCTCGCCGAGGGTGTAGTGGATGTCGAGATCGTCGACCAGCACCCGGTACGAACCCCACGGGACGTAGAGCTCGACGCGCACGCGCAGCCGCACCGTCACCTCGTCCTCGAGGCGGAACGGGTCGCCGGCGGCGGCGAGCTTGGCCGTGATCTCCTTGCGCGTACGGTCGAACAGCGTGGCGCTCACCTCGGAGACGGTCTTGCCCGACTCGTCACGCTCGGCGAGGTGGAAGGTGACGTGTCGCTTGTGGGCGCTCTTGTTGAATCCGCTGATCTCTCCGACGACCCAGATCGGCGCCGGGAACGCACTCGCCAGGACCGCCTTGACCTCTTCGTTGAGGCGGGCGACCGTGTAGTCGTCAACCGATCCGAGGGGCCGTGACGAGTCGGCGCCGTCGGGCGGGTCCGGAACACCGAACAGGCCAGGCTGCCCCGGATTGCCCACCGGGTTGGGGATGGGCTCGAGGTCGCGAGATCCGCCGTGGGCCCGATAGATCTCGCGAGTCGGTTCGTCGAATCCGAATCCCTCGGGTTGCAGCACCTCGACCAGCGAGACGACCTGGTCCTCGGGAACGCTCCAGTACTTCTTGTCCGGGTGCCACTGTCGGCTCGGGAGCCCCTTGACCACGTCGACGAGCCTGCGGTCGAAGGAGAACCGGACCTGGAAACGGCCGCGGCCGTCGTAGGTGACCTGCTTGCTCAAGACTTCGGGATCTCCGCGATGGGTCGGGGTTTCATGAGGCCCGGATACTCTAGCCCAGCGGTGCTTACCGGCGCAAAGATCGTGGCCGCCGACCGCGGGTCGAACGCCCATCCGCCCGCACCGCGAGCCCACTCCCTCCCTATTCCCGCTGAAATCTCCGGGTGGTCGGTACGCGTGCTGTGCCTTTCCGATCCTCATCGGTCTCGTGGGATTGGGTGCACCGGACCGTTGATTTCACAGGGAATCTGGAGGGAGTGGGCTCGCGGCGCGGGCGGATGGGCGTTCGACCCGCGGTCTTGCTTGTCAGGTGGGGACCGAGCCGATAGACTCGATCGATCGTGGGTTCTCCTAAAGTTGCAATCGACGTTTACCTCGACGAGGCGGGGGCGCTGGCCTCGATGGCGGGAGAGGTTCGTGCGGGGCTGACTGCATCGCCCAAGGTGCTTCTGCCCAAGTACTTCTACGACGAGCGTGGGAGCTGGCTGTTCGAGAAGATCACCGAGCTTCCCGAGTACTACCTGACCCGGGCGGAGCGGAGCTTGCTGAAAGACGTCGTGGGTCAGGTCGCCGAGATCACGCAGCCTTCGGAGATCGTCGAGCTCGGGCCGGGATCGGGCGTCAAGACCCAGGCGCTGCTCGAGGCCGGGCACGCGGTTGGAACGTTGAAGCGCTACGTGCCGGTGGAGGTCTCCGCCGCCATGGTCGAGCACTCGGCCGAGCGGCTGAGCGAAGCGTACCCGTGGCTCGAGATCCATGCGGTGGTGGGCGATTTCGAGCGACATCTCGAGAAGATTCCGGCGGGCGAGAACCGGATGGTCGCGCTTCTCGGGAGCACCATCGGAAACCTGCCCCGGCCCGATGCGGTGGAATTCCTCAAGGAGATCCGTGAGCTGCTGGGCGAGGGCGGACACCTTCTGCTGGGCACCGATCTCGTGAAGGATCGCGCGGTGCTCGAGGCTGCCTATAACGACAGCCAGGGCGTGACCGCCGACTTCAATCGCAACGTCCTCCGCGTGATCAACCACCAGCTCGGGGGCGACTTCGATCCCGAAGCGTTCGAGCACGTCGCCATTTACAGCGAGGGCCGGGAGCGCATGGAGATCTACCTGGACTCCACACGATCTCAGAAGGTGAATCTGAAAGACCTGGACCTCGAGGTCTCGTTCGAGGAGGGCGAGCGGATGCGGACCGAGGTGTCCTGCAAGTACACGCGCTCTTCGGTGAGTGCCATGCTGCACGAGGCCGGGCTGTCCCTGAACGAGTGGTTCACGGGCCCCGACGGAGCATTCGCTCTGTCCCTGGCGAGCCCGGCGACGATTCGCTGACGCCACCCACGCGAGTTCCCACATCACCACCCGGGAGAATCCAGAATGAGCAACAACCCATGGAGTCGATACGCCGAGACGCTCACCCGCTTGCTGAGTCTCGAGGAGCCGCCTCTGGCGATCACCTTCTCGAACGAGGCTCCCGCCGGGGTGCCGACGTTCGATGACCCGATGCCGTCACCGACCGACGACGGGCGAACCGGGCGGGTGCCCGCCGGGTGCGTCTTCTGGATCAAGGCCGCGGAGCGGACGTTCGTGACCGCACCCGACGATCACGGCAACTGCAGCGTGGGGAGCCTGACCCACGGCCTCAAGACGATCGAGGAGGTCAAGGACAACTCCGACGTGTGCGCTGTCCTGGAGGCCGGCTGGGTGACGCCCGAGATCATCCCCGAGATCCCCGTCGTCGCGGAGCGCCACGCGCACATCACGTACGGGCCGTTGGCGGAGACCCCGGTCGATCCCGACGTCGCCTTCCTGCGGCTGAATGCGAAGCAGGCGATGATCCTCCACAACGCCCTTCCCGAGATGCGTTTCGAGGGCAAGCCGCAATGCCACATCGTGGCGATCGCCAAGGAGCGCGGCGAGGCCGCGGTCAGCGTCGGATGCATGCTGAGCCGCGTCAGGACGGGCATGCCCGCGAGCCAGATGACCTGCGCTCTTCCGGCCCGTCAGCTCGGTGCAATCGTCGACCGGCTTGAGACCACCTGCGGCGCCGATCGTGCCGTTGCCGAGTACGCCGCGGAAGACACGCAGCGATTCGAGTCCTGAGCGTCTCGTGAAGAAGGCAAAGCTCGTCGAGTCCAGAAAGATCTACGAGGGTCGAGTCGTCAACCTGTCCGTCGAGCGAGTGGTCCTTCCCAACGGCAACGAGACCGAGATCGAGGTCATCCACCACCGCGGCGCGGCCGCCGTCCTTCCGCTGGACGACGAGCAACACGTCTTCCTGGTGCGGCAGTATCGTCACGCGGCGGGTGGCTGGCTGCTCGAGGTTCCCGCGGGGAAGCTCGACGGCGGAGAGCCCCCGGAAACCTGCGCGGCCCGGGAGATCCAGGAAGAGGTGGGTCGCGCCGCGGGAAAGCTGACACCGATGGGGTGGATCTGGACCACGCCGGGATTCACCGACGAGAAGATCTGGCTCTACCTGGCCACCGATCTCAGCGCGGTGGAGCAGGCTCTCGAGGACGACGAGGTCCTGACGATCGAACGCATGCCGCTCGACGACGCCGTCGCCATGGCCAGGCGCGGTGAGATCGCCGACGCCAAGTCCGTCTGCACCCTTCTCCGAGCGACGGAGTTCCTGCCCTGACCGCAATCCGATGTGCGGGTCAGGAGGCCGGGGAGCCGACTGCATCTCCGAACAACCGGAGGGTGTTCTCCGCGACGGCTTCCGCGACCTCGTCCGAGGACAGCCCCTTGATCTCGGCCACCGCCTCGAGGGCGACACGGAGGTTGGCGGGCTCGTTGCGCTCGCCGGCGACCGGACCCAGGACGGGACTGTCGGTCTCGAGAAGCAGACACGACAGGGGAAGCCGCCCGACCAGCTTCTGCTTCTGCCGCGAGCGCACCACCGAGGGGGGGATGGAGAAGAAGTAACCCGCCTCGACCGCGGGCAGGGCCGTCGAGGGCTTGCCGTCGAAGGCGTGGAGCTGGACCCTGCGCGCGCCCCGCTCGAGCAGACAGGCGATGGCGTGCTTACCCGCGGATCGCGAGTGGACGTTCAGCGGCAGGTCGAGATCGATCGCCAGATCGATGAACCGGCTGAAGATCCCGCGCTGGACCTCGCGGTCCGGCTCGTCCTTGATCTTCCAGTGGTCGAGCCCGACCTCGCCGATCGCTACCAGACGGTCGCGGTGCTCGCGGATCCACGCCTCGAGGGTCTCGGCCTGAGGGTCGTCGAGATGGGTCGGGTAGAGACCCGCCGCGGGGCGGATCTCGGGGTGCTCCCCGGCGAGCTCCAGGTTGCGGTGGGCGTCGGCCAGCGTCTCTCCGACCGCGATCACCGCGGTGACGCCCGCGATCCGCGCGCGCTGGAGCACATCGCCGCGATCGCCGTCGAAGACGGGGTCGCCCAGATGAGCGTGTGTGTCTACGAGGCCCACTCGATCCTCCCGGAAGCCCATGCTAACAGGGGCCCAGGGGGATCTTCAGCGGCGGCCGGAGGGTGTGTTCGGTGGTTCGGCGAGCGCGATCACGCCCGGAGGAGTGCCGGGTGAGGCAGCAAACCTGAAGACCTCGGTGCTCCCGCCGCGGCGCAGCGTGTAGCCGAGGAGCACCAGCGTCCCGTGGCGATTGCGCTCGAAGCGGACGGTGTCTTCGGCGTCCCGGTCTTCACGCACGACGTGCTCGGCCCGGAAGACGCCGAGCGGCTCTCCGCCGACACGGACCTCGTGCAGCGTCGATGTCGGGTTATACCGGGAGACGAACCGAATGGAGACGGTCCCCGCGGGGCAGACCTGGCCCTGGAGGAGAAACGGTTCCGCGACCTCGATGACGAGCTTCGGCTCGCCCGCTTCCGCCGTCGCGAGCGCGACAACGAGCAGGCCGATCACCGCGAGCACTCGTACCCCTCCCGGCCGTGGCACACGGCGCATGGCACTCTCCTTTGTTGATAGATCCCGGTCGGTGATGCAGGTCCCTCCGCGCGTAGACGCGTGGAAAGAGTGGAAAGACAAGAAAAGCAATGCATATGCCACTTGGTTGAATTGCATATGTGTAAGATCCACGCCCGGGGCACGCGTGCGGAAGCCCGGGCTCGGATCGAGATCGAGACGCCCTAACCGGCGCTGACGGAGTCCATTGCCGCCGGACTCTCGGCCTTCCCCGCCTGAGCCTTCCCGGCGCGCTAGACGTCGCGACGAGATGAGCGACGAACCGGCACGTCGCTTTTTGTCGGCCGGGTGCCCCGCAGTGACATCCGGCGGTGACGACACGGTAGGAGTGGTCACGAAACCGGATCGCGAGGTAGACTGGCACCGTCCTGTTCTGCGGGAGCCCGGGGATCACGGGCTGAGAGGGTGGAGGGTCCTCCGCCGACCGTCTGAACCTGACCTGGGTAATGCCAGCGAAGGGAAGTGAGCCGCACGAGACCCTTTAGGCCGCTGGCGCGCCCGGCGGCCTTCTTGTCTTTGGAAGGCCGTCGTAGAGGAGGAGGTCTCGCCATGCAAAGAATCCCCACTCCGCAGGCCGCGGGCCGCAAGGTCTATCTCGAAGGAACCCGTCCGGGGGCTCGGGTGCCCATGAGGGAGATCGCGCTCGAACCGCCTCATGAGCCGGTGCGCCTGTACGACACGAGCGGTCCGTACACCGATCCCGACGCGGCCGTCGATCTCGAGCGCGGGCTGGATCCGCTGCGTTCCCGATGGATCGAGGAGCGCGGCGACGTCGAGCCTCTCGACGGTCCGTCGTCGGATTTCGGCGCCGCCCGGGCGAGCGACCCGATGACCGCGGGGGTCCGCTTCCGCCGCACGCGCCCGCCGCTGAGGGCCAAGGCGGGCCGGTGCGTCACCCAGATGCACTACGCGCGGCGCGGTGAGATCACGCCCGAGATGGAGTTCATCGCGCTCCGGGAAGGGATGGATCCCGATTTCGTGCGAAGCGAGGTCGCTCGCGGCCGCGCGATCATCCCCGCCAACATCAACCACCCCGAGACCGAGCCGATGATCATCGGCCGCAAGTTCCTGGTGAAGATCAACTCCAACATCGGGAACTCGGCCGTCAGCTCCTCGATCGAGGAGGAGGTCGAAAAGATGATCTGGTCGGCCCGCTGGGGCGCCGACACGGTCATGGATCTCTCGACGGGCGAGCACATCCACGAGACCCGCGAGTGGATCATCCGCAACTCGCCGTTGCCCATCGGCACGGTTCCGATCTACCAGGCGCTCGAGAAGGTCGAGGGCAGGCCCGAGGAGCTGACCTGGGAGATGTTCAGGGACACGCTGATCGAGCAGGCCGAGCAGGGCGTCGACTACTTCACCATCCACGCGGGCGTTCGCCTGCCCTACATTCCGCTGACCGCCGACCGGGTCACCGGCATCGTT
>Ga0316191_10000636_pt1 | contig 23021 bp, 24 predicted proteins | sample Eddworburr2cm_MG_FD_204928 | JGI IMG/M metagenome (GOLD analysis project Ga0316191, IMG submission 204928) | Coastal sediment microbial communities from Maine, United States - Eddy worm burrow 2 cm | ecosystem: Environmental > Aquatic > Marine > Coastal > Sediment | place: USA: Maine... | reverse complement strand
TCCCATGCTGGACCGGCATCGGGCGCATGTCTTCGATGTCAGGGAAGGCGCCCGCGGCGCAACCGTGAGTCAGGGTGGCGGCTGTGGCTGTAACTGATCCACGCATGCGTCTTCGGTTGCTGCTCCTGCCGGCCCTCCTGGCGACCGTGACGCTGAGCGCGGCGACCTTGCCTGAGGACCGGGTGGAAGCCATGTATCACCGCTACGACGGTGGTGGTGTGACCGTGGATGGCCCGGCGCTGTTCGCCCGGCGCCACATCACCAACACCGTGTCCGCTGCGGCCGAGTACTACGTCGACAGCATCAGCTCGGCGTCGATCGATGTGGTCACCAGCGCCAGCCCCTATTCGGAACAGCGTACCGAGACCAATCTCGGCCTGGACTGGTTGTATGGCGACACGCTGATGGCGGCGAGCTTCACGCATAGTGATGAGAGCGATTACCAGTCGGACACCTACGGCCTGTCGGTCGCCCAGGACGTATTCGGCGGAATGACCACCATCAGCATGGGTTATGCACACGGTGACGATACCGTCGAGCGCGTGGACACGGACTTCGAGGATACGGTCGATCGCGACAACTTCGTGTTGGGCCTGACTCAGATCATGACGCCCACGCTGCTGGCGACGGCGGACTACGAGGCTGTCCTCGAGGACGGCTACCTGGCCAACCCCTATCGCTCGGCCCGCATCCTCGGCGCACAGGTGCCGGAGCGCTATCCGCGCACCCGAACCAGTCACGCACTGGCGTTCTCCGGAATCAAGTCCTGGAGCAAGGACACGGCGCTCAGGGGACGCTACCGGTACTTCACCGACACCTGGGATATCAAGGCTCACACCTTCGAGCTGGGCATCAGTCGCTACCTGGGCGAGCGCTGGACCGCAGATCTGTCCTATCGCTTCTACACCCAGGACGGTGCCAGTTTCTACAGCGACGACTTCGACGGTGAATACAACTACATGTCGCGGGACAAGGAATTGTCCGATTTCGACTCCCACGCGCTGGGTGGACGACTGACCTGGTCGATGAACAATGGCCTGCCGCTCGGCCTCGACCGGGCCAACCTGACGCTTTCCTACGACTACTTGCGTTTCGACTACGACAATTTCACGGACATCCGTAACGGAGACCTCTATGAGTTCAGCAGCCAGGTATTCCAGCTGTACTTCACCAGCTGGTACTAAGCGGAGCGCCCGCGCGGCTCTCGTCTCGCTGGCCTTGCTGGCGATCGCCGCCATGCCGACGTTCGCCGCGGAGCAGATCGATATGGACGCGGAGGTCCGCGACCTCAAGGCAGACGTGCTCGACCTCAATCGGGAGCTGTTCCTGCTGGAGGAGGAGCTGCTGTTCCCGGCCAATACACAGGTGGCGGTCTATCTGTCCATGGACACCGGCAACTTCTTTGAGCTGGATTCCGTGCAGGTGACGATCGACGATCGCGACGTCGCCAAGTACCTGTATACCGAGCGTGAAGTAGACGCGCTGCACCGGGGCGGGGTCCATCGGGTATTCATGGGCAACCTCAAGGCGGGGGATCACGAGATGGTCGCGGTCTTTACGGGTCGTGGCCCGCACGGCCGGGATTACCGACGCGCCACCGCGCTGTCTTTCGAGAAGGGACTGGGCGCCCGGTTTCTGGAGCTGGTGATCTCCGACAGCGACGCCAACCTGCAGCCGGATTTCCGGGTCAAGGAATGGAACGGGGACTGATTCTCATGCGGATGAGGGCGCCTCAAAAGACTGGCATGTCTGCGGCACTCGCGCTGGTCGCGCTGTTGCAGGCCGTCGCCACGCCGGCTGCTCCGCCTGCGGCGCAGGACCTCGCCTGGGGCGAGACTCTCTATTACTTCTACCAGCAAGACTACATTCCGGCGATTACCCGGCTGCAGGTCGCGCGGACGCGGCAGGAACTGGCGTATCACGATCAGGAGTCCGAACTTGTCCTGGGCGGCCTGATGCTGGGATACGGCATGCATCGACGCGCGGAGGCCATCTTCCAGGCGCTACTCGAGCGCCACCCGCGTCCGTCTGTGCGGGACCAGGCCTGGTACTTCCTTGCCCAGGCACGTTTCCAACGCGGTTTGTCCGATGAGGCCCTGACCGCATTGGCCCGGGTTGGCGGCGATCTGCCCGCCCGATTGTTTCCCGAAAGAGTCGATCTCGAGGCCCGCGCTCTCCTGGCGACCAACCAGCCGGCGCAGGCCGCCGAGCTGCTGACCGGCCATGAGCTTCCCGGCGGCTGGCGGTTCTACGGAGACTACAACCTCGGTATCGCGCTCACGCGTGCCGGCCATGAGTCAGATGGCGACGCGATCCTGAATAGCCTCGGTCGCGAATCGGTCAGCGGCGCAGAGCTCTCTTCACTCAGGGACAGGGCAAATCTCGCACTGGGCTACGCCCGGCTGGCACGACAGGATGCTGCCGGCGCCAGGGAGGCGTTCGACCGTGTCCGTCTCGATGGACCGTTCTCCAATCGCGCCCTGCTGGGGGCCGGATGGGCAGACAGTACGCGGGGCGACTACGCGGCCGCGCTCGGGCCGTGGGCGGAATTGGGTGGGCGCGACCCGCTTGACGCCGCGGTCCAGGAGTCGCTGATCGCGCTGCCCTACGCCTACGTGCAACTTGGCACACCGGGACAGGCTGTCGACGGCTACGAGCAGGCCGTGATGGGCTACGAGTCCGAGCTGGATCGCCTGCAACTGGCCATCGAGAGAGTCAGCGGCGGCTCGCTGGCAACATCACTTCGGGCAACGGAGTACCGGGGTGATGTCAGTGACGCAGCTTTCGGACGATACCTCTACACGCTGATGGCGCGGGATGTCTTCCGGCAGTCTGTCAGCGGGCTCCGCGATCTCGACGAACTCGATGCGTTGCTGGCCGGCTGGCAGGACAGCGCAGAGGCTTTCAACGCCATGCTGCAGGCCCGACGGGACCGGTTTGGTTCCAGCCGCGATCCGGTAATGGCGGCGGTGGATCACCAGAGACTTGAGGAACTCGAGGAGCGTCATTCCGGCTTGAGTGATCAGACCGCAGCGGCCCGGGCTGACCGGGATGTCCTCGCCCTGGCCGATAGTCACGAGCGCCAGCTGCTGGCCAGGATCGATGCGCTGGAGTCGCGTGCGGACCTGTCCGGGACCGAGGTCGCGCGGCTGCAGCGTCTCCGCGGCGTGATCTACTGGAACGCCAATGCCGCCTTTCCTGCCCGGCTGCGTTCCGCTGAGAAGTCACTGAGGATCACAGAAGAGTCTCTGGCAGCCGCCCGCCAGAAGATGCAGAGGATCGAGACAGCCGACGCCGAAGCGCCACGGAGTTTCGATCAGTTCGAGGACAGGATCAGCGACGCGACGGATCAGATCGCGGTGATGCGTGCGCGCGTGGCCAGGGCGACCGAGAGGCAGGCCGGATTGCTGGAGCAACTGGCGATCGGGGAGTTACAGGCCCGACACGATCGGGTGTCGGCTTACCTGGCCCAGGCGCGCTTCGCGCTGGCTGCCAGTTACGATCGGGCGACGCTCGCGGAGGTCGGACAATGACGCCGGCTGCCCCCATCCTGATGTCGCTACTGCTCGGCCTGTGGCCCTTCGGTAACGATCACGATGCGCCCGCTAACTCAGTTGGCAGCCTGTCCGCCGGGGACGCCGCATCGATCGAGGACAAGCCGGTCGCCGCGGATGCCGCCCGGGCTCGTAGTCACTACGCACGTTACCTGGAGATGGAGTCAGACGGCGCGCCGGAGATGCGGGCGGTAGCGCTGCGGCGTCTCGGTGACCTGACTCTCGAGGATGGCGAGCGGCTATCCGCCGACGGTGAGGTCGCACATGCGAAAGCCCGCTTCGCAGAGGCCGCCGGACTGTATCGGCGATTTCTGGACGAATTTTCCGATCACAAGGATGCCAGCGGGGTCCGTTACCAACTCGCAAGGGCGCTGGCGATGGGCGGTGACGAGAGCGGCAGCATCGACGAGCTGGATGCGCTGGTTGACGCATCTGCGAGCGATGATCTGGAGTCCGAGGCTTACTTCCGCAGAGGCGAGGCCATGTTCTCGTCGCAACAATGGCGTGGCGCCGAAGACGCTTACCGCTCGGTGCTGGAGCAGCCGGGCAGCAACTTTCATGAACAGGCCAGGTACAAGCTTGGCTGGGCGCTGTTCAAGCAGGGACTGCACGAGGCCAGCCTCGACTACTTCTTCGAGGTAGCTGACGATCACCTCGTCGACGGCGACTCGGTCGTGTCTCTGGACAGTCTGGAGCGAGCACAGCGAGAACTGGTCGACGACTCACTTCGCGCCATTGCCATCGGGTTCTCCTACACAGAGGGACCGTCCGCGGTGGATGCATACCTGGAGACGCGGATCTCATCCGCTGCCTATACATCGCTGATCTACGATCGCCTGGGCGCGCTCTATCTCGACCAGGAGCGGTATCAGGATGCAGCCGACACCTACGCGACCTACGTGGCGGCTCATCTGATGGCCGACGATGCGCCGGCTATGCAGATACGCGTCGAACAAGCCTACAGAGAAGGCAGGTTCGCGGAGCAGGTGCTGGCGGCCAAGCGTGACTTTGCAGAGCGTTTCGGGATCGCCAGCGGATTCTGGGATCAGTGGACGCCACAACAGTTGCCGGACGCCTGGGCTCACCTGCGGCTGACTCTCGACGAGTTGGCCGAGCATTATCACGCTCTGGCCCGCACGGACGGTTCGCCAGACGCAGTCGCCGAATCTGTTCGCTGGTATCAGGCCTGGCTCGCGACATTTCCGGATGATCCAGAGGGCGCCAGACGCCAGTTCCTGCTCGGTGAACTCCTGTTCGACAGTGACCGGTTCGCCGAAGCGGCCGAGGCCTATGAGCGCTCCGCTTATGACTACGCCGCTCACGACGATGCGGCCGAGGCCGGTCATGCCGCCGTGCTGGCGTGGCGACGTGTGGCAGAGCACAGCGACGACGCACAGACGGCGGCCCGAAGTATCACCGCCACGCTGCGATTTGCCGACACTTTCCCGCAACATCCGGAAGCTCTCGCGGCCCGGGTAGATGCCAGTCAACAGCTGTTCGACGCAGGTCAACTCCAGCCGGCGCTGCAGCAGGCGGAGATCGTCATGACGCAGGCGGATGCCGGCACGGAACAACGCCAGAGCGCCTTGTTGATCGCCGGACATTCGGCTTTCGACCTGTCGCGCTATGACCGCGCGGAGTCAGCTTACGTCGAACTCGTTGCCGCTTCCGATGATCCCGCGGAACGAGAGGCGTTACTGGATCGTCTTGCCGCCAGCATCTACCGGCAGGGCGAGGCTGCAGCTACCGCAGGAAGCACAGACGCAGCGATCGCCCATTTCGGCCGGGTCGCCGATGTGGCGCCCGGATCCGGGATCGCGGCTACGGCCGACTACGACGCTGCCGTGTTGCTGATGGAGTCCGGCCAGTGGGCGAGGGCGGCAGATGCACTGCGGCTATTCAGATCCCGATACCCGGAGCACGAGTACCAGGATCGGGTCACCGTCAGTCTCGCGACCGTGTTGACCGAGGGCGGCGATGTCCGTGGCGCCGCAGACGAATTGCTGAACGTCGCAGACCTCGCGGGACAACCACAAGACGTCCGGCGTGCCGCCCAGTGGCAGGCAGCCAGACTCTACGACGAGTCCGGGTCACCGGAGCAGGCAGTCTCCGCGTGGGATGACTACGTGGAGCGTTATCCCGAGCCGTTGGACGCGGCCATGGAGGCCCGCCAGCGCATCGCAGACCTGTATGGAGAGCGTGGCGACGCCGCCGGCCGCCTCAGGTGGCTGCAGGCGATCATCGACGCTGATCGCAGCGCGCCGCAGCGGACCGATCGCGGCCGCACACTGGCGGCGGGCGCCGCCCTCGAGTTGGCGGACGTGCAACGTGTCGCCTATGAAGCCGTCACGCTGTCTGCGCCGCTGGACCGCTCGGTTCCCGCCAAGAAGGCCAGCATGGAGGCGGCCCTGGATGGCTATGGCCAGGCGGCCGAATACTCGATCGCCGAGGTTGTGACGGAGGCCACATACCGGATCGCACAGATCTATCGTGGCTTCGGTGCCGCCCTGATGGATTCCGAGCGGCCGGACGGTCTCGACGCCGACACGCTGGAACAGTACGAGATCCTCCTCGAGGAACAGGCCTTCCCGTTCGAAGAGAAGGCGATCGAGATACACGAGTCGAACGCTGCCCGGGCGCGAGAAGGGCTTTACAACGAATGGGTCGTGATGAGTTTCGAGGCCCTTGCTGATCTGATGCCGGCGCGGTACGCGCGCAACGAGATGGGGGTGCAGCTTGTATACCGCCTCTATTGAACGGCGCACCTCGCGGCTTCTCGTGGTTGTCATGATCGCGGGTCTGACGGGCTGCGCGGCGGCTCCTCCGAAGACCGGGCCGGCAGTGCAGATGGATCCGCAGGTCCAGGCGAATTTCGATGCGGCCATGACTGCGGCTGCCGACGGGCAGACAGAACGGGCCGGCAATATGCTCAGCGGCATCAGCGACAGCCATCCCGAACTGGTCGCGCCGCAGCTCAACCTGGCCATCCTGTACGCCGAGAACGGCCGTGAGGACGAGTCGGAAGCGCTGCTCCTGGCCCTTCTGGAGACCCGTCCCGACGAACCGGAAGCCTGGAACCAGCTCGGCATATTGAGAAGGAAGACAGGCCGGTTCGAAGAGGCTGATACAGCCTATCTGGCTGCGCTCGAGGCCGATCCCGATTACGCCCGTGCCCACCGCAACCGGGGCGTGCTCCTGGATCTGTATCTCGACCGTCCCGCGGAAGCCGTTGATCACTATCGTCGCTTCGTTCAACTCAACGAGGGTGACGAGGAAGTCGAGCGCTGGATCGCAGAGCTCGAGCTGCGGCTCGAACGAACTCGCTCGCAACAGGTGGCGGAACGATGAAGGTCAATGCGCTGATCTTGTCGATGTTGCTCGTCTGTGCCGCCGCGCAGGGCGATGACGAGGTGAAACTGGACACCAGCACGGTGACCGGCAACCGGGAGTTGCCAAAAGTAATGGTCATCGTGCCCTGGAAAAAGGCGGCCCCGGGTGATGTGCCCGGCCGCCCCGTAGACAGCCTGCTGGACGAGTCTCTCGAACCGGTGGGCCGGGCCACGTTCCGGCGGGAACTGGCCAACTACCGCGACCATCAGGCCGCGGCGCCGAAGCACGAAGCGAAAGAGGAGTAAGGAAGATGGATGCGTACATGACAATAGTGAAGTTTTTCCAGGACGGAGGGGTATTCATGTATCCGATCGTCCTGGTCCTTACGGTCGGATTGGCGATCGTCATCGAACGCTGGGTGTACCTTGCATCCGCGGGCGTGAACAACCGCAGGCTGTGGTCGAAGCTGTTACCGCTGGTCAACTCCGGCAACTACGACGAAGCCAACAGCCTGGCGCGGAAGTCAAAAGCCGCTATCGGCAATATCATGGCCTATGGTCTCGACCGGACTCGCTCTGCGCGACGCCGCGACGATATCGAGAAGGCTATGGAAGAGAGCCTCCTCGAGGTGGTCCCGCGGCTGGAGAAGCGCACCCACTACCTGGCGACGTTCGCCAACATCGCCACGCTACTGGGCCTGCTGGGTACCATCATCGGCCTGATCGAGGCGTTTACCGCCGTGTCGGCTGCCAACCCGGCGGAGAAGGCTGACCTGTTGTCTGCCAGCATTTCGGTCGCCATGAACACGACGGCCTTCGGATTGATGGCGGCGATCCCGCTATTGTTGGCCCACACCTGGCTGCAGACAAAGACCACTGAACTGGTCGACAGTCTGGAGATGGCGTCGGTTAAATTCCTCAATACGGTCGCCGAGCGAGGCGCCGTCAAGGCGGCCTGAGATGAGCGGGCTCGTCCGGCATCGGCGTCACAGGGAGACCGCGGAGCTCAATATCACCGCGTTCATGAACCTGATGGTGATCCTGGTGCCGTTCCTGCTTATCACCGCCGTCTTCTCGAGACTGGCGGTGCTGGAACTCAATCTGCCTGGTCCATCGGCGGCTACCACCGAGCAGGACGAGGCACGATTGAATCTCGAGATCGTGGTGCGGGCCGATGTGCTGGATGTGCGTGACCGCCGCAGCGGACGACTGAAACGTTTCGCTACCGGTGACAACGGGCATGATTTTGACCAGCTGACTGCGTTCCTCAAAGAGATTAAGGCAAGGCACCCCGACGTGACGGAGGCCACCCTGCTGCTGGAGCCGGAGGTCGACTACGACACGCTGGTACAGGTCATGGACGCGGTCAGGGTCGTTGCAGTCGAGGAGAGCGAGGCGGTCGTGCTCGCCGAACTCTTCCCGGAGATCTCCATCGGTGACGCACCGTTGACCGGAGGCGGCAAATGAAGAAATCGCATCGTGCTGACCGTATGACCCGTCACCACAAGCGCGGCCGGCGGGGCGTGGCTCTTAACCTGGTGTCGCTCATGGACATCTTCACCATCCTGGTGTTCTTCCTCCTCGTCAACTCCTCGGATGTCCAGGATCTGCCCAGTACCCGTTCGATCGAGATGCCCGAGTCTGTCAGTCAGGACAAGCCCCGCGAGACGGTGGTCGTCCTCGTCAGCCAGGACCAGATCCTGGTGGACGGCAAGCCGGTACTGAGCGTGGCGGACGCACTGGGTATCGAGGGCAATACGCTGACCCCGCTGAAAGTCGCGCTCGCGGCCCAGAGCCAGCGCATGATCCGCGGCGGTGACGCCGGCGATCAGGAGGTCACGATCATGGGAGACAAGACCGTCCCCTATCGGCTGCTGCGCAAGGTGATGGCCACCTGCACCGAAGCCGACTACGGACGGGTCTCCCTGGCCGTCATCCAGAGGGCGCCGGATGGCGTTGGGGAGGCCAGCTCATGATCGCAGCCTATCGACTCCAGACGCTGCCGTGGACGCCGGTAGCGGAGGACGAGCGCCGCTTCCGTCGACTGCTCGGCGGCATGGCGCTGGCGGCCGTCCTCCTGAGTATCGTCATGCCCTGGCTGCCGCTTCCGGAAGTGGCTGATGATCTGGTCCCCGAAGTGCCGTCGCGCTACGCGCGCCTGATCATCGAGAAGCCCAAGCCGCCACCGCCGCCGGTGGTGACGGAGGCCGAGCCCGAGATAGAGGAAGTCGTACTGCCAGACCCCGAGCCGGTGAAACCGGATCAGAGACCAGCGCCCAGGGCCGAACCCAAGGTGCCGGACGCCCGCGAGCGTGCCGCCAAGGCAGGTGTCATGGCGTTCGCGGATACACTCGCCGACTTGCGGGATCACGAGGCTGTAGCCTCCGTGTCCCACCAGGACGACCTGTCGGCAGGGTCCGGCGAGACGAGTCACAACGAACGCTCATTGATTACTTCGCGTGCCGGTAAGGCCAGCGGCGGCATCAATACGGCAGGATTGAGCCGTGACACCGGCGGCGGCGGTGTGGGCGGCCGGCAGACGACGGCAGTCGCCAGCAGCATCGGCGGCGGTTCCGGTTCTGCCACCGACGGTGACGGCGGCGGCCGCCTGGCTGCCCGCAGTCGTGAAGAAATCGAACTGGTATTCGACCGCAACAAGAACGCGATTTTCGCGCTCTACAACCGCGCCTTGCGCCAGGACCCCACGCTGCGCGGCAAACTTGTGCTGCGCCTGACCATCTCCCCGGGTGGTGAGGTGACTGACTGCGACGTCGTTTCCAGCGAGCTGGCCGATTCGGAGTTCGAGCGCAAGCTGGTTGCCCGCGTCCGTATGTTCCGTTTCGAGGCCAAGGATGTGGCAACCGTCACGACCACCAAGCCCATCGACTTCTTCCCGGCATGAGACGGCTTCTGATTCCCGCTGTCGCGCTTCTGGCGTCGTCTGTCCTGGCCGCCCAGGATGACGAAGCCCTGCGGCTGGTCGGAACCATGAAGCTGTCACAGGCGGCGGCCGGCCCGAGCCACGCGGTCTTCGAAACCGAGGACGGCCGCCAGGTCATCGTCAACACCGGCGAGGAGATACACGGTTGCCTGCTGGTCTCGGTCGGTGCCCGTCGCGTGGAGATGGAGTGTGCCGATGGCCTGGTCAGCGTGGCATTGCGCAGCAATCTGCGCGCCCGCAGCGAGCCCATGCCCCATGATCAGATGATCTACGAAGTGACGTTGCCACGGGACGCGTTCCTAGAGGTTCTCCAGGACCGGCAGCGGGTTGCCAGGCAGCTCTCGCTGGAGCCCGCCGTCAGCGAAGGCTGGCTTTACGGTTACCGTGTCTCCTGGGTGGAGAGCGGCGGTGAGTTCCATCGTCTCGGCTTACGCGCAGAGGACGTGATCGTCAGCCTCAACGGCGTGCCGGCGAGTACGCCCGGTCCTTTCATGCAGGCGTTGGATGGTCTGCGCGGACAGACGAGTTTTCAGCTGACATTGCAACGCTCCGGTGAGCTGATCGGTTATTCCTACCTGCTCGAGTGACGCGCTGCTGGGTCATCTCCCCAGCCCGAGGTGTCTCGCCGGAGGCCTCGATCTTGTCGGCACCGGATCTCTCATATCTCAATGCACCCGTCCCGGGCACGCTCGACACTGAGCCTCAGATATCCTCAGGCGGACTGCAGCTCGGCCAGGCCGGCGGGATCCGCCTGCAAGTCACGCTCGATGGCTTCGGCATCACTTTCCGATATGCCGAGTGAGTCGCGCAGTCGGACAAGCAGCGCCCGTTCTTTCTTCGAAATGCCGCCCTCCAGTGCCTCCGTGATCGCGGCCTCGTATACCTGCATCTTGCGGAAGGCCGTGTACTCGGGCGTGTTCTGTGTATTCGGCATCGCCGTCGCGGCGACACCCTCTGCGAAACGTTGCAGCGGCGCCAGCAGGAACACGACAATCGCGGCGGCCAACAGTCCTCCCACGTTGCCCAACTCGGCAGACAGGAAGCGGTCCGCCCCTTCGGACAGCAGAAACACGATCGCCACGACAGTTGCCGCGAGCGTCGATTGCTTGATGGTCCAGCGGATGCGCAGGTCGATGTCGAAGAGCTGGGTGCGCAGTATGCCGTAGGCGATCAGGGGTACTGCGACAAAGGTGCCACCGATGTAGGCCGACTCGAGCGCGAAATTCAGCGGGCCCTCGGGCAGAAAATCACCGATTCCCCACCATATCTCCCAGACGACAATCGTGTAAACGAATGTCCAGCAGATATCGCGGAAGCCGAAGGCGATTGCAAAAATCAGGGCCCTCGGGCGGGCCGCGCCGGAGGAGATAAACCAGGCATGGGTGGAGGCGACCAAGGCGAAGATGAATGTCGCCGCCATCGCGAGGTAAAGCAATGTGACCCCGATCACTTCTGGATCCAGGAGGAGAGCTATGAACAGCATCACCCCGGCGCCCATCAGGGCCGCCTGTACCCGCTTGTTCCGGAATGGGCGGGTCAATCGGGTATTCAGGGCCGCGGCCAGAAAGGGTGGGTAGAGCGTGAGCATCCCTATGTCGCCGAGTGTGTGAACCATGGTCTGAACGAGTTCAGATCTCGGGAACGCGGCGTAGAAATCGTCCGACGACACGAGCCAGGCGTTGATGCCCGCATCACTCGATCCGAGCGTCACGCCCTCCAGGACCAGCAACAAAGCGAGCTTGCGACCCACGCTGCCGGGCAGGCTAACGCGGAAGAGCACAATAGCCAGGCCCCAACTCATGGTGACTGCGACCCAGGCCAGCAGACCGAATGCATTGAACTGGAACACAGGCAGATAGTACCTCAGCTGGGCCCAGCGAGAAGCCTAGCCCATGGGCAGTAACGATTGCCTGCCGGCGAGGACTGTCGAGTCTCCCCGGCTGTACTAGACGGCCCGTGCGGCCGCCGCGAGATCCCGGGCGTGAGGCCCGAAGAATATCTCGAGGGCATCGTCGGTGTAGCGCCAGGGCTCAGCCAACCTGGGATCATTTTCCTCCAGGAAGGCCGCGTAGCCAAACTGTGTCCAGATCTGGCGTTCGGTCGGATCACGGACGGCGTTTCGGCCGTGCAGGAAACGGCTGTTGTCCAACATGAGAACATCTCCGGCTTCCCATCGGTGGGCGACGCTCAGTTGGGCCGACACCGCCCTGATCTCGTCGGCTATCTCGTCCGGGATGATGCTGCCATCCTCGAAGGTCGGGAACTCTCGCGTACCGAGCATGTAGCGGGCAAAAAGCAGAAAGTTGCCGAAGGCTGTCTGATCGCAAAACAGTGGGCGATGCAGGAACGCCCGGGCGAACTGGCGGAAAATCCTGCCATCGCGTCGCTGGAACCGGAACGGGCTGTCGGCCGACAGCCGGGCGAGGACTGAGTCATCCGGCGGCGCGATGCCCAGCCAGTCAGTGAAGGCGCCCATCGGGGTCTCTTCCGTATACAACACGCTGCGTCCCTGCAGGGCGGAACGGGTCGTCCCGGCAAGAGACTCCGCAATCCGCACGCCGTCGCAAACCAGCGTCTCTCCCTCGACCGACGGCGGCCTGGCACAGGCGAACCACGCGATGTCCGGCCGCCAGGGCACGCGCGACAGTTCCGGGTGTAGCGGGAATGGTTCGGTGCCCAGATTGACCGACTGCGTCGTACCATCAGCTGACACCTGCGATCGACGGCCGCTTTCATTGCGGACGAAGCGGGAACAGAAACGGGCGGTAAAACGCGACAAGCCTTCAAGGTCGAAACGGAATCCCCTGAACAACAAGGCGCCGTGCTCCTTAAAAGCGCCGATGATGTCCGCTGCGCCTAGATCCTCGAGGATCGCCCCGTCATCAGACTCGATAGACAGGTAGTTCCTGGAACCGTCCGGATGGGTGGTCTTGATCATCTGGTTTTCGACAGGGTGGTCGCCGCCGACTCATGCTCGGGCTAGACTCTCGATCCATGATCTTATCAGACCCCTTTGCTCCGGCGCGGACCCGCACGACCCGATGACTTCGCCAGGTGCGGTCGGACAATTCGACCAGCGGACGTTCTTCGCGCGCCCGGATGTCTTCCCGCTGGAGTTCGGCTCACGGCACCTGGATTTCGTGCCGATGACGGCAGACACCTATCGCCGGTCGATCTTTACCGACCGTGGCCGGATCGTCAGGGCCGCGCAGACGGGCTGGCGACTGGAGACAGCCGAGGTGCTGGCAGAGTTCGAGCGCAGCGGCGGCCGGCAAAGTCCGCTCAGCTACATTTTCCATATTGCGCACTGCGGTTCGACTCTGCTTGCGCGCGCCCTGGACATCCCGGAGCGCTCGCTTGTTATCCGTGAGCCTTTCGTCCTCAGGCAGCTGGGCGCAGCGGCCGCCACGGGTGGGGGCGACAAGCCGAACCCGTCCTTCTGGCATCGCTGTCTGCGCCTGACGGCGGGGTTGCTGGGCCGACGCTACGCGGCCGGGGAACCGGTGATCGTGAAGGCCAACGTGCCCGTCAACTTCATCATCGATGAGCTCATGGCCCTGCATGAGGGGTCGACGGGAATACTGCTTTACGCGGGGATCGATGACTACGTTTCGGCGGTGCTCAAGACGCCCCGGCACCGCAGGTGGGTGCGCAATGTCACCGGCGAGCTGGCCGGTGGTATTGCTGCCACCGCGGGACTGGGTGACGTCCACATGGATCACTTGTCGGATGCTCAGGCGGTGGCCTGCCTGTGGTTGGCTCAGATGAGACGCTTCCAGCATTCCCTGGGCCATTGCGAGTCCCTGCGGAGCCTCGACTGCAGCGATCTGTTTTCGCGACCCCGGGAGGTTCTCAGCGCGGCACTCGAATTGTCCGGTACTCATGTACAACAGGAGCGAGTCGCCGATATCGCCTCCGGGGAGTTGTTCTCCCGGCACGCCAAGGATCCGGGCCGGCCTTACGATCGGGACACGCGACTGAAGGAGATGCAGGCACTGTCGGCGCAGATGGCGGATGAGATTGCGGAAGCGCGGGCCTGGATCGAGACAATTGACCCCGGACGCAAGGCTGGATCGCCGCTCCCGCGGCCGCTGGTGGAACCCCGACCGCTCTGAACCGCTGGAGTATTCTGGCGAGACCATGGAATAATGACCGGGAATTCTTAGAACGAGTATAAGTGTGAGCTACGACGCCAAGACCCCCACACCACTGAACCCGCCCGCCCGGGGCCCCGTCGATCGAATGGGGCGTCCGCTCCATGATCTTCGCATCTCGGTCATGGACCGCTGTAATTTTCGTTGTCCCTATTGCATGCCGGCGGACAAGTACCACGAGAACTTCCGCTTCCTGCACTCCAGCGAGCGATTGTCCTTCCAGGAGATCTTGCGTTTGACCCGGCTGTTTGTGGGCCTCGGCGTGCGCAAGGTCAGGATCACGGGTGGAGAACCGCTGTTACGGCCCCAGATCTCTGAGCTGGTCGGTGAGCTCAGCCTGATCGACAAGGTGGAGGACATCGCGCTCACGACCAACGGCATCTTGCTCTCCCAGCACGCAGCCGCGCTGAAGGCGGCCGGGTTGCACCGGGTCACCGTCAGCCTGGACTCGGTGGATGAAGACACTTTCGAGAACATGTCAGGTGGCCGTGGCGGAGTGGACCGGGTCCTGGACGGCGTCAAGGCAGCCGTCGATGCCGGACTCGATCCGGTCAAGGTCAACGCGGTCATACAGCGCGGCGTCAACGATGATGGCGTCCTGGATCTCATCGAGCACTTCCGCGGCACCGGGGTCACGGTCAGATTCATCGAATACATGGATGTCGGGACGATGAATCACTGGCAACCGGAGGACACGGTGCCGTCGCGGGAATTGCTGGAGACGATCTCCGCACGTTGGCCGTTACAGCCGGTCGATCGGTCCTATCGCGGTGAGGTGGCGAATCGCTATGCATTCGATGACGGGGCCGGAGAGATCGGATTCGTGTCCTCGGTCACCGAACCCTTCTGCCGCGATTGCACCCGGGCCAGACTGTCCTCTGATGGCAAACTGTTCAATTGCCTGTTCGCGAACAAAGGCCTCGATCTGAGATCCGTGATCCGGGCCGGGATAAGCAACGATGAACTCATCAGTATGATCTCCGACGCCTGGAAGGCGAGGGCAGACCGCTACAGCGAGCTGCGCGCCAGTCTGCGCTCGTCGAAGAGTGAGCCGCGGCGTATCGAGATGTACTACATCGGCGGCTGATGATCAGTCACGTAGACAGCGACGGCCGGCCGACCATGGTCGATGTGAGCGGTAAGACGGCCACCCTGCGAAAAGCCCACGCCCGCACGCGGATTCATCTGCCGGAGTCGGTCGCCAGCGAGCTCAAGGCCAGCGGCGCGGTCACGAAGAAGGGGCCGGTGTTCCATACGGCGATCGTCGCCGGAGTGATGGCTGCCAAGCGGACCCACGAGCTGATCCCGTTCTGTCATCCGCTCGGGATAGAGAAGTGCCGGGTCACCGTGGAATTCGATACTGAACACGCGGACGATGTGATCGTCGACTGTCATGTGGCTGTACATCACCGGACCGGCGTGGAAATGGAAGCGCTGACCGGTGCTTCGGTCGCCGCCCTCACGGTCTATGACATGTGCAAGGCACTATCACACGATATCGTAATCGGCGACACGCGCCTGATTACCAAGACAGGCGGCAAGAGCGACTACCAGTCGCGGGACACGGCTGCATGAAGAAAATACACGTTCGCTATTTCGCGCTGTTCCGCGACCAGGTGGGTCGCGACGAGGAGACGATCGAGACAGATGCGAGCGACCCGGCCGGGTTGTATGCAGAGCTCCAGGTACGACATGATCTGGGGCTTGGGGCAGACCGGCTGAAGGTAGCGGTCAACGACGAGTTCACGTCGTGGGATCGCTCACTGAGTGATGGCGACCGAATTGTCTTCATACCTCCGGTGGCAGGCGGATGATCGAGTTTGGATTGACCATAGAGCCGATCGATACGGAGCAGTGGCGCCGTCGCATGTTCGACCTCACCTGTGGTGGTTATGCGGCCTTCGAAGGCTGGGTGAGGGATCATAACGAGGGCCAAGAGGTTCTGCGGCTCGAGTACGAGGTCTACGAGACCCTGGCCCTGAGCGAGGGCAACAAGATCCTGGCCGAGGCTATCGAGCGATTCGGGGTTACCGGCGCCGCGTGTGTTCACCGCCATGGGGAGCTGAGACTGGGAGACGTTGCGGTCTGGGTAGGCGTGAGCGCTGCTCATCGCGATGAGGCATTCAAGGCCTGCCGGTACGTCATCGACGAGGTCAAGATCCGTCTGCCGATCTGGAAGAAGGAACACTACGTGGCCGGAGACTCCGGTTGGGTCAATTGCGAGCGCTGCGCCGCTCATGGACATGCCCACGAATCCGACCGGCCGCGTCAGCCGGAGACGGCGGGCGCATGACTACCAGGGCCAGAATCGCGCTACAAACCCGCTACTGAATTCCTGCTGCCCTCTGGGCAGTTCCACGAAACCGTCGGTGCCTGCAAGCGACGCAAAGTCGCCAGAGGTGTTGGGCGACCGAGGTTCCGCCACCAGCGTCGCCTCGCTGGTGGATCGGACCCGGACCGGGAGGAATAGCGTCAGCTCGGGCGTGAAACTGACATCGTCCGCCAGGCTTGCCCACCGTGCCGGCTGTTCCCCCAGTCCCATTCCGCCCTCGAGGGCCGGTAGCACATATCGTGACAGACAGACGATCGCGGAGACCGGGTTGCCCGGCAGCGCGAACACGGGTTTGCCATCCCGCGAACACCCGAACCACATGGGACGGCCGGGACGCTGACTGACCTTGTGGAAAACGAGTTCTATGCCGAGCGCTTCCAGAACGCCAGGCACATGATCGTAGCGGCCCATCGAGACGCCGCCACTGAGCACCAGTGCATCGGAGGCTTCGAGTCGTTCACCGATGACCCGGAGCATCTTGTCCCGATCGTCGTTGACGAACACTCGCGTGACCGTGCCTGCCTGACGGCTGCGAATTGCGACCTCGATCCCGTAGTCGTTGGAACGCCGGACCTGGTGATCGAGGACCGGCTCACCGGGTTCGACGAGCTCGTCGCCGATCGATACGACGCCGATCTCCGGAAGGGTCGAGACGGTCAGCTGAGACAGACCGGCGGCGGCGGCGATGGCGGCTTCGGGCCCGGTCAGCCGGGTGCCAGGATCCAGGAGGCGGGAGCCACTACGATGATCCGAGCCGCGTTTGTGGATGAACTGATCGACTTCGGGTTGGTAGCCGGTTTCGAGCCGGGCGCGGTCACCGATGAGCGAGATGCGTTCTACCGGGATCACGCTGTTACAGCCATCAGGCAGAACGGCCCCGGTCATGACCTCGATGCAGCCGTCCGGATCAGTCAGTGCCTGTCTCGGCTTGCCGGCCGGGGCTTCTCCGCCGATCAGGAATTCGCGGCGACCCGACTGCCAGCACGCGTGGTCGATCGAGATACCGTCCATCATGACCCGGTCGAACGGCGGCAGGTCGCGTTCGGCGGACACCGGTTGGCGCAGGATGCGGCCGGCACAGTCCGCGATCGGGATTTGTTCGGTACCGAAGTCGGCCAGGACGTCACGTATCTGTGACTCCGCTTGTTCCACCGTGATCAGCTTACGCATGCTTTGCTGCTCCATTCAGACGTCGATCATCCCCAGCCAGGAATGCAGGAGACGCAGCGCGCCGTAGACTACCAGCATGGCCGTGATCACGCGCAGCGCCCGCGGTTGCAGGACCGCGAAGCCTACATGGCTGCCAAACTGCCCGCCGATAAATACGGCGGCGAACAGCGGAAGAAAGCTGCTGAGGATCTCGGACTGCAGAAAGGCACCTTGCTTCATCGTCTGTCCGAGCAGGCCGGCTGCAGAGTTGACCAGGATGAATATGCTGGCGGTAGCGGCGATCCTGCGGGGGCCAGCAAGGCGGGTCAGGTGCAGGATGGGGGCGAGGAAGACGCCGCCACCGATGCCCACCGTGCCTGCGACCAGTCCGAGTAGCGCGCCGGTGGGCAACCCGATCGCCCATGCTCGCCGGCGGGACATTTCATCAGCCGGAGACTGGTCGGGGATCCGCGCCATCATGACGAGGCCCGATGCGAGTAACACGATCCCGAGCACCAGCATGAAGGCGCCCCGGTCGATGGGTAGCCGTCCTCCGACCCAGGCCATGGGCGCGGACAGGAGCGTGAAAGGGATCACCAGTCTGGGGTCCACCAGTCCACGGCGTGTGGCGCGGACCGATCCTCCGATGACGACGATCAGATTGCAGCACAGGACGATCGACGGCAGGACGCGGTAGTCGACTTCGGCGATGATCATGAGTGCGCCGTAGGTAGAGCCGCCGGCAAAGCCTACCGATGCATAGATCAGTGCTGTGGCGAAGAAGGCGATGGAGAGAAGCAACATCCGAATGGCCTGCCCGAGCGAGTTCCGTCGCATACCATAAAGGACCCGCCCCGGGCGAGGAAGCGCCCGTCAGTGGACGGGACCCGTCGATTGCAATATCGTCCGGAATCCCCATGCCCCGGAGATCCGTGATGACGCGCCACTTGTCCGCGATTGCGACCCTTTGCCTGACGCTGATAGCGGCGCCGGCGGCGGCGGAAAAGATCGAGGCGGGCATGCCGGCGCCACCCTGGGACATGACCACCGCGGATGGCCAGCAGTTCTCATTCCCCGAGGACGTCGAGGGCGAGGCGAGCATCCTCCTGTTCTGGGCGACCTGGTGCCCGTATTGCAAGGCGCTGATGCCCTACTTGCAGAAAATCGTCGTCGACTATCGGGACTATGGCGTCCAGGTGTACGCGCTCGATTTCAAGGACGACGGAGACCCGGTCGCCGAGATGGAGGAACGTGGCTACGACTTCGTCGTCTTGCCATTGGGCGACCTGGTGGCAGACGACTATGGTGTCATCAGTGCGCCGGGTGTCCTGGTCGTCGACAAGGAGGGTATGGTCGTCTATCGAAGGCGTCCGACCCGCGCGCCGCCCGGCAAGGCTATCGCCCAGGTCTGGGAGGAAGAGATCAGGGAGGCCCTGGACCTGGCGCTCGGACGATCGGAAGAGGGGGCCTGACTTCAGGCGTGAGCATCGATGGTGAATGACCACTCTGCTGAATCCCGCCCTCGTTCAACACGCCGACAGGCCCTGTATGGCTGGATCGTCTTCTTGTCTTCAGCCGTCGTGATGGTGCTGGAGATCTCGGCCGGCCGGTTGATCGCACCCTATGTCGGCGTCTCACTCTATTCCTGGACGTCCATCATCGGCGTCGTGCTGGCCGGTCTGTCTCTGGGTAACTGGGCTGGCGGGCACTGGGCTGATCGGGGCGCCGACGAGCGCGAAGTAGGTCTCGCCCTGTCTGCCGCGGCCCTGGCAACGTTGAGCGTGTTGCTCACGCTGACCGTCGTCGCGCCACGGGTTCAGTCGGGCTCGTTCGGTCTGCTGACCGCGAGTTTCCTGCTCGCGGGAGGACTCTTCTTCGTGCCCGCGGCCTGTCTGGGCGCCGTCGCTCCGATGCTCACGACGCTGGCTCTCGCCCGGGATTCGAGGGCTGGCCACGTGGTCGGCCGGATGCACGCGCTCGCGGCCCTCGGCAGTATCCTCGGCACCTTTCTGACCGGATTCGTGCTGATCCAGTATTTCGGCACGCGGGCGGTCATCGCGGGCGCCGGAGTCTCCCTGCTGTTGCTCGCGGCTCCGCTGCTGCGGCGTGCGCCTGCCGTCATGGCGGCATCGACGATGCTCGCCGCCGGGGTCTTCCTGGCAGGATTTGCCCGTCAGGGCATGAGTAATCCGTGTGCGGACGAGAGTCAGTACTACTGTATCCGGGTTGTCGAATCCGAGGGCGATGGCGCGCCTGCGGGAACCCGGACGCTGGTGCTGGATCATCTGGTTCACGGCATCAGCTACGGCCCCGACCCGAGTTTGCTGTTCGCGCCTTATGCTCACCTGATGGACGAGCTCATCCGTGACCATCTGGGCGAGAGGATCGGCGATGCCCGGTTCTTCTTCGCCGGTGGCGGCTCTTACAGTCAGCCGCGTGCCGTTGTGGCCGGATTACCGGGTGCCAGGGTCCAGGTCGCAGAGCTCGACCCGGCCGTGACCCGCACCGCCCGGCAGCACCTGTTTCTTGACACGGACACGATGATGATCGATCACACCGATGCACGTGTCGCGCTGGGGTCCGCCGCGCCCGGAAGTTTCGACGCCATCATCGGCGATGTATTCCACGATATCGCGGTGCCCTACCATCTGACCACGCATGAATACGCGGAGCTCGTCGCTTCGCGGCTGGCGCCGGGAGGTATCTACGTATTGAATGCGGTGGACATTTTCCCGGACCCAAGACTGGTGAAGAGCATCGTCAAGACCCTGGCGGTGAGCTTCCCGCGCGTTGACGTGTGGTTGCATAGAATCCCTGAAGATCGGAGTCGCGCCACCTACGTCATCGCGGCCGCGGATGGCGTGGAACCACCACCCGTGATGGAATCCCGGTTCGGGCTGGCGCGTGGCTGGATCAGGGTCACCGACCCGGTCCTCGAAACCGGCACGCCGCTCGAGTCTCTGCCGCTGCTGACAGACGACTACGTTCCTGTGGAACGACTGGTATCGACGCTTTTGCTTGAAGGAGTGGGTAATCGATGATCCCGAACACACCGCGTATTCGCAGCCTCTTGCCTTGCATACTGATGTTGCTGGTCGCCGGCTTATCGGCTCCCTCCGGCAACGCCTGTGCACAGACCCCAGGCCGTCACGTGCAGACGCGGTTCGAGGACCGCGTGCTCAACGGCTGGCTTACTGAAGTCGAGGAGCGGAAAGCCACGATTGTCATGCTCCACGGCACTCTCGCTCACGCCAACATGGAGATCATGAGTACGCTGGCCGAAGTGTTTGCGGAATATGGCTTTGAGACCCTGAGGGTTTCGCTGTCTCTGGGGTTGGACGATCGTTACGGCATGTTTGCTTGTGATCAGATCCAGCGGCATGGACATACGGATGCGATCGCCGAGTTGGCAGCCTGGGCGCGGTGGCTCGGCAATCAGGGTCGTCAGTCGTTCTTGTTGCTCGGGCACTCACGTGGGACCAACCAGGTAGCCCGCTACGCCACGGCAGAGGGGCAAATATCGCCGAGCGGCCTGATTCTGGTTGCCCCGTCCGTGTGGGATGCCGTGGGGACATCCGATGCTTACGCGGAGCGCGCCGGGCAGCCGCTGGAGCCGCTTGTCGCGAGGGCGACGGAGCTTGTTGAGTCCGATCAGGGCGATGAGACGCTGGATGACGTGGCCTTCCTGCACTGCGCGCAGGCCCGGGTCACGGCCGCCTCATTCCTGTCCTACTATGGAACGGACCCGGGATTCGACACGTTGATGCTGATGGGCCGGTTACAGCTGCCGGTCATCATCTTCGCCGGCAGCGAGGATCCCTTGACCCGCGGCCTGTCGCCGGCTATCGATGCGATGAACTATGGAGAACGGGTCGAATTCGTCACCATCGACGGAGCGGATCATTTCTTCCGCGACCTGTACGCCTACGACCTGGTGGAGGCGGTCGAGGCGTGGCTGACGGGCCGACAGATGTGACCGGCAGGGCGGTCCGCTGCTGGCTTTTGTTGTGGGCGGCTCTGTGGAGCGTGGCCCTGTCTGTGGCGTCCGCAAACTCGGTCACCGTGGTGGCAGCTTCCGACCTGAGCGCCGACATGCGACTGGTCGTGTCCGGGAGAATGCCGTTGATGCTGGTCATCACTCGCGAGGATTGTGGGTACTGCGATTTGCTCAAGCGAGCCGTCATCAACCCCATGATCCTGAGTGGCGAGTATCAAGACCGGGTCATCATTCGCGAGATCTCCATCGATCGTCCAACCACGCTGGTCGATTTTTCAGGACGCGAGGTCAGTCCGTTTGCCGTGGCGGACAGCTATGACGCGTTCCTGACCCCGGCCGTACTGCTGGTCGGCCCCAAGGGCGCAGAGCTGCATGATCGTCTGCTGGGGATAAGCAACGAGGACATGTACCTTTTCTATCTCGACCAGGCGATCGAGCGGGCGACTGAACGTCTTCACCGCGAGCTTGACGCATCCGACACTCGGGGACTCGACCAAGGTCAGTGAATCACACTATAGGATTTTCAGCCGCAAGCCGCTAACATCGAAAAAGTTTATATTAGTGATATTGCATCCAGCGCATCTCTCATGGGACCCGGGAGACGGCTGCGGATGTTTTACCAGAGCGGGCCCTGAGCCTGCCGCGACGGGAGGAGTCAGATATGTCAAAGCTGCGCCGCAGTGGGGCCGCAGGCCTCCTGGATAGGGTGGCTGAAAGAGCCAGCCAGCTACCGCAGCCCGAGCGTCGGGACTTTCTCAAACGCGGACTGGCACTGGCGGGTGCCGCTGCCGCGGGCCCGGCTATCGCTGCCGGTGAGTCCGGGCCCGAGTACCTGCCGCCCAATGTTCCTCCCTGGACCCGTTCGCTCGGGCGCGGTGTGGTCACTCGTCCCTACGGATCGCCCTCGGACTTTGAAGCCAATGTCATTCGGCGGACGGTCCCGTGGCTGACCGCCAGCAACATCAGCTCAATCAGCTTCACGCCTCTGCCGGAGTTGAAGGGAATCATCACGCCCAACGGGTTGGTGTTCGAGAGATATCACGCCGGCGTGCCCGAGATCAGTCCCGATCACCACCGGCTGATGGTCCACGGGCTGGTGGAACGCCCGCTCGTCTTGACGATGGACGACCTGATGCGCTTCCCCAGCGTCTCGGTCATCCGCTTTATCGAGTGTCCCGCGAATGGCGGGATGGAGTGGCGTGGGGCGCAGATGGAGGCGCTGCAATTCACTCACGGTATGTTGAGTTGCTGCGAGTGGACCGGCGTGCCTCTTTCCGTGCTGCTGGAGGAAGTCGGTCTGAAGAAGGGTGCCGCATGGGTGCTCGCCGAAGGCGCCGACGGCGCGGCGATGACCCGCAGTATCCCGCTCGAGAAAGCCCTGGATGACACCCTGGTCGTCTACGCACAGAATGGTGAGATGCTCCGTCCGGAGCAGGGCTATCCGTTGCGATTGCTGAATCCCGGCTGGGAGGGCAACACCAGCGTCAAGTGGCTCAGGCGGCTGGAAGTCGGCGACGAGCCCTGGTACCAGAGGGAAGAGACATCCAAGTACACCGACCTGATGG
>Ga0316191_10000635_pt1 | contig 23044 bp, 21 predicted proteins | sample Eddworburr2cm_MG_FD_204928 | JGI IMG/M metagenome (GOLD analysis project Ga0316191, IMG submission 204928) | Coastal sediment microbial communities from Maine, United States - Eddy worm burrow 2 cm | ecosystem: Environmental > Aquatic > Marine > Coastal > Sediment | place: USA: Maine... | reverse complement strand
ATGGGCTTGCCGAGGGCCGAGAACAGGGCGGTTGCGGACAACACCAGGGCTGCGTCGCCCGCATCGATGCCGATGTCGAGCAGGTGTCCGAACAGGTGCAGCATCACGGCCGAGAACACGCAGGTCATGGAGCCGAAGATGAGGGCGATGGCCCACAGCGGCGGTGCTTTCAGCATTTCCTTCCAGTGCCAGGCCCGGGCATCTGCCGGATCTTCACGGGTTTCCGTCGAGTTCGCCTGCACGTAGCGATGGCCGTCCCGCACCTCGCCTATCTCTTCGGGCCGATCCTTCATGAAGAACCAGACCAGCGGGAACAGGGTAATGCCGGTGACCGCGGCGAATGCCGTATAGCCGCCCCGCCAGCCCACCTCGGCCACCAGCGCGGTCACCAGTGGCGGCATCATTACGCCGGCCAGTGAAGCTCCCATCACGGCAATGGCGATGGCCCGGCCGCGCCAGTGATCGAACCAGCTGATCACCGAGCGGTGCCAGGCGAGCCCGCCCATGGTGGCCATGCCGACGCCCATGCCGACGCCGACGATGAGAAAGTACTGCCAGAGGTGCTCCGCATTCGCGAGCAGCAGGTAGCTGGCGGTCACCACGCCGATCCCGATCAATATGACCTGACGTGGGGAGTGTTTATCCAGGATCTGACCCAGGAACGGCGCGAGCGCCGCAGAGGTCACGCCGGCGACGGAAAACCCCATGGCAATGGCAAAGCGGCTGCCGTCGCCGAGCTCCTCCGCGAGTGCCGGCAGGAAAACCCCGCGGGAGTAGGAGTAAAAGCCCGTGCCGAGAAAACCGAGACAGGCGGCAACGAAGACGACCACCCAGCCGTAGAAGAATCTTCCGGCCGCTTGCCGTTCTGCGGGTGCGCTCACCCGGTCTTTTTCCGGATACCGATGGATCGGCCGAGCTGCTCTGGATCGGGCAGGTTGGCATGTGCGTGGTGCAGCGCCTCGATGCGTTCGAGGATCTGAGCGGGGAAGGGCGCGCTCTTCCGGGTCTGCATGTCCACGTGAATGGCCAGATTCTCGCTGGTGGCGGCCAGCTCGCCGGTGGTCTGGTTTGTCATGGTCTGAAAGTAATGCAGCCGTTTCTCGTCATAGTCGATCAACTGCAGCGTGACGGACACCGGATCGCCGAGCGAGATTTCGCTCAGGTAGTTGAGGTGGGCCTGCAGGGTGAAGCAGGAGCCACCCCCCTCATTGGCGTAGGCGGCGCCGATGCCGAGCTCGTCGTAGACGCAGTCGACGCAGCGGTCGAAGAGCACATTGTAGAAAGCCATGTTCAGATGGCCGTTGTAATCAATCCAATCCGGTTCAATCTTCTGATCCGGGGCCGTGAACGGCGCGTCCCACATGTTTCTGCCCTGCTCCCTACGCGATTGTGCGCCTTCATCATACCTTGACCGTCTGTTTAGGAGGATTGATCATCTTCGCGCTGCCCGAAGGGCAACTCTGTGGTGGGGGCAACTCTCAATCGTGAGCAATCAGCAAGGCGGGCACTCGCCTCAGGAAGGCGGTCGTCCGCCGCTCAGCTTCGGTACCAAGTTCAACTACGGGTTCGGACAGGCGGCCGAAGGCCTGAAGAACGGCGCCTTCGGCGTGTTCCTGTTCTTCTACTACAACCAGGTGCTGGCACTGTCCGGCACACTGGCGGGACTGGCGGTGGGCATCGCGCTGGTCTTCGACGCGGTCACCGATCCCATGGCCGGATCCATCTCTGACAACTGGCGCTCGAAGCTGGGCCGCCGGCATCCGTTCATGTTTCTCGCGGCTGCGCCGCTGGCGATTGCGTTCTTCCTGCTGTTCAACCCGCCGGAAGGGCTGGGACAGATGGGTCTGTTCGCCTGGCTGCTGATCTTCGCCGTTCTGACCCGTGCGGCGATGACCCTTTATCACGTGCCGCACATTGCGCTGGGGGCGGAGCTCACGAACGATTTCGAAGAGCGGACGACGGTGGTGGCTTTCCGTCAGTTCTTTTCCACCTTTGGCACCCTGGCGGCTTACATCATCGGCTTCCTGCTCTTCTTCAACTCCACCCCGGAGGTGCCGAAAGGTCAATTTCGGGTCGAGGCCTATGCACCCTTCGCCATGGCGCTCGGCCTGCTCATGGTGGTGTCCATCCTCGTGTCAGCCTGGGGCACCCGATCCCAGATTCCTTTTCTGCCTCAGGCAACAGGCGCTCAGGAGAAACTCGGCCTCGGCGCCATGGCGCTGCGGATGATCCGGGAGATCCGGGAAGCGCTCACGAACCGGTCATTTGCCTGGCTGTTCTCCGGCGTGCTGATCGTTTTCATGATGGTGGGGGTGGACAGTGCCCTGAACCTGCACATGAACACCTACTTCTGGGAGCTGTCGGCCACCGGCAACACGCTGTTCTTCGCCGCCTACCCGATCGGCGTCATGTTCGGCACCCTGATTGCCCGTCGGCTCAACGTGCTGTTCGATAAGAAACCGTCGGTCGTATTTGGCACTTCCTGGTGGGCGCTGTGCCAGATCGTGCCGGTGGTGTTGCGGATCTTTGGCTTCTTCCCGGAGAATGGCACGGACGCCCTGCTCATCACCCTGGTCTGCGTGAAGTTCGTGCAGGGTGTTGGTGTGGTGCAGGCGCTGATCACCTTCGGCTCCATGGTGGCGGACATCGTCGATGAGCATGAGCTGAAGACGGGTAAACGCCAGGAGGGTATTTTCTTCGCTTCCGTTTCCTTCTCCGGCAAGTTCACCACCGGCATCGGCAATGTAGTGGGCGGTATTGCCCTGGATCTGATCAGCTGGCCCCGTGGTGTCGCGATTCAGTCTGCCGCCGACGTGCCGCCGGAGACCATCACCTGGCTCGGCCTGGTCTACGGGCCCATCGTCGCCGGCTTCGCGGTCGTGAGCGTCTGGTGCTACTCCAAGCACCGACTGGATCGTCACCGGCATAAGGAGATCGTCGCCGAGCTGGAAGTCCGACGTCGGGCCCGTGAGGGTCAGCAGGTGCAGGCAGCCGGTGGCGGCAGCTGAGCGCAAGCGCGGTGCCGAGCCCGACGACAGCCCGGGCAAGCGGAAAGGGCGCATAGCCCGGCATTTCCGGATGGGACGCGAGGTGGTCCGGCAACCGAGGCAGGCGATACCGCTCGCCAGAGAAGCCCTGGTGGAAGCCTGGCGCGCCCGGGGCGGCGGTTTCTACGGGCTCGGCTATCTCATCGCGTTCTGCTGGCTGCAGTTCAGCGTGCTGGTGGGCGATGTGAGCGAGAGCGACAGCGTCAGCCAGTTCGCGATGGGGGCTGCCATCGAATATCTGCTTCGCTTCAGCCTGATGGCCTTCGTCAACGTCTTCCTCGCGCTGCTCTGGCCGTTTTACGTCCTGGAACAGTTCGGCGGTACAGGTATCATCCTGCTCGCAATAGGCTATCTGACGTTCGAGTATGGGCTCCGACCGCTCATCGAGCAGACCTTCCCTGATTTGAGAGGCCCTGATTTGAGAGGCTCTGATTTGAGAGGCTCTGATTTGAGAGGCTCTGATGTGAGAGAGAAAGCATCACAAAACCCCGAACAGTAGCTTCCGATCCGGAAGCGCGCATCCACCACCAGCTGGGCCGTTTTCTGCTGGTCGGCTTCGCCGGATTTCTGCTCGATCTGGCGGTGATGTGGAGCCTGATCTACGGCCTGGAGTGGGCCCAGACGCGGCAGGAGCTCATCGGTGCCAGGGTGGTGGCCTGGGCGGCGGCCATTACGCTCACCTACTTCATGAACGCCAAGCTGACCTTCGGCGCTTCGATCCGCCACTCGCGGTTCGTCAACTACCTCTTCATTCAGGCCATCGGCGCGGGCATCAACATCGGCTCCTTCGCCTTGCTCATGCTGGTCGGCCCGATCCAGGATCGGCCGCTAATTGCCATGGTGGTAGGTAACGTGCTGGCGATGATCAATAATTTCCTGCTGGTGCGGACCTTCGTTTACCGATTCCATCCGGAGGTGGACGACCCGGAGTAAGCCTTGGGGTGGCTGGGCCGGATTCAGTCACCCGTCGCCTGGGTCAGGGAAGCGCCGCCTCGCTTCACGCACTCACCACCAAGCCCGGCAATCCAGTCACCGACCAGCTCGATCCCTTCCGCATGGTGCAGGGAACGGCCGAGCTCGGGCATTCGAGCGCCGGGATCGTTGGTCTCCATTCGAAAGACGATGATGGAATCGTCCGGGTCGCCGGGCACGATGGAATAGGCGCGGCCGCCGGTGCCCTGGCCGGCCGCGATGGGCGGCTTGCAGACTCCCAGCGCTCGGGTGCTTTCGGTTGCCATATCCAGGTGCAGGCCGGATGTGTCCGCTGCTCCGCTGGGGTTGTGGCAATGGCCGCAGTTGATGTCGAGATAGGCTCTGGCCCGCTCGGGCAGCGGGGCGTCGCTTTCGATATCGGCATTGGCAGGCACCGTGGCCAGTTCCGGCAGACCGTTCAGCCGGCCGTCAGCGGCCATCTCTGTCAGCTGGTTGCTGCCGCTGCCCAGGTAAGCCCGATTGAGATGTCTGGCCTGCGGACCGATGGGCTGCAGAGCACCGCTGGAGTGATCTGTTGCGTGGCAGGCGGCGCACTCGTTACGCGTCGGCACGATATAAGGCAGGCTGACTGACTCCCCTGGCTCCAGGCTGAGCTCGAGTCGGACGAGGCTGCCGGCGATTCGGAGCCTGGCGTCGTCGCCTTCCCAGACATAGGGCAGCGCATCCCAGCCGTCCGCCTGCCGCACGAGCAGGCGGGTTTCCAGCACCTCGACTTCCTCCCGATCAAGGCCCGACTGCCCTGACTGCCAGTTGTAGCTCGCCTTGACCAGCCCCGGCGCATTGCCCTTCGCGTAGAAGAACGTCTTGCTGAGGATGGTGCCGACGGGGAACTCGAAGGCCTGGTCGGCCCGGTACGTGGCGGCGCTGCCTGGCGGCAGGTAAATGGCTCTGAGTTTCTGGGCGTAGTCGGTGAACAGCGGTGTGTTGAGATCGTAGGGTTCGACACCTGCGGCCAGCTGCAGGCGCGTATCGCTGACTTCGATCAGCCCCCACTCGGAAAGATGCTGCGGATAGGCGTCCGCCGCGAAGAACTGAACGCCTTGCGTGCCAATCTGCTGCCCGCTCTGATCATCACAGGCGCTGACCATTAGCGTGAGCACGCCTGCCAGCATGCCGCGCAGACAGGCAGCAGAGAGTCTTCTTCCGTTCATGCCCGTCTCAGGCTCAACCGCCGGTGGTCAGAACGATCTCCGCCAGCTTCTGGTGATCGCAACTGTGCGCAGCCATGTCTGTGCTGACGTTTTCGTAGTTGTTACCGGCGTCGATGTTGAGCAGCACGGCTTCGCCGTTGTTCACACAGATGGCGTGTTCGCCGTCCGCTTTGTCAGGATTGGCGATGCCATCCCAGACCACGTCCGGCAGCCGGCCGCTTTCTGCGAACATCGCGGCGCGAAGCTGCTCCAGCTCGTCCCGATCCGGCGCGTCGCCGCCACCAGTGAACGCGTTGTCGTAAATGTAAATGGTCTCCGGATACGGATCGAAGGTAGGGGCCGTCTCCCGGGCGCTGTAGGCGGCGGAGAAGAAACTGGAGATCAGCACGTTGGCAGTCCGGTTATCGCTGATCTCATTGTCGAAGATCTCCACCTTGTCGTTCGAGTTGATGATCACGCCCGAGCCCGCGGGCACGCCGGCGACGGCGCCGCCAGGCGGTGCGAAGTTACCGGTGTTGTTGCCGGTTACCTGGTTCTTGAAGACCCGGGTGCTGTGCCCTTCCTGAGGCAGGTCGGGCATGTTGAAGACCAGAATGCCGCCGGTGTTGTTGGTGGCCACGTTGTTGTAGACGTCGGCCCCGACCGTGTTCTCGATCTCGATACCCGCCACGTTGAATTCCGCCCGGGAATCCCGAACGATCACGTTTCTGGACTGGCCGACGTAGATGCCTGCATCCGAGGCGCCGATGGCCACCGAGCCTTCTACCAGGGTGTTTTCCGTCTGTACCGGATAGATGCCGTAGGCGCCATTCTCCGTATGAGGCCCCCGCGTCCACTCGGTGCGTACCCGCCGGATCACGATGTTCGTCCCTTCGTTGATCTTCAGCGCATCTCCAGGGCTATCCTCTAGGCCCACGTCCTCGATCGTGAAATCGCTGGCGTTCACCAGCAGCCCTTCGGCGCCGGCAATCTGGCCGGAAAAGTCGAGCACCGAGGCGTCCATGCCGGCGCCGCGGATGGTGACGCCGTCAGTGTTGAGGGTCAGGCCACGGGTGAAGGTGTGGCGGCCTTCCGGGATCTCGATCACATCGCCAGGCTGGGCCGTTTCCAGGGCGAGGCGCAGCGTTTCCTCATAAGGCACCGCGGGCTCCGGTGATTGGACCTGTTGAGGCGATTCAGTCGACTCCGAGCAGCCCGCGAGCAGAGCCCCTGACAGGGCAAAGGCCACAAGCTTAGCGGCAGTGAGTATTGGTCTTGTCTTCATACGGGGTCCCCTCCGGTAGTCGTGAGACACGTTTTTTTCAGGGTGCGAGCTTAGGCCGGGCACGGGTCTCAACACGAAGGCCGCAGTCTAGCGAAAGGGGAGTCGGCTGCCCACTTGACTCAGGGATCCCGACTCAGAAAACGGCCCAGGTTCGATCGATGGTCCAGTAGGCAGCAGCCACCCCCATCAGCACCGTGAACGCCTGTTGCCAGACCGGTGACCGCAATGTGCCTGCTTTCCCGGCTACCCAGGCCACCGCCAGCATGACGGCGATTACCATCAGCTGACCGATTTCGATGCCGACATTGAAGAGGAACAGCGACAGCGCAAGATCGTCCCGGGGCAGACCGATATCTGCCAGCGCACCGGCGAAGCCGAAACCGTGCAGCAGGCCGAAGGTAAATGCCATCAGCCAGGGGCGGATGCGCATGATCGCGGACCGTTCATCCTCGGGCAGCATCAGCTCTCGGGCGAGGAAGAGAATAGACAGTGCGATTACCGCTTCCACGGGTCCCTGCGGCAGCCGCACCAGATCCAGCACCGACAGCGCCAGCGTGATGGAGTGGGCGAGGGTGAAGGCGGTGATGGTTTTCAGGAGCATCCACTTGTCGCGGATGAACAGGACGAGCCCGATCACGAAGAGAATGTGGTCGATGCCGAACAGCAGATGCTCCACCCCGAGGAAGAGATAAGCGGCGATGGGTGGCGCCGGATCCGACAGGTCCATGAATGGTTCCGCCGGTTTCAGCATGCGGTTGAGCTCTTCACCCTCCAGGGGCGTGATCCGCACCATCACGTCGGTGAGCGTCCGGGAGAGTCCGTCGATCAGTATGATTCCATAGCTGAAGTCGCAGCGTACGTCCCAGCGAATGATCAGGGCGGCGCCCGTATTCTCTGGCAAGCCATCGTTGAGCACTTCGCAGTGCTCCGGCAGGACCGGGTCGAGCGGCAGCCGACGGTCGCCGAGCACGGGCTGCTTCCAGGTGACTCTGTGCAGTCCTTCAGAGACTTCCTCGATGGCGAGGTAAGCCGGCCGAACCTCGTGGGCGGCCGCTGGCGCAATGATGGCGAGCAGAATCAGGACGCCGAGGGTGCGCAGGCTCACGCGGCTGACTTCGCTTGTTCTCAAGCGGCTGACTTCGCTGTTTTTCAAGCGGCTGACTTCGCTGTTTTTCAAGCGGCTGACTTCGCTGTTTTTCAAGCGGCTGGTTCCAGCAGCACGATTTCGTAACGGCTCTTCAGGCTCTGGTAGAAATCGTCATTCGCCGTTCGCCGCCGCTCCTGCAGGAAGTCCCGCCGCACCGCGTCCATGACCTCCGACATCAGCGGTTCCCGGCTGGCTTCGGCGTCGCTCAGGCGCACCAGGTGCCAGCCGTAAGCAGATGGAATGGGGCCCTGCCAGTTGTCCGGCTGCGCTCGATCGAGTCCAGCCAGCGCCTCGGCGAACGCCCGGCCGAACAGATCGCCTATCTCCCGGGCTGAGCGCTGGGCATAGCTTTTCTGCAGGATGAAGGGGTCGCCCAGATCCTCGCCGCCCGCCAGTGCAGTGCGGGCGTCCGCTTCGGCGTCTTCCCGCCGATCGCTGGAATAGTAACGATGCTCGAAGCTGTAGCGTTCGGGAATCAGGTAGTCGGCCAGGTTCGCCTGAAAGTACTCGGCAAGCGCCGCCTCGGTCGGCGGCTCGGCGTTGGCCAGATCCTCGTTCAGGAACGTCAGCTTCTGCGCCAGGCGGCGGCGGATGATGGTGTCGTTGTCATCCAGGCCCAGCTTGCGGGCCTCGCGGTAGAAGATCTCTTCCCGGATCCACTGCTCGACAAGTCCGTTGGCCTCCTGCTCGGTCGGCGGACGGCCCATCTGCGCCTGCCACTGGTCGAATATCCGAGCCTGCTGGCCGGCGGTGACTTCGATCAGATAGTCGCCATCGGGGCCGCTGGAGAACAACCGCTCGGCGAAGAAAATGATCAGGCCGAAGGCCAGGAACAGGGTCAGAGGGTCTTTGAGGTATCGCATGGGTCGCGGATTCTACCTGAAAGGGAGCGAACAAAAGAAAGCCGCCCGAATGGACGGCTTGAGCGAGGTGCCGCAGCACCTGCGAAAAGGGTCAGGGGGCGAACACGCTTCCCTGCTACGCGTGCAAAGGCGCTTCACGGCTCATGCCGCGAAGGCGCTTCACCGCTCATGCCGCGAAGGCGCTTCACCGCTCATGCCGCGAAGGCGCTTCACCGCTCATGCCGCGAAGCGGTGCAGGTGGTAGTCCGCGTTGCCGAACTGGGCGTCGATCACCAGCAGTCGCTTGAAGTAGTGGCCGATGCGCAGCTCTTCGGTCATGCCCATGCCGCCATGCAGCTGTACGGCATTTTCGCCGATGAAGATGCCCATCTTGCCGATCATGTGCTTCAGCGCGTGCACGCAGCGTTGCGCCTCGATGCTGTCGCCCTGGGCGGCTTCCAGAGTGGCCCGGAACAGCAGCGATCTGCACTGCTCGTACTCCATGAACATTTCCACCATCCGGTGCTGCAGCACCTGAAAGTCGGAGAGCGGATGGTCGAACTGCTCACGCTCCTGGGTGTAGGCGACCGTGTCCTTGTAGAGCACTTCCATGCAGCCCACCGCTTCGGCGCAGAGTGCCAGGATGGCGTCATTGGCAACCGCGTTCAGCACGCTGAAGCCGCCGTCCAGCTCACCGATCAAGCTGTCGGAGCCGAGCTTAACGTCCTTGAACGTCACTTCCGAGGCGCGCAGCCCGTCCACCGTGGGGAAGTTCTTCAGGGTCACGCCTTCCGCGTCCGTGGCCACAACGAACAGGCTGATGCCGTTCTCGTCGATCTGGCCACCGCTGGTGCGGGCGGAAACGATGATGTGGCTGGCGGTTTCGGCATTGGCGACCATGGACTTGTGGCCGTTCAGCACGAAGCCGTCACCTTCGGCGCGGGCCGTGGTGGTGACGTCGTGCAGATCGAAGCGTGCCTGCTCCTCCGCGTAGGCGAGGGTCAGCTGCTTCGAGCCGTCGATCAGGCCGGGCACCAGCTCGGCGATCTGTGCTTCGCTGCCGGCGCGCTTCAGGACACCGCCGCCGAGCACGACGCTGGCGAAGAAAGGCTCCAGCACAAGGCCTTTGCCGATCTGTTCCATGACCACCATGGTGTCGATCTGGTTGCCGCCGAAGCCGCCCTGGGCTTCAGCGAACGGCAGGGCGAACCAGCCGAGCTCGGCCATGGTCTTCCAGTGATCCTCAGAGAAGCCCGTCTTGCTGGCGACCAGCTTGGTGCGGTTTTCCAGCGCGTAGTTGTCCTGCACGAAGCGGGCAACGCTGTCCTGGAGCAGTTGCTGCTCCTCACTCAATTCAAAATTCACGTTTGCTCCTATTTACCGAATCAGTTTCTTACCGAATCAGTTCCGGTTACTTCGATTTCTTGATGCCGAGAACATTCTTGGAAATGACGTCCTTCTGCACTTCGCTGGCGCCACCGTAGATGGTGTAGGCACGGCTTGCGAGGTACCCGGACATGCCGCTGCGTGCGAAGCCGGGACCGGCCTGGGTTGCACCCCAGGCAGCGGAGTAGATACCGCCGGCTTCAACGGTGAGCTTCTGAATGCGCTGCTGGATCTCGGTGCCCTTGAGCTTCAGGATCGAAGACTCGGGACCGGGCGCTGCACCTGACGAGGCGCTGGCGAGCGAGCGGAGCTCGGTGTACTCAGCGGCCATGAGGTCCACCTCGAGCTCGGCGATCTTCGCACGGAACGCGGGCTCATCCATCAGCGTGCCGTTGCCGCGGGTCACCGTGCTGGCCTGCTCCTTGAGCTTCTCGAGGGCGACCAGAGAGCGGGACAGGCCCGCGAGTCCGGTTCGCTCATGCTGGAGAAGGCCCTTGGCGTAGGTCCAGCCTTTGCCTTCCTCGCCGACCCGATTCTCCACCGGTACTTTCACATCGGTGATGAAGACGGTGTTGACGCTGTGCGCGCCACCCAGGGTGATGATGGGCTTCACCTCAACGCCTTCCTGCTTCATGGGGAAGAGCAGGAATGTGATGCCTTCCTGCTTCTTGCCGGAGTCATCCGTGCGGGTCAGACAGAAGATCCAGTCGGCGATGTGGCCCGCCGTGGTCCAGATCTTGGTGCCGTTAACGGTGTACTCGCTGCCGTCTTCGGACAGCACGGCCTTGGTCTTGAGCGCCGCCAGATCCGATCCCGCACCGGGCTCGGAGTAGCCCTGACACCAGTTCACCTTGCGTGCCCGGATATCCGGCAGGAAACGGTCCTGCTGCTCTTTGTTGCCGTAGGCCATGAGCACGGGCGCCAGCATGCTGATGCCGAACGGCATGTCCCAGGGCAGGGCGGCGACCGCGGTTTCCTGCTCCCAGATGTAGTGCTGGGTGGGCGACCAGCCAGGCCCGCCAAAATCGACCGGCCACTTGGGCACGTCCCAGCCGCCCTTTTCGCGGGCTTTGGCGAACCAGTCGAGACGCCACTGGGCATAGTCTTCGCCCGGCTTATATTCGTTTTCCTTGAAGAAGGCTCTGACTTCCTCGCGGAAGGCCAGATCTTCGGCGCTGAGTTCGATATCCATCAGGCTTTGATTCCACTGTGATTAGCGTGATTAGAAAGGCGCGTAGCCTAGCAAAACTAGAATTTTTTACTAGAACATAATTCTATATTAGGATGCGCGTTAATGATCCCTGCCGACCCTTCAAAATCGCGTGAATCCGAGGCCCCGCCGGCGCCCGGCGGGCGTGTTGCAGCCACCCGGGCCAGAAAGGACAGCGTGTTGAAGGCGGCCCTCGAATGCTTCTCCGAACACGGCATCGATCACACCACCATTCACCAGATTCAGGCTCGGGCCAACTGCAGCATCGGCAGCCTCTACCACCATTTCGGCAGCAAAGAAGGCATCGCCGAGGAACTTTTTCTCGAGGGCATCCAGCAACTGAATCAGGCGATGCTGAAAGAGATCCGTTCGGCGAAGGATGCCAGAGAGAGCGTGTACGCCGTGGTGAGCGCCTATTGCGACTGGTCCACCCGTAACCGGGACATGGCCCGTTATCTGCACTCCCGCGATATCGATTTTTCCGAGCAGGCGAGACAGCGTCTCCGGGAAATCCATCAGAGCTATATCACCGAGGTGTTCACCTGGTTCGCGCCCTTCGTCGCGGAAGGTCAGATGCGCGTGCTGCCGGTGGAAACCTATGTCCCCCTCATCAGCGGCGCCACTCAGGAATACGTCAGGCGATGGCTGTCCGGCCACCACGACAAGCAGCCGCGGGAAGTGAAGGCGTTGTTTGCTGAAGCCGCCTGGAATGCGGTAAAAAGCTGAACGAACTTCAGGGGCGCCGGCGGCGGTTCAGTCAAACGGCGGGATAGGGGATGGGGGACACAATGGAATTCGAAACGCTTCTTTATGAGGTGAGCGACGGTGTCGCCACCATCACCATCAATCGGCCGGATGCGGCCAACGCCATGGATCCGCAGATGGCGCTCGATCTTTCCCAGGTCGGCATTCTCTGCGACGACGATCCGGCCGTCCGGGCCGTGCTGATCACCGCTGCGGGCAGGATGTTCTGCGCCGGTGGCGATCTGGGCACGTTTGCGGAGGCGGGCATGGCCCGCAAGAGCATCATCAAGAAAATGGCCGGGGATCTGCACATGGGCCTTTCCCGTCTGGCCCGCGGCAATGCCCCGGTGATTGCCGCGGTGAATGGCACAGCGGCGGGTGCGGGTATGTCCCTGGTGATGGCCTGCGATCTGGCGGTGGCGGCGGAGAGTGCCGTGTTCACCATGGCCTACACCCGGGCTGGCCTGGTGCCGGACGGCAGTTCCACCTTCTTCATGCCACGCAGGATCGGTGACCGGCGCGCCCGGGAGCTGATGCTGACGAACCGGGTGCTGAAGGCGGACGAAGCCCGCGACTGGGGCATCGTCAACGAGGTGGTGGCCGACGATAAAGTGCTGGAACGGGCCCAGACGCTCGCCCGGGAGCTGGCTGCCGGTCCGACCCTCGCCTTCGGCGCGGTGAAGACACTGCTCAACGGCACCTTCGATCAGTCGCTGGAGTCGCAGATGGAGCTGGAGGCGAGAGCGATTGCCGAGCTGTCGGTGTCCGCAGATGGCGAGGAAGGCATCACGGCTTTCGTCGAGAAGCGGAAGCCGGAATTCAGGGGAAAATGAACGTGAGCACCATCAGCGCCGCGGAACATCCGAAGAAAACCATCGAGGTGCTGGGCAAGACGATGACCTATGTGGAAATGGGAGAAGGTGATCCCATCGTATTCCAGCATGGCAACCCCACCTCGTCCTATCTCTGGCGGAACATCATGCCGCACCTCGCGGATCAGGGTCGCTGCATCGCCATCGATCTGATCGGCATGGGTGATTCGGACAAGCTCGACGATTCGGGGCCGGACCGCTACACCTTCACCGAGCATCGCGAGTACTTCGATGCGGCGCTGATCGCGCTCGGGGCGACCGAGAACGTGACGCTGGTGATCCATGACTGGGGTTCTGCCCTCGGTTTCGACTGGGCGAACCGGAACCGCGAAAAGGTCAAAGGCATCTGCTACATGGAGGCCATCGTTCGCCCCATGGACTGGGAGGAGTGGCCGGAAGCCGCCACCGGGATCTTCAAAGGCTTTCGCTCCAAGGCGGGCGAGGAGATGATCCTGGAGAAAAATCTATTCGTCGAAGCCGTCCTGCCGGGGTCGGTGCTGCGGGGCATGACCGATGAAGAGATGGCCGTCTATCGACGGCCGTTCCTGAATCCGGGCGAAGACCGCCGCCCGACGCTGACCTGGCCGCGGCAGATTCCGTTATCGGGAGAGCCGGCAGAGGTGGTGAACATTGTCCGGGACTATTCCGTATGGCTTGCGGGCTCCGAGGTGCCGAAGCTGTTCATCAATGCTGAGCCCGGGGCCATTCTGATCAATGACCAGCGGGAGTTCTGCCGCAGCTGGCCGCAGCAGATCGAGGTCACGGTGCCGGGCAATCACTTCCTTCAGGAAGACTCGCCGCACGAGATCGGCGAGGCGATTGCCCAGTGGCGCAAGGAGATCGTCTGAATGCGGCTCGCTGAATCAGCAGCAGCTGGCTCGACCGGCGCTCAGTCCGGCTCCAGATCGCTCTCCATGGTCTGACAGACAAACTCACGGGGCACGCCGAGACCGTCCGCGATCCGATCGAGCACGGCTTCTTCTGAGCGCCTGATGTGCCCTTCGGCCCGAGCGACCAGGCACAGATCCCGAACGACCTGCATCGCCTGTGGAACGCTCGCCTGTTCTTTGACGGTGCTGATCCGATCGTCCAGGCTCCTCTCCAGCTTCTCAAGATCCAGGTCCTCTTTGAAGGCGTGGTTGCCGAAGAACTTCTCGAACACGGCAATCTCTTCCTCGCTGATCTTGCCGTCCGCGTTGGCGACGATGAGTGCGCCGGCGAACAGCAGCCGGCGCATGTTCTCCGCCGTTTCCGTGCGCCCGTCCAGGTAGCTTGGCTCCATCAGGCTCATCACGCCCATCACGGCAGCTTCGAGGTCCGCCTTGGACACGGGGCCACCGGCCAGCTCAGAGCCGTAGAACTGCTGCAGGGCTTTGACCCGCAGCGGGCTGAACGGGTGGGTGGAGAACCAGTCTTCCTTGGGTGCGCCCTGGCCTGGTTGAGCGTCTTCCACCTGCATGGCGTCTACCTGAGAGAGAAAATCATCCAGGTTGAACTGGATGCTGCGACCGGTCAGGCCGCTGGCAAGCTTGAACAGGGATCGGGCCACCGCATTCAGATCTTCTGCGCAGTGGGCGCCGGCTCGATCGGCAGAAATCTCTGCGTAGCGGGACCAGGTGAACAGGTCCAGCGCCAGGCGCGGGTCGGGCCTTTCCTGGCCGCGCAGGATGTAACCGATGGGGATGTCATGGTGGCGGTAGGCGTGGTGACCCAGCTCATGGCCCATCACGAATTTGATTTCCGCGGGATCGAAGGCTTCGAGCAGGCTGGAAGCGAACATCACGAAAAGACGTCCGTCCTCCGGTTTGAAGCACATGGCGTTGTAAACAGGGGAACCGAAAACGTAGAGCTCCAGGTCGATGCCGAGCTCCAGCCGCTCGCTGCAGTCTCTGGCGATGGCGTGCAGATCCGGAGCCATGGTCTCACTCATGCGCACCGAGGTGGCCAGCAGATGCCGGCGGATGCTGGAGCGTTCGGAGGAAGATTCCTCTAGCCGGGCCAGCTGCTCGTTGACCCGCTTGACGGTGATGTCTTCAAGCAGCTTGTTGTAGAGGCTCAGATCGGATTCGCAGCGCAGGGCTGCGGCGTTTACCGCCATGTTGGTCTCCCTCCCTGTTGGACGTCGCGCGTCAGGCGGCGTACCGGCTGTTCGTCAGGCGGCGTACCGGCTGTTCGTCAGGCGGCGTACCGGCTGTTCGTCAGGCGGCGTCTGCCGTCCGGACCTCTTTGCTCTCCGGCTGTCTGTTTTCACCCACCGGATGACTGAACGTCAGCGCCCCATCTTCGAGCGGTGCATTCGGGATCAGCTTCTTATCGAGCAGATAGTTCTGAGTGTTGCGCCATGGGTCTTTCGCGCCCTGCTTCGGGAACAGGTGCATGAGCCGCTGCATGTAGCCGGCCGAAAAGTCATCGATCCAGGGCTTCAGTTCCATGTCCTTGTCCTCTTCCCGCAGGCGCGGTACCGCCACCTGCATGCCGAGCTCTTCCATCCGGTTCAGAAGCCGGCAGACGTAGGCGGCGGTCAGGTCGGCGCGGAGCGTCCAGGAAGCGTTGATATAGCCGAAGGTCTGCACCATGTTTGGAATGTCGGCATACATCATGCCCTTGTAGGCAATGGCATCCGGCCAGTTCACTTCGTGGCCGTCCACCGAAAAGGCGACGTCTGAGAGCACCGACAGCTTGAGTCCGGTCGCCGTGACGATAATGTCTGCATCCAGAGTTTCGCCCGAGGAGAGTCGCAGGCCGGAGTCCGTGACCGTTTCGATGGTGTCTGTCACAACGCTGGCCGAGCCGCTTTTTATTGCGTTGTAGAGATCGTCGTTGGGGATGAGGCAGAGGCGCTGATCCCAGGGGTTGTAGCTGGGCGTGAAGTGCTTGGCGGTGTATTCCTCGCCAAGGGCGTTGCTGACCATACCCAGCAGACGTTGCTTCACCTTGTCCGGATCGGTGCGCGTGCGTCGATAGATCCAGTCCTGCATCCGCACATTCTTGAAGCGGGTGATGGCGTAGGCCCACTTCTCGGGCAGGATCTTGCGCAGTGTGTTGGCGATTTTGTCCTGATCAGGGCGGGAGGCCACATAGGTGGGTGAGCGTTGCAGCATCGTCACCTTGGCGCCACGCTCCGCCATGGCGGGCACGATGGTCATGGCCGTGGCGCCGCTGCCGATCACAACCACCTGCTTGCCGCTGTAGTCCAGGTCCTCAGGCCAGAACTGAGGGTGCACGATCTCACCCTGGAAGTCGTCCAGTCCGGGAATTCCGGCATCGAACGCCTCATCGTAGTTGTAGTAACCGCTGCACATGTACAGGAAGTTGGCGGTGAGCGTGACTTTCTCTCCGTCGCCGTTCTGTGCGGTCACCGTCCAGGTGGCGTCATCAGAGGACCAGGCGGCTGAGAGCACCTTGTGCTGAAAGCGGATGTGCTCGCGAATCCCGTTCTCGTCGGCGGTTTCGTTCACGTACCTGCGGATGGCGGGGCCGTCGGCGATGGCCTTTGCCTCCCGCCAGGGTTTGAAGTCGTAGCCCAGCGTGTGCATGTCGCTGTCGGAGCGGATGCCGGGATAGCGGAACAGGTCCCAGGTGCCCCCGATCGCTTCTCTGCCTTCCAGGATGGTGTAGCTCCGGCCCGGACACTTACTCTGCAGGTAGTAGGCGGCGCCGATACCTGACAGGCCCGCGCCAACGATGATGACGTCCTGGTGACTCATTTGAATTCCCGGTTGAAAGATCTAACGCTGCAGTATAGCAGCGCCCGATTGTGAGTTCCGGGGCGGTTGGGCGCGTTCGCGAACTGCCTGGTGGGATCGCTCAGCCTGCCGGCTTGACGAATTTCAGCAGAAACCGGTCGCTCTCGCCGATGGCTTCGTACTTTGCCCTGTCCTCATCGCCTTTGGCGTAGCTCGGCGGAAGCGTCCAGACACCGGCCGGATGGTCCTTTGTGTCCCGGGGGTTGTGCAGTATCTCCGATTCGCCGGCGAGCTCGAAGCCGGCCTTCTCGGCGAAGGCGATGGTGCGGGCGCGGGAGATGTAGCCGTTGGCCGACAGGGGATCTTCATTCTCGACGTCATCCCACTCATGGTCCACCACGCCGAGGATGCCGCCGGGCTTCAGCGTGTCGAACATCACCTGGAATGTCAGGTCCGCCCAGCGGCCACCGCCGTTGTATTCCATGACGAGATTGTGGACGTTCCGGAAGGTGAGGATCATGTCTACGCTGCCCCGGGGCGCGATGTCGATCTTGTAGGGCACCTCGAATTCCGTGATCACCATGTCACGGTAGATGTCGGGTGCCGTGCCTGCCTTGGTAAGAAAGGCGCCGAGCCCGCGTCGCTGATAGCCGAAAGGCCCGTTGAGATCGTACTGGGCCGCATAGAAGCGACCCTTCTCCCGCAGGACGGGCGCCAGGATCTCCGAGTACCAGCCACCGCCGGGCCAGATCTCCACCACCGTCATGCCGGCATCCAGACCCAGGAACTCCAGGGTTTCGAGCGGCTTTCGAAATTCATCCCGCGCCCTGTTCGCAGCACTCCGATGCTCGCCGGCCATGGCCGCTTCGACCAGCGACCGGGTGTCTGAATCCATCTCGGCGGTTGCCGGGAGGCTGACCGCCGCACACGCGAGCAAGAGCGTGCAGGCCGAGGTTAATCTGCTGAAGAATCGCGGCATGGCTTTTCCTGTTCTCAACGGGTTTCTGAAAGATCGCATCCTATGTCAGGCGGCGCGCTTGCTCCATAGAGCCTGCAACCATTGGCCGATGAGACCGAGTCCGAGGAGGCCGGCCACGAGCTGGATGGGGCCGCCGATGATCGGCAGGTTGGTCACCACCACCAGCAGGGTCATGCCCAGCAGCAGGGGAACGGCAGCGCTCTCCCGATTCGGCAGGAGCAAGCGGCCGATGTAGCCGGCGATCACGATACCCGCTGCATACAGCGTGGCCAGCCAGAGCATCAGGGTCAGCAGGCCGAGCGGCGCGCCCACCAGCGTGACGATGGCAACGACCGAGAGCACCGGCGTGGCGATCAGGATCAGCGCGCCGATCGCCGCGGTCACAAGCGCCTCCGTGCCGCCCGCGAGCTCGGCCTGGCCGAGCGCCGGCAGCAGCCGGAACAGCACCAGACCGGTCACGAAGGCGGCCAGAATCTGCAGAATCTTGCCCACATAGAAGCCCGGCGTCGCGTATTCGCTGGGTTCTTCCGGCCAGCCGGAGATATCCGTGGCGCCATCGACGGTTGCACCTGGCGCAATGATGGCCGTCTCCTCGGATTTCGTTTTCAGGGTCAGATCGCCCGCAATCGCGGCCGAATCCGCGAGTTCGACGGTTTCGCCGTAGCCACGCATGTTGGCGCCGACGCTGCCGAAGACCGTGATCCGCTCGCCGGCGGCGAGCAGGTCCTGGGCGATGCTGCCGTGTGCTTCGACCTCTTCGCCGGCCAGCGCCGCATTGCCGCCGATTTCGGCGTCGTCGTGCACCACCACCTTCTCACCGGCGCCGAAGAAGTTTGCCGCAAGGGTTGCACCGCGAAGGTCCACCAGCTCGCCCGCCCCAAATACGCTGCCACCAAAGTCCCCTTCCAGCCGAACGGACTCGCCAGCCGCCATGACCACACCACCGACTGATCCTCGAATCGTGACGGACTCACCCGCCACGACCAGGTCGCCGGTCACCTTGCCGTCGATCACGATGTCGTCAGCCGTAACGATCAGGGTGTCGTTGATGATCTCGTCCGGCCCGATGACGACGCGCTGCTCATCGCGACGGACTTCGAACGCCTGGCTCTCGGGTGCGGCGGTGAGCAGCAGGCTGAAGGCGGATACGGCGATCAGCGGGGCTGTGGTTCGTCCCGGCTGATGACGGACCAGCCAACCGAAGCCGATCAGTGCGATCAGGGCGACGACCACCGATTGCGCCGCGCTGAATAGAGCGCTGGTTATTTCTGCTGCCGAGGTGCCGGGCAGCAGGGCCGCGCTGATGAACTCTACTCCGGCGCCTATTGCGCTCGGTGAAAGCCAGGACAACCAGCCCGGCAGGGTCAGCGTGCTCAACAGGCTTATCCAGACGGTGCTGACCGCCCAGATGGCGATGGCAGACCAGCCGAGCCACACAAGGTGGCTGGAAATCGTCGGCCGGGGCACGAAAGCAGGGATCACACCGTCGGCACTCGCTGTCTGCAGGACCTGCCGCAACAGGGTCCGCTCAGTCGCGAGGGATTCGATCAGGGTGTGACAGTCCGTGCAGGACCCGGCGTGACGCTCGAGACCCCGGGCCTCTTCGGGACTCAGCGCGCCATCCACGTAGGCACTGCACGTCAATTCGCTTGGGCAGCTCATCTCAATTCTCCTGGCTTATCTGGCTGGCGAGTTCCGCTCGGAGCTTTTTTCGGCCCCGGAGCAGCAGCACGCCGACATGATTTCTGGTGATGCCGAGGGTCTCGGCAATTTCGTCGTAGCTGGCGTCGGAGTAATAGGCCAGCACGATGGGCAATCGGTATTGCTCCGGCAACGCTTCAACCGCCTGGTTGACAGACTCCGCGTTCTCGGCACGTATCAACGGTGCCGCGCCGTTTTCCAGCGGGCTCTCGGCCTCGTCCGGCTCGGCATCCGCGCTGAACAGATCGCGCACGCGGCGATTGCCGCGCAGCACGTCTATGCAGTAGTTCGTGGCGATGCTGTTTATCCAGGGCCCGAAAGGGTCCTGAGAGCGATAGCGCCCGAATGATCGGTAGCCGCGCATGAAAACCTCCTGAGTCGCATCCTCCGCATCCACCGTCCGTCCCAGCATCCGCCTGCACAAGCCGTAAACACGGCGATAATGCTCGCGGTAGAGGGCGTCGAATGCGACCTTGTCCATGTCTCTCCGTATCGCAGCTAGGGAACCTGTTTCCCTCGGCTGCTTACTAAGGATTACGACCCGGCGGGGGCTTTATTACAGATCAGTCGGAAGTTTTTTTCCTGCCCGGCATGTTTTCCTGGCGTGTCGGTCCGCAAGGTAAGATTCACAGGTGAATGCGTCTGTCCCCATCTGGCTTGGAATAGTGCTCATCCTGCTGCCGGCAATGGCCGGCGCGGATCTCGCCCGTCGAACCTACCTCGGCCTGCAGTTCGATCTCAGCGACCGGGAGGGTCCTGGATTGCTGGTGGAACGGGTGCTGCCCCGCTCTACGGCCGAATCTGCTGGCATGCGGGCGGGCGATCGTCTCACCTCCGTCGGTCGTGTGGAGGTGCTCGACGAGTTCGATGAGCTGCGCGCCGAGCTTGAACGAACGCCCGCTGGGGAACGGATACCCCTGCGCTGGTACAGGGATCGGAATCGGGTGATCCGCGTTGCGCCCGCACTTGCCACCCTGCCGGTCGAGGAAATGCCTGGCAGCCTGGTCCGCTACGAGTCGGTCAGCGTGGACGGTATCGGGCAGCGGCTCATCGTCAGCGAGCCTGTGGCCGGACAAGCGCGAGGGCTGGTGCTGTATCTGTCCGGTCTGGGGTGTGCTTCGCACGACTACTGGTTAGAAACCACCAGTCCGATCAAGCAACTGCTCGACGGCTGGGCGCGTGCCGGCTTCGCAACAGCCCGTCTGGAAAAACGGGGTGTGGGCGACAGCCAGGGAGGCGACTGCCGCGAACTCGGCTTCGAAGACGAACGGCGGGGCTACTCGGCCGCGCTGGCGCACCTGGCCGAACGCGGTTTTGCTGGCCGGATCTTCCTTTTCGGTCACAGCCTGGGCGGCATCATCGCGCCGCTGGTGGTGACGGATGCGGTGGCGGGCGTGATGGTTTACGGCACGGTCAGCCAGCCCTGGTATGACTATGTGATGGAGAATTTCGAGCGTCAGGATCGGCTGGCCGGGCTCAGTCCGGAGGAAGTCGAGCAACGTCGGTCGCTCCGATCGGAATTTCAGCAGGGTCTGCTCTTCGCGGGCGAGCCCCCGGTCAAGCTGATCGAGCGGATACCGGAGAGCCGGAGCCTGCCGGACGTTCAGCTGGCAGACGACTTCCATTACTTCGACCGCTCCGTGCCCTTTTTCATGGAGTTGGCGGCGCTGGATCCGGCGCGGGCCTGGCGCCAGGTGTGGCAACCGGTGCTGGCGCTGCATGGTGAGTATGACTGGGTGAGCGCTCGAGCAGACCACGAGCGGATCGCGCGGCTCACCGGCGGTAAGTTTCAATCACTGCCCCGCATGGACCATGGGTTCCTGGTCTACGAGAGCCTCGAGGAAAGCTTCAACGCCCAGGGGACGGGAGTCTTCGCTCCGGGAGTCGTCGAGGCGACGCTGGCCTGGATGGCGACTCAGGTTTCCGCCCGATAAGGGCGTGATATTGTTCCAGCAGGCATCCAGAAACCATCCAGACAGGGGAAACGCATGCGCCTGACCACCGGCGTGCCGAATGATGACCTGAAGAAAGTGCCTGAGTCGATCCGCGCCAGTGAAGCAGCAGGCTACGACATGGTGACCACTCAGGAAAATCGCCACGACCCGTTTCTGCCGCTGGCGGTCGCCGCTGTCGCCAGCGAGAAGATCACCCTCGCTACCAGCATCTCCATCGCCTTTGCGCGCAGCCCGATGGTGTTCGCCAATCTGGGTTGGGATCTGCAGAAGGCATCCCGTGGCCGATTCGTGCTTGGCCTTGGCTCCCAGGTGAAAGGACACAACGAACGGCGCTTCAGCGTGCCCTGGTCCGCACCCGCCCCGCGGCTGAAAGAGTGCGTGCAGGCGATCCGTGCCGTCTGGGCCTGCTGGGGCGAAGGCGAGAAGCTGGATTTTCAAGGTGAGCACTACCGGTTCTCATTGATGACGCCGAACTTCACGCCGGAACCCATGGCCGAATCCCCACCGCCGATAACGATCGCTGCGGTAGGGCCCGCGATGATGCGAGTGGCGGGCGAGGTTTGCGACGGCGCCCGGCTGCATGGGTTCTGTACCCGGAAGTATCTGGAGGAGGTGGCCGTACCTCGACTCGAAGGCGCCATGCAAGGCGCAGGCCGGGACCGCAGCCGGTTCGAGATTTCCGGCGGCGGCTTTGTCGCCACCGGCGCTACGGATGAGGCGGTGGCTAGGGCTTTCGAATGGGTTCGCGTGCGGGTGGGTTTCTACGGCTCCACCCGGGCTTACTGGCCGGTCTTCGAGGTGCACGGGCTGGAGGAGCTGGGTGAAAAGCTCAATCACATGTCGAAGGCCGGGCAGTGGGATCAGATGACTAAGGAGGTCAGTGACGACGTAGTGCATCTGTTCGCTGCCGTGGGCCGGCACGATGAGCTCAAGTCAGCCATGGAAGTCCGGTTCGGCGGGTTGGTGGATACCGTCTCCGCGGGCACGCCAGTGGACGATCCGGGCGGCCTGCCGGCAGATCTGATCCAGGAGATTCAGAGCATAGAGACGCCGTTCAAAGGCTTCTGACCACCCGCCTGCGGGCCCCTTCCGCTGACGCGGTCGCCGGATTCAGGCGTCTGCCAGGTCAAAGCGCTCGCGCAGAAAGCGGGCGATGCCGTCTTCGTTGTGGTGACCGATGACGGCGGTCGCCGCGCTCAATACCTCGGCTTTGGCGTTGCTGGGCGCGTAGGCCTCATCGGCCATGGCGAACATGCTGAGGTCGTTGTTGCTGTCGCCGAAGCAGACGACGCGGCTCACCCCAAGCTCTTCGCGCAGCAACTGCACGGCATTGCCCTTGCTTGCTTCCATGTGATGAATGTCGATCCACCACAGGTCGTCACCCTCCAGCGCCGGTCCGGCGTAGGCGACGAGGTCGGCTTCATCCTCAATCATGGCTTCTATCGCCGCGATGACCCCTGGTGTGCCCAGAGCGCTGATGTTGCTGATCTCCGCGTCGGCCGGTATGGCGGAGGCAGGCTGCACGGCGACGTCCGGTCGGCTTCGATAGCTCTCCGCCAGGTCTTTCTCGACGCGCGTCTGCAACGGTGGGTGGTAGATGGCATGACGATCGCCCGGCTCGAGGGTGAACATGAAAGGCGCCACGCGCTGAGAGAGCATGGCTTCCAGCACATGGCGGATTTCGTCAAGGGTCAGGTGAGTATGGTGGCTGTATCCCTCCAGCGCCGGATTCCAGATCATGACGCCGTTCTTGAAGGCCTGCGGCAGGGCAAACGTGTGCCCGGCGAGGATGTCCCTTGCGCCGTGCAGAGCCCGGCCGGTGGCGACCGTGTAGAGAATGCCGCGTTCGGAGAGAAGACGAAGCGTCTCTTTCGTGTACTCGGAGATTACCGAGTCGGCGTTCAGCAGGGTGCCGTCGAGGTCGAAAACAATCAGTTCCATGGCAGGTGGCCGGAGTGGGATTGTCTGATTCTACGCCTGACGGGCCTCGACTGGGGTTGCTTCTTCCGTCACATCAGCACTGTTCGCAGAAACCTCGCTCGCCTCGGCACGGGCGCGTGCTTCGGC
>Ga0316191_10000631_pt1 | contig 23140 bp, 18 predicted proteins | sample Eddworburr2cm_MG_FD_204928 | JGI IMG/M metagenome (GOLD analysis project Ga0316191, IMG submission 204928) | Coastal sediment microbial communities from Maine, United States - Eddy worm burrow 2 cm | ecosystem: Environmental > Aquatic > Marine > Coastal > Sediment | place: USA: Maine... | reverse complement strand
AGGGATCAAAGACGCCACCTTTGTGGCCCGTGGCGCCAATGCCTACGGCTACCTTCGCGCAGAAAACGGAGTGCACCGCTTGATCCGCATCAGCCCCTTCGACGCCAACAAGCGCCGGCACACGTCATTCGCCGGGGTTAGTGTGGTGCCCGACCTCGGAGACGACCTCACCGAAGGCGAGATCGAGATCAAAGACGAGGATCTCGAGGTGTCGACCATGCGTTCGGGCGGCGCCGGCGGCCAGCACGTCAACAGAACCGAGTCGGCCGTGCGAATGAAGCACATCCCGACCGGCTTCACCGTGCGTTGCGAAGCAGAGCGCTCCCAGCACCAGAATCGTGACACCGCTATCAAGATGCTACGCGGCCTTCTGTTCGAAAAGGCTCGCCGCGAGCGGGAGGAAGCCTTCGAGGAAGCCTTCCTCAACGACCGTGCCGACATCGCCTTCGGATCGCAGGTTCGCACCTACACGCTCCAGCCGTACACGATGGTCAAGGACGAGCGGACCGACCACAAAGCGACCAATGCAGATGCAGTGCTCGACGGCGACCTCGACCAGTTCATCGAAACCTACTTGCTGATGAACGCCGAAAAGAAACAAGAGAAGAAGAAAGCGGGCGAAGCCCGAGGGGACTGACCAGTGGCCACGGAAGACGAGCTACGACAGACACGGCTAGACAAGGCGGAGCGCCTCCGAGAGCTCGGCGTGCTCCCCTATCCAAACGCGTTTCGAACGACCCCGGAGCTCGAAGAGAAGCGCCGTGAGCTCGTGCGCCTGGCGGCAGACGAGGCGGCGCGCGCGGAGCTTCCGCTCGAAGACGAGCTCCCCGACGACGCCCCCCATCTCCCGCTCTTCGGTCGCGTCGTCGCCAAGCGCGGCCCGTTTCTCGTAGTTCGCACTCCTCATGGCGACGCGCAGGCCCTCGTCCGCCCCGATAGCCTCAGCGAGCGGGATGCGGCCCTTCTCAAGCTCCTCGACCTCGCCGACCACGTACTGGTCGAAGGCCCCCTCATCCGCACGAGAACCGGCGCACTCGCGCTCAGCGCCCGTCGCTACGATCATCTCGGCAAGGCACTCCTCCCACCTCCCGCCAAGTGGCACGGCCTCAAGGACGTCGAAAAGCGCTACCGCGAACGCTACGTCGACCTGTTCGCAAACCCCGTCGTGGCGGAGGTCTTCCGCGCGCGCACACGGATGGTGCAATCGCTTCGCCGATTCCTCGACTCACGTGAATTCCTCGAAGTCGAGACGCCGCTGCTTCACGCGATTCGCGGCGGCGCCACCGCGAAACCATTCGACACCCACCACAACGCGCTCGATCTCTCTCTCATCCTTCGCATCGCCCCGGAGCTCTACTTGAAGCGTCTTCTCGTGGGCGGTTTCGACCGCGTCTACGAGATCGGCCGCGCATTCCGGAACGAGGGCATCAGCACCAAGCACAACCCCGAGTTCACGATCCTCGAGTTCTACATGGCATACGCCACGCACGAAGACCTGATGGACTTGGTGGTGGACATGCTTCGTACAGTCGATGCCGACCTTCGCGAGCGCTTCCCTGAGCTGACGAGCGAACGAGCCTTCGATCTGGAGGCCGAGTGGCGCCGCGTTCCAATGCGCGAAGCCATTGCCGAGCGTCTGCGACGCGCCGGCCAAGATGGCGTGCCGACTTCCCCCTGGACCGAGGTCCTTTCACCGGCCGAGGTCCACGATGAGGCTGCCCTGGCGAAGGCCTGCGAGGCAATCCTCCCAAAGCTCGAGCCCGCCGCCCAGAAGCAGCTCAAGCACTGCGAGACCAACGGCGAGCGCGTCTTCGCGATCTTCGAGCTGCTCGCCGAACCGGATCTGACCGCGATGTACCGGACCCCGGATGGCGCTCAGTCGGTGCCCGTCTTCATCACCGAGTTCCCCTGGGAAGTCTCCCCACTCGCCCGCCGAAACGACGACGACCCAGGCTACGTCGACCGGTTCGAGCTGTTCATCGAAGGCCGCGAGCTGAGCAATGCCTTCAGCGAGCTAAACGATCCGAACGACCAGGCCGAGCGTTTCGAGTCCCAACTACGAAATCGTGAACGCGGCGACGACGAGGCCATGGATTTCGACGCCGACTACATTCGCGCCCTGTCTCACGGGATGCCCCCCGCTGCCGGCTTCGGCCTCGGCGTCGACCGGCTCCTGATGCTGCTCTGCAATCAGCCCTCGATTCGCGACGTGCTGCTCTTTCCGTTACTCCGGCCGGAGGCCGAATGAGCGAAGGCAGGCCGCTCGGCCCCTGGGCAGGAGTGCTGTGCGGCTTGGGTGTGACGCAGGTTGCCGCGGTCCTCCTCTTGATGGGGACCAGCGCCGATTGGTTTCAGGCCATCCTCGCGGATGGTCTCGTTTGGGTGAGGCTCGCCATCGGCTGGACCACCCTGCAGCTCAGCCTCTTCCTCCTCAGCCTGGGCGTTCTCCAACGCGCCAAAGCCCTTCCTCGGGGGTCGCGCGGCCGCGCCCGCATCGTCGGCCTCGCAATCACCGGCGCCCTTCACGCGCTCGTCACGAGCACGCTGGTCGGCATTCTGCTCTGGGCGGCGAAAGTATCGGTCGGACATGTCCTCGGCGGAAGCGTCGCAAGCCTTCTGTTCGGGCTCACTCACCTCGCCTACACCGACGTCGACCTCGAATGGATTCCGAACGTCTATCACGTCGCGAAGAACCTCAATGCGGTGTCCGCCACCTCGATGCTGGTCCTCAGCATCTCCTGCTGGTTTCTGATCCCGCTGGCACGCCGGCGCCGGTTCTGGTGGGTATTCGACGGCGCGCTCTTCATTGCGTTTCTCCTCGCCTCCGCTTTTCTTCCGTTCTCACCTGGCGAAGACGACAGCCTCGGCCTCGCCCGCGCCGTGATTCGTGTGAGCCTCACCACCCTCTTCCTAGGCCGTGCGGCGGCGCGGCTCGTCGGTCCCCTACTCACCCTGTTCGAGCGCATCGGATTTCGATCGATGGTCGCCGCCCGGCACCTACGTGCCAAGAAGACCGGGTTCCTCGCGGCGAGCGGCACGCTATCGATCCTCGCGGTCGCCGTCTCTTCGTGCATGCTCATATCCGTGCTGAGCGTGATGGGCGGCTTCCGGGCCGACCTGAAGCAAAAGATCCTCGGCAACCACGCGCACATCGTCGTCGACCGAGCCTACGAAGAACTCGAGGATTGGCAGCCGATCCTCGACCGCGCGCGCTCGACCGAAGGGGTCATTGGCGCCACACCGTTTCTCCAAGTCGAGGTGATGGTCTCGAGCCTCTCGAGCCGCGCCGGCGCGCTCCTTCGAGGCATCGACCCAGGCACGGTCTCGGAGGTCACCGACCTGGCGAAGAACATGACCCACGGCAAGCTCGAATACCTCGAACACCCCGAGCGCATCCTCGACTCGCCGGTCGGCGCCAACAAGAAGGGGGCCCTCGACGCGATGATCGAGGGCGCCGAGCGCACAGCCGCCCGAGGGCTTCCCGATGAGTCCGCAGAAGACGCCATGCCTGGCCTCATCGTGGGTCAGGAGCTGGCGCGGGCGCTTCGCCTGGTCGTCGGCGATCGCGTGACCGTGGTCTCTCCACGCGGTGACCTCGGCCCGACGGGGCCCATTCCCAACACGCGCTCGTTCCGAATCGCGGGCATCTTCTATAGCGGCATGTACGAGTACGACATGAAGCACGCCTACATCGATCTCGGCGTCGCCCAGCGCTTCTTCCGCGCCGAAGGCCTGATCAGCGGCGTCGAGATCAAAGTCGACGACGTGGAGCGGGCTCCCGAGCTGGCGGGAGAGCTCGGACCCAGCCTCGGCCGCGAGGAGCTTCGCATCCGGGACTGGAAAATGATGAATCAGCAGCTCTTCGGGGCCCTCGCCCTCGAGAAGCTCGCCATGTTCATCACGCTCGGCATCGCGATTCTGATCGCGGGATTCTCGGTTTTCGGCACCCTGACGCTGCTGGTTCAGGAAAAGCGGCGCGAGGTGGGCATCCTCAAGACGATGGGCACCTCCCCCCGGAGCGTCATCCGGATCTTCATCATCGAGGGTCTGCTGATCGGCTGCGCAGGCGCTCTGATGGGGCTCGGCCTTGGATTCGTCCTCACCTTCGCGGCCGAACACTTCGGAATCCGTATGAATCCCGAGGTCTATTACATCGACAAGCTCCCGGTCCATCTGGACCCGACCGAGTTCGCACTCGTCGGCGCGGCTACCGTGGTGGTATGCCTGGCAGCAACTCTCTTTCCCGCGTATCAAGCGAGCCGAGTGCGGCCCGTGGACGCACTCCGATACGACTGAACCCCGCGTCTTCGATGTCCGATCCACTCGTCAGCGTGCAAAACGTGAGCAAGGCCTTCGAGCACGAAGGGCGCTCGCTTGAAGTCCTCCAAGGTATCGATCTCGACATCGACGCCGGCGAGATGGTCACGATCGTCGGGCCCTCGGGCGCCGGCAAGAGCACCCTTCTCCACCTGGTCGGAACGCTCGATCTTCCAAGCGAGGGCCGGATCTTCTACGAGGGCGAGGATGTGACGCGCCTAGGAAGCTCTGATCTCGCGGAGTTTCGAAACCGAAGCATCGGTTTTGTCTTTCAATTTCATCATTTGCTCCCCGAGTTCACCGCCCTGGAAAACGTCCTGATGCCCGGTCTGATCCAAGGACGCCGTCGCCTCGAAGACCGTGCACGGCGACTGCTCGACGAGGTGGGCCTATCCTCACGCCTGACCCACCGCCCCGGTGAGCTCTCTGGCGGCGAACAGCAGCGGGTGGCACTCGCTCGTGCTCTCCTCATGGAGCCCAAGCTCGTCCTCGCCGATGAACCTACTGGCAATCTCGACAGTCAAACGAGCGAATCCGTGCATTCGCTCTTCTTCGATCTGAATCGATTGCACGGCACGACATTTCTAATCGTGACCCACAACAGGGACTTCGCCGCCATGATGCCGCGCGAGGTGTCGATGAAGGATGGCCGCATCGTCTCGGACGAGCGACGCTCGAAACCCCTTGAAAATCAAGGAGAACCAACTTGACCCCCCTACCGGGGCCAAGCTATAGCCGCCCGGATCGCTTGCTGTTCCCATGCGCCTTTCCGCCCCTGCCATAGCCCTGACGCTTGCAGGGCTCGCTTCCGTGGCGGGCGCTCAAAGCGAGGAGAACATGCCGGTGACTCCGTCCTCGGAGGGCGTCCCTGTGCGCTCGTCTCCGGAACCCGCGCCGCCTCCTGATCCGATCCCCGCTGAAGACCCCGAGGGCGACGGTTACGCGCCTGTCGAAGACACCGACTCGGCGGTCCGCGTTCCGAAGACGAGCTGCCACGGAAAAGAGATCCGACGCATCGTCGTTGTCGGCGCGCGCCGCGTCGACCCCGACGACGTGAAGGCGACGATGAAGCTCCGAAAGGGTGACACCTGCGAAGACCCCGCAGTGACCCGCGACGCCAAGGCGCTTTGGGGCATGGCCTACTTCGACGACTTGCAGATCGAGGCCGACCCGCTCGGCGCCGGCATCAAGCTCACGATTCGAGTCGTCGAACGGCCGGCGATCCGCAAGGTGATCTACAAGGGCAACGACGAGGTCGACGAAGAGGACATCGACGAGTCAATCACGCTCGAGGAGGGCACCATCCTCTCGGTGCCCGACGTGGAGGGTCAGGCCGATGCGGTTCGACAGCTCTACTCGGAAGAAGGCTTCTTCCTCGCCGACGTGAAGTACGAACTTCGCCGTGTGCCTGGCGACTCCAATCAGATCGATGTGATCTTCAAGATCAACGAGGGCGCCGAAGTGGAGGTCCGCCGAATCAGCTTCGTCGGCAATAAGGACCTCCCCGATGAAGAGTTGCTCAAGATCATGCAGACCAACGAGACAGGGATGTTCTCGTTCCTGAGCGACCGAAACAAGTTCAGCCGCAGCGCCTTCGACGAGGACCTCACCCGCGTCCAGGCCTGGTACTACGACAAGGGCTACCTGATGATGCGCCCAGGCCGACCCTCGGTGGAGCTGACGGCCGACCGCGCCTATGTCGACATCACGATCCCACTCGAGGAGGGGCCGAGGTTCCGGATTCGCAATTTCGAGGTCATGGAGACGGACGGCGCCGGCAACGAGGTGGAGACCCTCGCCCCCAAGGAAGAGCTTCGCAAGATGGTGCCGCTCGACAAGGGCGACTGGTTCAGCCGCAGCAAGATCGCCGAGGGCATCGAGGGCATCAGCCGCGCGTACCGGGACGCCGGTTACGCCTTGGTCGAGATGGTGCCCGGTACGGATCTCGACGAGGACAACCACCTCGTCGACGTGACGATCAACATCCTGCGCGGCCCCCCGGTCTACATCGAACGACTACACGTCCGTGGCAACACCAAGACCCGCGACGCCGTGATTCGGCGAGAGTTCCGACTGAGCGAAGGTGACCTCTACAACCAGACCAAGCTCGAGGACGGTCGCGCTCTGGTCAACCAGCTCGGCTACTTCGAACGCGTCGATGTTTCCGAGGAGGAAGGCACCGCCCGCGATCAAATGGTCATCAACGTCGAGGTCGCGGAGAAGCCCACCGGAACGTTCCAGGTCGGCGCCGGGTTCTCCTCGCTCGAAAGCTTCATCATCACCGCCCAGGTCCAGCAACAGAACTTGTTCGGACGCGGCCAGACCCTCGGCTTGAACCTCCAGCTCTCGGGCATTCGCCAGCAGATCGACTTGAACTTCGTCGAGCCCTGGTTCCTCGGCTCGGAATGGAGCCTCGGCTTCGGCCTCTTCAAGCGAATCCGCGACTTCCGCGATTTCCGTCAAGATTCGACCGGCGCCAACGTCACCACCGGTCATCCCTTGTTCAATCCGCGACTCCGGCTCTTCATCCGTTACGAGTTCGAGAACGTGAACATCTCCGCGCCGCGAGGGAACCTGCTGGGCGTCGGAGGCGAACTTCAGAACACGTTCTCGAACATCTTCATCGCGAACGCATTCCGGGACGGAATCACGAGCTCGCTCCGCTTCACGGTCAACTGGGACAGTCGCGACAATCGTCTGTCGACGACGAACGGAATCTTCGCCAACTACGCGATCCAGGTGGCCGACCAGTACCTCGGCTCGGACAACACATTCGTGCGTCAAACCGCGTTCGCGCGCTTCTACAAGAAGGTCCTCGGGCCGATCGTGTTCAAGGTGAACACCGAAGTCGGCTTGATCACCTCCCGAAAGACGGTGCCTGTCTTCGAGCGATTCTATCTCGGTGGCATCTTCACCCTCCGCGGCTATCGGCTCCAGTCAGTCGGTCCCCAGGCGGGCGTCGCGTCCGCGGGCGATCCGAACCTCCCGATCATCGCGGAGGGACGTCCGATCGGTGGTGACTTCCAGGCGTTCTACAACATCGAGTTCGAGTTCCCGATCATCGAAGCGGTCGGCATCAAGGGCGTCATCTTCTCGGACGGCGGCAATACCTGGAACCTGTTCGCCTTCCGCGATCAGTTCTCGAACTGCCAGGCGCCATTGGCTCCGGAGGCCGATCGCTCATCGGCCCCATGCGGGATCAACGGCTTCCTTCGCTATTCGGTCGGATTCGGCATTCGCTGGTTCTCTCCCCTCGGTCCGCTTCGCTTCGAATGGGGCATTCCGATTCGCAGACGACCCCAGGACAGCCCGATCCGCTTCGAATTCACCATTGGCCAGTCGTTCTGACGAATGAATTCACCTGCTCGTGCGTATAAGCCCTGCGGCTTGACCCGTTCGCGTCGAACGGCTAGCTAGGCCGGGCCTGAAAGGAAGCTCTTATGCGCGTTAGCAGTATCGTGATTTTCGCATTGGCCACCGTGATCCTCGCCGGATCGGCCAACACAGTGCAGGCCCAGGTCAAGATCGGTGTGGTCGACCTGCAGCGCGCCATCAACGAGACCGAAGACGGTCGACAGGCCAAGCGCCGACTGAAGAAGCTTTTCGACGAGCGGCAGAAGTCGCTCGATGAGAAGCAGAAGACGCTCAAGGCGCAGAAAGAGAGCCTCGAACGGCAGCAGGACGTCCTCAGCGAGGATGCGCTCCGCAAGAAGGCCGAAAAGTTCCAGGCCGAGGTCATGGAGCTTCAGAACGAGTACATGCAGTACCAGCAGGAGCTCTCCGCGAAGGAGGGTGAGCTGACGCAGAAGATCCTCGAGAAGATGCAGGGGATCCTTCGCCGCATCGGTCAAACCGACGGATACACGCTCATCGTCGAAGCCAACGAGGGCGGTGTCGTGTGGGTGCCCGCCAACCTCGACCTCACGGACGTCCTGATCCAGCGCTACAATAAGCTGGCCAAGCAGTCCGGCGGGTCCAAGCCCAAGTAAAAGCGGCCCTTCGGCCCCGCCGCCACGGGGCCCCTTTGCCGGGTTCGTGGCCGAGCCGGGAAATACCGGTTACAAAAAGCTTATGGTGAGGTTCTGGGCGCTAGCCTTCGCGATGCTGGCATGGGTCGGCATAGCGGGAGACGTGACCGCCCAGGAGGCGTCGACGGCGCCGTCCTCCGATCGCCTCGAAGAGCCGTCCGGCAGCGTGCGCGTCTATCACCTGGACGAGTTCACGCAGGCCGCGATCCTCCGCTACCCGGCCCTCAAGGCAGCCGATGCGGATATCGCAGCGTCGCAGGCCCGGCTAGACGAGGCTCGCTTCTCGCCGTTCATGCAGTTCGAGGGGCAAGCGCGCTTCTTCGTCGCGCCCGGGGCCAGAGGCACCGCCGTGTTCAGCCCGGACCCTCAAATTCCCTGGTCGAACCGCTGGGGACCAGGTGGGGAAGTCGGCATCCAGGGCGGGATCCCGGTCTACACGTTCGGCAAGTATCGCTCGGGCAAGAAGGCCGCGGGCGCCGGCATCAAGGTCTCGGAATCCGCGCGCGAGATCACGATGGCGCGGGTGGTCTTCGACGTGCGCCGCGCCTACTTCGGCGTACAGCTGTCCCTCGACCTTCAAGCGATGATCTCCGAGGGCAAGGACAAGCTTCGCAGCGCCGTCGACAAGCTCGGCGCGCGCCTCGAAGCGGACGACCCCGAGGTCAAACAGCAGGACTACTTTCGCCTCGTGTCTGCTCTGTCGGAGATCGAGTCCCGCGAGTCGGAGGCCCTTCGGCTGGAAGCCTCTGCGCGCAAAGCCCTCGAGCTCCTATCCGGAATCGAGCCCGCCATCGTTCCCGAGTGCGCACTCGAGCCAGTCGACAGCGAGTTGGTCGAACTCGGGGATCAGATCGACACCGCGCTGGTGGAGCGTCCCGAGGTGTTCCAACTCGGGGCGGCCCGAGAGGCTCGCGACGCCAATCTGGTCGTGCAGCGCGCGGGCTACCTTCCGGACATCATCCTCGCGCTCAGCGCGAGCTTCGCACGGACGCCTCTCATCACCGACGTTCAGAACCCATTCGTGATCGACCGAGGCAACTTCGCCGGCGCGTTCTTCGGCCTGGTCGCAAAGTGGAAGCTCGACTTTGCGGGCACCAACGCGCGCGTGAAGACAGCCAAGGCGGAAATCGAATCTCTCAAGGCAAGGACCGAGGAGGCCAAGCTCGGCATCGAGCTCGAAGTGAACACCCTCTACGAAGAGCTTCAGGACGCCAAGCGCCGTCTCGCGAGTTGGTCACGCTCCGAACGGGAAGCTCGTAAATGGTATGTCTCGGCTGGCCAAGGCTACGAGGTCGGAACCCAGGATTCGCGCGACTTCGTCGACGCGGTCAGCGCCTACTTCACAGCCCGTTCGAACCGACTTCTCGCGACCGCCGATTACAATCTCGCGATTGCGGCGCTCGAAAAAGCGACCAACATGCCCATGGTCCAGGAAAAGGGCTGGCGACCGGCCGACTGTGAGGAATAAACCCCCGACGGGCGCCGTCTATGAGTGACATATGAAGCGTTTTTTACTGATTTCCATCGTTTTGGCATCCGCCTTCACGCACGTTCCACGGGGCTCCGCCCAAGAGACGGAGGCGGCCACCGCGGCGCAGGCTGCCAAGGCCGAAGCATTCATCAAGACCAAGCACAACAAGGTCCGTGCCGTCTTGCGCAAGCCAGACACCCCGAAGCGAGCCGAGGAGCTGACCGACCTCCTGGGGGAGTTTCTCGACTACCAGCGCCTCGCCGAGCTTTCTCTTGCAGGCGAGTGGGACAAACGTTCCAAAAAGGAGCTCGACCATTTCGTGAGCCTTCTTCGTCAGCTCGTCGAGAGGCAGTACCAGCGGAACATGGAGTCGACCCTCGACTACAAGGTCAAGTGGGTCGGAACAGAAGCCATCGACGAGGGCGTCAAAGTGATGTCTTCCGCTCGCTCGGTCACCAAGAAGCGCCAGCCGCCCATCACCATCGACTACTCGATGAGCCGCGGGGGCAAAGACTGGAAGGTCTTCGATATCTTCACGGACGACGTGAGCCTAGTGCGCAACTACAAGCGGCAATTCCGACGAGTCATCAAGGAAGAAGGCTGGAAGGGCCTCATCGACCGTATGGAGAAGAAGCTCGGGGCAGAAGACGAGCTCATCTGAGACGGGTCCGGGATGAGGCCCGGAACACAAAATGGTCCGCCCGGAGGCGGCCCCCCCAGGCCGCTCCGTTCGGACACTCCCCGTTTTCTGTTAGACCCTCTTTCGCAGTCCAGCGATGTCTCTGATGACGACGCGGCGATGATCCGTGGTGATCACGCCACCCCTTTTGAACGCACCGAGCACCAGAGTGACGGTTTCCCGAGTCGAGCCAACGTAGCTCGCAATCTCCTGATGGGTGAACTTGACACCAATCAGGATGCCCCTTGAATCGGGAATCCCATGACGCGTGGACGCATCGAGTAGAAATTCTGCAACACGCGATTCTACGCTTCGCGTGAGCAGGGCATCGATTCGCCGTTCTGCAACCAGACGGCGTTCCCCCATCAATCGATGCATCGCGGAAGCGAACTCCAGGTCCTCGCTCATCACCATGTTGATGAGACGTGGCGGAATGCGTAGCGCTTCCACGTAATCCAAGACCACCGTTTCGAGACGCGCTTCGGGATCGACCAGCGACATCTCTCCGACGAGATCGCCTGGGCCATAGTAACCGAGCGTCAATTCTCGTTCCGGTGTGCGGCGCACGCGCCGAACGCGACCGCTTCCGACCACGAAGATCGCAGGGTCGCTAGGCATGCAAAGGGCCTCTCGGCGATCCGCATCGACCAGCGCGCTTCCATGGAGGACTTGCTCCCGAAGCTCGTCTCCCAACACCTCGAAGACCCTGCATCGGTTGAGGATCCGCGAGCGGCGTTCCTCGGTCGTCCGAAGACGTCGTGTGCCAGAGCCATTCTGAAGTGCAGGTGCGTTCGAATCCATTCTTACAGCCTTAACGGTATGGTGCATGAATACAGGATTACCGTCAAGACGCATCTTCACAAAATCATCAAAACCTTTGATTTTTCGCCGTATTGACCCGGCGCGCGGGCTTCGCTAGTGTCGGCCCCAACAGAAAGTGCTCGCTCCGCCGCTACCGCTACGAGCCATAACTATGCGACTTTACTCCGGAAAAATTGGCCCCATCGTGGATGACCTCGTGCGCGAGCTGACCGCACAGAACGACATCGAAGTCGAAGACGACACCGAGGTTCGAATGGACCTCGAGGCGGTCCTCAAAGAGTTCGTACGGCGCGAGAGGCAGCTCATCGACGAATCGAAGGATCGGATGCAGCGCGAAGGGCTCGGCTATTCAAAGCTCGGCAAGATGCGTCAGCGCGTTGCGAAGGAGATGGGCTTCCCGCAACAGGACGAGACCCTGCCCTACCTCATCGACCAGCTTCTGAACATGCTCTTCCACAGCAACAACGTCGCCGAGATCTACGCAGACGATGCGACGCTTCGGAAAAAGATGACGCCGATCCTGCGGCGCCACATGGAGGTCGAGACCGGCCTCGATGCGGAGGTGCGCTCGAAGATCAAGAACCTTCAAGAAGGCACCACAGCTTTCGAGGTCGAGTACGCGAAGGTGATGGACCAGATCAAGCACAAGCGCGGTCTCGAGTAGCGGCCGATGCAGAGCATGACCGGATATGGGAGCGGGCGAGCAGCGCTCGGTGAAGGCCATGTCGTGCTCGACATCCGCACTGTGAACCATCGCTTCCTCGACACACGAGTCCGGCTGCCATCTCGCATTCAGAGTCGAACACCGACCATCGAGCGTGTGCTCCGCGCACGTCTTCAACGGGGCCGCGTCGACGTGAGCGCTCGCTTTGAGGGGCAGACACTTCCTCAACCGACGCTCGACGTGGCGCGTGCGCGTTCGGTGTACCAGGAGCTCGGAACGCTCCGCGATGAACTGCACCCGGGTGAGCCCGTGCCACTCGCTCTTCTCTCATCGGTCCCGGACCTTTTCGTCACGAGCCGCGAGATCGACGAAGCCGCCTTGGTGTCGGCGTTGACGCGGGCTGCCGAGGACGCCTGTGATGCGGTCATCTCGATGCGGGACAAGGAGGGCGCCGCACTAGCCGCGGAGCTCCGGGGCCGACTCGATGAGGTGGACCAGTCCCTTGGAGCCCTGAGAGCCGCCCTCCCGTCACTCGTCGAGAGCCGTAGGACTCGACTACGCGATCGACTTGATGCCCTAGTCGCAGATCGGCAGATCAAGCTCGACCCCTCGCGCCTCGAGCAGGAGATCGCGGTGCTCGCCGAGCGTTCGGACGTGACCGAGGAGCTGGTCCGCCTCGACAGCCATCGAAGCCAAATGCTCGATCTCACGGATAATTCCGATGGACCGGTGGGCAAACGCATCGACTTCTTGCTTCAGGAGATGACGCGGGAGACGAACACCATCGGCTCCAAGATCCAAGATGGCAGCGTCACTCCTCACGTGATTGCGTTGAAGACGAGCATCGAACAAATGAGGGAACAAGCACAGAATGTGCTTTAGCCTGCCGCGGCGTCGCGGTAGAGGTCGCATTACGAGGGTGATTTCATGAGTGTCGCGTCGTCAACAGACCCGGATCTCATTCTATTGATCATCAGCTCGCCATCCGGTGCGGGCAAGACGACGCTGACGCACCGGCTGCTGCAGGAGTTTCCCGAGCTCCGTTTCAGCGTGTCGCATACGACGCGAAAGCCGCGCGCCAACGAGGTGGATGGGCAGGACTACCACTTCGTGAGCGAAGCATCCTTTCGGCAGGTACTCGACGAGGACGGCTTCGCCGAATGGGCGGAAGTCCACGGCAACCTGTACGGGACCAGCGTCTCGGAGATCGAGCGCGCCCGCAACAATGACAAGGCTGGGCTACTGTTCGACGTCGACTACCAAGGCGCCCGTCAGATCAAAGAGAAGTTTCCTCACGCCGTCGGCGTGTTCATCCTTCCCCCGTCGATGGAGGAGCTTCGTCGCCGGCTCGAAGGTCGCGGCTCGGACGACGCCGCGTCACGCAAGCGGCGCTTCGACAAGGCCCGCGAAGAGATCGAGCACTATCCGTTCTTCGACTACATGATCGTCAACGACGACTTACAGCAAGCGCTTGCGCAGCTTCGCGGCATCGTCTTAGCGGAAGGATGCCGCCAGTGGCGCTCCGCCCCGAAAGCCGAAGCCCTCCTCAAGCGCTGACGCTAAAACTGAATGCCCAAGATCAGGCGCAGGGCGAGGGCTCGTCGGATTTCGAGCCCCTCAGTGCCGGGCTCGCGGATTCCATTGACCTCGAGGAACTGCAACCCGTTCAGAGGGAACAGCACGCCGAACTGACCGGCCACGAAGAACCCATCGGTGAACTGCGGGCCGTTCTCAGTCCGGTAGTAGACTGAAATGTCGATCTCGGCGCCGAGATTCGCCTGCGACGAGTACGTCTGCTGCTGATACATCGCGCGGCTGTAGATGAAGTCGAGACGCGCACCGAAGACCCGACCGAAATCGCTGCGAACGATGTCGTAGCTGACGGCCGGCGCGAGGTAGTAAGCGCCTGCAATCGCGCCGAGAATCTCTTTCCAGAGAATCAGGTCGATGCGGTAGTCGGGGTGGAACGAGAAGGTCGAAATCGTCTTCTTGCCAACCGGCTGCGTGGCGAGGTCTTCGTACTGCGACAGACCGACGACGTCCGGATCGCCCGAGGCGGCCCCGCCCTTGAGGAACACGCCGAGTTTCTTGCCGAGGGTCCGGTACTCACCTTCGAACGCGAAAGCCCACTGACGAAGCTTGTAGGGGGCTCCCTCGGCGGTGGGAGGGAACGTGCCGGGCGAGATGTTCTGAATCTCACCGAAGATGCCCGCGAACTCAATCTCCAGTCGAAGATCCTTCCAAAGGGCCTGGAGCCAGCCGTCGGGCATGTAGACTTTGGCGTCGCGCCGGACGAACGAATTTTCGACATCCACCGCGGAGCCAAGGAGCGGAGCGGTAGAGGTGGAGAGGAACTGGGTGCGATAGATGAAGTAGGCGCCGCCGTTGACGACCCATTTCCCTCTTGCGAGTCGCTTTGCCCGCGAGATCGGGTCGAGGCGGCGGGCCATCATGAAGCTCCACTGCCGCGTGTCGTCGAGACGACTCGCGTCGCGCGCGATCGCTTGAATGTCGTCGACCGGATCGGCGATGTAGCCCTTGTTCGCGAAGTCCCAGGACACGCCGAAGAAGATCCCCTTGAACTTGCCGATGAGCTGAATGCGATCGACCTCGGACTGGAAGTCGGAGTCAAGGGCCGTTTCGAGGATGTTCGTGCCCTCCCCGGCGTTCCACAGCATGCCGAGCCCCCACTGATGGCCCATGCGGCCAAAGCGAAGCTGCCCGATTGTGCTGTTGGTGACCTCACCCCAGACGCGGCGGACGATGAGAGCATCGCCGACCGTATTCCGGAACGATTCGGGGGCCGCTACCGTTCGGGTCAGACTGTCCACCGGGACGCCAGGTGCGCGACCATTGACCTGGCCAAACTGATTGACGGACTTCACCTCCGGCGTGGAGCCGAGGATGAGGTTGTCGAACGCGTCGAGCATGATGTGAACGCGTACGTTGTCGCTGAGCGAAAGCGTCGGCTGGAGCCTGAGGCGCATGTTGGCGAAGCGCGTCGTGGCGCTGCCATCACAGCGCTGGTCCTGGCCGGCCGGTGATTGGGGTTCGCCCTTGCAGCCGCCCTGGGGCAGCACGCCGTTCAGGCCGGACGCGGGGGCGTTATCGATCTGAATCCAGCGCGCGAACGGGTCACCCGAGAGTCGATCGAGCGGCACGCGGCCAAGCGCGAAATTGTCCATGTACTCGCCACGGACTCGAAAATACCCGTTGAGCGAGAAAACGGGTCGTGGGTTTGTCCAGGTCGCGAGCGTCGGGTCGGCTGCGGGAGGCTCCGCGTCGCCGAGTAGCTTCGCGTCCTCTGCGGCCATGTCCGCGTCGTCTTCCTCGTCAAACGCGCTTTCGTCGAATTCGTCTTCCTCGAACTCGGCCTCGAAGTCGTCTTCCGCGGGTGGCGGCGACTCTGGAGGAAGCTGCAGGCCCCCCATGCTGGGCGCGCGCAGCTGTGGAGGAGGCTCCTCGTCAAGCGACGGCTCTTGTGCCGTTGCCACTGATCCCCATAGGGCTATCACCCATATAATCGCTAAGAAACGGCGCATTGAACCCGTGCGGACCGGGGCGTAGCACGCCGGGATCACACGGGTCAACGACGCAATTGCAGGCTCCTGCAGGCTTGACCAATGCCTCGGCCGCCGTTAGCTCCGCTCCCGGAATCCTGTGATCGATACTTTGCGCTTCATCCCGCTAGGCGGACTCGACGAGGTTGGCATGAACTGCGCCGTCCTCATCTGCGGCGACACGAGCATCGCCATCGACTGCGGGATTGGTTTCACCGACGAAATTGGTGCTCAACTGATGCATCCCGATTTCACGTGGCTCCATCAGAGGCCCGAGCGGCTGGACGCCATCGTCATCACCCATGGGCACGAAGACCACATCGGCGCCCTGCCCTACTTCCTCAAAGAGTGCCGGGTGCCCGTCTACGCGCCTCCGTACGCGGCAGCGCTCATCGAGGACCGTCTCGCAGAGCACCGTTTGGACGACATCGACCTTCGAATCAGCCGAGCCGGCAGCCACGAGCAGATCGGCGCGATCTCGGTCGAGCGATTCGCGGTCCACCACTCGATCGCCGATGCGACAGGGCTCATTTTAGATACCCCGGTGGGGACCGTCGTGCACACCGGGGATTTCAAGATCGAATCCGATCCTTGTGAGGGTCAGCATTTCGACCGGGCCCGCCTGGAAGAGGTCGGACGCCAGGGTGTTCGCCTCCTGTTGAGCGACTCGACCGGCGCGGAAGTCGACGGCCGTGCGCACTTGGAGCGGGACGCTGAAGCCGCGCTCGAAGCCCAGGTCGCGCGCGCTTCGGAGCGAGTGGTCGTGGCGACGTTTTCCTCGAATGCATTTCGTCTTCGCGCGGCGCTTCGGATTGCGCGCGAGCTGGGTCGCAAAGTCTGCCTGCTCGGGATGTCGGTCAACAAGCACACCGAGGTCGCGCGGGAGCTCGGTGTGATTTCAGCCGTCGACAACCTCCTCGTCTCTCCCGAAGACCTCGACTCCATTCCGCGCAACGAGGTGATGATCCTCGCGGGCGGGACGCAAGGCGAGCCGGCATCCTCCCTCACCCGGCTAGCGCGAGACGAGCACACGCGCCTCCACCTCGACGCAGGCGACACCGTGATCTTCTCGTCCCGCATCATTCCAGGAAACGAGCTCGCGGTGCTCGATGTGATCAACCGCTTCGAGCGACGCGGTATCGAGGTCATTACGCGGCGCGAGGATCCCCTCGTTCACGCGAGTGGCCACGGAAGCCGAGAAGAACAGCGCACGATGATTCAAATCGTGCGACCGGAAGCCTTCGTGCCCGTACACGGGACGCACCACCACCAGCTTCGACATCTCGAGCTCGCCGAAGAAGAAGGCATCGCCCAGACCGCGCTCGTCTCGAACGGAAGCATCCTCGAGGTCACTCGAGACAACCTTCGGCTCGCCGGCAAGGTCCAGGTCGGCCGCATCTATATCGACGGAATGCGACCGATGAGCTCAGCCCTGATCGAACAACGGCGCGCCATGGGCGCCGGTGGGGTCGTGACCGTGCTGCTCCCGCTCGAAGGAGAACGCCTCCGCGAGCTACCTCGGATCGTGTCGCAGGGCGTCTTCGAGACCGAGAGTCGGAGCCGGAGCGAGCGCCGGCTCGCAGAGCACCTGCGAAACCGCCTCAAGGGGCGGCGATTTCAGAGCCCCGAGAGCGCGGAAGCAGCGGCAATTGAGGCTGCTCGGCGCTACTTGAGGCACAATCACCGGAGCCGGCCGCTGGTCACCGCGGACGCGAACGGGGAATCATGAGCCGATGGGTTGCGTGCGCGATCACCGCACTGCTGTTGAACAGCTGTCAGAGGCAAGCCACACCGGAGCCGAGCACCCCAGGTGCATCGTCTGGCGCGACCGCGATCCCGGCGGGTGCCGGCGACGCAGTTCCGGCGCACAGGCCCGGAGTCGCCAGGCTCGCGACTGCTGACGAGCGTGCAGCCGTCGACGAGCTGGTTCGCGCCGCAGAGGAAGTGCGTCAGCTCCGACTCCGGCGTCCTGTCAGCATCGAGATCGAAGACGGCGAAGCCATCGCAGAAAGCCTCCGCTCCCAAATCGACGCAACCGAAATTGAGCGAGCGCGGCTCGTGTACGGAGCGCTCGGCCTGCTCGACGCCGAGAGTGACCTGCAGAGCGTGTTCGCCGGCGTGCTCGGCGAGCAGGTCATCGGTTACTACGACCCCGAGACCGGTCGACTGGTCATCCGCGACAGCGTGATGTCGGCGCTCGCTGGCGAACCGAGCTCCGAGACGACCCAGGAGGCACGCCTCGTCCTCATTCACGAATTGGTGCATGCGCTTCAAGACCAGCGACTCGACCTAGGCGAGTCGTACGAGAAGGAACGGACGGCCGACGCAGACAACGCATTCCGTGCGGTCGTCGAAGGCGACGCGACCCTCGCCATGCTTGCGCATGCCCTTCGCCAACAAGGAATCCCACTTGCTGCCGCTCGCGAAGGCATCCAGCAAATGGGGAGCTACCTCGACCTCAACGCGCTGGTGCGTGGTGAGAAGCTCGACGACGCGCCCGCCATCCTGCGGGTCACCTTGGTGGCCCCCTATCTTCGAGGCTTGCAGTTCGCTGCGGCAGTCCAGGGTCGAGGCGGCTGGCCTGCGGTGAACAACGCCCATCGCCGGCCACCCGTCAGCACGGAGCAAGTGATTCACCCGGAGAAGTATTTCGACCGAGAGCCGGTCGAGGCGATCGACGTGCCGGAGCAGCCCGCGCTATTGGCCGCCGGATTCGAGCGCGCCGGGCGAGATACCCTTGGGGAGCTCGAGCTGAGCGTATATCTCGGACAGGGTAAGGAATCGGGCACAGACGAGGCAGCGGCGGCAGGCTGGGCCGGCGACGACCTCGTGGTGTACCGGCGAAGCCAAGAGCTCGGTGTCGTCTGGTGGACGACTTGGGACACCGAGAAGGACGCGCAGGAGGCTTTCGAGGCCGCCCAAAGGGTTGCGCCAGGCGGAGCCAAATCGGCGGTCGTGCGCCAGGGCCGAGCGGTACTCGTGATCCGGGGACTTCCGCCGAAGCTTCACCGCGGCCTCAAGACCCAGTTCTCCGCGTTTGCGCGCACGATCAAGGCCCAAACGCCGCCGCCCATGCTGCGCCCAAGCCCCGTGTATTGAGCTTGTCGGCTTCGGCGCCTCGGGCTACGAAGCGGCGATGGGACGCGCCTCCTGGGACGAATACTTCATGGACATCGCGGTCGTCGTCGCTCGCCGATCGACCTGCCCCCGCAAGCACGTCGGGTCGGCCATCGTCCGAGACAAGAACATCCTCTCGACCGGATACAATGGCTCCGTCCGGGGACTGCCGCACTGTGACGAGATCGGCCACATGATGGTCGACGGGCACTGCGTCCGGACGATCCACGCCGAGATCAACGCCATCATTCAGGCCGCCAAGAACGGGGCCCGCATCGATGGAGCCACGATCTACGTGACCGCGTCCCCATGTTGGAACTGCTTCAAGGCGATCTGCAACGCAGGAATCAAGCGAATCGTCTTCGAGGAGTTCTACCGAGACGAACGAATTTTCGAGGTATCACAGGCCCTTGGCATCGAGCTGGTCGAGCTTCATCGGGAGCTCAACCGCGCCGAGGCTACACCTTGACGCCCCAGTACACCGGCAGTACGAACCGCGCCTGCCCGCACGCCTGAAAGCCCTCAATGGAATCTGAAATTCGCGAGATCAGTCCGGTCCTCGTGGAGGTCACGGTGGAAGTACCGTGGGACCGCATCCACAAGGATCTGAACGACACCTATAAAGAGCTCGGCAAGACCGCGCGCGTGCGCGGCTTCCGCCCAGGCAAAGTGCCACGCGACGTGGTGAAGCAGATGTACGGTCAGCAGGTGGCGGCTCAGGTCACCGGAACCCTCGTCGAGCAAGGCCTGATGGAGGCGGTGCAAAAGCACGAGCTACATATCGTCGCGCAGCCCGAAATGGAGGAACCGCCCGCTCTCGAGAAGGGCAAGCCGCTCACGTTCAAGGCCAAGGTCGAAGTCCGTCCGAAGGTCGAGTCGGTCGATCTCGAGGGCCTCGAGGCGTGGCAGAAGCCCGTCGAGATTCCCGACGAGGACGTCGACGCTGAGGTCGAACGCCTCCAGCAGCAACACGCTGAGATCCAGGTGCCCGATCCGATGCGCGCCGCCCAGGAAGGCGACCTCATCACCATCGACTACACCGTGACCGTCGATGGCGAAGCCAAGGAAGACCTCGGCGCGGAAGGCCGCCAGGTCGAAATCGTCGACGAGCACCTGCTACCCGAATTGAAGGAAGGCCTTCTCGGAATGCAGCCGGGTGAAGAGAAGATCGTCGAGATCGATTTTGAAGACGACCACCCAAATGAGGAACTGCAGGGCAAGACCGCGAGTTTCGCGATCGTGGCAAAGGAACTCCACGAAAAGCTGCTGCCGGAACTCGATGACGAGTTCGCCAAGGACTGCGGCGACTACGAGACCCTGCTCGAGCTGCGCCTGAAGATCCGCGAGGGGCTCGAGGCCTCGGCGAAGCAGCAAGGGGAGGCCGTGTTCAAGGATCAGTTGATCGACAGCCTCATCGAGCACAACGACATCCCCGTGCCCCCCTCCATGGTGCAGCAACAGCAACAGATGATGATGTACGAGATGGCTCAGTTCATGCAGATGGCCGGCCAACAAGTGCCGCCCGGTGCGGACTTCTTCTCGGGCATCGAAGACCGCGCGAAGCGGCGAGTGCAGGCCGGCATCTTGCTCGGCTCACTGGCCCGGCAGGAGGACATCGAGGTCACCGACGACGACCTCGAAGCCAAGTTCCAGGAGATGGCAGACCAGACCGGCAAGCACGTTGCCAAGGTCCGTGCGGACCACCAAGAGGCCCAGCGCGATTCGCTCAAGTCTCAGCTCCTCGAAGAGAAGGTCATGGCATTGCTGAGCGAGCGTGCCAAAGTCCATGAGGGGGAGCGGCCAGAGCCCGAACCCGAACCGGCCGCGACTGAGCCGGACGCTGAAGAGGCCGACCAGGGGGAAGACAAATGAGCGAGCCAAGCAAAGCACAGATGTACATGCCTTGGGTCGTGGAGACGACACATCGCGGCGAACGCCAATGGGACATCTTCAGCCGGCTCCTCAAAGATCGCATCATCTTCCTCGGTACCGAGGTCAACGACGACGTCGCGAACGCGATCATCGCGCAGATGCTTTTTTTGGAGAGCGCGGATCCCGACAAGGAGATCACCGTCTACATCAACAGCCCCGGCGGATCGATTACAGCAGGACTCGCGATTTACGACACCATGCAGTATGTCCGGTCACCGGTGTCGACCGTCTGTCTCGGCCAGGCAGCGTCGATGGCTGCATGGCTTCTCGCCTCTGGCACGCCCGGATTGCGTAAGTGTCTTCCGAACAGCCGCATCATGATTCATCAGCCCCTTGGCGGCATTCGGGGTCAGGCGACGGACATCGAGATCCACGCCCGAGAGATCCTGAAACTTCGTGAACAAATGAACACGATCCTGGCCAAGCATACAGGCCAGACAACCGAGCGCATTAAGGAAGACACCGAGCGCGATCGTTACCTCTCGGCCCATGAGGCGAAGGAGTACGGTCTGATCGACGATGTCATCCAGGTGCAGCGCAAGGTCTGAAACCTCGGAAATCACGGTATCTGCGAACGGCCTAGCTCTTGCCGGGAATGAGGCAGGACGCTAGACTCAGTCGAGCAGGTATATGGTGGATCGCAGGCGAGACGACGGACACGGCAATCTTCAATGTTCCTTCTGTGGCAAGTCCCAGAAGGAGGTCAAAAAGCTAATAGCTGGACCGACCGTTTATATTTGCGACGAGTGCATAGGCCTCTGCAACGACATCATTGCGGAGGAGGTCGAGCGCGAAGAGTCTCTCACGACGACGGCGCCGCTCCCGAAGCCAGCCGAGATCAAGTCGATCCTCGACGAGTACGTGATCGGCCAAGAGCGAGCCAAGAAAGTTCTCTCGGTCGCCGTCCACAATCACTACAAGCGCATCGACTCGAAGCTCGCGACCGACGACGTCGAACTGCAGAAGTCGAACATCCTCTTGCTGGGCCCCACCGGCTCCGGCAAGACGCTTCTCGCGCAGACCCTTGCTCGCATCCTCAACGTCCCGTTTGCCATCGCGGACGCCACGACGCTCACGGAGGCCGGCTACGTCGGCGAGGACGTCGAGAACATCATCGTCCAGCTCCTTCAGAATGCCGACCACGACGTCGAACGTGCCCAGCGCGGCATCGTCTACATCGACGAGATCGACAAGGTTGCACGCAAGGGCGACAACCCATCCATCACGCGTGACGTGAGCGGCGAAGGTGTGCAGCAGGCGCTCTTGAAGATCATCGAGGGCACCGTGGCGAACGTCCCTCCCAAGGGCGGTCGAAAGCACCCACAGCAAGATTTCCTACAGATCGACACAGGCAACATCCTGTTCATCTGTGGCGGCGCATTCGTTGGCCTCGACGATGTCATCGAGCGACGCATCGGACAGCGCACACTCGGTTTCGGCGCCGACATTCCGTCACGCAAAGACAAGAAGATCGGCGAGCTCCTCGAACGGATCGAGCCGGAAGACTTGCTTCGCGCGGGCCTCATTCCCGAGTTCATCGGCCGCCTGCCTGTCATCGCGACCCTGCACGAGCTCAACGAGGAAGCGCTCGTCGACATTCTCACCAAGCCGAAGAACGCGCTGGTCAAGCAGTACCAGAAGCTTTTCGAGATGGATGGCGTGAAGCTGAAGTTCGTCGCCGGCGCACTCCATGCAGTCGCGCGCGAGGCTTTGAAGCGCAATGCTGGCGCGCGAGGCCTTCGAGCCATCATGGAAAAGTCGATGCTCGACATCATGTACGACGTCCCCTCCCAATCGGACATTCGGGAAGTCGTGGTGAGCGAAGAGGTCATCTCATCCGGTGAGGCACCGCTCATCGTCTACGAAAAGGAAGAGGCGGAGCTCGCCTAGTGCGGCGTTCGCCGCACATCGCCGCCCGCGGCGTGACTGGGTAGACCGATGTTCTTTCACCGCAACGACAACGACGATCAGAACCCCGCCGGCGGAACGCCGAACGGTGATTCGTACCCTCTTCTGCCGCTACGGGACATCATCGTGTTTCCGCACATGGTGGTACCCCTCTTCGTCGGCCGCGAGAAGTCGATCAACGCGCTCGAAGAGGCGATGAGCCAGGACAAGGAGATCCTGCTCGCCGCACAGAAGAAGGCCAAGACCAACGACCCGACCGCCGAAGACATCTTCGAGGTCGGCACAGTGGGTACGATCATTCAGCTTCTGCGACTCCCTGACGGCACCGTGAAGGTCCTCGTCGAAGGAAAGCGCCGCGCGCGCATCACTGAGTTCTTGCCGCACGAGGACTTCTTTCTCTGCGCCACCGAGCCGGTCGAAGAAGAGTTCGCGCCCAACGTCGAAATCGAAGCGCTGATTCGTTCGGTGCAATCGGCGTTCGATGTGTACGCCAAGCTGAACAAGCGCATCGCGCCCGAAATGCTGATGACGGTCCAGACCATCGAGGACCCATCGAAACTGGCGGACACCGTCGTCGTTCATCTGACGAGCATCAAGCTTTCTGACAGGCAAGACATTCTCGAAACCGTCGATCCCGCGAAG
>Ga0316191_10000630_pt1 | contig 23166 bp, 22 predicted proteins | sample Eddworburr2cm_MG_FD_204928 | JGI IMG/M metagenome (GOLD analysis project Ga0316191, IMG submission 204928) | Coastal sediment microbial communities from Maine, United States - Eddy worm burrow 2 cm | ecosystem: Environmental > Aquatic > Marine > Coastal > Sediment | place: USA: Maine... | reverse complement strand
CGTTGAATCGACTCGTTACCGGAGGCGACAATCACTTGCTCGTTGACGTGATCGACCGGCACCGAAAACGCCATCTTCTCGAGGCGTTGCGGGCTAATGGTCAAGTTACTGATGGCAATATCGCCCTTGCCCTCGAGCAGGGCAGGGATCAGTTTGGAAAAGTTATCGACCAGCACCAGTTCCGGAATAAGACCGTGCGACAGGGCGAATTCCTCGGCGATGCGCTGTTGTTCAGCGAGTGGAGAACCCTGCCGTGGCAGGTACGCGGCATTGGCGTTGTCGCCCGTCAACAGGATGCGCAGCTTGCCCTGGGCGAGGATTTCCATGAAGTCGCCGTTGAAGCTCTGCGCCTGCTCCAGGTTGCTGTAGGTCAGGTTTAGGTAGGCCTGGGTCTGGGTAGAGAGCATTGAGCTAACGACCAGCAGCAAAAACCCTGCAGCGGAATTTACGACCAGTTTATGGGTAGTAGTCAAGCTCATAGGCGAACACTAAACCGCTTTATCATCCCTTTGTCAAAACTAAAACCAATGGAGCAAGTCCTGTTTCGCGCCATCTCAACCCGCATGCAAAACGTCATTTCAACCGGCGAGACCGAGTGCAGACAGTGCCCCGAGCCTCGTCAAAACCAGTTTTCGACGGCGTTCAGCAATCCGCTCATCCTCTTCGACACCGCTCCCGGATGTGTTAAAAAAACCAACATCAATAGGCAATGTCCACAATGCAATAAACCATACGGCCATTTGGCACCTCGACTACAACTTCGTCACCCAGTTCACGTTTCAGCAACGACCGCGCTAACGGCGAATCGACGCTTATGTAATGCTCCGCGTGATCGAATTCGTCCGGTCCCACGATGCGGTAGCTAATCACCGCCTGATTCTCATCTTCGAGAGTAACCGTGGCACCAAAAAACACTTGCCCCAAGCTTGCCGGTTTTTGCGAGACAACGTTGAGATCCGGTAGACGTTTTTGCAAATAACGAATACGTCGGTCGATTTCCCGCAATTCCTTTTTGCGGTATATATATTCAGCATTTTCCGAGCGATCTCCTTCCGCAGCGGCTGCCGATAGTGCCGCTACCACTTCGCGCCGTTTCAACCACAAAGCCTTCTGTTCGGTCAATAAAGCGCGCATGCCTTGCGGCGTGACATAGGGTGATTTAGCTGCTGCGGGAGGGCGATAGCGGGTCATCTGGTGATCCAGTGGCGATGCTGCGATGAGCCCTGCATGGGGCAGGCTTATTTGCGAAACTGGGAAATCTGCACTTCGGTGCCGTAATCGGCATAGTCGCCATCGGAGCGCTTGCCGCGAAATTGCCCCCACTCTATCGGTTCGTAGCGGCTCGGATTACGATCGTTGGCCACGGTCGGCAAAGGGCTTACCCGAGCGTCGGCAGCTGGATTGAAGAAAAACGGCAGGCTGTAACGGTCACAGGCATCCATCGCCAGCACCCGGTGCACCGGCGCATGATAAACGTCGTTTGACCAGACCTGCATCATGTCGCCGGTATTGATGACGATGGCTCCCGGAACCGGCGGAATGTCATACCAGTAACCATCACGATGCACCTGGAGGCCGCCAACTTCGTCCTGGATCAGCACTGTCAGCGCACCGGCATCGGTATGATGATGCACTCCGAGGTCGGCAACCGGCTGGTAATTCTCGGCGGCGCCTTCGATGGGATCGTGCACCGGATAATAATTGAGTCGCAGGAATCCGGTGTGATTGCTGGCGAAATCGGCATGCATGAACTTCGCCGGTAAATCGAGGCCGATACAAAAAGCTTCCAGCAGCTCAAGCGACAGTTTCGTGCAGGCCTCGAAATATTCCTGCATGGACGACTTGAAAGCGTCCTGCTGTGCCGGCCAACGATTGCTCTGGCCGTAAATCGGATCCGTCCCCTCGCGGGTGAAATCGAATACCTGTTTTTTATCGCGCTGATTCTTGGTGAGTTCATTGTGGTAAAAACCCCAGGGATTTTCACGACTACGTACCACCGACAGCTTGCTTTCGATCGGCAAATTGAAAAACTCACGGGTCTGCAACCAGACATCCTCGATCAATTCATCGGCGATACCATGGTTGGTCACCTGGAAAAACCCCCAACTGCTGCAGGCCTCGGCAATTTGATCGACCGCAGGACGGGCTTGTGATGCACTGCAATCGACGCGCAACTCGGCAATATCGATAATCGGCACCTGCTCCAGTAGTGATGACTGTTGCGCAACCGGGTCTTTGTCGAGGTCCTGTTTACCGTGGAGCATGCTGTCGTTCAACCTAATTTATCGCGGACAGGCAGTATAAGTACTAGTCGGGTATTCGTAAAACCGGATCGCGGTCAATTCGTCATGGCCTGGTGCATTTCATCGACATAACTCTGGTCGAACACCATACCCGGATCGCGGTCATAGCTGAATAACGCGACAATGCGTCGCTGAGCACCGATCACCGGTTTAACGCGGTGCAAGGACAGGTCGCCCATGAATACATTGAAATCTCCGAGGCCCATCGGCGGTCGCACTGCAGAGCGCTGCGGGTCCGCCACGACGCGCTTGACGCCGTCATAGTTTTCGTCCTGCTCGGAACGAATAAATGGCGCGTATTCGAATTCGCCACCCGCCTCGGGAGTCTGCAACAGCAACGAGAAGACAACGTCGTTGGTATCGAAATGCCAACCGTCCGTGTCGCCCTCACCGGCTATCTTCGAGGTCAGCGCGAAGTGCGGGCAGTCGCTGCGATAAAAGGTCTCAAAGCCGCAGAGCTGGCGCAGAAACTCGGTTAACGGTTGCCAGTAATAGATCAGCCGCAAGGGCGAATTGTTCGGAATCTGGTAATTGAGCACCTGGTTATAACTACATCGATGCCGTAGCGCGCGTGGATGGTCATCTGGCCAGTCGCTTGCGCCGCCGTCGTAAACATAGGCATTGCGCGCGTGCTCGTAACGGCAGGAGCGTGTCCGCAGGGCTTCCAGTTGGCGCACCATGATAGCAATAGCCTCAGGGCGAACAAACCGTACCATCGAAAACAGCGCTCCCTGTTCGAGCGCACGCCGGCCATCGTCCAATAATTGCGCAAAAACAGGATGATCGGGCTGATCCAGCGGATAACGATCGAGGTCAATTAGCTGGCGAATATCGGTTGTCGGCATAGTCTGTAACGTTCCCGGTCGGCGTTTGCTCATCAAATTGGCAGGGCTGTGGCCTGTGCGCAATCTTGCGACGAGCCCGCAAATAATTCAACTGTGAATCGACGCCTCGCCTGAGTATCTCACCGCTTTAGGTAGCGATGGCGTCGTCGGCCACTACATCAAGACGGCTCTCGGGAGTAAAGCCCGTCACAGGCACTTTACGGCGTCCGCCCCGGGGAATCGGGAGGTATTCCGCCTGGCAGCTGATACCCGCGTCCAGCACCAGGCTGGCCTCAGTATCAAAATCGAGGCCAGCGGCGAGCAGGCGCAGCCGCTCATCAAAGGTTTCGCGACTGACGTTACAGATCTGCAGGAAACCTCGCGAGACTCTGGAGCCGGTAATTTTCATAAATCCCAATTGAGCCATCCGGGCCATAGCCGTCTAGCAAATAATGCGGGTAGCGCCAGGCGCTTTTTCTTATAATGGCGCGCTCGCCCACCTGCCGCTGGAGAAACAGATCGTCATGTATATACCTGAGCACTTCAAGGTTTCCGCAGAAGACGAAATTTTCTCGTTCATCGACGCCAACGCCTTTGGCCAGCTGATTTCGATCGATGCAGGGCGGCCTTACGCATCGCACCTGCCATTTTTGATTGCGACCGATCACACACGGATGCACTGCCACCTGGCACGCCAGAATCCGCAATGGCAGCAGCTCAATGACCAGCAGGTGCTGGTTACTTTCCTCGGGCCACACGATTACATTTCACCGAGCTGGTACCAAAACCCGGGTGTTCCCACCTGGAACTACCAGGCCGTGCACATCTATGGGCATTGCCGGGTACTCGATGATGACGCGGCGGTTGCCGGAATCGTCGAAGCGCTCAGTGCACGCTACGAATCCCGCTTCGAAGCTCCCTGGCAACCGCAGTATCGCGCGGCCATGCTGAAAGCGATCATCGGCGTCGAAATCACCATCGACGAGGTTCAGTGTAAATACAAACTGAGTCAGAACCGCCCCGCAACCGATCACCAGGGCGTTGTCGACCAGCTAGACCAGCTGGGCTCGGAGCCGCTCGCCAATGCGATGCGCAAGAGCCTGTTCTGAGTTCACCAAACCCGCAGATCGAGATTTTTACCTATGACCGAGCCACTATCGCAGCCCCCCGAACGCGCCGAAGGTGACGTCAACCTGTCACCGCGTCGCCAGCAATGGTCACAACAACACCTGGACGCTGCGACGCGCGCCATTCTCGATGAAGATGCAGAGCTCTTTATTCATCAGTCGCTGTCGACGCCCTGCCTGAACGCCCTGCAGGGTAGTGACGGGATATATCTCGAGGATACCCAGGGTCGCAAGATCATGGATTTCCACGGCAACAGCGTGCACCAGGTCGGCCACGGACACCCGCGCGTGATCGCGGCCATCAAGGCGCAACTCGACCAGCTGCCGTTCTGTCCGCGACGCTATACCAACCAGGTCGCCATCGATCTCGCACGACGCCTGGCCGACCTTGCCCCCGGTGATCTTGACAAGATGCTGTTTGCGCCGGGCGGCACTTCCGCCATCGGCATGGCGCTAAAACTGGCACGCTATGCAACTGGACGGCACAAAACCATTTCGATGTGGGACAGCTTCCACGGCGCTTCTCTGGATGCGATTTCGATCGGTGGTGAAGCCCTGTTTCGCAAGGACGTCGGTCCGCTACTGCCCGGCACCGAGCACATACCACCGCCCACTCGTGGTCACTGCCTGTTCAATTGCAGCGACGAAGCCCACTCGGGTTGTATCGAGTACCTCGACTACGTACTCGGCATGCAAGGTGACGTGGCCGCGCTGATTGCCGAACCGATGCGCTGGACCACGGTCGAGCTGCCACCGCCCGGATACTGGAACAAGGTCAGGGAACTGTGTGACCGCCACGGAGTGCTGCTGATCTTCGACGAAATACCCTCGGCGCTGGGACGCACCGGCAAGATGTTTGTCTGTGAACATTTCGCCGTGGTACCCGATATGCTGGTCATCGGCAAGGGGCTGGGTGGTGGCATCTTCCCGATGGCTGCGCTGATCGTGCGGCGATCTCTCGATATCGTCGGCGATCGTGCACTTGGCCACTATACCCACGAAAAGAGTTCGGTGGGCTGCGCCGCCGCGCTTGCGACGCTAGATTGCCTAGTTGAAGAGCGCTTGATAGAAGCGTCAGCTGAACTGGGTGCACATGCGCTCACACGCCTCGAAGCGATGCGCGAGCGCTATCCAGTCATTCACGAGGTGCGCGGTCTGGGCCTGCACTTCGGTATCGAACTGCGCCGTGACGGCAAGCCCGCCAGCGACGAGGCCGATACTGTTCTGTACCATTCACTGTCGCAGGGACTCAGCTACAAGGTCGGCGCTGGCTGCGTGCTAACCCTGTGCCCACCGATGACCATCAGCCGCGCACAACTGGATACGGCGCTGGATATTGTAGAGGCCGGCATCCAGTCACTCGATTAATTCAAAGCTGACCGTCTTCCTCGAGTACCTTGCGCGCGACGCGAAAGCATTCCAGGGATTGCGGCACGCCGCAGTAGATGCCGACGACGTGAATAATCGCGCGGATCTCTTCCTTGCTGACGCCGTTGTTGATTGCGCCACGACAGTGGATTTCCCATTCATGCATCTTGCCGAGCGCGCCGATCATCGCCAGGTTCATCATCGAACGCGTCTTCGGCTCGATAACGTCATCACCCCAGCCGAATCCCCAGCACCAGGCCGTCATTGCTTCCTGGAAAGGACGGGTAAAATCATCGGCGGCGGCCAGGTTTTTCTCGACATACTCGGCACCGAGAGTCGCCTTACGCTGCGCCAGGCCTTTTTCAAATAAATCGTTATCCATTTGTTACTCCTCAAAATTAAAAAATGGCATCCCCGCGCCAGTGACGCTCTCGTGCGTCATCCCCACGCACGCGGGGATCTTGTCCAGAGTCTACGATCTCCGCAAGACAAGCTCCACAAGATTCCCGCTTGCGCGGTGATGACATCAATGATTAGTAATAACTTTAATCTTCCGCACGCGGCAAAAGATTCTGCGGATCATACACACATTGTTCGACGATTACCGCGCGGCGCGGCGCACCCATTACCAGCACCTCAAACTGGTTACCGATCCGATTTAATGCCGGCTTGATGTAAGCAAAGGCAAGATACCGCCCCTGGTCATAGCCGTAGCCGCCTGATGAAACCTGACCGACCGGACGACCCTCGTACCAGACAGATTCCGAACCGAGCGGGTCACACAGCACCTCACCGGCGGCGGGTTCATCCAGTTGCAAGTAGGCGAGCACCCAGCGTTCGGCAGCCGCCAGCGAGGCCGTCGCTCCCTGGAAACCTCCAGCGCGCGCAAAGCGCGCGACGTCGCCTTCGGTGATGGTAACTTCGTTGGTAATTTCCGAGCCGGAGCGATAAGCCTTTTCCATGCGCACCGCGTTCAGGGTAGCCGAACCGATGTGCACCAGGCCGCCACTGTGCGACGTCGCTATCAATGCGTTGTAAACGTCGAGCATGCCGTTCATCGGTACGTGTAACTCCCAACCCAGTTCACCGGTATAGGTGACTCGCAACGCGCGCACCTCTGCTACCCCCGCGACCGTAATCGACTGGCTCGACAACCAGCGAAAACTGGCATTATCGAGCGTCGCGTCAGTACACTCGGCGAGAATGCGGCGCGCGGCCGGGCCGGCCAGCATGATGACGCCGAGCGCTTCCGATACGTTGGCAAAGGTCACGCTTTCGCCAGCCAGGACCTCTTCCTGCATCCAGTTCAGCAAAGCGGCTTCACGCACCGCCGCATAAACCAGGTAGTAGTGATTTTCAGCAAGTCTGATAATCGTCGCTTCGCCTTCGATGCGCCCATTTTTCATGACCAGGTAGGTCAACGAGATACTGCCGTCTTTCCGTGGCAACCTGTTGGACTGAATGCGCTCGAGAAATGTCTCGGCGTCCTTGCCGCTGATCTCGATCTTGGCGAAGGCGGAAAGATCTGCAATGCCGGCATGTTTGCGCATACCACGCACCTCGTTACCGATGATGTCGAACAATGCACTGCGGCGAAAACTCTCGACGTGCTGCTGCGCAATGCCATTCACTGCATACCAGTACGGACGCTCCCAGCCATAGACATCTTCGTAGACTGCCCCCTTGCTTTTCAAGGTCTCGTATAGCGGAGACAGCTTTGAATGCGACGGGCGCAGAGCGGGACGGTCGAGATGCGGATAGGGAATTTCGTGGCGCAGCAGATAATCTTCCTTCGCCTTGTTGATGCGGTAATCGTCATCGATACGCGCACCGAAGCGACGCGGGTCGAAACTGCGCATCGACACATCGGCGGCACCGTGCACCATCCACTGGGCGAGATACTTGCCGGCGCCCGGCCCCCAGGCGATACCGACCTGCGAACCGCAACAGCACCAGAAATTCTTTACCCCGGACGGACCCAGCAACATATTGCCATCGGGCGGATGGGTGATGGCACCGTGCACCACGCTCTTGATACCCTTATCGGCCAGCACCGGCATGCGTTCCAGTGCATTTTCGAGCCACGGCATGATGCGATCGTAATCCGGTTCGAATAATTCGTTTGCGGATTCCCAGGGCGTGCCATCGTCCCACACCGAGGCCGCATTGGCCTTTTCATAGATTCCGATCAACCCGGATTTCTGCTCCATGCGGATGTAGCCCGATACCTGCGAATCGTCACGGATGACCGGCAGCTCTTTCCCCAGGTTCTCGAATTCCGGCACCGTGTCGGTGATCAGGTAGTGATGCAGCATATTGGCAATCGGCAGATCGACACCGAGCCAATGCCCGATCTGGCGCGCATAGGTACCGCCCGCATTGACTACCATCTGCGCCTCGACATCCCCCTGCTCGGTGTGCACCACGAAGCCATGTCCAGCGCGCGTAATCCCGGTCACCCGGTTCTGGCGCACTACGCTGGCACCCATCATGCGCGCACCCTTGGCCATTGCAAAGGCGACCCCGGCGGGATCGACATGACCATCATGCGGGGTATAGAGCGCCGCCATGACACCATCGAGATTATAAAAAGGATGCAGTTCGGCGATACGCCCGGGATCGATAATTTCCATCGTGTGGCCAAGCCCCTTGCCCACGGACAGTGTGTACTTGATCCAGTCGACTTCATCCTGGGTATAGGCGATGCGCAGGCTGCCGCTGCCGTGCCAGGTGCAGGACTGACCGGTTTCATCCTCGAGCCGCGGATAGAGATCGGTGCCGTAGGCTGCCATACTGGCGAGACTGTAATGACTGACTGAATGCGTGATCTGGCCGGCCGCATGCCAGGTAGAGCCGCTGGTGAGCTCAGCCTTCTCCAGCAACAGGACGTCGGTTTCGCCCTCCTTGCAGAGATGATAAGCGAGTGAACAGCCCATGACCCCGCCGCCGATGATGACGATTTTCGCGCTGGATTGCATCGAGTGACTCCGCAGAAATTTAATGTTGCCTTGAAAGATTGGCAGATGATACACTTGTGCTATTAAGTAAATCAAGCACACAAATGTCACAAACTACGCGAAATTTCACGGTGATTGAAAACGTCCTGCCAAAGACCCAGGAAGAAGTGATCGCACGCCTTTTGCACGACTTTGACGAACTCCCCGGCCAGTTGCAGCTGTGCGCCCGCTTTATCATCGATCACCCCCACGAAGTCGGTTTACAATCGATGCGCACCCTCGCCACCGATGCCGAGGTGCAACCCAACAGCTTCGTGCGCCTGGCACGCCACCTGGGTTTCGAGGGCTATGACGCGATGCGCGAGCGCTTCCGTGATTTCGTGCGCGGTGGCATCGGCAGCAGCCCCGACCGGGTGCGCTGGCTGCAGCAACTGGGTCGCAAGGGCGGCAGCGCTGCAGTTTTCGGCAGCATGGCCGAGGCCTGCCTGGAAAACACTGAAAAGATGTTCGCCCAGCAATCCGTCGCCGATCTCGAAACAGCGGTCGACCTGATGATCAACGCCCGACGCGTATACGTACTCGGCCTCGGCCTCGCCTACCCGCTCGCCTATAACTTCTGGTACGTCGCGCGCATGGGCTTCGATCACTTCATCCTGACGCCGCGCCACGGCAGCCTGCCGTCGGACGACATCATCCGTATGGATGAACGCGACTGCCTGCTGGCAATGACCTTTCAGCCTTATCGGCGTGATACGCTCGCGGCCGTGCAACGCGCCAGGAAAACCGGCGCGAAGGTGATCGGCATAACCGACAGCAATGCCGCATCACTGTGCCGCGAAGCCGATATCGGCCTGGTTGCGCCAACGCATACACCACAGTTCTTCCACTCGAATTCGGCGGTGACGGCGTTACTCGAAAGCCTCTGCGCGCTGCTGGTGGTGCGTGGCGGTGATACGGCGAGCCAGGCCGTTGAGGCGTTTCACCAGGCCCGCTGGGAGGAAAATATTTATGATGAATCCTGAGCTTGATGCAGCTGGCGCACCGGTACTCGGGCTGGAGGCGAAGTACTTCAACGACGAGGCGCTATTCCGACGTATCGTTGACCAAGTGTTTTTCAAAAACTGGCTGCTGGCCTGTCATGCCAGCCAGATCAGCAGGCCCGGCGACTACCACACCCTCGCGATCTACGACCAGGATATCCTGATCACACATACGCGTGACGGTGAGATCAAGGCATTTTACAACGTCTGCCAACATCGCGGTCACAAACTCGCCGCAGGCAGCGGCAATCGCAAATTGCTGGTTTGCCCTTATCATTCCTGGTCTTACGACCTGACGGGGAAGCTCAAGGCCGCGCCGCACGTCAGCAAGGTACCCGGTTTCGATGCGACAAAGATCTGTCTGACTGAAATTCGCGTCGAAAACTTTCTCGGCTTTGTGTTCATCAACCTCGATCCCGACTGCGCGAGCATGGACGAAACCTACCCGGGCATACGCGCGGAAATGACCAGCCTGTGCGCCGATATCGAGCAGCGCCAGTATGCCTATCATCACAGCGCCGACGAGGGTTGTAACTGGTTCGTAGCCATCGAGAATTACAACGAATGTTATCACTGCGGTAACTGTCACCCGTCATTTGCCAGGGGCATCATCGACCCCTCGACCTACTCGATCGAGCCCTATGGCAACACACAAGTGTTGCACCATACGTCAGAATCTTCACACAGTGAAGACGCATGGTATGACACCAGCGGCGCCGATTACGGCAGCTTCTACCTGTGGCCAGCCACTTCCATCCAGTTCTATCCGGGCGGCGTAGTCAACAGTTTCACCTGGCGTCCGCTCGCGGTCGATGACGTGCGTGTTTTCCGAACGTTTTATTCTAACGACGGCGGCGTCGATGAAACCCTGCAAAAAGTCATCGACAACGACCGTGAAACGACCTTCCAGGAAGATCTCGACATCGTCAAGCAAGTTCAACGCGGCATCAACTCGCGCGGCTACCGGCCGGGACCGCTGGTATTGAATCCGGAGGGCGGCATCAACAATGAACGCCCTATCCAGAAACTACACGAATGGCTGCGCGCAGCCGTCGCTTAACAGGAAATCGATCATGACTTCACCCGCAGCCAAAACCAGCGCCGACACCCTCACCCAGCGCGAGCTCTTTGCAATTGCTGAACGCGTTTTACCGGGCGCGGGCCTTGGCAGCTACTCGCTCGCCGATGACATTCGCCTGATCTTCGCCCACGGCAAGGGTTCGCGCATGTGGGACGTCGATGATAACGAATACATCGACTATGTCGGCGGTGCCGGCGCACTCATTCTCGGTCACTCACACCCGGCCGTGGTCAAGGCGGCGCAGGCACAGTTCGAACGCGGCGCGCACATGTTCGGCTCGCTCAACGATGTCGCAATTCAACTGGCCGCGCGCCTTGTCAACGACATCCCCTGCGCCGAAAAAATAGCCTATGCGACCACCGGATCGGAAGCCACCGGTTACGCGATGCGGCTCGCGCGTGCCTTTACCGGGCGCAGCAAGATATTGAAATTCGAAGGCGCTTACCACGGTAACCACGACTATGCGATTGTCTCCACCTTCCCCAGGGAAACCGGCAATTACCCGCAGGGTAGGGCCGATTCGTGCGGACAACCCGAGGCAACGGTATCGACCATGCTGGTCTGCCCCTACAACGATCTGGTGACGCTGCGTAAAATTGTCGCCGAACACCACACCGACATCGCGGCGATTTTCGCCGAACCGGTGCAGCGCATCATTCCAGCCGAGCCCGAGTTCCTGCATGGCATTCGCGCGCTCTGCGATGAATACGACATCCTGTTCGTACTGGACGAAGTTGTGACCGGATTTCGCCTGGGCTACGGCGGCGCGCAGCAGTGGTATGACATCAAGCCCGATCTTTCAACTCACGGCAAGGTTGTCGGCGGCGGTGGTCCGTTGTCCTGTATTGCCGGTCGTGCCGATGTCATCGGCCTGTCCGACCCGAAACTGAAGGGGCAAGCGGGTTACACCTATTTCAACGGCACCTTGCACGGCAACCCGGTCGCCGCGGCGGCGACCATGGCGATGCTCGACGAGCTCGGCAAACCCGGCGTGTACGAGCGCATGAACGGCTTCGCCGACGATCTCTGCCGCGAGACGCAGAAAATTCTTGACCGTCACGACATTCCGGCAATCGCCGAGCATACCGGATCGCTGTGGCAAATCCTGTTCACCGACAGGACCCCGCGCAACCAGGCCGACATCCTCGCCAGCGACCAGGTCTCGATGCGCAAACTCGATAGCCTGCTGATGCAGCAGGGGCAGTATGTCTTGCCCGGCGTGCGCCGCTTCGTGTCGACGGTACACAGCGCCGAAGATCTCGAACAAACCCTGCACGGCCTCGATACAGCCTGCCGCCACTTTTAGGCATGTGCCCACCCCCCAGGGGTGGCCCTCGACAAGACGTCATCCCCGCGCAAGCGGGGACCTCGTATCGATGGCGCGACGAACATCGCAGGCATTTCCCCAGGTCCCGATACGTCGGGCCGCCGCTTTCGCGGGAATGACCGGGGATAAAACATCATCCCTGACCGCGTGCGGCCCACTTAGCGGCGGTCCGACGTATCGGGATCTTGCAAAGCAATGGCACGAGGGTCGTAAAAAGCAGGGTGACCACTCTTCAGTTTTGCACCAAAAATGACCAGCACGCGCCATGATAGTGCAATTGATCAAGGCATTGAGCGCCACCCATGGCGACACCGGCGGTTGCCTGATGTGCCACGGTGGCGATCCGACAGCCACCACCGCCGAGCAGGCGCACAAAAAATCACCAAAGTCATTGGTCGATTCGCTTGGTCCACAGACCTTCTACCCAGATCCAGGAGCAATGGACATTAACAAGTTCACCTGCGGACAAAGCGCCTGTCACAAGGGTTACGAGGAACGCCTGGAAAAGGCGTTGATGAACACCGAGGCCGGCAAGATCCAGGGCAATCTGCATACCTGGGGCATTCCCGAAGTACAGGATCACAAGGTGCCGTGGGGTAAATACGATGTAAAAGATGGAGACGGACCGGTTCCGGTGGTCGGCACTGACGCCTATAAGGGTTACATGAAAGATATGATTGCCGCCCATGAAGACCAGTTTCCCACCGCGCTGAAACAGATCCCGAATCCCAGCGTCGACGAGATCGAGAAAGACCCCAAGCTGGCCGGCTTCACCTACCAGCGTCAGCAATGTCAGCGCTGCCACGTGACCGTCAAGGGCCGCGAAAAACGCGGTGACTATCGCGGCCAGGGCTGTTCGTCCTGCCACATCCCCTATGGCAACGAGGGAATTTATGAAGGCAATGACCCGACCATCGACAAGTCGCAGAAAGGGCACATGCTCACGCACCAGATCCAGGCTACGCGTAAATCAAAGGTAACGGTAGGTGATGTGACCTACTCGGGGATACCAGTCGAAACCTGCAATTCCTGCCACAATCGCGGCAAGCGTATCGGCGTCACCTACCAGGGATTGATGGAGTTTCCTTACGGCTCCCCATACAATGAAAAAGGCCAGAAACAGCCCAAGCTGCACACCAAGAATTACCTGTTTATCTCGGATGATCTGCATCACCAGATCAAGAGCCGGCCGGAAAATCCCGAGGGTGGATTACTGTGCCAGGATTGCCACACCACCATCGACATGCACGGCGACGGTAATATTCCCGGCACCACGCTGGCACAGGCCGAAGTCGAATGTCAGGACTGTCACGGCACCCCCGAGCAATTCCCCTGGGAACTGCCACTCGGACACGGTGAGGAATTTGCCCAGAAACTGGTGGAAAATCCACGTGGCATGGCGGACAGCGTGCTGGCGGAGACCGCCGCCTTTGCCACCAATTACGCCAAAAAGGATGGTTATTTGCTGACCACACGCGGCAATCCTTTTGGTAACGTGGTCAAGGATGGTAGCGACGTAATCATGCATTCCGCCACCGGTAACGACTTCAAGGTTCCGCTGCTGAAACAGTTGAAAATGGACAACGCCTGGAAGAGTCCCGATGCGATGGTCGCCATGACCAGCGTCAAGAAGCACGCGGAAAGCCTCGAGTGTTACGCCTGCCATGCCTCCTGGGTGCCACAGTGTTACGGTTGCCACGTCGACGTCGATTACGGCAATGACAGCAAAGGCAAACCCAAACACGACACCGACTGGATCGCGAGTGGTTCGGTGCGAAATGCGGACGGCTCGACCGCCGAATCGCCGCTCGGCACCAAGGGCATACAGAGCCCCGGCAAGGTCAGCGAGACGCGCGCCTACCTGCGCTGGGAAGAACCGGTTCTCGGCATCAACGGCGAAGGCCGCGTCACCCCGCTGATGCCTGGCTGCCAGGTGGTATTCACGGTTCGTGCGCGCGACGGCACCACCGTTGCGCTGAACCAGATCGCTTACTCCTATGACGAGCAGAAAGAACTCGGCCAGGAGCGCACCCCGCTCGCCATCGACATGGCGCCGGTGCAGCCACACTCGGCACAGCGCAAAGCGCGCACCTGCGAGAGTTGCCACGACAATCCCAAGGCACAGGGTTACGGGATTTCGGGCGGCGTATTCCAGACCCGCTACGTCGAGGATATCGTCGAAGACCTGATCGACCAGAAGACCGGCAAGGTCATACCGAAGAATCACCAGATCCAGATTTCCAAAATCGAGGCCCTCGATTTCGACTGGTCGACCATCGTCAAGGATGGCCAGCAGGTACAGACCGTCGGCACTCACTGGCCATTATCCCGGGCGTTGCCAAAGGAGATGCGCGATGCGATGAACCGAACCGGCCTGTGCATGGGTTGCCATCGTGAAATGAGTAATGCCGAACTGTGGGCAAAGGTATCCGAACCGGGACGCCTGACCGACGCGCAGCACATCGAATTGATGAACAAAATGCTGCAGGCCTACAGCAAGGAGTAACCATGCGCGCGGAAAAAGTCAAAAGCAAAGGAGATTGGGCGCTGGCAGGATTCTGCGCCTTCGCCCTTGCGCTGGCACCGCTATCCGGGGCCTTCGCTACGACACCACCGAATAGCGCACCCAGCGACGTCATGAATGAGTTTCTGCAAGGCGCTAATGGCGTGCAGCCTGACCAGGCCGGAGCACATCGTCAAAGCGATCCGCACGCCGGTCTTGGCGCCGAGAAAATGGCCCAGGTCGCCCTGCAACACCTTGACGAATCGCGTCCACAGATGGCATTCGAAACCCTGAATGTGGCCATCGGCCGCTATCCCGACAGCGTGATGCTGCTGAGTATACGCGCCAGCCTGTTTCTACAGACACAGCAAACCAGCCTGGCATTAGCCGATCTCAACCGTGCGCTCGCCATCAACCCGCACGATCCCGTGCTGTTGACCAATCGTGCACAGGCATTACGCCAGTTCGGACGCCCCGATGACGCCCTGCGCGATCTCGACCAGGCGATCCAGTTCGACTCCAACTTCGTTGCCGCCTATTTCAATCGCGGCAGTCTGCACTACGAGGCGGCCCGTTTCGAACAGGCACTAACTGACTTCAATCGTTGTATCGAACTCGAGCCCGAAGCCCCGGCGGGCTACTTCAATCGAGCCTCGACCTACGATGCGCTGGGCAAGCGCGAGCGCGCCATTGGCGACCTGAAATATTTCCTGACCCTGCCAGCAGAGCCCGCATGGCAGCAGATCGCACGCGATATGTTGCAACAATGGGATACCGGAAAGTCATGAAACCTGCCGTTGGCGCGTTACTCGTGCTGTTGCTGTCAGGCGTCAGCCCATGGTCTAGCGCCATCGATAAAGACGCACGGGAAGCATTTGATCGCCTGTTGATCGAGGCCGGTCTGCACATCGAAACGCCACAGGATTTCAGCGTAACGCCTGTTCTGCCAAACCCGATCCTGCCCTATGAGCATGCCTTCAAACACAAATCGGGGGCACTGGAAGTACGCTTTATCATTCGGCCGCTTTCCCGCATAACCATCGATTACAGTGATCCGCACAATGCGGCACCGGAACCTGACCACTTGTTCCCACTGCTGTTCGAATCGGTAATGAATCGGTTGTCGACAGACAGTGATACTTCGAGCAGCACCTTTTCAGCAGCCATTGCGGAATCCAGTTTCAATGCAAACTGGGCGGCAGCGGCCGTGTTTGACGTCAATCCGAAATTCGCCTCTGGCTATCAAAGCGGCTTGCTTATCGCAATGCATCGCAACCAGCTCGCCGATGCCTACACCCTGTTTCTCTACAATGATGACGCGCTGGCAAAGCCACTAATCAGCAACCTGCTGTCGGTGATGTCATTCAGCGCCATCGACGTAGCGACCCCACCAATAAATTGACAGCGCCGCTCTTGATCCACTGCTAACTCAGCAATATCAAGCCCGCGGCGGGGATTTTTCTCTACCGTGACTCGAGTTCATGCTTTAAACTCGGAGTGATGCAGAAAACCAGCGACATCATCTGGCAGGATACCCAGCACCAGGCCCTGTTCAGCCTGATCGAGCGGATCAAGGAGGTGCCCTTCGACCCGGATATCCTGATTCACCTCAAACTCTACGCCGAGCATCACTTCGTCCTCGAGGAAACCTACATGGAGACCCTCGCCTATCCGCATGCGCAAGCCCACCTGGAGGCGCATGACCGCTTTCGCGAAGAACTCGCGGCAATGCTGGAAACCGATCCCAGCATGCACCCGGCGCTGCAGGTCTCGCTGTCGGATTTTCTCTACAAGTGGCTCAAACTGCATGTGCTTGGCATCGACAAGCAACTCGAAGATTTCGTAATGAAATCATCGGCCAAGTAACGTCCCGGGACCTTGTGCTGCGCTGTTAATTTTCAGTTCGGCGTAACGTTAGGGTCCGTCCCCGACTAATATTCGAGCTGCTATCTATTCCAGGTGATCTGTCGAACAGTTAGTTAAGCCGAATATCGCCGCAGCTTACTTCAGCCGCCGTCCTTCCATGGCTGCAGCACGGCATTCAGCGTTCTGTGAATCGGCGCATCAAGTCCGGCAGCGTCGGATAGTCGCGCTACGGCACCTGAAATCCAGTCCACTTCCAGTGCCCGCCCGGCTTCGAGGTCGATTGCGGTTGAAGCGCGCATGCCCGCAGGCAGGTCGCTCACACTTTTCCATATACGAGAGCCCAGATCGTCAGGCAGCGCCACACCGAGCGCCCGACCCAGCGCCGCAGTTTCGGCGATACCCTCCTGAAACAATCGACTCAACTGTGGGTCGCTCCTGATCTCACCTACCGTACAGCGGGCCGCTGCGGTCACCCCCGACAGCGATGCGAAGAGACAGAATTTTCGCCAAAGCGCCACATCGATATCCTCGACGACAGGCGCCTCGAGGTCGGCCCGCTCGAAAGCTGAACGGACAGCCCTGATCCTCGGGGTCTGGCTGCTGTCACGCTCGGCGAAGGTGAAACTGGCAAAGCTACCGACTTGCCGGATCGTGCCCGGCGCTGTGATCGTGGTGGAAATCCCCGCAGTGCCGTTGGCGATATTTTCCAATGGCAGGACCGTTGCCAGTCGCTCCACTGTTTCCACACCATTCAGAAACGGAATTACGACGGTGTCCGGTCCCAATAGTGGTAAACAGCTTTGTGCAGCGCGTTCTACATCTTTAGCCTTTACGGCGAATATCACGGCATCCACCGGCCCGATCTGCGCCGGCTCATCGGTGGCGATACGCGGGCGTGCCGTGGTTGACCCATCGGCAGTTTCCAGCGTCAACCCCCCGGACCTGATCGCATCGAGGTGTTTACCTCGCGCCAGGGTGGCCACATCCTCGCCTGCCTGGGTGAGCTTCACCGCCAGGTATCCACCGATTCCACCCGTTGCCACCATTGCAAATTTCATATCGACTGATCCCCTACTTGAAGGAAATTAAAATATTAACTCAACGTGGATCCTATCTTACAGCCAGCTAAGCGCAGGCGCACCCCGATGATTGTGTACCTGTAGCCAGAATAAACGAAGTTGCTAGCAGCAGTTGCATCAGCCATTGCCTCGGTTACGGCCTGCGGTGTTCGTTCGGCTACCCGATCTTCCTGCCTGACAGCATCGGTATCGATCGATTGATTCGCCAGAAATACCGTCATGCGCTCAATTTGTAGAGGCTGCGCGCCAAAAGCATCAAACAACTTTTTGAACGCACTCAAAGCCTGGCGCAGCGAGTTACGCACCGGCTGTTCCCAACGATCGCTCCACAAAAAATTAATGAAGTGGTCACGGGAATGTGCTGCCGGCCCCAGGGCAATACAGGTTGGTAAGGATCCTGCTTTACGAGCAGGTAACAAAGCAATCTCACCGATGGCGGTGGAGCTTCGAATTGTCCAGGATCGCTCGGTTTCGGGGCGACCACCAATTTTCAGCCCTGGTACTTTTCCTGGCGAAAACAGGTCCACAAATCTCTCTTTGTCGATGGCGTTTAGCGAATGCTAAAATCCGGGGCTAAAGGTACAGGTCTGGAAACCAACGATTTATGCCAATTTCCCGAGTGAGTATCGCCATACTGGTGCTGATGCTAATCCCGATCGCAGCGGGTGCGCGCGATGGGCTAGCCATCTGGGACAGTCGCTGTGAAGAATGTCATGGCGATCCTGACGTGTTTGCCGGCAACTACCTCTGGGTTATCGATGGGCAGTTGCAGGGACAGCACCACATCGACAACTTGAGCCTGTTCATGGGCAATCACTATATTCCCGACCACGAGATCGAAGCCATTGGCGATATGCTACAGGCCCGGGCCAATTCACCAGTACGCTTCAACACCGAGTGCGGTGGTTGCCACGGTGACGCCAGCGATTTTGTCGAGCAATCGCTATGGGTTAGCCGGGGTGGTGTCACGGGACTCGAGTCCGGCATGGAGGTCAGCGAGTTTTTACCGACCCACCAGGGATTGCAGCCCGAAGACGTTGTCTTTTATCGAAAATTGTTTGCCCGCCTGGGCGGCAAACCTCTCCCCTGAGCACGGCGCGAGGTTACCACGCTACTTCCCTGGAGATTGCACTCATTGCAGGATTCCCGTTTGCGCGGCGCTCCAAAGTCACGGGATGACTGACCGGGTCAGAGGCCTTTCCCAAAGTCATTTGCCGCTGCCAGCGATCTGGTCGCCATCACGGGTCAGGTAGAAGGCGCCCAGGATGGGTAGGAATGTCACCAGTACCACCACCATCGCGACCACGTTGGTGACCGGCCGCTGGCGCGGGCGCACCAGCTCTTCCAGCATCCAGATCGGCAGCGTCTGTTGCTGCCCGGCGGTAAAGGTAGTAACGATGACTTCATCGAAGGACAGTGCGAAAGCGAGCATGCCACCGGCGAGCAAGGCGGTGGCGATGTTGGGCAGAACCACGTAACGCAAGGTCTGGAAGCCATCGGCGCCCAGGTCCATCGAGGCCTCGATCAAGGATGCCGAGCTACGGCGAAAACGCGCAACCGCGTTGTTGTAAACCACTACCACGCAAAAGGTGGCATGGCCGAGAATGATGGTCCAGGTCGAGAACGGGATATCGGCCAAATTGAAGGCAGAGCGTAACGCGATACCGGTAACGATGCCCGGCAAGGCGATCGGCAGAATCACCATCAGCGAAATGGCTTCGCGGCCAAAGAATTTGCTGCGCGACACGGCAGCGGCACAGAGGGTTCCCAGCAGCAGCGCGATCAGCGTGGATATCGAGGCTACTTTAACCGACAAACCGAGTGCCTCCCAGATATCGGGGCGGTTCCAGGTGACCGCGAGCCACTTCGTGGTAAGGCCCGGTGGCGGCCACTGGTAACTGCGCTCCTCGGTGGTAAACGCGTAGACGAAGATCAACAGGATCGGCAGGTGCAGAAACAACAGGCCGGCACCGGCAGCAATCTTGAGTGCAATCGGCGCCCGCTGGTCAGAGTGCATCGAAAGCCCCGGCGCGCTTCGCCAGCCACAGGTAGCAGCCCATGATGACGATCGGCACCACTGCAAATGCCGCGGCGAGCGGAATATTGCCCGCGGTACCCTGGTGACTGTACACCGCCTGGCCGATAAAAAGCCGTGACGAACCGATGATCTGCGGGATGATGTAATCGCCAAGCGTCAGTGAAAAGGTAAATATAGATCCGGCGATTATGCCCGGCAACGCCAGCGGCAGGATCACGTGCCGAAAGGTCTGGCGTGGAGAACCGCCGAGGTCGGCCGAGGCTTCCAGCAGGTTGCCGGGGACACGTTCGAGTGCCGCCTGCAACGGCAGGATCATGAACGGCAACCACACGTACAGAAACACCAGAAAAGTACCGGTATAACTGACGGAAAGCGAATTACCACCGATCAGCGGCAGCGACAGATAGGCCTCCAGTAACCAGGTCAGGTGCAGTTTGGCGAACAGCCAGTTAAGAATACCTTCCCTGGCGAGCACCAGTTTCCAGGCGTAGATCTTGACCAGGTAGCTGGACCACAGCGGCAGCATGATGCCGAGGTAAAATGCCGCCTTCCACTTGCCGCGCGCGTAGCGTGCCGCGTAAAAGGCAATCGGGAAAGCCACCACCACCGCCGCCAGCGTGACTGCAGCGGCCATCGACACGGTACGCACAATGATATCCAGATTGGCTGGAATCAGCAGTTCACGGTAAGTCTTCAGGGTGAATTCGTAATTGATCAGCCCGGAGAACTCATCGATGGAAAAAAAGCTTTGTACCAGCAGGGCAAACAACGAGCCCAGGTAGATGACGCCGAGCCACAGTACGGGAGGCGCCAGCATCAACAACAGCAACAGGTGTGGATGGCGCCACAGGGTATCGGCCAGTCGGCGCAGCAAACCCGGCCGACCGGGCAGAATGGCCGCGTCGGAGCCGTTCATGCACCACTCTCCATCAGGTGCATGTCCGCGGGCTTCCAGTCGATGCGCACCGACTCGCCCACCGCCGGGATTTCCGCCGCAGAGGGCAGCATCAGGTTGATGCGCAATCCACTGACATCAACCGCCAAACGTGTCGAGCCACCGAGAAAACTCGCCGCAACCACGCTGGCAGCGTGGCCGCCTTCCCGCGTCAGGTAGATCGACTCCGGCCGCAGGCTCGCCCAGCGCGACGCGCCACCGACAGCGGCGACAAAATCCGGCGGCAACACATTCGACGAACCGACAAAGTCGGCGACAAAACGCGAATTGGGCTGGCGATAGATTTCCTGCGGGGTACCCACCTGCACCACCCGACCGTCCTTGAACAGGGCGACACGATCGGCCATCGACAGCGCTTCGTTCTGATCGTGAGTGACAAAGATAAAGGTAATACCGAGTTGGCGGTGCAGGTTTTTCAGTTCTTCCTGCATTTGTTCGCGCAGCTTGAGATCGAGCGCGCCGAGAGGTTCGTCGAGCAGCAGCACGCGCGGCTTGTTCACCAGCGCACGCGCCAGCGCAACGCGCTGGCGCTGCCCACCGGACAGTTCGCCGGCACGACGTTTGCCGAGCCCCGACAGGGCGACCAGTTCCAGCGCCTGCTCGGCACTGCGGTAACGCTCAGACTTTTCGACACCGCGAATCATCAGTCCATAGGCGACATTATCGAGCACGTTCAGATGCGGGAATAGCGCGTAGTCCTGGAATACCGTGTTCACGTTGCGCCGAAACGGCGGCACCCCTTCGGCGGTTTCGCCGAAGATCTCGATGTGGCCCGCAGTCGGTTGTTCGAACCCGGCTACCAGGCGCAAACAGGTGGTCTTGCCCGAGCCGGAAGGCCCGAGCATGGCGAAAAACTCGCCTTCCTTGACCTCGAGATCAACCTGGTCGAGGGCCTTTACCGCGCCGTAATGACGCGAGACGCCGGCAAACTGAAGCGCAGTGCTCATCTGTTCATTCACGTTTCGTAGACAACGGAACACGCCCTTGTTGGAGGATGGGCGTGTTCCTGGTTTAGATTATCCGTCCCGGGTCAGCGCCCCCCGATTACCCCGATGTAATCAGATACCCAGCGGTAATAAGGCACACAGCTGTCCTGGGTCTTGCATTTGGATACCGGGGTGGTCCAGAAACGAATCTTGGCGAAGTCATCCAGACCGTTAGCGGTACATCCGGCGGCGTTTTGCATGCCACGACCGTCGGTACAGGCCGCGGGAACACTCGGATTGGCACCGAACCAGACCGAAAGATCGCTCTGCAGATTTGAAGACAGCGTATGTTCCATCCACATATAGGCACAATTCGGATGCTCCGCCTCGCTGTGCAGCATCGTCGTATCTGCCCAACCGGTAGCGCCCTCCTGCGGAATGGTCGACGCCACCGGGTGCTTTTCGCTCTGCAGGATATTCACCTGAAAGGGCCAGGATCCGGAAGCGACTACGCCCTCGTTTTTGAAATCATCCATCTGAATGAAGGCATCGTGCCAGTAGCGCGATACCAGCTTGCGTTGCGCCCGCAGCAGGTCGAGCGCGGCCTGGTACTGGTCCTCGTTCAGCTCGTAAGGGTCCTTGATGCCGAGTTCCTTGTTGTGATACATCAGGTAGTTGGCGGCATCGGCAACGTGTATCGGGCCATCGTAAGCCTGCACCCGGCCCTTATTGGACTTGCCGTCACCCAACGTGGTCTCCTCGAACACGACATTCCAGCTCTTTGGCGCCTGCTTGAACGCGCGCGTATCGTACATCAGCACGTTCGGCCCCCACATGTAGGGCACGCCGTAATGCACGCCGTCGACAGTATGCCAGGGCGCATTCTGCAGGCGCTTGTCGACCGTGTTCCAGCTCGGCACCAGCTTGACGTTCACCGGTTGCACGCGCTTGCCTGCGACCAGTCGCAGGGAAGCATCTCCGGATGCGGTTACCAGGTCGAAACCACCTTCGTTCATCAGCGCAACCATTTCATCGGAAGTGTTCGCGGTCTTGATGTTGACCATGCAGCCAGTGTTTTTTTCGAATTTGCTGACCCAGTCGAAGGCTGGATCGGTCTCACCACGTTCGATGTAGCCGGGCCAGGCGACGATATCGACACGGCCTTCGCCCTTACCAATTTTCTGCAGCATTTCAGCCGACTGCGCCTGCCCCAGGCCAACGGCGAGTAGCGCCGTGACGGTGGTTGTGATTAGTCTATATTTCAACATCAGTCTTCTCCTGATTCTGTCGATTATTAATTATGCAGATGAAACTTTTCGCCCGCCGACCGATCCATTACGAACCGATGTCGCTCGCTTTCTGCGGCGCCTATGTTAGCAGGGGCTCAGAATGGCGGGTACATAATTTTGTCGACTCGTATGGCGCGCAGGGCTAACCTGTAAAGGATCTGGAGGTGGAGAATGTCCGAGACAAAACTGAGTGGCCACTGCTACTGCGGCGCGGTTAGATTTGCAGTATCCGGCGAATCCGACTGGATCGGCCATTGTCATTGCGAATCCTGCCGCCGCCAGACCGGCTCGGTAATGACCACCTTTGCCGGTTTTCGCCAACACCAGGTAATTTTCACCGGCGCCATGCCGAATCGCTATCACAGCAGCGATGGTGTCACCCGCAGTTTCTGCGGTCAGTGCGGCTCGCCCGTCGCTTACCAGTCAGACGACCGGCCCGATGAAATTCACCTGCACCTGGGGCTGTTCGATGATCTCGAACCA
>Ga0316191_10000629_pt1 | contig 23187 bp, 16 predicted proteins | sample Eddworburr2cm_MG_FD_204928 | JGI IMG/M metagenome (GOLD analysis project Ga0316191, IMG submission 204928) | Coastal sediment microbial communities from Maine, United States - Eddy worm burrow 2 cm | ecosystem: Environmental > Aquatic > Marine > Coastal > Sediment | place: USA: Maine... | reverse complement strand
CGTGCTGGCCGGATTCCAGCGAATGGTCTATCAGGTAGAGCCCCCCCAGATGCCTGGTGGCGAAATCCGCGTCACGACGGAATTCGATCTTCTCACTGAAATACTTGACGAAATCATCGTTGAGCTCGTTCATCGGCACAAACGCGATGATCACCAGGCTTGTAACACCCATACCCAGCAGCAGCTGCCTGCGCCGGGCAATGACGAATTCGGCGAATTGCCGCATCAACCGGCTGGAACCGGTTTCTCCGCTGAGCTGCCGGGCGGGCAGAATCATCATCAGTGCCGGCAGAAAAGTGACACTTAACACAAACGCGATCACGACACCCATGGCGACTATATTGCCCAGGTCATGAAACGGCGGTGCATCCGAAAAATTCATGCTGAGGAAACCGATCGCCGTGGTCAGGCTGGTCAGAAAAACCGGCTGGAAGTTGATGCGAATACTATCAACCATGGCGTCTTCGGGACTCTCCCCGCGCCGCTTCATCTGCTGGTAATTCATCAGCACGTGCACGCTGTCGGCGATCGCCATGGTTGGGATAATCATCACCGCTGAAAATGACGGTGGAGTCAGGGCGATGCCGAGCCAGCCGGCCATACCCATCGCGCCGATAATCGAAAAAAAGATAATGGCGAGCGTGGCGACGGTGCCGGACAGCTCCTTGACCCAGAAATACAGCACGATGACAAACATCAGCAACATTAACGGAAACAGCGTCGACATATCGTACTTGCTCGCCTCGGGAAAAGCCTGGTTCATCATGATGATGCCACTGAGCTTGACGTCGATATCGGGAAACCTGGCGCGAAAATCCGCCCGCAGGGCGCGCGCGAACTCAACCACCTCGGGATTCTCGGCAAGCTGGTCGATGCCGGGCAATTCGATGGTGATATTGACGGCAGTAACCTGCGCGTCCGGCGATACCAGGCGATGCACCAGTACCGGTTCATTGAGCGCGATTTCACGAATCTGCGAAAGCGCCGCATCGTCCAGGCCATCGGCCCGGTAGGCAAGATCTTCGACCACCAGATCGTCTTCCTCGGCCGAGGTATGCTGGTAGTTGGACAGCGATTCGACCCGGGTCGAGTAAGGGGTTTCCCAGGCGCGGTCGGTGAGCCAGGCCACCGCCGCAAGGGTCTTGCGGGTGAACACCTGGCCGTCCGCAGGCACCAGCACAAATATCACGTTGTCATTGCGGGAATAGGTATCCTGCAGATTTTCAAACGCCAGCAACTGTGGATTGTCGTCTCCGAAAAACACCCGGTAATCATTGGTAAAGGTCAGGAACTGGACGCCCACGCCCATACCCAGGATCCAGATCAGAACCAGCGCAAGGGTTGCCCACCGCTGTCGCAGGATGAATTCAGCGTAACCTGCGGCCATTACCGATCCCCGGGTTGAGTTCTGATCAAATGTAACAGCTGCGTCAACCCGCTAGTGCACTGCTGGAGCTTGCCGAGGTCCTGCGCCACCTTCGCGGTGCTCAGGCTACCCTCTATGAGAGCCGCAATGGTAACCGCCAGCGCACGGGGATCGATCGCTTCGATAATCAGCCCATCCTGCTGAGCGCGCAGTAAAACTTTACTGATCGATTGATGCCAGTGCTCGTATATCGCGGCCAGGCGCAAGCGAAAGCCTTCGTCGATTGGCGCCATTTCCTGCGCCAGCACCGAAAGCGGGCAACCCAGCTCAATATCGGTCAGCGAAAAAGACTCACCCGCCGCCTGAATGAGCTGGATGAATCCCTCGATGGGATCGTCGAAATAGTGCAGCGGCTGGATGAATCTGAGGTCGATACGTTGCGCAATGACTTCATCGATGACGGCATAACCCAGTTCGGTTTTATTCGCAAAATGGTGATACAAGGCACCCTTGGTTAGCCCGGTACGCGCCAGGATATTTGCCAGGCTGGCTGACTGAAAGCCGTTCAGGTGAATTTCCTGGTAGGCGGCGGTCAGAATCGCATCACGCGTATCCAGCTCGCTATCATTGAGTGGTTGCCACCAGTAAACCTCGGTTTCGCTTAATTCGTTCATCATTACATACCAGTTGGTATGGTTTATATTATCGACCGGTATTTATGTCAACCAATGCCCGCACGCGGTGCCGCCAGGTAATTACATGGCGACGATGACGCGCACCGCATCGAGACGCAGGCGCGCATGCTGCAGGGCGATCTCAAAGTGTTCCAGCTGTTCTGTGAAAAATTCAATCTCCTCGTCACGCACCCCGGGATTCACCTGCTGCAACGCGACCAGGCGGTCGATTTCGTGGCCCAGTAACTCACGCCCTTTGTCGCGTGCCTGCGTAATCAATTCGGGTACCCGGGTAGCGGAGGCCTGTTCCGCGAATTCCAGCATCTGTGTCAGCTCCGCCTGGCGGGCCTTGACAATTTTCATCGCGGTATCGCCGTCGACGCGTTGCGTTTGCTGCAGGGCCAACTCCAGCTCGGCAGACTCGGCATGATCCCGGCCGCTCTCGTCAACGACCACGCGGATACTGGTGATGGGAAAATAACGCTCATTGTGGCGTCCGGCATCATCGCTGAAATCCATTAGAAAATGGCACTCGGCAAGCAACGTACCGGCCCTGACGCCGCTATAGCCGAGCGCGATCAAGGCAGTATTGCCAAACTCGCTACTCAATATCATATCCATCGCGTTACGCACGAAAGGATGCTCCCAGGTCAGGTAATGCAAATCCTCATTGGCCAGCGCGGCGCTGCGATCATAAGTAACTGTCATGCCATCCTCTGGCAAGCCCGGCATTTGCGTGAGCATATTCTCGCCGGGCGTAATGACCCAACCATCTCTGCCCCTTATTTCGCTATTCACACCAAAACAGTCGTAGATTCGTTCCATGAAATTGAAAATCTTGAAATCGAGTTCGCGCTGCATCGATTCATCAATCAACGATTCGGCGATCGCGGGACGACAGGAATTCATTTCCAGCAAGCGATCGCGACCCTGTTGCAAGGCCAGGTCCAGCGCCTGGTGTAATTCGTGGCAGCGCAGGATAAAGCCATCGATGGGCAGCGATGGGTCATCGAGGTGCTGTTGCAATTCCTGGCGCGTGTTCAGATACACCTGGTGCCCCGCCGGGCAGGTTTTCAAAAACGCACCCAGACCCTCGTGATACCAGCGAAACAAAACCTGCCGAGCACTGCCCTCGACATAGGGCACGTGGATCTTGATCACCGCATTCTGCCCGATCCGGTCCAGGCGGCCAATACGCTGCTCGAGCAAATCGGGGTTCAGCGGCAAATCGAATAACACCAGGTGATGAGCAAACTGAAAATTGCGGCCTTCGCTGCCGATTTCAGAACAGATCAACACCTGCGCGCCCTCATCGGGATCGGCAAACCAGGCCGCCGCGCGATCGCGCTCCAGCAGACTCATTCCCTCGTGAAACAGGGTGGCACGGATACCGTGTTTCTGTTTCATCTCGTCAACCAGTTGCATTGCCGTATCAGCCAGCGCGGTGATCACCAGTATTTTCCGGTTGCGGTGTTCGCACAGCAATTCCCCGAGCCAGCGACGATAGGGATCGCCGTTCACGTCAGCACTCAATGGAGCTGGAAGCACTTCGCGTTGCGGAAAACCCTTGACTGCATGACGGGTATTGCGAAACAACACACGACCAGTGCCATGGCGGTCGAGTAAATCGTCGATATCGTCGCTGCACTCCGGGTCGGCGAGTAAAGCCTCGGCCTGGTCGGCGAGCTCGCGGTAACCGAGCTCTTGCTGCAGGAAGTGATCGATATCGCTAAAGCGATCCGGGTCCAGCAGGCGCAACCGCGCAAAGTGGCTTTCCTTGCCGAGCTGTTCGGGCGTCGCCGTCAGCAACAGCAGGCCCGCGGTTTTTTCGGCCAGACCTGCAATCAACTGGTACTCGGCACTGGGTTGTTCGGGCGACCACTGCAGGTGATGTGCTTCATCCACGACCAGCAAGTCCCATTCACCCTCACGCGCATGCGCGGCATGTTGCGCGTTCGCGGCCAGGAACTCGAGGCTGCACAACACCAGTTGCTCGGCATGGAAGGGATTTTCGACCGCATCAAAATCATCCGCATAATCGTCGGCTCCAGGCGCATCGACTGCCAGCCGTGCTTCGTCGTATATGCTGAACATCAGGTTGAAGCGGCGCAACATTTCCACCAGCCACTGGTGTACCAGCGACTCCGGCACCACGATCAAAACCCGACGCGCCCGCTCCAGCAGTAATTGCTGGTGCAGAATCAGGCCGGCCTCGATGGTCTTGCCGAGTCCAACCTCGTCGGCCAGCAATACGCGCGGGGCAAATCGGCGCGATACTTCATGAGCGATATACATCTGGTGCGCAATCAGGCTGGTGCGACAGCCCGCCAGTCCAAAAACCGCGGACTGTTGCAGTCGGTTGGCGATTTCACGGGTCTTGCAGCGCAGCCTGAACCACTTGTTACGGTCGATCTGGGCGTTGAGCAATCTCTCGCCCGGTTGATTGAGCTGCAGGAAATGGCTCAATCGACCTTCGGGAAGCTGTGTCGCCGTGCCCTGTTCATCCTCACAGTGATAGATGATCAGGCCGTTCGCCTCACGCAACTCGATCACTCGCAGGAGTTCACCGTCCTGGCGTTCTATCCAGTCACCGCTACGAAAACGCACCCGGGTCAGCGGCGCGTCGGCGCGCGCGTAGATGCGCGTCTCCCCAGTTGCCGGGAACACGATGCTGACTGTGCGGTGTTCGATCTCGATCACCATGCCGAGGCCTAGTTGAAGTTCGGCGGCACTCATCCAGCGCTGGCCAATAACAAATTCCTGCATCTTTAAAAATAGGTCTCCGGAAAACGCGCGCGATTATAACAGCAGCTGCAACTCGACCACCAATATTCCGCGCTTTCAACTCGCCGACAATAATCCATTGCGAGACTTGCAGTTGACTGCCAAGTTGCACAGAATGCAACGATGATCAAGCTTGACCCAAAGGGCTACTTTATCACCGGCTCAGATACCGATGTCGGCAAGACCTATGTCGCCTGCCAGATCATCCGCCAACTGACCACGCGTGGAATAGAAATGGAAACCCGTAAACCCGCCGAGTCCGGATGCAAGGAGGCGGGCGACGGCAGATTGATCACCCATGATGCGGTGGCACTGCAACAGGCCAACGCCAATCGCGAGTCAATCGAACGTATCTGCCCCTTTCGCTACCATGCCGCACTCGCACCACACCGGGCAGCGCGCCGCGAAGATCGGGCGGTCGCACTGCAGGCACTAATCGATGCCTGCAACCGTGACGACCCGGCGCATTGCCTGATCGTCGAAGGTGCCGGTGGCTTCTATTCACCGCTGGCCGAAGATGGCCTGAACGCCGATCTGGCCTGCGCACTGCAATTGCCGGTGATCATCGTGATCAATGATCGCATCGGCGCGGTCAACCAGGCATTGACGACGCTGCAGGCGGTGATCAGTCGCAAACTTCATGTGGCCGCGCTGATTCTCAACCAGCTGGAGCCGCCGAGCGATAACGGCATGGACAATGCCGCCGATATACGATCTTACTGCAACAGCCCGCTATTCAGTTGCGGCTACAACGCCGAGCTGGAGTCTCTGTTCGAACCTGTTCATGCCTAGGACCCACCTCGATCGCCTGCTGGCGCCCTGGGTGTTCGTGCTCACCGGTATCGTTTTCAACATTCTATCGGCAGTAATCACGCATTACTTTATCGGCCTCAACAACGAGGCCATCAACATTATCGACCGCGAAATCGATCGCAAGCAGGTGCTAATTGACAGCCTGTGGCAATCGCGGGTTGAAGTCGAACGCAAGCAGGAATTTTTTATTTTGCTGTTTGCCCAGCCGGGCGACAAACCCACTGCCAGCGAAACCTTTTACCAGGATTACCTGCAGGAAACGATAGCGACCTACGACCTGGCCGCATTTGAGCCGCGCACGGATCGCGACCGGGGCAATCAACCAGGCCTGCTACTCGATATCAGCGCCGCGGCACAGTCGGCGATCGTCGAATCCATCAACAGTACCTATTTCGAAACCCTGGAACTGCAGGAGGCACGCATGCCACTGGAAAACGACAATTCACGCCTGTTCAGCATCGCCATCTTCCTGCAGGTGGTCGGGCTAATCCTGGTGCTGGCGCGCGACCTGCGGCGATCCTGATAAATGCTCTTCCAATATGAATAAGGGCTACGCGGTCATTCTGACCGGCTACATCGGCTGGGGCCTGTTCCCGCTTTACTGGACGCTGCTGATCCACGTGCCGCCGGGCGAAGTACTTCTGCACCGGATGCTCTGGGCGGTACCGGTGCTGGTAATGCTGGTGATGCTTTCCCCGCGTCGCCGCGCACAGCTAAGCGTAGCGCTCCATTCCTGGCAGGAACTGCGATGGCTAACCCTGTCGAGCCTGGTGATCTGTTTCAACTGGGGCATTTACATCTGGGCGGTTGCCAACCAGCAGGTGGTCGAAGCGAGCATGGGCTACTTCCTGACACCGCTGCTGAACGTGCTGGCCGGCACGGTCGTGTTCAAGGAAAAATTGACGCGCCTGAAACTCATCGCCATCGCGTTTGCCGCGCTCGGTGTGGGCTACTACGTACTCACCACGGCCGCATTTCCCTGGGTGGGACTCGCGGTCGCCGTGAGCTTCGCCGGCTACGGTCTGTTGCGCAAGCAAATGAAGACCAACGCCATTCCCGGGCTATTCGTTGAAACCCTGTTATTGCTGCCGTTTACCCTGGGACTGGTATTGTGGTTGCATTACAGTGGGCAGGCGGTGTTTCTGCACCAGGACCGGAATACCGACCTGCTATTGATACTGGGCGGCCCCATCACCATCACACCGCTGGCTTTTTTTACTGCCGGCACCCGCATGTTGCCGATGACAACAGTCGGTATCCTGTTCTACGTGACGCCTTCATTGCAGTTTCTGTCTGGTATATTCGTGCTCGGCGAAGCGTTCAACCTCGACAAGTTGATCGCCTTCAGCGGGATCTGGATAGGCCTTGCAGTCTTCAGTTACAGCCTGCTAAAGCGCGAGCGGGCAACGCCGGCCTGACTTTACGGGCGTCGATTTTCACAGGGCCCTCGATCAAGCCCGGATGAATCCCCCTGCCGCAACAGGATTCGGGCCGGGAACACAATGCAACTTCATCGCTTTCGCCTGAAACCAGAATTTCCATAATATTATCAGCGGTTTATCACGAGGCCTGAAGCCTGCCGGGGAAATATTCCGGCTAGGCGACAAAATTGGGCATATTGCCGACTTCGACGATCTTCATCGCATTGGTGCCACCACCGGTGCCCATCAGATCACCCTTGGTAATAATCACCAGGTCACCATCGGTAATGGTACCGTGGGCTTTCATCAAATCGACCACTTCCATGTTGGCCTCGGCGTGGTTGGTGTGCACGGTCGGAAAATATACCGGAAACACGCCGCGATATAGATTGACCTTGCGATTGGTCGACTCGTGGCGCGACAGCGCGAAAATGGGGATACCCGAGCTGATGCGCGACATCCACAGCGAAGTGGATCCCGATTCGGTGAGTGTGGCAATCGCGCTGACGTTCAGGTGGTTAGCGGTGTACATGGTGGCCATGGCGATCGCTTCGTCGACGCGCGAAAAAGTGCTGTTGATACGATGGTCCGATTTAAGTGCTCGACTCTCCTGCTCGGCGTTCAGGCAGATATCCGACATCGACCTGACGGTTTGACTCGGATAGCGCCCGGTCGCAGTTTCCGCTGACAGCATCACCGCGTCGGTGCCGTCGAGCACTGCATTGGCTACATCGAATACCTCAGCGCGCGTCGGAATCGGGTTGTCGCGCATCGATTCCATCATCTGGGTTGCAGTGATGACAACACAGTTAAGCCGACGTGCGGTACGGATGATTTTCTTTTGCACGGCGGGCAGCTTGGCATCACCGATTTCGACTCCGAGGTCGCCGCGCGCGATCATGATCGCCTCCGACGCCTGGATAATTTCCTCGAGATTATCGAGCGCCTCGGCGCGTTCGATCTTGGCAACCAGACCCGCCTTGCAGCCCTCCGCCTCGAGCAACTGCCGCGCCTGGATCATATCATGCGCATTTCTCGGGAACGACACGGCCAGGTAATCACAGTTGATCAGGGCGGCGGTTTTGATATCGGCACGGTCCTTGTCGGTTAGTACTTCGGCAGTCAGCCCGCCACCTTTCAGGTTAATACCCTTGTTATCAGAAAGCATACCGCCCACTGCGACCGTACACTCGATGCGCGACCCATCGACGTTTACCACGTCCAGCACGATGCGCCCGTCATCGAGCATCAACGTGTTACCGGCTTTAACATCTTGCGCCAGCTTCGTGTAAGTAACGCCAACCTGCTCGCTATCACCCTCGCCATCGGGGCAATCGATGTTCAGACAGAAACGTTCGCCGATCCTGAGTTCGATAGCGCCATCACGGAACTTCCGGGTACGGATCTTCGGCCCTTGCAGGTCGGCAAGAATTGCCAGGTGGCGGTTGTTTTCGTTACCGATGCGGCGAATTTTTTCGGCGCGCGCCTTGTGTTCTTCCACCGTGCCATGCGAAAAATTGAGGCGAACCACGTCGACGCCTGCCTTGATAAGACTGTCGATTGCCGCGTCGGACTCGGTGGCCGGGCCCATGGTGGCAACAATTTTGGTCCTACGAACGACTTCTCTCATACTCTTCATATCTTGCCTCCAGCATTGCTACAGCAGGTAGCTGCTTGCCTTCCAGGAATTCCAGGAACGCCCCTCCGCCGGTGGAAATATATGAAACCTGCTGCGAAATCCCATACTTGTCGACTGCCGCCAGGGTGTCACCACCCCCGGCAATGGAAAACGCGGGCGATGCGGCGATCGCCTGCGCGACGACCCGTGTGCCTTCGGCAAACTGGTCAAATTCAAAAACACCGACCGGACCATTCCAGACGATGGTCGCCGCCTGCTGCAATATTTCGGCAAACCTGGCCGCGGTCTGCGGCCCGATGTCGAAGATCATGTCGTCGTCTTCAACCTCGTCTACCGGCTTGATCTCGGCGACGGCGTCCTCGGAAAACGCCTTGCCGCAGACCACGTCGGTCGGGATCGGAATATCCCGGCCCTGTTGCCGGGCCTGTTCGACCAGGCGCTGCGCCTCGGTAATCAAATCCGTTTCCACCAGCGATTTGCCGACATTGTAGCCGGCCGCCGCGATAAAGGTATTGGCAATACCCCCACCCGGTATCAACTGGTCGACAATCCCGGAGAGCGATTCCAGCACGGTTAGCTTGGTGGAGACCTTGGAGCCACCGACGATGGCGACCACCGGGTGCGCCGGCTGCTTCAAGGCCTTGCCCAGCGCGTCCAGTTCACCGGCCAGCAAGGGGCCGGCACAGGCCAACGGCGCATAGACACCGACGCCGTGGGTAGAGGCCTGGGCGCGATGAGCTGTGCCGAAGGCGTCCATCACGAAAATATCGCAAAGCGCTGCATACTTTCGTGACAGCGCCTCGTCATTCGCCTTTTCGCCGACATTGAAACGCACGTTTTCCAGCAGCACCACGTCGCCGTCCTGCAATTGCGGCGCCTGCTGCAGATAATCGTCGAGCAGCGGGATCTCCATGTCGAGTGCCTGCGCGAGATAGTTTGCCACCGGTTGCAGCGAAAACTGCGCCTCGACCACGCCTTCTTCAGGGCGCCCCAGATGTGACATGATCATCAGCCGCGCACCGGCGGCGATGCAATGGCGTATCGCCGGCAGCGAAGCCAGGATGCGCTGGTCACTGCTGACCACACCATCCTTCACCGGTACATTCAGGTCCTGGCGAATCAATACACGCTTGCCGGCCAGTTCGAGGCCGGTCAGTTCCAGTACAGGCATGATCAGGCCGCGATGACGCGCGCCATCTCGACCACCTTGCAGGAATAGCCCCATTCGTTGTCGTACCAGGACACCAGCTTGACGAAGGTGTCGTCCATCTGGATACCGGCCTCGGCGTCGAAGGTCGAGGTACAGGATTCGCCGATGAAGTCACTCGAAACGACCTTGTCCTCGGTGTAGGCCAGTACGCCTTTCATCGGCCCCTCCGAGGCTTTTTTCATCGCCGCACAGATCTCTGCGTAACTCGCGCCCCGCTCCAGCTCGACGGTCAGGTCGACCACCGAGACGTCAGGCGTCGGTACGCGAAAAGCCATGCCGGTCAGCTTGCCGTTCAGCTGCGGCAATACCTTGCCAACCGCCTTGGCGGCGCCGGTGGAGGACGGAATGATGTTGTCGAGGATGCCGCGGCCGCCGCGCCAGTCCTTCATCGACGGTCCGTCGACGGTTTTCTGTGTAGCGGTCACCGCGTGCACGGTAGTCATCAGACCCCGTTTGAGACCGAAATTGTCGTCGATCACCTTGGCGATCGGCGCCAGGCAGTTGGTGGTGCAGGAAGCGTTGGAAATGATCGACTCACCGGCATAGCCGTCGCTGTTGACGCCGAACACGAACATCGGTGTATCGTCCTTGGACGGCGCCGACATGATGACCTTTTTGGCGCCAGCGTCGATGTGCTTCTGCGCTGTTTCCTTGGTCAGGAAAAGACCTGTCGACTCGATGACCACGTCGACTTTGAGCTCGCCCCATTTCAACTCGGCCGGGTCACGCTCCGCCGTCAGGCGGATTTTGCTGCCATCGACAACCAGGGTATTACCATCGACGGCGATATCACCCTTGAACCTGCCGTGCACCGAGTCGTACTTGAGCATGTAAGCCAGGTATTCGGGCTCCAGCAGGTCGTTAATGCCAACCACTTCGACGTCGTCGAAATCCTGTGCGGCGCGAAATACCATGCGTCCGATTCGACCAAATCCGTTAATACCGACGCGTATTGTCATCTGTCATCTCCTGTTCGTTAAGTTAATCTGATACCACTAGTTTTTCGACCGCTTCCACCACCTTGTCGACGGTGAAACCGAAATAGGAAAACAATTCTTTAGCCGGCGCCGATTCGCCAAAAGTATCCATACCGATGACAATTCCATCCATGCCAACGTATTTATACCAGCCGGCACTGACGGCGGCTTCGACCACGATGCGCGCCCTGATCTCCGGCGGCAAAACCGCGTCGCGATATTCCCGCGGCTGGCGATCGAACTCGGTTGTGCTCGGCATCGATACCACACGGACCTTTGTCTCTTCGAGGGCTTCGCTTTCGCTGGCGGCGACCGCCAGTTCGACTTCGGACCCGGTAGCGATAATGATCGCGTCGGGCGTCCCGTCACAATCGCGCAACACGTAGCCACCGCGCGCAATCGACTCGATCTGCTCGGCGCTGCGTACCTGGTGCTTCAGGTTCTGGCGCGAAAACACCAGGCAGCTCGGTCCGTCGCGACGCTCGATGGCCGCCTTCCAGCTGACCGCGGTTTCGACCGCATCGCAGGGGCGCCACAACGCCATATTGGGAATCATGCGCAGCGTGGGAATCTGCTCGACAGCCTGGTGCGTCGGGCCATCCTCACCCAGCCCGATCGAATCGTGGGTATAGACGAAGATCGACTGGATCTTCATCAGGGCCGCCATACGCAGGGCATTTCGAGCATATTCGGAAAACACCAGGAAGGTGGCGCCGAAGGGGATGAAGCCGCCATGCAACACGATACCGTTCAAAATAGCCGACATGCCGAATTCGCGCACCCCGTAATTGACGTAATTAGCATCGTACATATTCGCACGCATCGGCTTGAATCCCGACCACTCGGTGCCGTTGGAGCCGCCGAGGTCGGCCGAACCACCGAACAGTTCCGGCAGCAGCGGTGAAATAACCTCCAGGGTCGCCAGCGAAGACACGCGGGTAGCCTTTTCCGGCGCGGCCGCATCGGTCGCGGCGATAAATTCCTGGATTTTCTCCGCCCAGTCTGCGGGCAGATCTCCACCCATGCGGCGCTTGAATTCGTCCGCTAGCTCGGGATGTGCTTCGCTGTAATCCGCAAATTTCTGGTTCCAGCTGTCTTCCTGAACCTGGCCGGCCTTCTTATGATCCCAGCCCTGGTAGATCTCTTCGGGAATTTCAAAGGGAGCCGGTTCCCAGTTCAATTCGATGCGCGCCAGCGCAACCTCTTCTTCACCGAGCGGAGCGCCGTGCGCGTCGTGGCTGCCCGCCTTGTTGGGCGAGCCGAACCCGATAATGGTTTTGCAGCAAATCAACGATGGTTTCGCCGAGACCGCGCGCGCAGCCTCGATGGCGATTTTAATTTCATCGGGGTCGTGGCCGTCGACTTCCATGACATGCCAGCCATAGGCCTCGAAACGCTTGGGCGTATCGTCACGAAACCAGCCATCCACCTTGCCATCGATAGAGATGCCATTGTTATCCCAGAAGGCAATCAGCTTGCCCAGCTCCAACGTACCGGCGAGCGAGCAGGCCTCGTGCGAGATACCTTCCATCAAACAGCCATCACCGAGAAAAACATAGGTGAAGTGATCGACGACATTGAAATCGCCCTGGTTGAATTTGGCAGCCAGAACCCGCTCGGCGATGGCCATGCCAACGGCATTGCTAATACCCTGGCCCAGCGGCCCCGTGGTGGTTTCGATACCCGGCGCATAACCGTGTTCCGGATGACCGGGCGTCTTGGAATACAATTGGCGAAAGTTTTTCAGATCCTCGATGGTGAGCTCGTAGCCACTCAAGTGCAGCACCGAGTAGGGCAGCATCGAACCGTGGCCGTTGGACATCACGAAGCGGTCGCGATTGCTCCACTCGGGATTGGCCGGGTTATGCCGCATGAAGTCGTTGTACAGAACCTCGGCGATATCGGCCATTCCCATCGGCGCACCCGGATGCCCCGAATTGGCCTTCTGAACCGCATCCATGGCCAGCGCGCGAATTGCATTTGCCAGGTTTTTACGTGATGCCATTGATCGTCCCCATTGCTGGTTTATTCAACATAAGCCATTGATAATAAATGTTTTATTCCTAAATGCGGTGGTTATACCAGACATCCAGAACCGATAATTGCAGCCCACCATTCGATGCGCACTGTCGACAAGGCGCGATATTCTCTCGTAAATGCAAATTGACAGCAACTTATAAAACGCCTGCGCCGATTCACACGATCGCAAGCCGTGGTGATCAAGGGCTGTTATTTTTAAATGTCTTACATATAATGCCCTCTTTGTCGGCCATCAGGGGACTCTAATTATGCAAGGCTCATATATCTTCACATCGGAATCGGTATCTGGCGGTCATCCGGACAAAATGGCCGACCAGATCTCCGATGCGGTACTGGATGCCCTGCTGACCCAGGATCACCGCTCCCGCGTCGCCTGCGAAACACTGGTCAAGACCGGCATGGTATTGCTTGCCGGCGAGATCACCACCAATGCCGAGGTCGATTTCGAGGCGCTGGTGCGTAAAACCGTAAACGACATCGGCTACGACAACCCGGAATGCGGCTTCGATGGCGCAACCTGTGCCGTACTCACCGGTCTCGGCAAGCAGTCCGGCGATATCGCCATGGGCGTCGACGAAAGCGATGACAAGGAACAGGGCGCAGGCGACCAGGGCCTGATGTTTGGTTATGCCTGTAACGAAACCGATGTATTGATGCCAGCGCCCATAACCTATGCGCATCGGCTGGTGCGCAAGCAATTCGAATTGATGAAGTCCGGTGAACTCGACTGGCTGTTGCCCGACGCCAAGAGCCAGGTCACCCTGCGATACGAAAACCACCAGCCCGTTGGTATCGAAGCGGTTGTGCTGTCGACCCAACACAAGGAATCGATAGGCCTGAAAGCGCTGCGCGAAGCCGTGATCGAAACCATCCTGAAGCCGGTGTTACCGTCCGATTGGCTGGTGCAATGCAAGAATGAAAACATTCACGTCAACCCCACCGGGCGTTTCGTCATCGGTGGCCCGGTCGGTGATGCGGGTTTAACCGGCCGCAAGATCATTGTCGACACTTACGGCGGTATGGCCCGACACGGTGGCGGCGCTTTCTCCGGTAAAGACCCATCGAAGGTTGACCGCTCGGCGGCTTATGCAGCGCGCTACGTGGCCAAGAACATCGTCGCCGCCGGCATCGCCGGTCGCTGCGAAGTACAGGTCTCCTATGCCATCGGTGTGGCCGAGCCGACTTCCATCAGCGTCGACACCTTCGGTACCGGCAATATCGACGACGAGCGCATCATCGCCCTGATTCGCGAGCACTTTGACCTGCGCCCCAAGGGTTTGATCGCCATGCTCGACCTGTTGCGCCCCATCTACCAGCCGACCGCGGCTTACGGCCATTTCGGCCGCGATGATCTGGATCTGAGCTGGGAGCGCACCGACAAGGCAGCAGCCCTCAAAGACGCCGCCGGCCTCTAACCGGGCACCGGGTAACCATCACGGGTGCCCCTGCGGTTTGACAGCCGGGCATTTTTGAATAGAATACCCGGTTCCCCACTGCGGGGCTTTTGTGCGAGGAGCGCTGCGACAGCTTTACTGCCAGGCTCGCCCAACTGATTTATCGAACGGCGCTCATAAATAGTTTGGAGAATATTTATGAGTGCTAACGCCGCAGACGTTGTAAAACAAGACTTTATCGTAGCCGATCTCGACCTCGCTTCCTGGGGCCGTAAAGAGATTGCTATCGCCGAAACCGAAATGCCCGGACTGGTCTCGCTGCGCGGCAAATATGCCGCCGAGCAACCACTGAAAGGCGCCCGTATCGCCGGTTCTCTGCACATGACCATTCAAACCGCCGTGTTGATCGAAACCCTGGTCGCACTCGGGGCCGAAGTACGCTGGGCATCGTGCAACATCTTTTCCACCCAGGATCACGCCGCGGCAGCGATCGCCGATTCTGGTGTGCCGGTATTCGCCATCAAGGGCGAATCGCTCGAAGATTACTGGCAATACACCCACCGCATCATGGAATGGCACGACGGTGGCACCCCCAACATGATTCTCGATGATGGTGGTGATGCCACCATGCTTGTCAACCTGGGAACCAAGGCTGAAACCGATATTTCAGTGCTCGATAATCCGGGTACCGAGGAAGAAACCATCGCGTTCGCCGCGATCAGGGCCAAACTTGCCGAATCACCCAACTTCTACTCCACGATCCAGAAGAACATCAAGGGCGTGACCGAAGAAACCACCACCGGCGTGCATCGCCTGGTGCAGATGCAGGCCAAAGGCGAACTGCCCTTCCCCGCGTTCAACGTCAACGACTCGGTCACCAAGTCCAAGTTCGACAACCTCTATGGCTGCCGCGAATCGCTGGTCGACGGCATCAAACGCGCCACCGACGTCATGATTGCCGGCAAGGTTGCCGTGGTACTCGGTTACGGCGATGTCGGCAAAGGCTGTGCGCAATCGCTGAAAGGTCTCGGCGCCACGGTAATGGTCACCGAAATCGATCCCATCTGTGCCTTGCAGGCGGCGATGGAAGGTTTTCGCGTCGTTACCATGGACGATGTCTGCAGCCAGGCTGACATCTTCGTCACCACCACCGGCAACTTCAACGTTATCCGCAAGGATCACATGGAGCAAATGAAGAACCAGTCTATCGTCTGCAACATCGGCCACTTCGACAACGAAATCCAGGTTGCCGAGATGAAGGCTTTCGAGTGGGAAAACATCAAGCCGCAGGTCGATCACATCATCTTTCCAGACGGCCGACGCATCATCCTGCTCGCCGAGGGACGACTGGTAAATCTTGGCTGCGGAACAGGACATCCGAGCTTTGTCATGTCAAACTCGTTCACCAACCAGGTGCTGGCACAGATGGAAATTTTCTGTAACCCGGGCAAGTATCAGAACGAGGTTTACGTGCTACCGAAGCATCTCGACGAAGAAGTAGCCAGATTGCACCTGGAGAAAATCGGCGCCAAGCTGACCAAACTCAGCCAGGAGCAGGCCGACTACATCGGTGTCAAGGTCGAAGGCCCATACAAGCCCGAGGCTTATCGCTACTAGCGCGCGAACATCGGCATGCGCATAACCCGCGTTCATGTCGACGACGAGCTCGAGGTCGGTGCAGAAATTGCGCTGGCCCTGGCTCAAACCCACTACCTGAAGCACGTGCTGCGCCTGAAACCAGGCGCAGCTTTAGTGCTGTTCGATGGCCGCCAGGCCGTAGATTTTCACGCGCTGCTCACCGCAGACGGCAAGCAACTGGGCGCCACAATCGAATCCGCGACAGTGCTGCAGACCGAGTCCAGTCTCACTGTCGAACTCATCCAGGGACTGGGCCGCGCCGACCACATGGACTGGATGATTCAGAAGACCACCGAGCTTGGTGTCAGCCGCATCGTTTTGTTCAACGCCGAACGCAGCCAGACACCGTTGAAAGCGGCGCAGCTGGAAAAGAAAATGCAACACTGGCGCGGCGTCGCGATCAGTGCCTGCGAACAAAGCGGTCGTGCAATCATTCCCGCAATCAGCTATACGCGCGACCTCGACCAGGCCATTGCGGCACCATCCAGCGACTGTAAATTGCTGCTCGACTTCAAAGGCGACTCGCTGACCGCCGTGTTGCAGCAACCGCCACCCCTCATCTCGCTCAGCATCCTGCTCGGCCCCGAGGGCGGGCTCTGCCCAGCAGAGATCGAGCTGGCCAGAACCCGGGATTTTGTAGCGGTTACGCTGGGCCCCCGGGTGCTGCGCACCGAGACCGCCGCCATAAGTGCGCTCGCGATTGCCCAGTCCCTCATCGGTGACATGAACTGACACACCCTCGGTCGGCTGCTCAGCGCATGAAAGTGGGAGGCAATCATCGGCCAGTTTCGAATACTCACGATTATCCAGTATGCGAAAGAAAAGGACCCAACTCGAACCCCCCAGCGTTTGTTATTTCCCGCGATATACGGGTAACAAAAATCTGGGGGAGCAAATCGGTTTTCGGGAAACGGGTATACGGTCCCTGGACTTGCAGAACATGATGTTCCGGATCGGGGAATAGTATACGGCCCCGTATTTCTATTTAATCCCGTCACGGGCCATAAGTTCATTTCGTAATCGCTGCAAAGCCAGTTTTTCGGTGCTGTCGTGATTGCGTAATCCCAACGACCACAGGCAGTGTCTGAACTCTTTTTCGCTTGGCTGGCCGCTCATGCCGCAGGCGATTACCGATTGGCCGGCGACGGCTTCCGAGACATCGTACTGCCATGCAAAGTCGATCAGATCGATGCGTGCGCGGTTTGTTTCCCGGCCCGCCAGTACTGAAAGTGGCCGCTCGCTGGCGCTGAAATCCTATATTTGAAGGTCTGCTTTCGGCTGACTGGAGAGTAGGAATTTTGTTCAAGCTGCTAATAATCTCGCCAGACAGTTATCGGTTAGTATTGACCGGTAGAGAAACGGCTTGATATTCAACTGCATGCAAGCAAAATGATCTAAACCAGTTATGTTGCTCCCAAGTGCCGTGTTGATTGCCAAGATTTTGTTTCTACTACTATTAGCCAACGGCACTCCAGTTATTGTCAAAAAATTGCTTGGTGCTAAATTGGCCTACCCCCTGGATGGTGGTAACAGTTTTATCGATGGGAGAGCCTTTTTTGGAAAATCTAAAACTATTCGCGGAATAATTTCCTCAGTCCTGGTAACTTCAATCGGTGCTGCATTCATTGGCTACTCGATACAAACCGGCGCCTTATTTTCGATTTTATCGTTAAGCGGTGATCTCGCTTCCAGTTTTATCAAGCGACGGCTGAATTTACCGCCTGGCAGCAGGGCTCTCGGACTGGATCAGCTTCCGGAGTCGATACTACCATTATTATTTTTCTGGGAAGCACTCGAGCTCGATATACCTACGGCCATGACAGTCGTCTTTCTCTTCTTTTTTGGCGAACTTATCTTGTCTCGGGTTCTATTTAGATTAAACATTCGTGACCATCCCTACTAATACGCCTTCGTCATTATCCGAGGGTCTGCTCTGGTGCCGATCGCAGAATCTCATCCAGCAGTTTTCAGGGTCTGCTTTAGAGAAAACAGACTCTCACCGGGGAGAATTAGGCTTCCGAGTTGTGCCCACAGCGGACTCTAGAAGTTCGGGGTATTTTGGTTTTCACCGGAGATATTCTCCATTCAAATTATCGAGTTTTTCAACAGTATCTGCCGTTCGCTGCCTCCCACTACTCAGTTATCAGTGACCGCTAACGAGAAAGCCGACGCTCAAATCCTCTGCGCCAGGGACCGAGTTGCGCCCCAAGGAGACCCTCATCTGGCTGAGCCAGGAGGCAATCGTCGGCCAGCAACGTTCCTTCGCATTAATAAAAATAAAAATCGGGGCGGAGTTGAAAACATATTTACCGGTAAAGCTGTCCCAGTGCGCTCGCTGAAACCGGCTTTTTTTCGGTGGTATTGTCCCGAAAAATATTAAACCGGTGTTCTTAAACTATACTTGGCTATAGTAACTAAATTAACCACCTGGTAAGAATTCAAATGAAATCATTCTTGAGCATTCCAGCAATTTTCGCATCGGCACTACTATTTTCGACCTCGAGCCACGCTGATGTTGTCGGATTCAGTATTGGAGCAGCCTATTGGGCGCCGAACCTGTCCGGGAACTTTAATAGCACTGGAGATCTTCAGATCAACCTGTCTGATGATCTCGGTATCGACGATCCGTCTTCGTCGTCGTTGGTATTAAGCCTGGAGCATCCGATACCGGTATTACCGAATTTCAGGTACCAGGGTTTCAACCTCGATAGTAGTGGCAGAAGCACACTCACCAGCAGTATTACCTTTAATGGACAGACCTATAGCGCCGGCGAAACCGTCCGCTCCAGCTTCGATTTATCACATGATGACATCTATTTGTATTACGAAGTAATGGATAATTGGCTAAACCTCGATATTGGCCTCGACCTGAAACTTTTTGACGGAGAAGTGTCGACGGTTGGCAGTACCAATACTACCACCAGCAGCATCACGATAGATGAGACTATTCCATTGCTTTATCTGTCTGCCAGGATTGATTTACCCTTTAGCGGATTCTACGTGGGGGCAGATTTCAGCGGCCTGAGTGTTAACGATAGTAGCGCGGCAGACACAACCATTAAAGTGGGTTACGAATCAGGCATCGGGCTTGGTATCGAGGGCGGATATAAAATCTTTTCGCTTAATTTAGATGACGTTAATGATTTCGACTCCGATCTGGAATACAACGGTGCTTTTATCAATGGATATTTCCACTTTTAGGCCTGCAACATCAGGTGATCTCGGTGCCGCCTAAAACCTCTGTCCAGCCGCTGTTGTGGGGCGAACCCTGCTGTCGGCGAAGTTGATTCCGAAGCCTTTTTTCTGCAGGGTAGACGCTATTAAAAAACGGTTGGGAGGCAATCTTCTGGTATTGCCCCGCACTGCAATCTCATCGGCGTCCGGCGTGCGCCGTTGGCAGAATCCCGGACTGTGCTTTTGAGTGTCTCCTGCAGAGAAAACAGTCGTTCAAAATTGACTTTTCAGAGGCTGAAAAGTGCCAATTCTCGACACACGATCAGGTAATTCGAAAGACCGCCCTGGTACGATTGCAAAAGTTCTGGTTCGTGAATCGAACGACAGCTGACGAGAATGCCTACCTTCAAATTTAAGCCTGACAACTTCGACTTCTTGCCCGAACCGGACTAATAACCGTTATTTCCCCAATGTTTCAGCCGACTGAAGGAAGGTTGCCCCCCAGCATGTTTTCAACCACTGCCGCATTATAGAAGGTTTCAATTGTCTGGATTTTGTCGCCTCGAACACGAAACCAGACAGCAAGCCGTACATCCCCGATCGGTTCAAAATTGGTCCGGTAATCCAGGATCGCAAATACGTGCTCCCCATCGGCACTGAGCTGGCGGAGGATCAGATCTTTCTGGATGGCAAGCATGCCGAAATGGTAGGTCAGCATGTCGTCCGGACTAAGAAAACGCATATTCGGCCCTACATATTCAAACCCTTCAGTAACCAGCAAGGTCTTTGCCTCATCGGTACGCTGGGCCTGGATATCAGCGATGAACTGCGCCACGATGGTTTTTGCTTGCATGAATAAACTCCGCTAATAATTCGATGAGGATTTGACTGCCTGGATTCGGGTAGATGCCATAGAAAGTTGCGCGTCTATTCCATCTGTATGCCAGAAAAAAGGCAGTGATCAATGAGTCTGCGAACACTTATGCCCCTGACAGATTGCTTCTGTTACACGCACGAATTTTGGCTTATGTGCCACGCAAAAAACAGTGACTTTTGTTACGGTTTTTTTCACCGTCTTCTCAGGAATCAAATTCTATAGCAATGGCCGGAATCTGCCGCTTCGAGAAGCCCGGGAAGCCCGTCTGAGCGGCAGCTTTGGAGAAGCAGTAGTATTAGCGATAAAGGGACAAATACATTAGTTTTTCGGAGCATGTTTCCCTTCAATCCCGGAAAGCGGGACCAAAGCTGATCAGGATGGCTTCAGGTTTTAAGTTCATCGAGGCGTTGCGGGTTGTATTCGAGCTTGAGCGCGGCAATGATCTTGTCGAAATCAGGAATAACGCGGGCGAGCTGTTCATCATCGACACGCGTCAGCAGGTATTCGCCGAGACCCTCGCTGCTCCCCGATTCGATGCTATCGGAATCGGCCAGGTAGGCCCGTGGGATATCCTGCATGTGTACACCGAGATAGGGGAACTCGGCATCCTTTTCAGGGTTATAGATTACCGCGATACGCGCTCGCGGCCCCACAGCCGCAGTTGCGACACCGCACATTTGCTCGACCGCAATTACCGGCACATACACGCCACGCCACAACACGACCCCCGGAAACCAGTCGCTGCAATCGGCCAGCGGCCGTGGCGTCGAGTAGCCGATAATTTCAGCGACCGCCGAGTTCGGCACCAGCAGCTTCAGCGAGGTAAGTGGCAACAGCATACAGCGTACCGATGTGGCTTTGTCGTTCATCTCCACACCTCGCTAGCGAGCATCCAGCGCGGACTGAATGTTACGAATCAGTTCTTCTTCCTGGTAGGGCTTGCCCATGTAATTGGTAATGCCGATTTCCAGGGCACGGTCGCGGTGTTTTTCACCGGTACGCGAAGTGATCATGATGATCGGTATGCTCGACAATGATGCCTCGTTTTGCAGGTGTGAGGCCAGTTCAAAGCCGTCCATACGAGGCATTTCCACGTCCAGTAGCATGACGTCCGGGCGCAGGTCCTGCAGTTGCGCCAACGCGTCGACTCCATCCTTGGCAGTAATAACTTCGTAGTTATGGCGCTCCAGCAACTTGGTAGCCACCCGGCGCATGGTAATCGAATCATCGACCACCATTACCTTTTCGCGCAGCTTGCTTACCGCTTCGCCCGGGTCTTTATAAACGATTTTCACGCTACTGCCGACATTATGACGGATCAGCCCGCCGATATCGAGGATCAGTACCACGCTGCCATCGGCAAGAATACTCGCTCCGGCAAGACTCTTGACCTGGCTTAGTTGTTTGCCGAGCGTCTTGACCACGATTTCACGATTACCGATGATCTCATCAACATGCAAGGCGACGCGCAGGTCACCGGCCCGGCTGAGGATGACGGGCTGCTTTTCGTTTTCAACCCCGGCTCGGAACTGGGGCTCGGTGCCGACCAGCCTGGCCAGGCTGTGCAACTCGAAATTCTGCCCCGCATACTCAAGCTGGGGCGCATCCTCGCGGTAGTAGTCGTGCATTTGCTGCGCTTCGATACGCGTAATACCCTCGATGTTGGGCAGGGGGATCGCATAGATTTCATCGCCGCAACGCGCCAGTATCGCCTGGTTGATCGACAGCGTAAACGGCAGGCGCGCAATGAAAGTGGTTCCCTGTGGCGTCGTTTCAATTTGCAGGGTACCGCCGAGTTGCTTGACCTCGACATCGACCACATCCATTCCGACCCCTCGGCCGGAAAGCTGGGTCACGTGCTCCGCGGTGCTGAATCCGGGCTCGAGGATGTATTGCACCAGGTCGGACTCGCTCGACACACGGCCCTTTTCCAGCAGGCCCAGCTGAATTGCACGACTGCGTACTTTTTCGATATCGACACCGGCGCCATCATCGCTGACCTTGATGACCACATCGGAACCATCGCGAGTGATATCAATGGCAATATGGCCTGATTCAGGCTTGCCCTTCTTGACGCGTTCGACCGGCGTTTCGATACCGTGCGAAATCGCATTACGGATGATGTGCTCAAGCGGCGCGACCATGCGGTCGAGCACCTTGTTGTCGACCTCGTTTTGCTCACCGGTCACCGATAGCTCGGCTTTTTTACCCAGTTCCTGGCTACTCTGGCGAACCAGCCTGCGCAGCCGCGACAGCAACCCGGAAAACTTGACCATGCGGCTCTTGATCAAGCCATCCTGCAAATCCGTACTGACCCTGGATTGCTGCAGCAATAACGTTTCTGAATCCTTGACCTGCTCTCCCAGAATATTTTGCAAACTGGACAAATCGTTCACCGATTCGCTAAGCGAACGCGATAATTCCTGTATCAAGGTGTAGCGATCCATTTCCAGAGGATCGAATTCTTCGGGCCTGGTGCTCTCGGTACGGTGACTGAAATGTATCTGTGCATCGGTTTCTGCTTCGAGACTGCGCAGCTGCGCCTTGAGGCGCGTTATGGTTTGCCCAAGCTCGCCGAGGTGCGAACCGAGGCCAGCCACCTGCTGCTCCATGCGAGCTCGATAAATACTGACTTCGCCCGCCGAACTAACCAGATTATCGAGCAAATCCGCGCGCACCTTAACGACATCCTGGGCGGATCGGTCCACCGTCGACAGCGGATCGCCGGGCAGGTTCTCGCTGACGATATCGATGTCTTCACGGTCCGGGTCAAAGTCTGCCGATTCGTTAACAAAGTCTTCATGATCCTGGTCGCCTTCGCCCTGGCGCATCCATTTAAGGGCCTCGACCATTTCGCTGGAACTGCTCAGGGCATCGCCCTGCTGCGCTTCGTTTACCTGGCGATGCAACAAATCGAAAGAATCCTTCAACATCTCGATGAGATTACCGGATTTCTCGACCCGACCATCGATCACCGCAATGAAAAGGGATTCCATTTCATGCGATAAGTCGCTGATTTCCTTCAGCTCGGCCATGCGGGCACCACCCTTGAGGGTATGCAGGTAGCGCTGCAATTCCATTACCGAGTTATAGTCCTGGGCGCCCGGATCGTCGGCCTGTTGTTGCGACCACTGGTGCAGCGTATCGTCGCTCATCTCCAGTAATTCATTCGCCTCGTCG
>Ga0316191_10000628_pt1 | contig 23189 bp, 18 predicted proteins | sample Eddworburr2cm_MG_FD_204928 | JGI IMG/M metagenome (GOLD analysis project Ga0316191, IMG submission 204928) | Coastal sediment microbial communities from Maine, United States - Eddy worm burrow 2 cm | ecosystem: Environmental > Aquatic > Marine > Coastal > Sediment | place: USA: Maine... | reverse complement strand
CTTGAATCACCCGAGAGGGACTAAGTGAACGGGTCGAACTCCTCGGTCTCGATGTCGTCAAAGGAGTCGAGTGGTGGGCCGGGCTCCGACTCGGAATCCGCGACAGGGGGAGGTCGGATCGGCAGGCCGAGGCATTCCAGGATCGCTCGCGTCGTGTCGGGTGGGTGGATCTGGGCCAGGATCCGCATGGGGCCCTGGCAACGGGGGCATTTGAGCACGTCCACGGCGAACACCCGCCTCATGAGCTCGTGCCACGTGTAGTGCCGAGGATGTGGATTCGGTTCCGTGGGACCCACTTCCGCGTCCAACATCGCGCCGGAGCCCGGCGCCGGGTCCACTCCGGTGACCGGGTTTACGCGAGGTCGGCCCGGACGCGATGCTCGGTCGTCGTGCCGCCGGCAGGGGCAACGGTCCCGGGTGCGGGTTCTGTTGTTCGCTGCCGATCCCGGAACGATGCCGGCGCGATTGCGAGCCGCTGGGGCAAGCACACCGTGGTAACGAACAAGGTTGATCCTCGGCGGCGGCACGAGGGCGGCGAGTTTCTCGATCAGCTCCAGCGGCTCGAATACCATGTGAGTTGTGCCGTCCCGCCAGCGGCGCTTGAGGCGGTAGAGGAGTCGACCGTCGTCGAGGACCGACATTCGTTCCCCGGCCAAGGGCGGGCGGGCGACGTAACGGCACAGACGCTCGAGGCGCTCGCGATCCCTGGCCGGGACGCAGACGTTGGCGTGCAGGCTGACGCCCGCAATCGTCGCGCACCGAGGAGGTTCCGGAGCGGTGTCGGTGATGTCCTCGGCGTCGATGCGGTCACCCAGCCGCAAGACCGCCTGCCCGGCGCGGGGACCCGTCGCGACGCGGCCGCGCACGGAGGCGCCGGCCAGCGATGCGAGCAGCGGATCGTCCCGGAACAGAGGATCGACCTCCGTCGGATCGCCATCCCGATCCAGGCCTCTTTTCCGCAGCAACTGGGCCAGACGCCTGGCGATCCGCGCGGCGACCCGCAGCACCTCGTGGTCGTCGGGCGGGGGGAGCGGCCGGAACCGTTCGTCCGCGAAGACGCCGTCCAGGACCAGGGTGTGAAAGTGAACGTTCAGGTTCAGGGCGTCCCCGAATCGTTGGACGAAGGTGACGGCACCGCAGCGAGGTTTGGGACCGAGGTTCTTTCCTCGACGTGCGCGGCGCCTCAGCGAGGCGAACACGGCGCGGACGAGTTCTCGGAGAACGTCGCTGGTGAGGGCCGCATCGTACGCCATGCGATAGCGCAGGGCCCACGGGACCGTCAAGACCCACTGGCGGACAGGGACTACGGGGAAGACACGATCGACGAGGTGGGCCGCGGTATCCGCCATTCGGCGTCCTCCGCACGAGGGACAGAATCCTCGCCCCTTGCAGGAGAACGGGACCAGACGCTCGCACCTGCACTCATCGCAACGGACCCGAAGGAAACCGTGAGCGAGAATGCCGCAGTCGAGAAACGTCCGGAACTCCCGCTCGACGAAGCGCGGCACCGTACGGTCCTGCTCATGGGCCCGAACGAGGAACGTCTCGAGCTCGTCGGCGACGGCCCGGTAGAGCGCCGACTCTTCAGGGCGGCGCGGAACGTAGGCGCCGGGCGTCCGGCCCGTGCTCGTGTCCACGGCGGCGGGATTCGACCGTTCCATTGGGCGGAAGCAGTGCGATTCGCGTGCCGCAGCGCTCACACTAAATTCTCACCGAGAATGGGCGTTTCGCGAGTGCCGATGGACAACGGAGTGCCCGCATGCGGTCACGGGGAGTGCCAAGAGCGCTCGCCGGTGGACGCCATCCCTCGGCCTCCTCGATCTTCCTGCTCCACGCTGTACGGCAAGCCGATCTCGATCCCCCACCGCCGGCTCATCTCGGTCAGGAGGATCAGCGCGGTGATCTTCACCGACTTCGTTCAACAAGCGCTGCTGGCGGTGGCGGGACGGTCAGCGGATCGCGCTGGAACCGGGACCGTAACCGGAAGCACCTTCGAGACCACGAAGAACCGCCCGGACCACGGCGCCGCCGCGGTCCGGGCGTTTCTCGGTGTGGCTCACGGCTGGCTCTCCCCCGCTTCGGCGGTCTCTTCAGCGACCACCTCGGCAACCTCGATCACTTCCGCGCTCTCGTCGTCGGCGACGGCGACGGTCACCTCGACCTCCTCGCCGACCAGCGGCTCGAGCCGCGCGAGGTTGCTCGCCGCCCTGTCGTGTTCCGGGTCGACGGCGACGGCCTGTGCATAGGCCACAAGTGCCTCGGCTCGCCGGCCGTCGTGCTCGAGCGCCATCCCCAGGTTGTTGAAGAGGTAGGCGATCTCGGGCCCAAGGGTGGTAGCCGTCTCGAAAGACCCCACCGCCTCGAACGGAAGGCCGAGGTCGAGCAGGGTCAGGCCGATCAGGTTGTGGACGTAGGCGTTGTCGGGGTCGATCTCGACGCTTCGCGCCAGCGACTCCAGGGCTTCCTCGTAACGCTCGAGGTTTCGCAGCGAGCGCCCCTCGAGGAAGCGGGCGGAGGCGTTGTCGGGCCCGAGGGCCAGCGCGCTGCGAGCGGCCTCGAGCGCGGCGTCGAACTCGCCGCGATCGTTCTGGATCCGGGACAGGTTGATGAAGGCCCGGATCGGGTCGACGTCGATCTCCGCGGCCAGCGTCATCTCCGCGGCGGCCTCGTCGAGCCGTCCCGCCTTCCACAGCGAGAGCCCCAGCATGTACTGCGTCCAGGCCCGGCCGGGATGCTCCTCGGTCGCAGCCTTGAAGTAGGCCACCGCCTTGTCGAACTCCCGGGCCTCGTAGGTCTCGATCCCGCGTTGGACGTGGTTCTCACCGGGCTCCACCGTGAAGGCCGGCTCGTCCGGGACGATCTCGATCGCGGCCGGCTCGATCCGCGGAGCGACGATCTGCCGGGGCTCCGGCGTGTAACTCGCGGGGGTCACCGCGAACTCGCGCTTGACCTCCTGCGCCGGAGCGGCGTCTTCTTCCAATCCCATCCATCCGAACACGGCCAGCCCGACGGCGCCGAGCACCACCACGCCCGCGACGGCTCCCAGAATCTTCGTGTCTTCGCTCATCGTCTTCTCCTTTTCTCGAGCGACGTGCCGCACCCGTCGGCTGTGCGGCCTCGGTTTCGCGGGAGCCGACGTCCCGGCGCGGGCCCGACGCCCGGCGCGTCCTGACGAAGAGCGAGGGCGGTGCCAGACCGCCCGCGACGAACGGAAAGACTTGCAACACGTTGACCTGCAGAGACTTAATATTCGCGGTGCGAAGCCGAGCCCGCCTGCCGGCCCGTCCGTTACGTGGACCGCGAACCACAGTCGTGTCGGACGATCCTCAGCGGCCGGATTCGATGGACCGGCCGGATCGATAAAGGCGCGTGCGCTCCTCGATCCTTGCAGCCAGGTCCGCGCGGCCGGCAGCGCGAGCGAGGCCGGCGGCTCGCTCCGAGGCCCGCACGGCGTCGGAAAGACGTCCATCGGAAGCGTAGGCGATCGCCAGCGTGTCGAGCACTTCGGGTCGCGGATTCGACGACGTCAACCGCGCCGCGCTCTCGGCGAGGCGCACGGCCTCGGCGGGATCGTGAAGCCGCTCGTCCGATGCGGTCGCGAGGATGCGGGCCAGGCTGTCGAGCGCACCCGGCCACTCGGGCCTCAGTCGCAAGGCGTCGCGGTAAGCGTCCGCCGCATCCGAGGTCCTCCCCATCTCCTGCAGCACGTGGGCGTGGTTGAGGTGCACCATCGGCACCTCGGGCGAGAGCCGCCGGGCCTCGCCGAGATGGTGCGCGGCCGTCTCGAGCCGGCCCTGCCTCATCAACGCGGTGCCCAGGTTGTGATGCGCTTCGGCGTATCCGGGGTGGATTCTCGCTGCCTCCGAGAAGTGATCGATCGCGTCGTCCATCTTCCCCTGGCGCGCCAGGGTGAGCCCGAGGTTGTAGTGGGCCACGTGGTTGTCGCGAGTGACGCGAACCGCGTGGGAGAACAACGACTCGGCGTCGCGCCAGTGGCCGAGCTGTACCCACGTCGCCGCCGAGAGGGCGGCGAGGAGCGCCACGGCCGCCCATGCCTTCGCGCGAGCCGAAAGCCCCCATGTCGCCGTGACCTCGGCGAAGCCCCACGCCGCGATGATGAACAGACCGATGCCGGGCAGATAGGTGTAGCGGTCGGCGACCGACTGGACGCCCACCTGGACCAGGCCGATGACCGGAACCAACGTCCCGAGGAACCAGCACCAGCCGACCGCGAGCCACGGCCGCCGAAGCCTCCACCGCCAGGCTCCGATGGAGATCGCGCCGAGCATCAGCCCGGCCACAGCGATCCTCCAGCCAGGAAACGTCGTCGGGTGCGGATAGAGCACGGCGAGATCGATCGGCCACAAGGTCTTTCCGAGGTAGACGGTGTAGCCGACGAGCGCGTTGGCCACCCGGGCGGGTATCGGGAGGCTCGCGAGATCGACCATCGCGCCCCCGGCCCTCTGCGCGAGGAAGGTCGCGACGCTCGAGGCGATCGACAGCGAGAACAGCGGGACCTTTTCGAGCACGAGTCGCCGCGGCGCCACGCCCGACCCGGGGGTGCGCGGCCACCGGCCCAGCGGCCAGTAGTCGAGCACGAGCAGAACGAACGGCAGCGTCACGAGCATCGGCTTCGCCATCAGCCCGGCGCCGAACAGCACCACCACCAGGACGTAGCGAGCCACGGCAGGTCGTCGGATGTACCCGAGCCAGGCCCACATCGTCAACATCCAGAACAGCGCGCTCAGGACGTCCTTCCGCTCGGCGATCCACGCCACCGACTCGACCTGGAGCGGGTGCAATGCGAACAGCGCCGCCACAAGAGCGCTCGGCCACGCCTCGCGAGTCGTGCGGTCGAGCCACAGGAACAACAGCAGCGCGGTGAGCGCGTGCAGGATCGCGTTGACCGCGTGCGGGCCTGCCGGGCCGGGTCCGAACAGCTCGACGTCGAGCATGTGGGACAGCCACGTCAGCGGGTGCCAGTTGGCCTGGTGGGTCGTGGTGAAGGCCCAGCGCAACCCCTCGGAGGTCAGTCCTTCCTGAACCCGCGGGTTCTGGGTGACGTAGGCCGCATCGTCGATGCCGACGTAACGCAGGCCCACCACGCGGCCGTAGACGCCGAGGGTGATCGCGACCAGGGCGATGCCCACCAGGAGGGTCCGACGCCGGGGCACGCTCCCCGAGCCGGTCGCGGGCATCAGTGCACGTAGCCCAGGGACCGCAGGGCCTCGATCTGCGCCGGGTCGAGCTCGACCGGGCCGGCGTCGAGATCTCTCGGCGTGGGGACGGAGACTTCGTGGCCCGTGTCGGCGCCGAGGAACGGTCGCTGCTCGAGTGGGTCGGCCAGCAGGTCGTATCCCAGGTCGCTGCCGTCCTGCGCGACGACACGCTTGCGTCTCCCCCCGACCACCGCGGCCCGACGGGCCTGGATCGATCTCATCTCTTCGGGCGAGCGGTACTGGGCCCAGAGTTGGGTCGCGCGGTCGGTCCGGTAGTGCTCGGCCGTCACGAGACGGTCCTGCAGGCTGATCTCCCCTGCCATGGCGGGGGCGAGATCGATGCCGTCGGTCGGCGGTTTCTCGACCCCGGCAAGGGTCAGGATCGTCGGCATGACATCGACGATGGAGACCGGGCCGCGGATCTCCGCACCTGCCGGAATCCCCGGTCCGGCGATCACCAGCGGGATCCGGATCAGAGGCTCGTAAAGCCCCGTCATGTGGCCGTGGAGATCGTGCTCACCCACGAGATCTCCGTGGTCGGACAAGACGACCACCACGGCGTCGTCGCCCACCGCATTCAGGATCTCGCCGAGGAACCGATCGGCGGAGGCCGTGGCGCCGTCGAGCAGGTCGAGGGTCGGTGCCAGGTGCTCGTCGTCGACCCGGGTTCCCATCCACTGTGCCTCGTGGGACAGGTCGCCGATCTTTTCGAGTGCCCCCCCCGATAGCCCAGGGTCGGTGAACGCGGCCCTCAGCGGCGCGTCCTGGTAGGGAGCGTGGGCCTCCATGATGTTGACGAAGGCGAAGTACGGGCGATCGCCGTCGCGCTCGTCCAGCCAGCGGCGGAACTCGTCGACGACCGACCTGCCACCCTTGTCCTGGTCGACCCCGGTGAGCCGGGCCCACAGCTGCTTCGCCACCACCATTCGCCGCATGACCGCCGGGCGCCACAGGTCCTCGTAACGGTTGAATCCGCGGTCCATCCCCGTGCCCGAGGCGATGTAGGGGTTGGCACTGAACCCGACCGTCTCCCAGCCCGCGGCTGCCAGCACCGAGGCGACGGTCCGGCTGTCGGACTCGAGCCGGAAGTGCTCGAAGGTCGCCCCGTGGTTCCGGGGAAGAAGACCGGTAAACAGGGAGGCGTGGCTGGGGATCGACCAGCACGACGATGCGTAGGCATCCTCGAACTTCGCGCCGCTGCGGGCCAGGGTCGTGAGGTTCGGTGTGGTGTCGCGACCGTATCCGTAGGTCGAACAGTGGTCGCGCCTGACGGTATCCAGCACGACCAAGACGAAGGAGGGACCGTCGCGCCACGAGTCGACCAGCGGCGTCCGCGTCACCTGGCTCCCGGCGCCGGTGAAGGCCGGCGAGAACCCGAACAGCACCATTCCTGCCGCCAGCGGTACTCCCCAACGAACGTGGACGGCGCACGCCCACACCACGGCCCCGGGGATCGTGGCCAGCGCGAGGAGCTTCGCGACGCCGAAGTTGTAATGCAGGAAGATCGCCAGGATCACGAACGGAAGGCCGCGGAGGATCGGCGAGGCTTTCCAGCGTCCCCGAGCCACGAGCTGAACCGCGAGGTCGATCGTCGCACCGACAACGACGTACAGCACCAGGCTCTGGAGCAGGGCGAGCCAGATGCCGCCGCCCCCGAACGAGTCGAGAACGCCCCGGATCCACGCGACGCACTCGGCGACGAGCAGACCCACGCCCAGCGAGATGCCGACCGTCGGGAACTTCATAGGGGATCGGAGGGACACGCGAAACAATATAGCCCGGAACGCTTTGCTAAACTAACCGTCCATGTCGCCACCGACGGTCTCGAAGCCGCTTTCCGTGATGCTCGGCGCGATCGCCCTGACCGGTGCGGCGTGGGGTACGGTCTATTTCTGGACGCGGGTCGCCATGGACTGGACCGGTCCCCGGTTGGCGCTGGGAATCGCCGTCACGATCGGATACGGCCTGGTGGGGGCCCTGGCGCTGCGCGGAGAGGCCCGCCCCTGGGCAACCTCCATCGGGCTGCGACCGTTCCCGCCGCGCGGCCTGCTCTCGATCGTCCTGCTCGTTCCGGGCGTGCTGCTGGCCATGGAGGTCCAGGCCCTGGTGCGTCTGACCTTCGGCCGCGCGGGCGGCGTCGGGATCTTCGAGTGGATCCGCGGCCTGATCACCGGCGCGTCGGGACCCTCCCTGCTGGGCAGCATCTTCCTGTTCGTGGTTCTCCTTCCCGCGGTGAGCGAGTGGTTCTTTCGAGGCGTCTTGCAGCACGGGCTGGTCGTACGTCTGGGTGCCACGCGAGGCGTCGTGCTGACCTCCGTGCTCTACGCGCTCGCCGTCGCCGGAATCCGCAGCCCGGTCGGATCGTGGGTCGCGGTCCTCATCGCGACCTTCGGGCTGGGCCTGCTTCTGGGCGCGGTCCGGATCACGTCGGGATCGGTGGTGGCGGCGGCGCTGCTCCACGGCGGGTTCAATCTCGTGGGCGTCGTCGGGTGGCGGATCTCCCAGTCGACGCCGATTCCCTCGTTCACGGCGCCCGGATCGAGCTTGCCGGTGGCGATCCTCGTCCCCGCGATGCTGAGCGTGGCCGCGGGGTCCATCCTGCTGTGGCGCGACCGCAAGCGCCTCTCGGGCTAGGCGCCGGTCCGAGCTCACTCGGGCCGTTCGATTCCCAGGGCCCGGACCTTCTTGTAGAGATGGCTGCGCTCGAGCCCGAGCTCGCGCGCGGTGGCGGCCATGCGCCATCCATTGCGCTCGAGGGCCCGCCGGATCACCTGGCGTTCTAGCTCTTCCATCACCTCGCGGAGCGGGCGTCCGGCCGCGCCGTCCGACGCCGGGAGCGACGTGTGACGCGCCGGGAGGGCGTCGCGGACGTCCTCACCGCTGATGGTCTCTCCGGGAGAGAGGATCACCAGGCGCTCGATCAGGTTGCGTAGCTCGCGAACGTTGCCCGGATAGTCGTGTCCCTCGAGCAGCGAGATCGCATCCGGCTCGAGAGCCTTGCTCTTCAGGTTGTTCTCGCCGCACGCCTGCTCGAGGAAGTGATCGACCAGGGCCGGGAGGTCGTCCTTGCGCTCGCGCAACGGGGGAGCCTCGAGGGTCACGACCTTCAGGCGATAGTACAGGTCCTCGCGAAACCGACCTTCCTCGACCTCCTTCTCGATGTTGCGGTTGGTCGCGGCAAGCACACGGACGTCGACCTTGACCTCGGTGTCGGCGCCCACCGGCTCCAGCTCGCCCGATTCGAGAACGCGTAGGATCTTGGACTGCAGATCGAGGGGAATCTCACCGATCTCGTCGAGAAAGGCGGTTCCGCCGTCGGCTCGAACGAGCTTGCCCTTGCGACGCGCGGTGGCGCCGGTGAAGGCACCCTTCTCGTGTCCGAACAGCTCCGACTCGAACAGGTCCCGTGGTATCGCGGCGCAGTTGATCGGTACGAACGGCTCGGCGGCGCGAGTCGAGTAGCGATGGACCGCGCGTGCGATGAGCTCCTTGCCTGTGCCGTTCTCCCCGAGGATCAGGACCCGGGCCTGGGTCGGGGCAACGCGTCGGATCTGCTCGAACAGCTTTCGCATCGGAGGCGAGGAGCCGATCATGTCGCGGTGCGGCTCGAACTCTTCGCGCAGCCGACGGTTCTCTTCTTCCAGGGACGCCTGCCGCAGGGCGTTGCGCGCGGTCAGCAGGATCTTCTCGGCGTGCGGCGGCTTCTCCACGAAGTCGAACGCCCCGAGCTTGGTGGCCTCGACGGCCGTCTCGACGGTGCCGTGCGCGGTCAGGAACATGACCGGCACGTCGAGCTCCCGGCGGCGCAGCTCGCGAAGAGTCCCCATGCCGTCGAGCTCGGGCATCTGGAGGTCGAGGACGACGAGATCGATCCCCCCGCGCTCGACGGCCTCGAGAGCCTGACGTCCATTCTCGACACAGCGCACCTCGTAGCCGTCGAGGCGGAACGCCACGCCCAAGCTCGTTCGGATGTTCTTCTCATCGTCGGCGATCAGCACGGTCTTCATCGCATACCCTCCAGCCTCACCACCACCTCCGCGCCACCCTCCGGGCGATTCGATGCCGCGATCCATCCGCCGTGCTCGGTCACGATGCGGTAGGCCAACGTCATCCCGAGACCGGTTCCGGTCGCCTTCGTGGTGAAGTACGGCTCGAACAGGTGTCGCTCGGCTTCTTCCGAGAACCCCGGTCCGTCATCGACGATCCGGACGATCACTCCCCCGTCCTCGACGGCCGTCTCGACACCCAGGACCCCACCTTCGGGGCCCATGGCCTCGATCGCGTTCGCGACCAGGTTCTTGAAGGCCCGGGCGAGCAGGTCGGAGTCGCCTTGAATAGTCGGGATTCCCGAGCCGAGCCGTCGCTCGACGGTGAGCCCGACCTCGCCGGCGTAGAGCTTGAGGACCGAATCGACCAGCTCGTTGACGTCCACCGCCCCCCGTCTCGGTTCGGGAAGGCGAGCGAACTCACTGAACTCGCTGACCAGTCGTTGGAGCTGGTCGACCTCTTCCAGGATTGCCCGCGAGCCGTCCTCGAACAGCTCGTCGAAGATCTCGGGAGATTGCCGGCGTGCCTTGAGCAGGTTCTCGACGGTGAGGCGGATCGGAGCCAGGGGGTTCTTGACCTCGTGGGCCACCCGACGCGCGACCTCCCGCCATGCCGCCACTCGCTCCGCGGCCGCACGGCGTCTCTGCTGATCCTCGAGCGATCGGTGCAGTCGGGAGAAGGCCTCGGGAAGCGCCTCGAGGTCATCGCGGGTGGCTCCCGGAAAGTCGTAGTCGGCCTCCCCCGCCCCGATGGAGTCCAGGGCGCGAAGCGTCTCCTCCACGGGAAGGGTCGCCCGGCGGGCGATCCAGGCACCGGCGATCGCGCCCACGGCGGCTCCGACAAGCACGAGGGCGAGCATGGCCCAGCGCAGCCGGGTCAGGAGCCGATCGAGCGATGCGCGGTCGAGAATCAGATCGACGCGACCGAGGCTCTGCCCCTCGGGATCCTCGAGCGTCAGCGCGCGGGCCGCCGGCGAGCCGGAAGCGCCATCCGGGACGAAAACCGCCTCCGCCCCGCGACCCACCAGCGACCCGAGGAGCGGACCGTCCAGCGGTTGGCCCCCGACGATCTCGAGGCTCCGCTCGCCCAGGACGAGCCGGTGCCGCCCGACCCGAGCGACCCGCGGGCCTTGCGCGGTCTCGACGTCGAGCCAGACCGCCGTGTCGACGGGGACCCGCCGTATTCCGTCGGTGGTCTTTCCGGCGTTCTGCGGCCAGTGGGCGGAGCTGACGATCCGGCCGCGGTCGTCGAGGATCTCGAGAACCGGCAGCTCGAACTGATTCGCGAGCCCGCCGGCGACCCCCACCAGACCGAAACGGCTTTCCGGGTCCGGGTCGAGAAGGCGTTCGAGAAGGTCGGTGTCCCACTCGACCAGGTGCCGAGCGGTCCGGCGCAGACGGTCGACGATCTCGAGGTCCGCGGCATCCAGACTCGACGAGGCCTCTTCGACCACAGCGGCGAGCTCGTGCTCGAACCTGTGCTCGAATGCGCGCTCCGCAACCGCGAGGCAGGTCCACGCCGTGACGCCCGCGACCGCCGACACCAGCACGGCGACGAGTGTCATCAACCGCACGCGCAGCTTCAGAGGATGACTGCGGTGGTCCGGAGCGCTCATGGCAGCCAACCCGCGTGTGCGATATCGAGCGATGGAGAAACGCCGGGATCCAGAGCCAGTCCTGGCGCGGTGACGATCCACGCGTCGATGCGCGCGACGGGAACGATCGTGGCCTCCCGGAGGATGCGCTCCTGAACCGCATCGGCCGCCACGGCCCGTGATCCGGATGCCGGCGGCTCCCGGACGGCGTCGATGAGCGCCGCACCTGCATCCCCCGGCCCCGGGCTAGCCGCGTGCAGCGTATCGAGTAGCGTCAGCACCGGGTCCGGAGTCCACGACCGCCGGAAGACCAGGGCCGCCTGCAATCGACCGGATCGAAGCTCGCGGTCAAGGTCGTCTCGTGACCGCGGATCGAGGTCGATGCCCACGCCGGCGTCCGCCAAGTCGGCCTTGATTCGCGCCGCGATGTCGGATGCGATTCGATCGTGTGGGTCGAACGTCAGCGCGATTCGGGGCCGCACGCCGTTCGGGACCCGCCACCGTATCGTGGGGTTATCATGCGCGACGGCCTCGTCGCTGCATCGCCAGAGCAGATCGCACGGCCACGCACCGAGCCCGTCGAACAGGTATCGCATCATCGAGGTGCGGTCGATGGCGTCGGACATCCAGTGACGGAAGGCGGGATCTCGGGTCCAGCGCGCGGACGGGCTGAGCACCAGGAAGTAGAAGCGATCCCACGCCTCCAGGCGCTCGACGGTGAACCGGTCGGCCTCCGACGGTTCGACATCGTCCAGGAACGCCGATGCGGTGCGCCCGTAGACAACGGCGACGTCGACCTCGCCGAGTCGTGCCAGCAGCTTCGCCTCCGAAGTCGATGCGTCCACGACGTCTACCCGTTCGAGCAGCGTGCGCCCCGCGACCGCGAGGAACGCGCTATCGTCCGGCGTCGCCCGGAACGGACCCGTGCCCCGAAGTCCTGGATCGACTCCGGACCTCCAGACGGTGAGCGACGGGTGGGTGAGACGCTCGCGAAGATCGGGGGTCGGGTGCACGAGTCGCACGACGAGAACGCCATCTTCCGCTTGCAGTCCGTCGACGGCATCCGCTTCGCCGAGCGCGAAGGGAAGCGCGCCCGCGACCGGAGCCAGGAGCCACCGCGCCGGCGAGCTTTCGAGACGAAGAGCCCTCTTCCACGAAGCCACGACGTCCTCGGCCCGCACCGGATTCCCATCCGGCCAGGTTGCGGTGGGGTCGATCTCGAAGCGCCATTCGGCACCGTGGATGCCGTTCGTTTCCGGCCCTCCCGCGGATGCCAAGCGCGGGCCGGTCTCTCCGTCAGGATCCCGCCCCAACAACCCCTGACCGGTGGCGGCGATCAGGAAGCGGTCCAGGTCGTCCCGTGCCGACCCCGTCTCCGACGTCCATCGGCCGGACATCAGGATTCGAACGCGGCCCCCCGGTTCCGGAGAAGGTCGCCCGGTGTGAGGCAGGGATCCAGGCGAGGTGTCGGGGGGCGTCGGCGTGACCATCGCGCCGGGAGCGCGCGCGCCACACCCCGCGTAAATCGCTGCACAGAAAACAGATACGAGGACCATCGGGAGGCTTGCGCGCATCGTGTGTCCAAATTAACACGCCCCCCTGACGGAGGCAAAGGGAAGGATTCGTGGGAAACTCAGCCCTCGCGGATGCCGCGGGCCAGGGAAGCGAGCCAGAGAAGACGACGAGGGCGATTGTCACTCGGGCTGGAGGGATCGATGAGTCGGGGTGGGGAGTCAGCGCGATCGACCGGCGACCGACGGGGACCCGTTGCCCTGGCGGCCGCCGCGCTGGTGCTTCTCGCGGTTCTTCCCTACGTCGGCGCTCTCGGTCATCCCCTGCTCCACGACGATCGCACGCTGCTCGACAGCGCGTGGCTCCGCGACGCCGGCCTCGCGGAGATCTTCGCCAGCGACTACTGGCACGGCACGCGGCACGCCGGCTCCGATCTCTACCGACCCGTGACGGTCGCGACCCTGGCGTGGAGCATGCGCACGGCTCGAAGCCCCGTCGCCTTTCGCGTGCTGGCCCTCGCGCTCCACGCGTGGGTGGTGTTGCTGGTGTGGTGGGTGTTGGATCGCACGCTGCGGAGTCTCGAGGGTGAAACCGCGGGTGATGGCCACGGCGGCCCAGGCCGATCCGCCGGCGGCCTGGTGGCCGTGGTCCTCTCCCCGGCGTGGGTCGGAGCCGCGCTGTTCGCGGCCCATCCCCTGGCGAGCGAGGCGGTGCTCTTCGCGGTGGGGCGCGCCGAGATCCTCGCCGCCGGCTTCGGTCTGCTCGGCTTCGGTCTGCTGATCGATTCGCGGGGGCGAGACGGGTTGCGTGTCACCGGCTCGGCGATCTCGTTCGGGCTCGCCTTCCTCTCGAAGGAAAGCGCGGCGGTGTGGATCCTGATTCTCGCGCTGTGGTGGCTCGTGGCCCGAGGCGCGAGGCGGGACCCGGGCCGCGCCGCCAAGGGGGTCGCGACGTGGCTCGCCGTGCTGGTTCCACTGCTGATCGCTCGCGCAGTGGTGGTGGGCTGGCGTCCGCACCGCCCCCCATGGGTCGACAACCCGCTCGTGCTCGAGGGACCCGTCGGTCGAGCCCTCAACGCGATCCGGGTCCACGCGATCTATCTGGGCAAGATGACCTTCCCCGCTCGATTGAGCGTCGATTACGGCTTCGACCAGATCGAGGTGTGGCCGGTCTTCCCGTGGGGCGTCGGCGTCGCGCTGATCGTCGTGGCGGCGTGGGTGGCACTCGCCGTCGTGCTCCGGCGAATTTCGGCCGCGGCGCTGTTTCTGTGGGCGCTCGTGCCGGTGGCCTTCGCGGTGACGGGCAACTTCGCGTTCCCGATCGGGACGATCTTCGCGGAGCGCCTCGCCTACCTGCCGCTGGTCGGGTTCTGCGGCCTGGTCGGTTGCCTGATCCCACGCCTCTCAACGAGGCGCGGCACGCTCGCCTTGATCGTGCTGCTTGCGATATCGCCGGCGGTGCTCCGCACGGTGGCAAGGACCGGCGATCTCCGGGACCACGGCACCTTCGTCGAGAGCACCGCCGCCGCCTCTCCCCGGGCGGTCAAGGCGCTGACCAACGTCGGCCGCTCACGTCTACGAGCGGGGCGCGTCGCTGAAGCCCGGGAGCCTCTGGAGCGAGCGGTGACGATCTGGCCGGACTACCGCAGGGCGCTGGAGCTGCTGGCTGACGTCACGGCCGAGATGGGAGACGCGGAGGCCGCGGCGACCTATCGCGAGCGGGCGGAGGCCGCCGCCGCACGGACGCAAGCCGAGACAGGCCCCCCCCCGTCCCCCTAACCCAACGTGGCGCGCAGCTTGTTGCACGCGAGGCGCCAAGTTCCCTGAACCGTGGAGGATAGGCCCTGACGACGGATCCGTGCGCTACCGGCTTCCGATTTGAGCTTGATGTTCTTATTCCTCAGTGGCTTACGCAACGAGGTGCAACAAGCTGCGCACCACGGTGGGAAAAGAGTGGGCAAGGTGGGAGTGCACCCGTATAGTAATTTAAAGGAGGTTGTCGCGCCCGGTGGGGTTCGAATGTCGGAAACCAACTACGCCTCCGACCAGATTCCGAGCCTGTTTCTCGGCTCGACCAAGGCCGCCGCCGCCGTGCGGAAGCAGATCGTCCGGGCGGCGCGGGTCGATAGCCCGGTGCTGGTCCGCGGCGAGAGCGGTGTGGGGAAAGAGCTGGTCGCTCGCGAGGTCCACGCGCGCTCTCGACGCAGCGACGGGCCGTTCATTCCCGTCAACTGCGCGGCGATCCCCGACACGCTCATCGAGTCGGAGCTGTTCGGGCACCGGGCCGGGGCCTTCACCGACGCCCGCCGCGCGAGACGGGGCGCCTTCCAACTGGCCGATGGCGGAACGCTGTTCCTCGACGAGATCGGCGATCTCTCTCACGTGGCCCAGCCCAAGCTGCTTCGGGCCCTCGAATCCGGGGAGGTCACCCCGATAGGAAGCGAGTCGTCGCTGAGGGCCGATCACCGCGTCATCGCCGCCACCAACCACAACCTCGTCGCGATGCGGAGGGACGGGAGCTTCCGAAACGATCTGTACTTCCGGCTGAGCGTGATCGAGATCCACATCCCCCCGCTCCGGGTTCGCAAGGCGGACATCCCGGAGCTCGTGGAGCACTTCGCCCGGGCTCTTGCGGAAAACAGCGGCCGGCCGTTCTCTCACGTCGGCCAGGCGGCCCTCGAGATGCTCGAGGAGCACAGCTGGCCCGGCAACGTCCGGGAGCTCAAGGCGATGATCGAGCGCGCCCTGGCCATGAGCTCGGGCATGATCCTCGACCCGACTTGCTTCGATCTCGACCGGATTTCGAGCCCCGGCGTCAGTTTGCCCGGGCTCATGAGTGGCGACTGGAGGTCGGCCAAGAAGGACTTCGAGACCGCCTACGTCCAACGGCTCCTCAAGAGGCACGACGGCAATGTCTACAAAGCGGCCCGGGCCGCGAACCTCACGCCGCGGAGTCTCTACAAGATCCTGCGGCGACTGGGCCTGCGACCCGGGCCGTGACCTCATGGGCCACGCGCGATCGGGGGGAGAGGAGGGCTCTCAATTGACGCGCGCGGCCGCGAGGATGAATCCTTCGTCGAGCTTCCGACTTGCATCGCTCGGGACGCACATCTCCTGTGCGGACGGGTCGAGGTGGTCGACGCACGCTAGGATGTGGGTCCTCATCCGGTTGCGCTCGGGCCAGGCATAGCCGACCAGGAGCAGCTGTCCTCGCCCGTTCCACTGGAACTGCACGTACGGCTCGCTCTCGACAGGTCCCTCGCTGCGGCCAGTTTGGCTCTGCAACATCCCCACCATGTGCCCGTCGATGTAGAGCTTGTGGAGGACGGAGACCGGGGAGTGGACTCGGGCGACGCACAGCTTCAACGTGCCCGCCTCGTGCGTGACGCGATCCGGTGTCACGAATTCTGCGGGGACGTCGACCGTCAAGCACCTCCCGCGTTCCTGCGCCGAAGCGAGACCGCTCACGAGCGCCGTGGCGACGATGACCGATGCGACCCACCCCACGCGGGCGCTCGACCTGTTCCGCCTGTCTCGGTTCCTTCTCATCGTCCACCCCCTTTCCTTTGTCCCTATCGCAATGCAGGTCGGATGCCATCGCCGCCGGGACCGGGAAACGGCCTCGAATGGGACAAACCGAGCCGGGGGCGGAGCCCATCGGCCCGCGTCTGGGAACCTCCGTTCGCATGGCCGTGAACCGGAGGGCCCGATATGAGGCCATCGGACGCATTTGAGGTGAAACCGGGAGATCCCCTGGTGCGTTGTCTATAGCGAGCGGGCGCGGTGGATCCGCCGGCAGCCCTGTCCGAGGAGGAATCCGAGATGCTCAAGAGAAGCCTGATCGCCGGAGTGCTGTTGATTCTTGCCACCGGACTGACCGCCGCGTCCGACGACCTGTGGCTCCACGTCTTCGTTCAGGAAGACGGTGAGAGCGGAGAGACGGTGCGGGTCAACGTCCCGATCGCCTTCGTCGAGCAGGTCCTGCCGCTGATCGAGAACGAGCACGTTCGGGACGGCAAGGTCATGATTCCGGACCACGCCGAGCTCGAGGGGGTCGACCTCCGTGGGATCTGGGAGGCGGTCCGCGATGCGGCCGACGGCGAGTTCGTGACCGTCGAGGGCCGGGACGAGAACGTCCGGGTCGCCAAGCAGGACGGGATGTTGCTGGTCAACGTCGACGATGACGGCGAGAAGGTCCGGGTGCGTTTGCCCCTCGAGGTCGTGGACGCCGCCTTCTCCGGAGAGTCCAACCAGGTCGACGTCGTCGCGGCCCTTCGGGTGCTCGGTGAGACCTATCCGTCTCACGACATCGTGACCGTTGAGGAAGGCTCGACCACGGTTCGGGTGTGGATCGACACTCGCCAAGAGATGGACCTATGAGCGAGCCACGGGCTCCCCGCCCCCGGACCTCCTCCGGCACCCGGCTGGTCCTCGCCCTGGTGCTGAGCCTGGTCGTCGGGAGCGTATCCACCGTCGCTGCCCTGGCCGCGGTGGTCTACCACTCGGGAACCGTCGACGTCGAGGTCTTCCAGCAAGGCGGCGAGCACGTGTCGATATCCGTGCCGTCCACGCTGGTGACCGCGGCCGTCAAGCTCGTGCCCGGTCGAGTCTTCGCGGATGCCGCCGACGAAATCGGGCCCTACTGGCCGGCGTGCCGCGCGGCGTGCCGGGAGCTGGTGCGGGCGCCGGATGGCGTCTATGTGAGCGTCACCGGACCCGACGTCGAGGTACGGGTGGCGAAAGAAGACGACCGCTTGCGTATCGACGTTCAGGACGGCGGCGACCGGGTCCACGTCTCCGTGCCCGTGAAGTCCGTCCTGGCGCTGGTCGACAAGCTCGCGCCCGCCTAGCACCGAAAACCGCGACTGGACCGCGGTCGATCCGGACCCCATGATTGCCCCGAGGTAGGTCATGACGATTCGTGGGTCCGTGATCGGTCTGTTCGCCCTCGCCCTGGTCGTTTGCGCAACGCGGGCCTCCGGTGCGGCAAGCTCGGCCGGCGACCCAGCGTGGCAGGCCTACATGGATGCCGCCGCGCTGGCCGACGCCGAAGGGCGACTGGAAGACGCCGAGAGCTCGCTTCTCGAGGCCCTTCGGGAGGCCGAGAATCCGGGCGGCGCTCGGATGCACCTCGCCTTCAGCGTCGAGGCCCTCGCGGAGCTCTACCACCGCGCCGGCCGCCGTGGCGAGGCGGAGACCTTTTACCTCCGCTCGGTGGAGCTGTGGGAAGAGCTCCTGGGTCCCGAGCAGCCTCGGATCGGAATCCCGATCCACAACCTCGCCGTGCTCAACCTGGAAGACTGCCGCGTCGACGAGGCGCTGCCGCTGATCGCCCGGGTGGTGGAGCTGTGGGAGCGCACGCTCGGAACGGACCATCCGGACCGTGTCACCGCGATCCGGAGCGAGGCCAACGGGCTCCGGAGTTGCGGCCGCGACGAAGAGGCCACGGCGCTCGAGAACCTGCTGAAGCTGCCCGCAGAGCCGGCGACCGCAACCGCCCCGAACTGACGCTACGGGACCACCGCGGGCGAGGACGACGGACTCGCCGCGGTCACGATGGGGACTTCGATCCGCCACCCGTCCCCGACGCGGACGACCAGCTTCGGGGCATCCGCCAGCGCCGACTCCGGAAGCGTGGCGCGCACGCGGAAGTGCCTGGCACCGGTCTTTTCCTTCTCGAGCTTGACGACCTCGGAGGTCGACTCGATCTCGAGATCATCCGGATTCAATCCCGCCCGCACCACGGCCATGACCTCACCCTGGAGGCCCTCACCGGAGGCGGCCGGGGAGACGAGCATGCTGTTGGGACGAATGGCCACGGGCGCGAGGACCGAGACCTGCACCGGCACCTTGACCTCGGGCTCGCGGGGAAGACCGGTGGAAAAGTCGACGTTCGCGCGGGTGTTTCCCTCCGGCGCCGACTCGTCGAGGGTGATCTCGAGAATCCAGTCCCCCGGGAGGGCCGTCGGGAACCCTCCGGTCCCCGGCTCTTCCGTGTCGATCTTGCGCGCGGTCAGCAGCAACCACTCCTTGTCCGTCCGAGGGTCCGACACGACGAGCTCACCCTCTTCGGTGGGGTCTTTCCGGACGATCAGTCGGTTGATCTGATTGCGTCCCCGACCGGAGCCCACCGACATCTGCGAGCTGGGCAGCATCACGATGCTGCCCGTGATGTTGGCCTCGACGGTGAGGAACGACTTCTCCCGTTCGGGGTCGTTGGTGGTCAAGGTGACCCTGCGACCGACCTTGCCGCGGAGCCCCTTGGTCTTGAGCGTGACATCGATCTTTCCCACCTCCCCGGGCGGGATGGCCTCGTCGTACGAGGCTACCGCGCAGCCTCAGCCGGGCTTCGCCTTGAGAATTCGAAGCGTCTCCCCCCCGACGTTGCGGATGGCGAAGGACGCGACGACCACCTCCCCGCGGACCACATCCCCGAGCTCGACGACTTCTTTCTCGACTTCCATTCGTGGCGGCGCTGTGACCTCACCCGGCGGCTGCGACTGGGCGACCGTGGGGCCGGCGCCGGGAAGGGCGACCGCCACGACCCAGGCTGCCGCGGCGATCCGCTGTGCAATTCGAGCTTTCATCATCTGGCGACCTCGCTTCGGCGGTCGGCGGTGGCGCCCGACGTCCTTCGTTCGGGCACGTGGGCGTACCGATCTCACCGTCGACAGGGAATGGTACCGACATACCGACCCACGCGCACGCGAGTCGTGCCGAACTGTCCCGACGGATGTGAGATAATCCGCCGGACCCATGCCATCGAGAACCGCCGAAGCCTACCCGAAGCGTTCCGGCGGCTCGCTGGCTCCCACCGGGCCTGCCTGGGCGGCGACGAGGATCCTCGTCGAGCCGCCGTCGGAGGAAGTGGCGTGAATCCCGTCGTTCTGCTCGCTCTGGGTTTGCTCGCGGGGGTCGGGGCCAGCTTCAGCGGCCTCGGCGGAGGCTTCGTCATCGTCCCGATCCTGGTCTTTCTCGGCTTCACGCCGCAGAAAGCGGTGGGGACCTCTTTCATGGCGATCCTGATCATCAGCCTGTCGGCGCTGTTCGCCCACGGCAAGCTGGAGCACGTCGACTACCGCACCGGGGTGTTCCTCGGGATCGGCGGTTTGTTCGGCGCACAGATCGGCTCGCGGCTGCTGGTCCACGTTTCGGGGCCGACCTTCAACAAGATCTTCGCGGTGGTGCTCCTGGCCCTGGCGGTCCGGATGTTCCTGCAGGACTAGACCCACCGGTCCTAGGGCGGCTTGACCCGCCGGGGGCGCGGAACCAGAATCGCTCCCGGGACGAGCTCCACGGCCCGACCGTAGCGGTCGTCCGCGGCCGGCTCGCGCGACTCGAGGGATGAATTGGCCTCCAAACCGGTTCGCTTCGCCTCCATCTCGGCCGTCGTCGTTGCGGTCTCGCTGTGCGGCTGTGGCTCTCCCACCCGCGACAACGGCACGCGAACGGCGGGGTTCGAGACGCCGCCGCCGACTGCGGTCGCCGAGGACAGGTCCGAAGAGACGCTCAGGGTCGTTCGGGCCCGGCTCGGGCGCGGCGGGAGTCTCCACGCGTCGCTTTCGGAGCTCGACATCGAGGACGACCTCCGCCTCCCGATCCTCGAAGCCCTCGAGTCCCTCGTGGACTCGCGACGCCTGCCCGCCGAGGCCGGGCTCGCGGTAGCGCGCGATCCCGCGGGCGCGCTGGTGTCGGTTGCCTGCCGACCGGCCTTCGATCACTTCGTTCGGGTGACCCTCGATCCGGAACCTCGCGCCGAGCGCGTCGAGGTGCCCGTGCGGATCCGGGTCGAGACCGCGGGGGGTGTCGTCGAGACCACCGTGGCCGAAGCACTCGCCGTCCGGCGCGACTCGCCGACGCTCACGATGCTTTTCGCCGACATCTTCCAGTGGGACGTCGACTTGTTCGTGGACCCGCGACCGGGCGATCGCGTGAGGCTCGTCTACGAGACGCGGAGCCTGGCGCCCCCGGCCCCCGATCTGCCGCCGTTCGGCAAGAGCGGGATGGAAGAGGGGTCCTATTTCGGCATCGGCCGCGTGCTGGCCGCATCCTACGAAGGCCTCATGGCGAGCTCCTCGGCCTTCTGGGTCGAGGACGACGGTCGCGGGGGCGACTACTACGACTCCGACGGCGATCCGCTCCGGAAGGCTTTCCTCAAGAGCCCTCTGAACTATCGCAGGATCAGCAGCGGTTTCACGAACCGCCGACGGCACCCGATCACCCGACGTGTGGTTCCCCACCATGGGGTCGACTTCGTGGCGGCCTCCGGCACGCCGGTGGTGGCGGCAGCCGACGGCCGCGTGATCTCCGCGGGGCGGGACGGCGCCCTCGGCAACGCCGTGCGCCTTCGGCACGGCAACGGGTACAAGACGATCTACGGACATCTCCGGGGCTTTGCCCGCGGCGTCCGGCGCGGAGCGCAGGTGAAGCAGAACCAGGTCATCGGCTACGTCGGCGCCACCGGGAGGGCGACCGGGCCCCACCTGCACTACACCATGCTGTACAACGATCGCGCCCTCAATCCGATGACCTTCGACAATCCGCCCGTGTCCCCCCTCGACGAGTCGTACCGCTCGGTTCTCGACCGGGCCCGGCTGACCTGGGCTCCGGTCCTTCAGGCCATCCGCACCGACAGGACGGAGGCGGGAATCGCTCGGGCTTCGACTTCCACGCGAGAGACGGGCCCGGGCGGCTGATCGAGCGCAGACGCTCGCCCCCCCGGAGAGTGCGATGGCGCCGCGCCGCAACCTGGTTTCATTCCTGGACGACCTGTCCCGCGACCCCGAACGTCCCGCCTTCGCCCTGAGGACCTCGTACCGCAGTTTCCGCTGGACCGCGGGGCGAACACGGTCCGCGGCTCTGGGCGTCGCGTCCGGGCTCGCGTCGGCCGGGATCCGGCCCGGAGATCGCGTCCTCCTGCTGGGATCGAACTCGCCCGAATGGTGTGCCGCGTTCCTGGGGATCGCGGCGAGCGGCGCGGTCGCCGTCCCCCTCGACTCCGGAGCCTCGCCGGAGCTGGTGCGAGGCGTGACCCGTCACGTGTCGGCCCGCGCCGCGCTGGTCGATCGAGGTGCCATGGGAGCGGTCGCCGGGCTTGCGTCGGTCACCGCTCTCGACGAGCTGGCCGCGATGCGGTTCGAGGGCGATGGACCGGAGCCGCACCGCGCGTCCCCCGACGAGACGGCGGAGATCGTCTTCACGTCGGGAACCACGGCCGAGCCCCGTGGGGTAGAGCTGTCCCACGCCAACTTGCTGGCGAGCGTCGAGAGGATCGAGGCGGGATTCCGCAAGCGGGAAGCGTACCTGCGACCGCTGCTCCCCTTCCGCATCCTGTGCGTCGTCCCCCTCTCCCACCTGTTCGGTCAGTCGCTGGGCATGTTCATCCCGATCGTGATGCGATCGACGGGAGTCTTCGCCGCCAGCCTGAAGCCCACCCGACTGCTGCGGACGGTGCGGGATGAGCGTCCGCTGGCGGTGGTTGCCGTACCTCGCACGCTGGCCGCGCTCCGGGAGTCGGTCGAGCGTGAGCTGGAGCGCCGAGGACGTCTCGCGCGCTTCGAGCACCGACGACGGCTCGCGGCAGGCCGCGGCGTCCTCCGCAGGATCCTGGCGACCCGGGACCTCCGGTCGGTCCTGGGCTGGCGCACCTGGGCGCTGGTGGTCGGCGGCGCCCCGCTCGACCGCGATCTCGAGGACTTCTGGTCGGATGCCGGGCTGGCGGTGATCCAGGGCTACGGGATGACCGAGGCGGCGCCGATCGTCTCGATCCAGAATCCGCTCCAGGGGCGCCGCCACACCCTCGGTCGCCCGGTGGGCGGCGTCGAGATTCGCCTCGACGACGACGGCGAGGTGTGGGTCCGCGGCCCGAACGTGATGAAGGGCTACTACGGCGATCCGGAGGCCACGCGGGAGGCGCTGCGCGACGGGTGGCTTCGAACGGGCGACCTCGGCGAGCGGGACGAGGCCGGGCGCCTACACTATCGCGGCCGGAAGAAAGACGTCGTCGTCACCGCGAGCGGGATGAACGTCTTTCCCTCCGACGTCGAGGGTGCCCTGCGATCGATTCCGGGGGTGAGGGACGCGGTGGCCTTCGGTCTGCCCGGTTCGGACGGGGACGAGGTTCACGCCGCCGTGCTCTCGAGTTGTCCTTCGCTCGACCCGGAACGGATACGCGCCCAGGCCAACGAGCGCCTCGAGCCTCACCAGCACCTCCGGCGGGTCGTGGTGTGGAACGCGACCGATTTCCCGAGGACCGCGACGGGAAAGGTCCGGCGCGCAGAGGTCCGGCGTGGGGAGGCGACGCCGGATCCTTCGGAAGCTGCCGCCGGGACGAGGGTCACCCGTGTCCTCGAACGGGTTCGGCACGATCTCGCCTCCGGGACGAACCCGGGAAGGGTTCTCTCCGAGCCTCTCGACCTCGACTCCCTGGAAACCCTCGAGCTTCTCGGCCGGATCGAGGAGGAGTACGGCGTGGCGATCGACGATCGCGAGGTCGCGACCGCCCTCACCGTCGGGCAGGTCGAGCGAATCGTCGCCGGCCGTGGAGTCGAAAGGGTCCGGATGGAGATGCCGCGCTGGTCGCGACGCGTGCCGGCGACGTGGATTCGCGCTGCGCTCCAGCTCACCGTGGTCCCCACGCTACTCCGTCTGTGGGTCCGGCTCGACGTCGTGGGCCGCGAGCGCGCGGGAGAGGTGGAAGGGTCCTGCATCTTCGTCGCCAACCACACCAGCACGTTGGATGCCCCGGCCGTGCTGCTGGCCCTGCCGCAGCCCCTCCGAAGCCGTCTGTCTCCCGCGATGGCCATCGAGACGCTGCCG
>Ga0316191_10000627_pt1 | contig 23195 bp, 22 predicted proteins | sample Eddworburr2cm_MG_FD_204928 | JGI IMG/M metagenome (GOLD analysis project Ga0316191, IMG submission 204928) | Coastal sediment microbial communities from Maine, United States - Eddy worm burrow 2 cm | ecosystem: Environmental > Aquatic > Marine > Coastal > Sediment | place: USA: Maine... | reverse complement strand
GGACGTTGCAACGCGGCCTGGGCGACTTCGCTGACCAGATCGTCTGGCGTGGCCTGCGCACCCCCCCAGCGGACGAGATCCGCATGGCCGGCAGTCCGTGATGGGCGTAGGGAGGACAGCATGCGATTGTTAGGGTTTCTGACAGGCACGGTGCTCATCGGCATCGTTGTCTATCTGATCAGTGGCGGCCCGGTTATCGAGTACCCCGCTGCGGCTGACACAGCGGCGATCGGTTCAGTTGCCCCGGCAGCGCGGGCGCGACCCGAACCTGCGGGGGGCACGGCCGCCCCCGGTGCGCAGGCATCTGCCCCGATCCCACAGCCTTGGCCGTCCGCGGAAAACGTACCCTCTGAGCCGGTGATCGAGGCACAGCCCGCCGGCGAGCCAGGCGATCTGGCGGCGACAGATGGATCTGCGGCTGAACAGGAGATCCCGCAGCCGTTGTCACCGGATTCTGACGCAGTGGCCTCGATGGCGAGCCAGACCGCATCGACTGCGGACGATCTCCAATGGGAGACCTTCTTCACTGCGTTTCGCAGTCAGGCCTCGGCCAGTGGATTTGCTCGGCACCTACAGTCGGCCACCGGCAGGGATTTCAGGGTGCACAAGGCCGGACCAGGGAGATACCTCGTCTCTTTCCGTATCTCTGCCGATGAGGACCGGGCACAGCGAATCGCGGAGATAGAGTCCATCAGTGGTTTGCGCCTGAAAGGAGGAAACCTGTGAGGGGCAGTCTCGCCCGGGGGTTCGGATGCATGCTGCTGTGGGTGGCGGCTTTCGCGGCCTGGGGCCGGGCGATCGGGCCCGAGGATGCGGGATTGGCATGGCGAGACTTTCTCGCCGCCGAAACGCAGATAGAACCCGCGGTTTCACTGCCTTTCGAGCACTGTTTCCGCCGTGCGGCCGCTGCCCACGACTTGCCGGTCAGCCTGCTCGCCGCCGTAGCCAGGGGAGAAAGTAACTTCGATCCGGACGCCGTGTCGTCTGCGAACGCCCGCGGTTTGATGCAGATACTGTGGCCGGGAACCGGTCGGCATCTTGGCTTCAGCCAGGTGCGGGAACTTCACGAGCCGTGCAGGAACGTCGAGGCGGGCGCCCGCTACCTGAAGGAACTGCTCCAGCGATACGACGGCGATCTGCACCGCGCGCTGGCCGCCTACAATTACGGGCCCGGCCGGATCGGCACAGACGGCGGCCAGATTCCGGACGGGGCCCGGTGGTACAGCGCCTACATCTATCGACATCTGCGCTACGTGTTGGGCGACGGACGGGCGTCGCGGCCGTCACAATCGCCGGCTACAGACGGGCAGATAGAGATCGCGATGTTCAACGCGCCCTACCGGGCCGAATCATTCGTCTCGGTACTCCAGGCGCGTGTGCCCGAGCTCAGGCTGGACTGGTTCCGCCAGGATGTCGGCCGGTTCAGAGTGGTGATGCTGTTCGATAGCCGCGAGGAGTACGACTCCGGGCTCAAGGGCCTGACCACGGCCGGATTCCCGCTGGCGGGGAGGAGACCATGACGGGCACCTGGAGCCGTATCCTGACGATCCTCGGCCTGCTCGTGTGCAGTCTGGCCGCGGGCGAAGAAGTTTTTTACGACTACGCTGTCGTATCCGCCGTCGAAGTACTCAAGGACGATCCTTACCGGGAGGCCGGGGATGCCGGCCCTCGATGCCGTGACGACGGTGCAGCGGCGGGCACGCCGATGCGCGGTGACGACGTAGCCGGCCTGGCGGCTGCCATCGGGCAGGCCCTCCATGAGGCCGAACGCAGCCGGTGCATGGCCGGGGAGCATGCCCGGATCACAGGCTATCGGGTGCACTACAGCTACGCTGGTGCGCACTACACCCGGGTCCTCGGCTTTGACCCGGGAAACAGGATCAGGGTCAGGGTCAGACTGGACGCCGGGCCCTGAAGGGACGCGCCTTTTCAGTTGCGCGAAATGCCTCGTGATCGGCGCCGCTGGTTGATCATGGAACGGAGGCGCCAGGGGAGCGGTCGGGGCTGTCGCCAATGAGCGAGGATCCTGGACGGGTCGATCTTGACTGACTTTGACATCAACGGAATCCGGCTAAAGAGTACGAGATGCCAGGGTACGGCCTTCGTGTTGCGCTTTTTTGACTGTTGAACGCCGAAACGTGTGCGCTGCAGTCAGCGCGGTGGATCAGGCGAGGAAAGGCTCAACCAGGCTGCGGACATCCGCGTGGGCCCGGATTCGCGCACACAACAGGAAGGATCCGACCAGCTTGCGGTGCAGGAAGATCGTCTCCGGCGGAGGTATCCGGAAATGGCCGCTGCGGAAGACCAGGTCCATACCGGCGTCGCGGGCACGCGCGCTCAGGTCGGAGCCGCCGAAGTCATACGTCCCCCGATGCCGCAGCGGCTCGCAGACCATCAGCAGCAGCTCGATAATCCGGGTGACGTGCTCTGGCGGATCGTCCGCATGCAGGTAGCCTATCTCCTGCGCGACCGTTCGCACCGTTTCCATATCATCCGCCAGCATGGCCCTGCAGATCCGCCGATACCGATCAGCGAAAGCCTCGCTGAAGTCCACGGTAGATCCGAAGTCGAGCAGGTCGATGTCGGCGGTCTCCCGGTCAATCAGGTAATTGGCGAAATTCGGGTCCGTCTGCATCACCCGGAATTCGAACAATTCCCTGAACAGCAGGTGATAGAGGGAGGCGCCAACACGATCGCGACGGCGCTGCGGGACCTCGGGGCGGGCAAGGGCAGTCAGCGGCTGGCCGTGGACGTAGTCCATTGCGAGTATTCGCCGTGTGGTCAGGTCGCGGTGTACCCGCGGCACCCGGAAGCGTGGTTCGTCTGCGACCAGTTCACGGTATCTCTCGAGGTAGTCGGCCTCCTGGAGATAGTCAGCCTCTTGCCGCAGCTGGCGCTTGGCCTCGGCGACGATGCCGGAGATATCCATCTGCAGCGGAAGGATGCGTGACAGGCGCAATAGCGTCGCCATGTTGTTGACGTCGCTGTCGACGCTCCTGGCGACCCCCGGATACTGGATTTTCAGCGCCAGTTCCCTGCCGTCTGCGGACCGGACATGGTGGACCTGACCGATGGAGGCCGCCGCCACCGGCTCGTATTCAAACACTTCGAACCGGTCCTGCCACCCTCTGCCGTACTCCCGTCCCAGCAGCCTGTTGAGCTGGGCGACAGGCATGGTGTCGGCAGAATCCCCGAGTATTGCCAGGGCCTGGGCGAATTCCCACGGCAGCACGTGCTCGCTCTCCAGGGACAGCAACTGGCCCAGCTTCATCGCAGCGCCGCGCATGTGCGAGAGCCGTTTGGCCAGCCGTTTGGCGTTGGCGCCGGTCAGCAGCGCACTGACTGCCTGGTCGCGATCCGACGTTGCCAAACGTCGCATACTCTCGACAATGCCCCCTGCCGCGAGTTCGCCGGCGGTGAGGCCGAGTCGCAACATCCTGCCGACCCTCGTGGTCGGCACGCGTGATCTGCGGCGATTCGGGGTGTCCGTCACGTTCCGAGGTCTCGTGCTGCGGCCGACCGCGCCCCGCCTGCCGCGTTTTTCATGCCACAGCTCGAGCAGGCGCGTGGCATAAGTTGGCCGTCGTTTCTCACCGGAAGGCTACTCGTCATTGATCTGTACGCATACCGCCGGCTTTGATCCCACAGGGGTCGCATCGTCGGCGGGTGTTTCGGTGCCGGTGGGGGGTATGGATTCGCTCGCGGACCGGTGGACCACCCGCCGTGGCTCATCGGATTGTCGTGCGGCAAACGGGGCGCGGGCAGATTTGCTGTCCTGCGAATGCCTATCCCTCGGTGAAGAAACCGCAGGAGCGGCTCAGGTCTGAATACCGTGACTGGCAGGCGGTCATCTGCTCCATCAGTTCCCGGTTGGCGTCGATCGCGAAGATCTCTTCGAGCCCGGCGACCGGGCCCGAGAACCAGTATTCGATGATGCCGTCGAACGGATCGGCGCCGCCTCTGATCCTCTGTATCTGGACATTTGCATCGACGACCAGGGTTCGCTTTTTGGTGTAATGATCGGCGCCGATGGCTTCGGCCATGCGCATGACCAGCGAGTCGAGTTCGTCCGACTCCCAGAACCGCTGGAACTCTGCTTGCGAGATTTCGGTTTTCCGTCGAAGGCAGCTGATGAACCGGATCATGACATTCCCCTGGCGCGATTGCGCTCGCGAAGTCTATCAGGTGGGTGGACACTTCTGCGTCGATCGACAATCATCCCTGATCTGGCGCGCTATCGACACATCCGGCTCGGCAGCGGACGCGAATTGGTAAAGACAAACACGATCGGAGCAGACATGAGCTGGCTGAGATCCCCACGAGTCCCGGCGGCCGAGGAGACTCTCCCCGGCAGAACGAAGCCGGTCATGGCCCCGGGTGTCCACTTCGTCAGCGGCCGACCGCTGGGTGGGCCATATCCGCACCAATCGGCCTGCATCACCTTCGGCCTCGGTTGCTTCTGGGGAGCCGAGCGCCGCTTCTGGGAGACCCCGGGTGTCTGGGTGACCGCCGCCGGTTACAGCGGCGGCACGACCCCTAACCCCACCTATGAAGAAGTGTGCTCGGGACGCACCGGGCACACCGAGGTCGTCCGTGTCGTCTATCTGCCCGACGAACTCGCTTTTGAGGACCTGATGGCGGTTTTCTGGGAGACCCATGACCCGACACAGGGCATGCGCCAGGGCAACGACGTCGGTACCCAGTATCGATCCGCGGTCTATGTTCAGAGCGACGACCAATACGCGCTTGCGCAGCAGTCACGCGAGCAATATCAGGATGCCCTGGCCGCCCGCGGATACGGCACCATCACCACCGAGATCGCGCAGCGATCCGACTTCTACTTCGCCGAGGACTATCACCAGCAATACCTGGCAAAGAACCCCGACGGATACTGTGGCCTCGGGGGTACCGGCGTGACCTGCCCGATCGGGTTGCCGGACGTCTCCTCCGCCTGAGTCCGGGATCATTCCGTCGCTGAGGGTCTGGCCGGGGCGATGCCTGCCTTGAGCGCAGACCGGGGCCTGCCGTTAAAGCCAGTTGGACAGCAGGATCCCGGCGACCGCGACCGGACAGACGTAGCGCACCAGGAACCGCCAGGTTCGGTATAGCACTGAGTCGCCCATGCCGAGTTCGTCAGTCGAGTCGGTCCGTGGCATGACCCAGCCGATGAACACGGCGATCAGCAGGCCGCCGAGGGGCAGCATGATGTTCACCGCCAGGTATTCCTGCAGGCCGAACAGGTTGACCTGGGCAAATGTCTCGAAGGCAGCCAGCGGGTAGACGTCGCTCCAGATGTTGAAAGAGAACACGGTGGTCAGCCCGAGAAGCCAGGCCAGCAGGCCGACGATCGGCGTCGTGACCGATCTGCGCATGCCTCTATGCTCGTCCGCCCACGCCACGATGGGTTCCATGACTGCGATGGAAGAGGTCAGGGCCGAGACGATGAACAACAGGAAAAACATGGTGCCGAACAGGGCGCCTCCCGGCATGCCGCCGAAGGCCAACGGCAGGGTGACGAAAATCAGCCCGGGACCGGCGGCCGGATCCAGACCGTTGGCGAACACCAGCGGGAAGATCGCCAGCCCGGCCAGCAGGGCAACCAGGGTGTCGGCGCCGGCGATGATGACCGCGGCCCCGGGGATCGAGACGTCTTTGGACAGGTAGGATCCGTAGGTGATCAGGATCGCCATGGCTACGCTCACCGAGAAGAAGGCCTGCCCCACCGCGTCCAGCACGACGCCTGAGGTGATCTTGGAGAAGTCCGCCTGGAAGAGGAAGTCCAGCGCTTTCGCCATGTCGCCCGCGACTCCCGCATAGATGACCAGCAGGATGAGCATGAAGAAAAGTGCGGGCATCAGGAATTTGACCGCCCGCTCGATGCCGCCCTGGAGACCTTTGGCCACGATAAACAGGGTCACCAGGATGAAGATGCCGTGCCAGAGGGCGAGCTTTACCGGAGAGGCGAGCAGGGCGTTATAGATTGCGTTGACCTGTTCTCCGCTGGCGCCGGTGAAGACGCCGGTTGCGATCTTCGGTACATAGGCGAGCGCCCAACCGGCGATGACGCTGTAGAAGGACAGGATGATGAATACCGCGGTGACGTTGAGGATGCCGAGCCAACGCCAGGCCGGGCTGGCCGAGGCAGATGCGGCCAGCTTCTGAAAACTGCCCGGGGGGCTCATGCGGCCGCGACGGCCGATGAGCAATTCCCCCATGACGATCGGGATGGCGACCAGCACGACGGCACCCAGATAGACGATGACGAATGCGGCTCCGCCGCTGACGCCGGCGGTGTACGGAAATCGCCACAGATTGCCCAGGCCCACGGCCGCGCCAACGGCCGCCATCAGAAACACCAGTCTCGAGGACCAGGCCTGCTGTTCTTCAATCTGCCGCATGGCGCCTCCCCACGTCCACAGCGATGCAGCCTGATGATAGCGGACCCGGATTGCAGATGTGTCAACCGGATCGTCGCCGATGCGTTCTACACCCAGTGAGCTGCAGCAATTGAGATTTGACCATGAACACGACCTCGACAGCCGCATTGATCGTCGGCTTCTCCCTGTTGATCGCTGTCAGCGGTTGTGCCCGGGGGCTGGGCGGTGGCGATTACAGCCGCCGCGACGCGCGCCAGGCATACCGGGTCCAGTACGGCGCCGTGGTCGCAACGCGGCCCGTGACCATCGAGGGTGAATACACCAATCTGGGTACCGTAGGCGGTGGGGCGGTGGGATACAGCCTCGGCCGGGTGATCGGCGACGGCGATAGCTCGCGGGTGGCGGGCGCGGTGGGTGGCGTCGCCGGCGCCGTAGCGGGCCGCGAGGTGGAGAAGGCCGCAACGACCGAGGCGGGCCTCGAGATCACCCTGGACATGGATCGTGGCGACACCCTTGTGATCGTGCAGTCTTCCGATGTGGGGTTTCGCGCCGGTGAGCGGGTACGCGTGCTGTTCGGCGGCCGCAACGAGGCCCGCGTTGTGAAAACCCTCTGAGCCCGGCGCCGGTCACCGGACCGATCACGCTCGCCTCTGGGACCGCCGTGGCAGCGGCTGGGCCTGTGTGTGCGCCTGCGGTCAAGGATCCCGGGGGAGAAACCGGCGTCCGTCAGCGGACGACCCCCCCAACGGCGGCGCATCGAGCGATCGGTTCAGCCGGCGAGCCCGGGGCAACGCTGCTTCGGACCTGCTGGGCCCGTGCCCGTATAATGCGCGCCTGTTGCGGAGCGAATCATGGGCACATTGCTTGCCATCAACACGAGCCCGATGACCCGGACGGCGGTGACCCGCCGCCTGGTGGAGACCTTCGTGTCGCTATGGCGTGACCGCTTCACCGCTGGCAGGGTGATCTCGAGGGACCTGGGTGTCGCCCCTCCGCCCCATCCGGACGAGCGCATGTTGACGGCCTTCGCCAGGCCGGAAGACGTTCTCACCCCTGAGGACCGCGCGCTGATGGCGCTGTCGGACGAGCTGGTCAGGGAGCTGGTCGACGCGGATCACATCGTCATCGGCTCGCCGATGTACAACTTCACCGTCACTTCCGGGTTCAAGGCCTGGATCGACATGGTGGGCCGGGCCGGCAGGACTTTCGATTACGGGCCGGACGGGCCGCGCGGACTGCTCGCTGGTCGCCAGGTCTTCGTGCTCACCGCCCGCGGTGGCTTCTACACCAATGGTTCATCCGAGGCGCCGATGGATTTCCAGGAGTCATTCCTGCGCGGCTACTTCGGGTTCCTGGGCATCGACGATGTTCGCTTCATCCATGCGGAAGGGCAGGGCATCGACCCGGGTACGGCGCAAGACAATGAAGCCCGTGCAGTCCGTGAGTTGAAGGCTCTGTTCTCTGGCAACGAAGTCAGGCGTGTCGCCTAGGCGGGACGGTCCTCCATCATGATCCAGGTCGCGACCGGCACGCGTTCACCGGCCGCGGGATTCATGAGGTCAGCAGCAGATCACTCCGCCGCCGGCGACGAAAAGTGCGAATAACACAATCAGCGCCGACGACTACCAGCGGGCGTTGATCCACGCGTTCCAGGCGGGTGATGTCCTCATAGCGCACACTGACGATCTTCCCCGTCGTGATATTAGTGCTGGTGTCACCGACCAGCGCGGTCTCGCGGATCTCTGTCACCCGGAAAGAGATCTCCTCGCCGTTGGCCAGCGCGATCTCCACGCGATCACCCGGCTCGAGTTCCGCCGCGATCCTCTCATGCTTGGACTCGATCGCTTGATGGGAGACGCATGCGGTCATCGTCATGCAGGCGGTCCACAAGACCAGGCGCGACACGGTGCTCCATGCTGGCCGCATTCTTTCCGATGACATGGCGTTGACCTCCCTGTCCCCTGCTCCGGCGCCGCCTCAGGATAGATCGTTGACCCGGGTCGGATCATCCGGCGGCGCATCATCGGGAAGTTATGCCGAACACAAAAAAGGGGGGCAGAGCCCCCCTTGTTGTTCGGTCACTGCTCGTTGCCGGACGGCTAAAGCGCGTGGCAGGTGCCGAGCAGCGAGTAGACAGTTTCGGTGCTTGCGACGGATGCCGCCATGCGGCCGGTGTCCACATGGATGGCCATGTTATAGGCCAATCCGTCCGCCAGCTCCTCCGGCTCTGCATTGATGCCCTGTAGCAGCAGCAATTTGGGAAGGCGGGTCTTGCTGGCGATCTGCAGCGTGGCATAGGTGCCGTCATAGCGACGTCCGGTGAGTTCCATCTTCTTCAGATTGATCTTCATGAAGTCCGGCGCGTTGGTTTCGCTGGGCTTGAGCTCGCGACAGCCCTGGTACAGTTCGCAGGCGTGGATCTCGGTCACCGCGCAGACGATCATTTCATTGACCTTGGTCTCGTCCGCGGCGATGGCGGTAGAGACGCCCGCAACGGTGGCGGCAATGGCGAATACAGATGCTTTGAGATAACCCATTGCGGCGCTCCTAGTTGACCGTGTAGCCGCGGCCTTCGAGGCAGGCGGCGTAGGCTCGGTTGTAGTTGTAGCGCTGCTGCTGGTATTGCTGCGCCTGCTGTTGCGACCATTGGTCCTGCTTGGACCGGTTCGCGTCTTCCTGCTTGTGCTTGCGGTGGTTACCGAAGAGACCACCGGCAACGGCGCCGATCACTGCGCCCTTGCCCCAGTCACCACTGGAGAGGCCACCAACTGCGGCGCCGGCGGCCGCGCCGCCGAGTGCGCCCTTGCCCGCGCTCGCCGTTGGCGCCTCCGAGGTCGGCGGTGGCGTCGATGCCGTCGGCGGCGCCATCGGATCAAATCCGGTCTGCCCCTTGGCCCACTGGTAACACTCGAACTTGTCTTTTTCCGTCTGGTCCGCGCTCTGTCCCTTGGCCGGGTACACGATGACCTCCTGCGCCCAGGCGGTGCCCGCGGCGAGGCATAGTCCCAGGAGGAAAGCGGATATGCGTCTGATGATCATGAGTCGGGTTTCCCTTTCTTTTGCGAAGAATGAGGATCTCGCAGTCTTGCGGCGCGAACCTTCTATGATACCCGACCGAAGCGGATTGTCATGTATCGCCTGACTCGTCGTCAGACGGCTCGTTCTGACGACTGAGCGGAAGAGGGCTGTTGAGAGCCTCCGCCACATAGGCGCCCATATCCTGCTCGGGAAGGATAACGTCGATGTTCCCCAGCTTTCTGAGGATCCGGCCGTGCATCGCATCGGTGCCGCGCGCGATGATCCGGGTCGCGCCGAGTTCGACCACATGCATGGCGGCGATGATGTTGCGCAACGGCTCGTCCCCCATGGCGATGACGACCGCATCCGCGTCGGCCAGATCCGTCGCCTCCAGAACTTCCTTGTCGGTGGCGTCGCCCACCAGCGCCTCGTCCAGTTGTTCTTCGAGAGGCCGCACCGCAGCCTCGGAGATATCGATGCCGGTGACACGATGGCCGTCGGCCGCCAGCCGCTGGGCCAGGGTGGCGCCAAACCGGCCCAGGCCGAGGATGATGAAACGTGATTTATCAGCCAATGTGAATCTCCGCCTCCGGGTGCCTGATTGCGGGACCTTGTTGTCGTCTTGTCATCAGGGTAAAGACTACCAGCGGACCGATGCGGCCGACGTACATGGTCAGCACAACGATATAGCGGCCGAACTCGCCGAGTTCCTTGGTGATGCCTGTGGATAGTCCCACGGTCGAGAATGCCGAGAACGTCTCGAACGTGATATCCAGAAAATCGGCGCCGCCGTTGTGCGGCAGACCTGACTGTTCCGCCGTCAGCATGAAGATGAGACTGGTGACGATCAGCGTGGTACCGGCGATGACGACGACCGCGGCCACGGCGACCGAGTGGGCGCTGATGCGATGGTGGAACAGACCGATCTCCTGGTGGCCGCGCAACCTTCCGAAACCATAGAGGATGAGAACGGCGATCGTCGTCACCTTGATTCCGCCAGCGGCTGACCCGGGGCCGCCGCCGACCCACATCAGCAGGATCAGGACGAACAGGGTCGCGTTGCTGAAGCCGGCGATGTCCAGTGTCGAGAACCCGGCCGTGCGCGCCGATGCGCTATGGAATAACGCAGTCATCGCGGATTGCGCCAGGCCTTGCCCTGCCAACGCGTTTGCATGTTCCAGCGCAAGGATCGCCAGGGTGCCGATGAGCAACAGCACCGCGGAGGCGGTGATGACCAGTTGACTGTGGAAATGCAGCTCCCGCCAGCGCAGCGGCCGCCGACGCCGATGCGTGAAGATGTCGACCAGGACCGGGAAGCCCAGGCCGCCCAGCACCACCAGCATGACGATGGTCAGGTTGACCACGGCGCTGTCGGCCCACGGCGCAAGGTTATCTGGCGATAGCGCAAGGCCGGCGTTGCAGAACGCGGAGACCGAGTGGAACAGGCCCCACCAGGCGGCTTCCGGCACGCTCAGGTCGGCGAGACGATAGACCGCCAGTACGGCTGCGCCGGCGAGTTCGAAGACGAGGGTGACTGTCATCACGCGGACGAGTACACGGCCGAGGTCCTCGTGCAGCCCCACGCCAAGGCTCTCCCGCGCCAGCACCAGCTGCCGCAGGGTCTGCCTGCCGGTCAGCTGAACGACGACCAGTGTTGCGACGGTCATGATGCCGATACCGCCGAGCTGGATAAGGCAGAGGATGATGCCCTGGCCGAGCGCCGAGAACTCCGCCACGTCCCTGACCACCAGGCCGGTCACGCAGGCCGCGCTGGTCGCGATAAACAGGGCGTCGGAGAAGGACATCGGGGAGCTGCCGGCGGCCCGACACGCCGGCAACAGGAGCAACAGCGTGCCGGCAACGACAAGGATGCCGTACCAACCCGCCAGCGCCCGCGCCGGGTAGGTCGCGAGCGCACCCATAAAGCGCCTCATGGTCAGATTCCTCTGCTCTGTTCGCGAGTATAGGCGAGCGTCCCGGTCATCTCGTGACTTTATATTAATATTTACTTATATTGCTATGCCGCAACCGGGCCGAGTCGCCCCGGTGGGCTGTCTCAACAATCATCCGGACGTCACTCAATGCTAGAAAACTGGTCACTGTCACTGGTTGCCGCTGCCACGCTGGCCGCAGCGCTTCCCGCAGAAGCCGGGGAACAGGACCCGGCGCAGCCAGCATTGATGCCGAACGTCGTCGTTATCGGCAGCGCGGTGCCTGATCCGGGTAGCGAGGTCGTGATCGAGGCAGGCGAGCGTCGCGCTCCGGCTGCCGACGGGGCGGATCTCCTGCGCGAGGTCAACGGCGTCTCTGCGGGCCGGATGGGCGGCCGCGGGCTGGAGCCTGTCATACGTGGCCAGAGCCAGGGTCGCCTGAACGTATTGGTCGATGGGGCCTATGTGTTCGGCGCCTGTCCGAATCGCATGGATCCGCCGTCCGCTTTCGCCGCGACCCGGGCATGGGACCGTATCACCGTGCTCAAGGGCGTACAGACCCTGCTGTGGGGCGGCGGCGGCAGTGGTGGCACGGTGATCTACGAGCGCGACGCTTGGCCGGAAAGCCCCGGTGTCACCGCTGGCGCGGGCGCTGCGTCGAGCTCGAATGGCACCGATTACGAGTTTTTCGGCGACCTGGCGCACTCGACAGACACCTATTTCTTTCGGGGTCAGGCGCAGACCAGCGAGGCCGGCAACTACGAGGATGGCGGCGGCGACAAGGTCCGCTCCGCCTATACAGATAGCGCGGCGTCACTGCAGACCGGGGCGACGTTCAATGGCAGGGACAGGTTCGAGGTGTCCGTCGACCTGACCCGGGGCGAGGACATCCATTACGCGGGCGCCGGAATGGACGCCCCGAAGGACGATTCCGATGCTTATCGATTCAGCTATCGTGCGCCCATCAGCCAGGCCGAGCTGAATGTCGAGGCCTGGTACAACACGGTCCATCATCTGATGGATAACTTCAGTGTCCGCCAGCTGACCGCACCGATGGCGATGCGAGTGCCCGCCCGGTCGAAGACCTTCGGTGGACGCGCGCAACTTGAGTTGCCGGCAGGGAATGCCTGGCAGCTTACCGTCGGCCTGGATCACCTGGACAACAGTCGGCATGCGACCCGCTATCAGGGCGGCGATCCACAGCAGGTCGACGTCGTGAATTCATTCCTGTGGCCCGGCGCTGATCTGCGTGAGACCGGTCTGATCCTGGAAGGCGAGCGGTCCGTGGTGAACGGCCTGCTGCGGATTGGAATACGTTACGACCACGTGGAGGCGGGGGCTGGAAAAGCCGACGCCGATCCCGGGCCGGCCATGCTCGGGTCGCCGAACGATCTGTATCGAGCGTACTACGGACGCGGCGCCGCTGATGAGAACGAGGACAACATCTCCTTGCTGGCGCGCTTCGAGCGTCCGCTCTGGCAGCACGGGCCACGGTTGTTCGCTGGTGTGAGCAGGACGATGCGTACCGCCGACGCGACTGAGCGTTACATTGCCGCCAACAGCCCCGCCAATGCCGCGATGCGCTGGGTGGGCAACCCGGGCCTGGATCCGGAGGAGCACCGTCAACTGGACCTGGGTTTCGCCTGGCAGAACCAGGCCTGGCAAGTAACCGGGGCGTTGTTCTATGACGATGTACAAGACTACATCGCGCCCGACCGGGCACGCTCCCAGCCGGGCATCTATCGCGGCGACGGCGCTCGCATCTACAGGAATGTGGGGGCAGAAATTTACGGGGCGGAGCTGGAGGCCCGGTGGCAATGGGTGACCGGATGGCTGGTCGAGTTCAGCGCCGCATATACGCATGCGGACAACACTGAAGACGATCGGCCGTTGCCGCAGACGCCGCCGCTGAACGGCTTGCTCCAGCTCATCCGGTCGAACGATCGATGGCAAGGCGGTGTCCGCCTGCGGTGGGCGGACAGCCAATCCAGGGCTGACGACGATCCCGCGACCGGGAGCGGTCTCGACGCCAGGGAGACGCCGGGTCACGGTGTACTGGACCTGTTCGGCCGGCTCGAAACGCAGCGATTCGGGATCTTTAACCTGGGGATCGACAACCTGCTCGACAAGACATGGGCCGATCATCTGAATCGAGGCAACCAGGACCCGTTCAACCCGGACCCGGTCCAGGTCAACGAACCAGGACGTACTCTGTGGGCTGACTGGAAGCAGCGATTCTAGGAAGGCAGGTGCCCGATCTTGCGCCAGGTGACGCCCGGCCGGTTAGAATTCATGTCCGCTCGAACTGCCAGGCTCGGGACATGAGTACCGCCTCCGCAAGAATCTCCAACAACGCGCGCCGACTGCAGGCGCGCCTCCGCGGACTGACGGGGAAGGCCATCGAGGACTTCCGCATGATCGAGGCCGGTGACCGGGTCATGGTCTGCCTGTCGGGCGGCAAGGACAGCTACACGTTGCTGGACCTGCTGCTGACCCTGCAGCGCAGCGCGCCGGTGGACTTCGAACTGGTGGCGGTCAACCTGGATCAGAAGCAGCCGGGCTTCCCGGAGCACGTATTGCCGGACTATCTGCGTTCTCTCGACGTGCCGTTCCACGTCCTGGAACAGGATACTTACAGTGTCGTCTCCCGGGTCATCCCGGAGGGTAAGACCCTGTGCGGTCTGTGTTCCCGCCTGCGGCGCGGAGCGCTCTACTCATTCGCGGCGCAGGAAGGCTTTACCAAGATCGCGCTCGGCCATCATGCCGACGACATTATGGAGACGCTGTTTCTGAACATGTTCTTTGGTGGCAAGCTCAAGGCCATGCCACCGAAACTCAGGTCCGACGATGGCCGGCACATCGTCATCCGACCGCTGGCCTATTGCCGCGAGCGCGACGTCGGTCGCTACGCGCACGCACGCGAGTTCCCGATCATCCCGTGCAACCTGTGCGGTTCACAGGAGAACCTGCAGCGCAAGGAGGTCAAGAAGATGTTGCGTGGCTGGGAGGCCGAGAATCCCAACCGGGTGGACTCGATCCTCGCCGGCCTCAAGAATGTGGTGCCTTCACACCTGATGGACGCCGATCTGTTCGATTTCGGCGGGCTTACCGGCGAGACCCCGTCGGACTGAGCGGAGCGCGCACGTGACCGGCGGCGTGAGGTCCGGGGATGAGCGGTCTATTCCTCGTTCGCCAAAAGTTGCCGGGCGAATTCCGTGATAGTCGATTCTCTGTCTGACCGGATTTCGTCGCGGAAACCGAGCAAGAACAGTTCACGGATCAGGTGATGACGTTCCCTTGCCGTATCGAACTGCAGTTCTTGCGGGCTCAATCCTTCCGACGTGAGCAGGGCGTTGACCGGTTCCGGATCCCAGGTCACGAAATAGCTGCCCCTGCGGGTCCGAAACTTCTCGAAACGTGCTGATTGAGCTGATCCCAGGCGGTGCGCCTGCCTGGCCAGGGCTGAAAGTGATTCAAACATAGTTGGGACCGGATTAAATACGAATGAGTCCCATTATCGTTAAGAGATCAAGCAAGTCAAGCATCGTTTGTAGCGATCCAGCTTCCGGTATCGGTTGGGCGGCGGGACTGTGGGCAGGGCAGGCGGCCGATTTCCGTGCAAAAAAAGGGCCGGCGGCTCTGGATGACCCGCCGGCCCCGCCCCGAGCAAGGAGGCATCATCGGGATGCTTGCAGACGCTCCTCGAGCGGATCGCCCTCGTACCCCAATGCCTGCCAGTCCATCCTGCCTCCAGGACGGTGGCAGTCGAGACACTGTAGGGCGTCTTCTTTTGGTACGACTTCGTGATAGATTCCCATGTAGCGGATGGTGTCGCTCCACGAGTACTCGATATCTTCCAAGCCGTAGAACGTTTCCGCGGCTTCCCTGACCGCCTTGTCGATGTCACCGTGGGCGTAGAATTCCTCGGTGGCGATCGGCACCAGCCACTGCTTGTCGTCCAGTACCGGCAGGCGTCCTAGATGGAGTTTGAAAGCGTGAATACGGGCCTCCGGGTCATCCCTTGATCCGTCAGGCAGCGAGATCGTCACTTCGCCCTTTTCATTCCGTCTTACCGGCACCCCCGCAAGCTGAGCGAAGCTCTTGCCGTTGAACCAGGTGTAGACCGGGACCACATTCTTCTCGAGCCGGACGCTGTAGGTGTACTTGCCCTTCTCGCTGGAGTAATGGATATCGGACCAATCCCGCCGCATGTCGGTCGGCTCGTCCTTGGCAAACGTAGGCACATGACACGCGGTGCAGTACAGCCGGTCCGTATGGGAATCCAGCGCAGCCACCTGGTGGGGGGTCTCGCTGTGGCATTCCCCGAAGCAACTCAGGGGGTTCTCGGGCGAGTCGCTGGCGGCCAGATCCGATCCGCGGCCCCTGACCCGGTGGGCGTCGCCCGCGTGGCAGTCTACGCACTCCAGGCCATGGCCCTCGGAGGACATGTGTACGTCGAAATCCCGCGGCGGATCCACCAGCGTGTACTCGATGTCACCCCGCTTGTAGTTGGGTCCACCACCCGAAGCGGAGTGGCAGCGCAGACACATAGTGCGAGTCGGTCGCGAGATGCGGCTGGCGACAGAGTTCAGGCCCTCCTGGTTCTTCCACAGGATGGAGCGCCACTCCCAGCCGCCGTCCTCGGTGGCGTATAGATCGCGCCGATAGCCCGAAGCGTGACAGATCAGGCAGTCGATATTCTCCAGCTCCGCCTTGGTGATCTGCTGTTGCGGGATCTTGCCGAGGCCGGCGTGGCATTTGGAGCAACCCTTGGCCAGGATCTTGCCGTCCGCGTTCCTGACTTCGCCGATCCATTGAGAGCCCGACGGATTGGTGCAGAAATCGTTGACCATGGACAGTTTGCCCAGCTTCTCATCTCCCGTGTTGATGAGGTCCGGCGTGACGCCCCGCCACTGGTAATGCTGCGAGAAGCAGAAGTTCTCTGCCGCATCCCGATGGCACTTCAGGCAGGTACGCGTGCCTTTGTATTCCTTGACGTGTTCCTGGTGGGAGTACCCGGCCGCCGCCCCCGTTGCGGAGGCGGCGAGACCGAGGGTCACGAGAACCGTCAGCGTGATTGTGCGCATGGCTTTTTCCCGTCAGAAGCGAGCTGTGAAGCTGGCCATGAACTTGCTGGCGTCATCGTAGGTCGGCGTCGCCAGGATGTTGCCGTTGTCTCCCAGATCCTTGGGCGCTCCCAGGATCCAGCCGGAACCGGAGTAATCATACGAGTAATCGATGTAGTCGATCTTGAATATGAACTTGTCGCGGATCCGATGGGTCAGGTAGACCTCCCAGACATCGCCACGGACGCTGGTTTTCGGGCCGAGGAAGTCGTCTTCCGCCAGCGCGAAGTTGAACCAGTATTCCGACCCGTGGTTGAACTCGAGGCCGAGCCTGGTCTTGTCGTTCGGGAAGTTGTAGCGCGCACCCAGGTAGTACATGTGACCGTCTTCGTCATCCGGGGTCTCGAACGGGTCGGCGAACATGCCACCGAACGGGGTGGTGACGTCGTTGGGATCCGATTCCGAGTAATTGACGCTGGCGAACCAGTCGAATGGTCCGTCATGCCGCACGAGCACGAGGCCGGCCAGGTTCATGTTGCCGATGTTGTCGGTCGGGGTGTAGCGGATCACCGCCGGTGGCGCGTCCTGGCCGGTGACCGGATCGAAGGGCAGGACCGTCAGGCCGTTGAATCCGTCGCCGATATCCTGCGCGGTGGCGACATTGAGCTGCACCAGCATGTCTTCCGTATTCCACACGTCCCAGACGGCGCCGACGAACCAGGTGTCGTCCAGGCGGTCTGAAGGCGGCTTGTACTCGCTGCCGTTGCCCCACTCGGACTCGTAACCGAGGCCGTAGCAGATGCGGAAGGTTGACTGCTCGCTGAAGTGGTAACCCCAGGTGATACCGTCGAACTGGTAGTTGAACAGCGCACCGATGGGCGTGCCGCCGCGGGGCTCGTCTTCGCGGAAGTTGAGCGGTGCGCCACCCGTCGAGGGCCGCCGACCTACCGAGAGGTACATCGGCAGGTCGGCGATGTCACGCCATGTGAAGTAACCGCGTTCGAGCCGGATGAGGTCCGAACTCGGCGGTACGCCGACGGTGGTGCCATCCCAGCCGATGGAGGTCGGCTGGCCGTTGAACACCTGTACGTTGGTGGAGTCGCCCCAGGTCTTGTACATGCCGAGACGGCCTTCGAAGACCACGTCTTCGGCCACGTCAGCCGCCATATTCATGCGCAGCCTGGTGGTATAGACGATGTCGTTGTCGTGGTTGTACCCGGGGATGTAGCTGTCTTCCTGGGAGGCCAGCAGTCCGAGCAGCTGCTCGGCCAGCGCCGGGTCCTGCTGCATCAGTCCTTCGACCTGCTGCTTGATAAAGTCGAATGACACGACGTTATCCAGGTAATACAGATAGCTGTCGTAGTTCTGTGCGATGAATTGATCCACGTCGCTCAGGTCCGGAGTCATGGGCGGCTGGCCCGTGGCGCCGAAGTAGAACAGCGTATTGACAAGATCCTTCTGCACATTGATGCCGTCGATCCGGTCGGCCATGTCGACAGAGATGCTGTGCGCCTGGGTACGGAAGTCGCCGCTGAAGCGGATGCTGTCCAGCGCCGTGTGGCGCTCCGGCCCCATCAGGCGATCGTCGAGATCCTCGACGTCGTCTTCCAGATAAGCGGTTCTCTCCTCGAGATCATCGGCCTTCTTCGCGGCGGTGTTAGCCGTGCTGGAGGCCTCGCCGGACTGCGTCTTGATCTGTTCGATCTGTTGCAGGAGCGTGCTCATCTGAACCTGCAGCCATTCCACCTGCTGCATCAGTTCGTCGGCCGTCAGCGTCTGGCTGTCGGCCCACGCGGCGGTCGGGGCGGAAAGCGGAAGCACCGCCGCCGCCGCGGTCGTTATCAGGAATTTGCGTAACATTTTCTTGTCCTCCCTGTCAGCCGCAGGTCATCGGGTGTTCCGAATCGGCGGCCCCTTTGATCGAGAACGCTTTGATCAGCTCTAGATCTTCCGGGGAGATCGTCTCCGTCACCGGTTTGCCGCCGTGCTTCTCGTCGATGACGTCCTTGTGGGTGCGGACGTATTTCTTGTCGAAGAAGCGCGTCCACTGGTCCTGGATCAGCGACATCGGCGTGTATTCACCGTGAGGCGAGTCGGCTGCGTGACAGGTCTTGCAGTACTCCCGAAACAGCTCCTTGCCGTCTGCACCCTGTACCGTCGTCGTCGGGACGCTGGTCAGACCCAGAGCGATGAATCCGACCAGGGTTGCGGTCATGATTCCAAGTGGTGTCTTCATTTCCCTACCTCCTTGCTCGTTTAAGGAAATCGGGGAGCCTGCCGAGCGGCGTCGCAACGCAAACGGGCCCTGACCGCACAGCGGTCCGGGCCCGTGGCTGCCGGCGCAAAAACATCTCTTCATCTCCCCTAGCGATGCCCGTTGCAGGCATCAGGAAGCTCAATTAAGAGCCTCTAAATTAGATATCGCTTGATTATGGTAGGAGAGCGGCCATCGCGTCGCATTGATCTGTGTCAACTTTGTGAATACCAGGCACAAATCAACTTAACTTGTTGTTTTTACGAGTTGTATTTTCCTTACACCCGGGCTATTTTATGCTTTAGATGAGCCCGGCCGCGGGGTGGATCTTGCAGTGCGAAGGAAGGAGGGTCTCGGACGCACGACCCGCCAGGCAATACCTGCGATCAGCGGCTGCGACTTCGCGCCGCGCAGGCAGGCTGTCCCCGGTTGATTGAGAAACCGATGGCCACCCGCCCTCCTGTGCCGCGGTCCGCGACACCGTATGACCATAAGCTGTGGCCGATCTGGTGGTTGCCGCCGGTTGCTATCCGACCGAAATTTTCTGGGTGGCGGTCTCCATCAGCCTCTCGGCACGAATTCGCACACCGAGACCCGGCCCTTTCAGCGGCTGCGCCAGGCCGCCCGGGCCCGGGGTCAGGTCCGGTTCCGAGATCGCGTTCCCGCCACGCAGCGGATCGATGCCGCTTTCCACCCAGCGGATGCCTTCGGCCCGGCAGGCGAACTGGAGTCCTGCGGCCGTCAGCAGGGCGCCTTCACCGGGCAGCGCGCCCAGCTGGCACCCGAGGCCGGCTGTTCTTGCCATGCTGTGGATCCGTGCCGTGTTGATCAGTCCGCCGCACTTCGCCGGGCGGATACTGAAGACATCGCATGCCTGCGACTCGATCAGGCGGGCTGCGTCATCGACGGTGACCAGGGAATCGTCGGCGATCACCGGCGCCAGGCCAGCGCGCGTGACTTGCCGCAGACCCTCGATATCTTCGGGTGACACGGGTTGCTCGATTCCCGCCAGGCGATACGGTGCCAATGCTTCGAGCTGAGCTATGGCTTCATCCGCTGTCCAGCCCGCGGCCGCCCGCACCCGGATCTCGGCCTCGGCGCCAAGACGGTTGCGCACGATATCCATCATCCGCAGATTCGTCTGGATGTCGTCGGTGACACAAACCTTGACGTGGTTGATAGCGGCCCGACGCAGGTTGCCGGCATCTCTCACGAGCTCGGACTCGTCGGTCGCCGAGAGCAGGCCGCTATAGTGGATTGCGGCGCGCAGTGGTGGGCCGAGGATGCGGCCGGCGCTGCGACGGAAGCGCCGGCCGGCGACATCAAGAAGCGCAAGCTCGGCAGCACAGAAGGCCGGCAGCATTTCGCGGGGCAGCTCACGCAACAGTTTTTGCGCCGACCTGTAGGCATCCTCCAGCCCGTCGAACTCCTGCGTCAGAAGCGCCGGAAGGATCGTCTGTCGCAGCGCGTCGCGGGCAGAGTTCGTCGCGGCGCCGCCGGGTCCGGGATAGAGACAGGTTTCCCCCCAACCGATAGTGCCTGCGTCATCACGGAGGCTGACGAACAGACCCTGGATCGCGACAGAAGCCGCCGCGCCGCCAGGGCTGCCCCCCGCTCGCCGCGGCCCGACGATGATGATGTCGAATCCTGTCAGTTTCATGACCGCGACCGGGCCGCCGACGAAACCGGGCCCCGTTTCCGGCCCACCCTGACATCTGGCGACAGAGTGACCCGGGTCGGGCCCCGTCTGTCAGCCTGGCCGGGGCAATCGCCCGTTTGCCGGTCGAGCCGGGGTCTGGCGCCCAGGCCACGGTACCCGGTCTTCGAGAGTCGGACTTGACGGCTGGGCGACACGGCGCTGGCCGCTACTCTTCTGCTTCCGGGATAACAGATGTGTCTGCCTGGCCGAATTTCTCGTCGCCGGCCGACTCCTTGTGGCTGGGGTAGCGCAACATCGATTGCCCGGAGATCGCCTGTCCCGCTTCGGCCTCGACAGACCTGAGGTGCAGATCCCGCTGTGGGAAGGGAATCTCGATGCCGGCTTCCTTGAGCGCATCGTGGATGCCGAGATTGAGCTCGGTCTTTATCCGCAGCCCCTCACTGAAGTCGCACCAGGCGCGCAGTTCGAAATCCAGTGAACTGGCTCCGAAACCGATAAACAATGCGTACGGTTCAGGCTCCTGCAACACGTCCGGATGGGCGCGGGCGACCTTCACCAGCAGTTCCAGCACCTGGTGCGGGTTGGTGCCATAAGCGACTCCGGCGGGAACGATCAGGCGTCGATTGACGTCGGACAGCGTCCAGTTGATCACCTCCTTGGAGATGAAATCCGCATTTGGCACGATGACCTCGGAGCCGTCGAAAGTGCGCACAACGCTTGAACGGATGCCGATACGATTGACTCTGCCCATCAGCGGTCCGACTTCTACGGAATCGCCCACGGAGATCGGCCGCTCGAATGCCAGGATCAGCCCCGAGACGAAATTGTTGACGACGTTCTGCAGGCCAAAACCGATGCCTACCGATAAGGCGCCCGCGATCAGTGCGAATCGGGAGAGATCAAACCCGGCCACGGCCAGGGCGATGAAGAAGGCGACGGTGATGATCCCGTAGTTGACCATCATGCTGATCGTGGCTGGCACGCCGCGCGGGAGCCGGACCCGCGTGAACACGTCCTCGGCGAGGATGAACCGAATGAAGCGGGACAGCAGGGTGCCGATCCAGAGGGCGACGATGAAAGCGACGACATCTCCGAGGCTGATCTGGAACGTGCCCACGGACAGGCTCGACGAGAACAGTGCGGCAGTGTGATCACGGACGAATGGCCAAAGCCTGAATAAACTCAGCATGGCGAATAACCATGCCGCCAGCGCGATCAGGTAAAGACCGGCGCTAACGCGCTCTCTTACGATGTCCGCATTACGCTTGAAAGCGCGGACGCCGGAGCCGGCCGGCGACTGCAGGATGACGTCGAGCAGTCCGAGCAACACGAGCAGCACCGCATGCAGCCCGAAGCCGACGAAGATGGTGGTGATCGTGCCCTCGCCGAGGAGTTCGGCGAGACTGACGACCCCGGCGATATTGGCGACGATGCTGGCAGTCAGAGTGACCACTGATACTCGCGCGACGAGGTGGGCGACACGCGCCCATGCGCCTTCCAGGCTGCCGGCAAGATCTCGCCGCGTGGCCAGGGTCCAGATGATCACCACCAGGCCCAGCAGGGCGATCACGAGCAAGGATATGCGGCTCGAGAAAGGTTGTGTATCGACCAGTCCGCGTGCCATATCCAGCGCGAACAGGCCCAGCAGCGCGTACATGGAGGGAAGTTGACGCGGTGCCAGTACTTTGCCCAACAGGGCGATGATCGGCAGCACCGCCATCATCCGGATCAGGTCGAAGAGGGCCAGCGGGGCTCCCGGATACACCAGCCGCGGGGCGACCAGGGCCAGCAGGGCGGCGGATGCGATCGGGTGGGCGAAGATGTCGACGACACCCACCCGGGGAGTGGCCGCGCCCGGCGCCCAGACTTCACGACGTCTGTGCAGCAGCCACAGCACGGCGGCCAGCACGATGAACAGGATGATGTGTGTCAGCACGCGATCCGTGTTGTCTTCGGCGTAGTGCTTGATCGATGCGAGATTCTGATTCCAGGCGCTCGATATCTCGCCGCCGATCAACTCCTGCGCGGCCTCGATCGTGTCCGTCTCGACGGGTTCCCGCTCCGCATCATCTTGCGTCTGTTTTCCAGGGCTCAGCAGTCGCCAGAGCGGCTCGGCATCGCGGACCAGCAGGCGCCCCCTCTGCTGAGCCTCCGCGGTCTTGATCGAATCCAGAGCATCGTCCGCCTGGACATTCAGCACCGAGATGACGCTGCCAAGCGTCAGCAACGGGGCACGGCGCTCGCGCAGTAACGCGTCGAGTTCGTCGAACGCGGACAGCATGCCCCGGACCTGCTCCACCAGAGCATCGGGCAGATCCGCTTGTTGCGCCGATTTGAGTGTCAGTTCCCAATCAAGCCGACGAGTCCTAAGCGTGGTCTTCTGCGCATCGATTTCCTGGGCACGCCGGGAGATCGTGTCCTGCCAGCCCGTCAAGCGAGAGTCGACCAGCGACCAGCGCCCGCGCTGATCGCGCAGTGTCCGCTGACCAATCGCCTCCGAGTTCAGGTCAACCGATTGCAGCCGCTCGACCTCCTCACGCATCGACGTGATTTGGTCTTCGATCTGGGTAGTTTGCTGCTGGGGCGCCGTGAGTGCGGCGACGCCGCGCAGCCACGTCTTCTCCGCTTCGGCACGCGTCGGGATTTCCGACGCGCCGATGGCGGCCGGCTCCGGCGGGGACTGCGCTGCCGGTATCGCCGGTTCTGGGGCTGGTGTCTCCTGCGCCGACCCTGGGGCGGATATCGACAGGCCCGCCATCAACAACACCGCCAGCCATCCGCCGCGCCTTGAACGCGATCCGTCTGAAGTCAGTGTCATTTGGCCGAATCTCCCACCTGTTGACCGGCAAGCCTAGAGAGGATAGCTCGGCCGGGCAAGCCGTGCGCTCG
>Ga0316191_10000626_pt1 | contig 23243 bp, 25 predicted proteins | sample Eddworburr2cm_MG_FD_204928 | JGI IMG/M metagenome (GOLD analysis project Ga0316191, IMG submission 204928) | Coastal sediment microbial communities from Maine, United States - Eddy worm burrow 2 cm | ecosystem: Environmental > Aquatic > Marine > Coastal > Sediment | place: USA: Maine... | reverse complement strand
TGGCTTTTGTAATTCCAGCGCATATGACGATATCCAAACGTGCCTGTCCATTTGTTGAAGTTGTATCCAAAACCCACCTTAGCCTGGTAAGTGAGGCTGGACTGACCCGTTCCGACATCACCGTAGTAGTCAAAATACCACTGGTCATTGATCAGGGTCTTACCCCGCAGACCGATGATCCCATCCCATGTGATGACTTTTGGAGTAAGCTCTCTGGTCATGTTGTCATTGAGCGCAGCCTTAATGGGCACCCGGAGGTAAAAGTAACGAACACCACCGATGATATCGGTTCGATTCCTGGCGCTTTCAGCAATCTGGTAACCCGCGAAGGTAGTAAAGGTCAGCGCCCTGAGATCCAGGTCCGCTTCCACATCCACCGGGTGATTGACAATACTACCGGATATCGTTCTGGTATCTCCGAGATTCATATAGAGGAAATCCGCACCCACGGACCATTTATCCTTGCGGGCGCCGCCGTTGAACATGGTCAGGAAGTCCAGGTTATCCAGCAGGTCTTTCAGACTCCAGTTCAGCGTCTCCCCATTCGGGAGCGTGGGTTTTACGGTCGGGAGCCAGGCGTAGAGTTCAAAATCATACACCCAGTCATCAGGTGACTTTTCCTCGGCGAGCAGGGAGTTTGAGCTTGCCAAAAACGTCAAGGTTAAGGCCAGAGTCGCTATCCATGATCCTTTCAGTAAAAACCGCACTGTAATCTCTCCTTGTTGCCCCCGGATTTATGGGGTTCTTGTATGAAATTAATTATAAATTAACAATCAAGCTCTGACCACAAGATGTATGGGAAACATGGGCGCGGGTTATCTCACTGAAGACAAAAATGAAGCTGGTCGACAACAAGACCGGCAAGGAAATCGAGCCGCCCGGCGATTTGCCGGCCTGGATCGAGGAGCAAGGAGTTCGCCTAGAACGGCCTCAACCGAAAAGAGCGCACGGTCCGGATAAAAAGCCGTTCCGGGAAAACTGACTTTTTACCCTGCCTGGCGTCCACCCGGGATTGGAGATTTTTCGTGTCCAGCCCGGCCTCGGCTGCATAAGCCTCGAAAAACAGCCCGACCAGGGACTCATCGAGCCGGCACTGGGTGCGAAAATCCACCACCATGTTCCAGACGTCGTAGAGTGCCAGGCGGCTGCCTGCCCTGTCTTTCCCGGTACAAAATGCGTAGGGGAAATCGAACGCGCTCATCGTAGCGGGTGAACCGCTATGGACCATGAAATTGCCGGAATGGGCGGTGCCCCAGACCATGCCTTTCCGGTGAATGGTTGCCACCAAGCGGCCCGCCATCCCGATCAGTTCTTCCCTGCCCGCTATGTTCTGCGCCAGCACATCCCGCAGAGTGGTGCCTTCCAGAAACGCTGTGGTCAGCTGGCTGTACCAATCGCTCCCGACCCGACGGCGCAGGCCAAAGCCCAAAGGTTCTGCCACCGGCAATTTTTTTTGAAACGCGAACTGCAGGTTTTCATATTCGCGCTGGGCCTGGGGGTAGCGAAACAGGTCCCGCCAGGTCAGCGCAAGGGGCGTGCGGTATATCTTGCTGACTTGTCGTGTGCCAGATCCGCCGGATGCGGAAAGCACAATCCTCACCCGTGGTTCGTCCTGTACAAGAACGGCGTGCCCACCGCCGGCTAAATCAGATTCAGTGGTTCCACGGGGCAATTCCCTGGCACTCTGCCAGGCCTGGTCCGGGCTTTGTGCCGGGTCCCAGCTCACATGCTGAAAGTCGACACCAGGCGATCGATTGTCCAGTAAGCGGCGATACCGCCAATGGCGAACGGGGTGGCACGAGCCAGTGTGAGCGCTGTGCGCCCGTGCATTCGGTGCAGTCCGGCCAGCAACAGGGATACGACCGTCACGAACAGCACCTGCCCGGTTTCCACGCCGACGTTGAACATCAGCAGGGCTAAAGGTAGTTCATTTTGTGGCAAACCGATTTCGGCCAGTGCGCCGGCGAAACCCAGCCCGTGAACCAGGCCGAAAGTAAACGCCACCACCCAGGGGAACCGTTCCGAAGAGGTCAATACGCCCTGGTTCTTGTGCACGACTTCCACGGCCAGCAATACGATACTGAGTGAAATCACGGCCTCGGTGGGCACCGGGGGAATATGCACCAGGTCCAGCGTGGCCAGTGCCAGGGTAATACTGTGCGCGAGGGTAAAGGCGGTCACCGTCTTCAACAGCGCCCAGAAACCGTTGACGATCAGCAACAGGGTCAGCAGGAACAACAGGTGGTCCAGCCCCTCCAGGATATGAATGGTGCCCATCTGCCAATACGAAATGGCCAGCTCCACCCGGGTGACTTTTTCCGGCACCGTAAAACTGCTGTTGATCGAACGCAGAATGGCGGAATGCTCGGTGCCATCGCCCAGTTTGACCCTTACCAGCACATCGGCAGGAACGGCAGCCAGGCCATCCACGCTCAGGGTGGCTCCATTCAGGGTTTTCTTATTCAGCGCCCGGTACGACTTGGTTTCCACCCAGGCGCCGGCAACCTGCCGTCCGGAACCCGGGCCCACCTGTTCCATGAAATCCGGAAACACCGGCGTCAGGGCCAGAACCCGGTCCCCCATGGTCGGCACTTTCCAGGTGACGTCCACCCAGCCGCCTTCACGTTCGTTGATCTCCAGCAAGGCGGGCCGGAATTCGTCCGCCGCTGCGGCGAAAGGAAATACCAGGAACAGCAGCAACAGGGCTGCCACGATGCGGCAACGAAGTTTTGCCATCTCAGCGATCATGATGCAGCTTTTGCCGGGCTATCCTGTGCCGCTTCAATCTGCCCGTCCAACAAGCGGTCTGCAGGGAGTTCTTCAACGATGATTTCGAATCGTTCTTTCAGGCTTCTCAGGAACTGCTGGTTGAATTCTTCGCGCTTCACGGTATGCCAGTCTTCCAGCACGCGTTCGCGGACTACCTCGAACTGCGGCGCCGGCGCCTCCTGGTAAGCGAAGACATAAACCAGGTGTACACCGTAACCGGACAATACCGGGCCATGCCACTGACCGGGTTCGAGCGCCATCACGGACTCGGCAAAGCCGGATCCCAGTTGTCGCCGGATATCCAGATCGGTTGCCGCGGCAAAGTAGCTTTGCAGCATGAAGCGGTCGCCCCGTTGCAGCATTTCTTCGGTGGGCTCACCTTCTGCCTTCAACTGCACCAGCAGTTCATCAGCGTCCGCCAGGGTCGCGTCTCCCCTCGCATCCGGGTCGATGAAAATATGGCTGAAACTGATCCTGTCAGGGTCGCGGTAGTCTGCTTCGTTCTCTTCAAAGAAGGCCTGGAGTTCACCCTCTGCGGGTTCCTGCATTTGGGCAAGATCGCTGGTCAGGAACTCGAGCTTCTGCGCCATGCGCCGGCGTGTAATCGGATCGTCCTCGTTCAGCCCCATGGCAACAGCCTGCCGGTAAAGCACGTCTTCCTTGACGTATTGCTCAATCAGCCCGTCAATCTCCTGCCGGGTGGGTGGACGCTGCCAGCGGCTTTCCCACTCGCTGATCATGGCATTGATGCGGTTTGAATCCACCAGGATGATATTGTCCCGGTAATCCTCCTCGGGCGTGCCAAAAACCGCGTAAGCGCCATAGATGGCTGCGCCAATAATCAAAAACTGTATCAACGGCTCCTTGAAAAGCCGGGTCAATCGGTTACTCACAAATATTTCCTTGGGTCATGACGACCAGAATTTACTACAGAAACAGGAGGGATATGCTAACAAAAAAGCCGTATTCATGCGCTACACGATCGAGCCATATTCATACACGATCTGCTGGCTGACACTGACATCCTGAATTGCATCAAACCACTAGAATATATGCTCATATTTATCCCTATAGGGTATATTTATTATATAATAATAGTGTTTGAGTATAACGCGACTAAAAGTATGGCCAACCTGGCAAAGCACGGGATCAACTTCAAAGACGCACAGGTGCTTTGGGAAGACTCAGCGCTTCAGGTCATTAAATCCAGGGCAACTGATGAACCACGCTGGATTGCAATTGGCTGTATCGGGGAAAAGCACTGGTCTGCGGTATTTACCTTTAGAGACGAAAAAATTCGTCTCATTTCCGTTCGACGTTCACGTCAAAAGGAGATTGCTCTGTATGAAAGCTGAAGAATTCGACCGGCTGTTTGATGAAGGGAAAGACATTACTCATTTGCTGGACTTGTCCAGCTCTTGTCGGCCAAACCAGGAACAAAAACGGGTCAATGTGGATTTCCCGGTCTGGATGGTCAACAAACTGGACAAGGAAGCAAAACGCCTGGGAGTCACACGCCAGTCCATCATTAAGGTTTGGCTGGCTGAACGACTGGAGCGAAATCGATCGACGGAAGTATCCTGACCGTGGAGCCGAAGGCGACCCACGGGCGCCTGTTTAATGTGTGACCGCAGAAGGGCCGAATTGCAGCGTCAGTCGTTACCGTATACACTTATGTATATACATCAATCCTAGAGCAAACCCATGACCGAATTGAAGCTTCGAAAGGTAGGAAATTCCCTGACCGTTACCGTACCCGTGGGAATCGCCTCAAATATGAGAGTCGCCGAAGGTGATGTCGTGCACTTGACTGAATTACCCGGCGGTGGCTATCGAATCACACCCCATGATCCGGACCTGGTAGCCCAGATGCGGGTGATTGAGGATTTAACGATTCGTTATCGCAACACCCTGAAAGTGCTCGGTGAGTGACCCTGTCTGGCTACTGGAAGTGGCCGTCCATATCGCTCATGAAATCTCATTGGCCAACTTTGGGGGCGCCGAAGGAATTCGAGACCAGAATTCACTGGAGTCGGCACTCGCCAGACCCCGCAGTCAGTTTGTCTATGGGACTACGGAAATCCCGGAATTGGCCGCAGCATACACGGCCGGAATCGTTAAAAACCACCCCTTTGTAGATGGCAACAAGCGAACCGGATTCCTGGCTGGTGCGGCTTTTCTCGAACTCAATGGCTTACGACTCACAGCCACAGAACCTGAAGCCACTCAAATCATTTTTGGACTGGCTGCGGGCAACCTTTCCGAATTACAGCTTGCGGAATGGTTTCGGGAGAAATCGGTAATAAGTTAGCCCAGCTATTCAGGCAATTGCGCTTCGCAATCCTGCCATTCGTTTTCAGGCTTCTGCGAGTTTTCCAGATGGCAGTTAAAACGGGTCGCCCAGTAGGCCATCACCGTATGCTCCTTCATCCAGGACTCGCTGGCCTTGGCTTTCTTGCCTGCTTCTATTTTGTCCACCACTGCGGCCATTACCTTCTCGGTCTGGCTGTCCTGGAACTCAATCTCCAGCGTCATGTCCTGCATGATCACTTTCTGTTCCATTTCCTGACCTGCCGAGACTGCGGAACCCACTACGAATCCAGCCGGTGTGTAACCCAACACGCCACGACTCTTTTTCTTCAGATGCACATCGCTGGCGGCCAGTCGCACATAGAGCACTCCGGGCCCGGCCTTGTCGACGACCTTCACCCTGCCGGTTTTGGTCACAGCGTCAGTCAGGGCATTGCGCATGTTATCTGCTACGAGCTTCGCATCATCGGGCTTGATGCCTTTGTACTTGGAATCGTCTGCAATAACGATTTCGGGCTGATCGATCATCACGGCCGTGTACTTCTTTGCTTCCGTGTATGCACCCGGAGCCGTATACAACCGTATATCGGTGCCGGCAATGGGCTTGAGCTGACTGTAGTCCGTCAGGAAGCCGGAATCGTCTGCTGCGAGGCCAGTGGTGCACAGCAGAAGGAATGCAGCTCCTGTGGCGGCACATTGCCTGTTCATTGCTTTCATTGGGGTTTCCTTTTAGTAATTGCTCCGAAATGTCTGAATGATAGATAGTGCTATTTATGAGTTATTCAATTCAAGCTGCATGTGCGAAAAGCTTTGCCGCGGCAGCCGGAAGGTCAATTGGAACGAAGAACGATGAGGGGTAAAGATAGTCTTCTCCTGATTCATCCACTACTCGAATCTGGCCATGAGAATTTACACCGGGGTCCGGTATCACGAGATATAACTTGCGCAATTCCAGCGACACTTCATAACCCGTGTTTCGCGTGCAGATGACAAATTTCGATTTGGTCATGATCGCTCCATCAATTTCTTGATCTTGAATTCGCGCTTACCTAGCCCGGACGCCTCGTACCAGTGTAATTCAGCTTTCAGCAAATCGCCATTTTGCAGTTTGATCCAGGCGAAACCTTTTCTCTTTCTCCAATTGCCGAAGCCATAAGTTCGTTTGAGCCTTTTGAGTTCCCGAATTCCAGTCCCGCGCGCAATGGTCTTGGCCGAATCTATCGATCCGACAATTTCAAAATACATTCTCCCAGCATCGCGTGATGTCCAGGTTGGGAACCATGGACAGTTTGCTCGCGTTACTGTGGAAAATCAGACCTTTAAGAGGAAACGCTCTTTATGTCGGTAACACAAAGGGAGGCGTCAAGGCGCCTTCTTAACTTTAGGATCAGAGTTTTTGCAGGTGCTGCTGTATCCAGGGCAGCAAGTGCTCATAATCACACAGACCTTGCTCGAGCGAGCCGACAATAAACCTATATCCGGTATCTGAATCAACTTGCAGCTTCCAGCCGTTAAGGTGCAGAAAAACATCACACGTGAAAAACGCCATCCGCTTATTGCCGTCCACGAAAGAACGATTACTGATCATCGATTCAAACAACGCGGCGGCCATCCGCGCCAGGTCTTCGTAGTAACCGGTTTGTGGACGAAACAGTGCGCTCTCCAGCGAGCCTTTGTCTCTAATGTGCTCCGTCTCCATATTCCGATTTGCATGTAAATGTGCGGTGTTGAAACCTGGACCCGGTTCCTTTTCCATCTATATATAAGTACAATGTACATATGAAAACGCTTGAATTCGAGTGGGATAGAAAAAAGGAAACAGCAAACGTAAAAAAACATGGTGTCTCCTTCAAAGAGGCGCAAACCGCTTTTTACGATGAAGGTGCCATACAATTCTACGATCCTGACCATTCAGACGAAGAAGATCGTTTTATTTTGCTTGGACTCAGCTTGAAACCACGGGTTCTCGTTGTTTGTCACTGTTTCCGCGAGAGCGAAGCGGTCGTTCGTATTATTTCGGCGAGAAAAGCAGACAAAGACGAGGAACAAGCATATTGGGAGCGAAGAAAATGAGAGAACATTACGATTTTTCAAAAATGAAGGGCCGAAAGAATCCTTTCGTTAAATATTTAAAGCAGCCGATAACGATGCGGATGGATCGGGACACTGTGTCCTATTTTAAGGGTATGGCTGAAGAGTCAGGCATTCCTTATCAAACCCTGATCAATTTGTATCTTCGCGATTGCGCAGCACATCATCGCAAACTCGAGATGAAGTGGACAGCTTGAGGTAACCCGCTTTTTTCGGACAGTGGTTTAAGCAACATGGAAGGAGTATTTCTGCTTGAACCTAGCTCTTTTGATTGATGTTTTCGATAATACGACATATGATGACGTTATCATATGCCATTTGTCAGGAACCATTATGCGCACAATTGTGGATCTACCAGATAAACAAATTGAGGCACTTAAACAATTAGGTAAATCCCTCCATTCATCACGTGCAGAGTTGGTGCGCCGCGCCATTGATGAATATCTTGCCCGCCATCTGCCAGCGCCTGATGATGATGCGTTTGGCCTCTGGGAGAAGCGCAAAACCGATGGTGTAATTTACCAGGAGCATGCGCGTGATGAGTGGGAAAAATGAAAGCGCTATTGGATACCAATATCCTGGTTGACTATCTCAATGGCATTGATGCGGCCCGCGAGGAGATTGGCCGCTACGAGACACTACTGATTAGTGCGATTACCTGGATGGAAATCATGGTAGGAGTGAACGATGATGAGCAGCAAGCTATTCGGTCGTTTCTCTCGCGCTTCACCCAGGTTAGCATTGATGCCGAAATCGCCGAGATAGCGGTGACCATTCGGCGCCGATTTAAAATTCGACTGCCTGATGCAATCATCTGGGCAAGTGCACAACGGGAAAATGCGTTATTGGTCAGCAGAAATATAAAAGACTTTCCAGTGGATTCACCCGGTGTGCGAGCACCTTATCGGGTTTAATTCGCACAGTACTGCACGCCAATGGTTTGATAGATACATGCAAAGAGGCAAGCGCTGATGTCACGCGGTTTTTGAGCGTCGCTGAACAGCAAAGCCTGGCACTTTGGAACAAGCGGTTTTTCTTGCAAAAGGTCGAAAAAATCTGAAGCTGGAAGGTCTGGCTGACCTGCAACTGAATCGAAATGTAAAACGGGATAATTTTGCCTATGTGCTTGCATAGGTCTGACCCATCTTTCTATCAGTAACAAAAAGGGGGCGCGATTGCGCCCCCTCGAAAAGCCATCCAGAATGGATTTGTGTCAGTTAAAGATCTGATGCAGGTGAGGATAGAACTGTGCTTTTTTAACCAACGCCGGATCGGGTGTGTACCAGATCGGCGATGACCATGCCCTTTCCTGGATGGTCGCATCTACCCCCAATGGTGGCTCGATCCCCATTTCCTTTGCATCGTAGGTTGTCCAGCGCGGGGTCGGAATTTCCAGCACTCGCACGTAATAGACCGCGTGATGTTCTGGTTTGAAATCAGGATCCGTCCAGACTGCCATCAGTTCATTGTCGCCAATGGTGTTGGTATACGTCGCGTTCTTGATATCAACGGTATTACCCACCGGCGCCAGTTTGCCTGTCCTGGCATCGAATTTGCGGCCGTCAGACCAGACCACATCGTAAACCTGCTCCTGCGGATAACCGTTTTCATACCACCCCTTGATGATCTGGATGCGGTCAAGGTTGCCGCTATCAGGATCTTTCAAAGCCCAGACAGCAAACGTCGGCGCCTTACCGTCAGCAGGCATTTTGGGTAAGTCCTGGCCCATTGGCACGCCGCCGACATAGGCATTCTTAACAAAAGAATTGTCCTTCAAAAGGTCATCGGTGTAACCCCAGCCACCGAAGAAGCGCAGGCGGATCAGGGGGCCGGAAGTGCCGTAGGATTCCTTGTTGGCAATGCCGTCGAAAATGCCTTCACGGGTGTTTTCGGGCGCCCAGACTGCAGTTGCGCCAGGTGTGCCGAAAAACGTGGCTGATTCACCCGCTGTCTGACCCGCTCCCGACATGCGTGTTTTGGTCGTTGCATCAACCGTTCCGTGAACTCCGGAGTAGTTGAATTCTTCGTTGTCTGAAAACGAGGTGTGGGCGTCTGCGCCGGCAACAATGCCGTACTTGAAGGGGTTAGCGCCAAAATACTCCTGGTAACCCACGCCGTTGATGAGCGCTTCGCGAACGTAACTGTAATTAATACGGCTCAGTACCGGCGGATTGGTGCCGATCATGTGCGAATACTGTTTCTCGAAACCCGCGAACTCGTCGTTGGGTGACAGCGCCGGATGAGTATCCGACTGCCCCTTGGTCTGCAGAATTTCAGTCGCAGGTTCCATTGAGGCGCGCATCTTTGCATATTCAGCATCAATCGGTTGTCCCTGAGAATTCCTCGGCGCAAACATCAATCCATTACTCAGGTTTCCGTTGTGCGGGATCGCGAAAACCTGCAGACCTGCATCACGCTGAGTTTGTATATACGTCCAGAGATCTTCCGGGCGATCGGAATCAAAGGCTGAGAAGGTTGCGTCAGGCCCTTTGTCATCGCGGAAAAATACGTTGCGATGCAGATTCTGGTTCACCGGGATCGACGTCCACTCAAACGCAATAAAAGTAGTGAACTTGCCTGGCTCGTAGTGTTTATTGGCGATGTCCTTGTGAGTCTGCCAGACGGACTTGGAAATCTCAGGGTCGTTAAACACGGGGTCGGGATTATTCGTAGTCAAGCCCACAGCAATTTCCGCAAACGCTTTCTGGCCCTGTGCCGGATCGCCAGAGAGGATCATCTTGATGATCGGGTTATCTGCGTGCTTCTTCAATAGCTGTGAATTCGGGTCGCTCAACTGCGGGAAGATTCCCATGTACTCGGCGTGATCCGTAACCGCCACCCAGTCATAGGGGGTCTTTTTCTGAACCATCTCGCCACTGGTGTTTTTCTTGATCGCTTTACCCTTGGCAAAATTGTAAGCGTCATCAACCGTGTTACGCGTTCCCATCGAGTACGCATCCGGAGAATCCTGCGTATGCAGATGCTGCTCACCGAAATATACATTCTTCAACGGATTCACCTTGCCGGAGCTGCGGCCTGGCTCACCCATTGAATCGGCGGCAGATGCGCCGGACGCGACAGCGAAAGAAGCCAGCGCCAGCAAGATTTTTAGTGTCAGAGATGAGACGTTCATTGAAACAATCCTCATTTTGCTGCTGGTGTATACCAGATCGGTGAAGACCAGGCACGCTCCTGGATGGTGGCCGGCACATCCTGGGGCAGTGGCAGATTGTTCCTCGCCGCATCATAAGTAGTCCAGCGCGGTGTCGGTATTTCCATAGCCCTGACATAGTAGGCTGCACGTTGCGCCGGATCGAAATCCGGGTCGGTCCAGACTGCGCTCAACTGCGTGTCACCGATATCATTGGTGTAGGTGGCTTTCTTGATATCCACGGTGTTGCCAACCGGCGGTGCTTTGCCGGTACTCGCATCGACTGTGCGGCCGTCGGACAGTGCAACTTCATAAATCTTCTCACCCGGACGACCCCAGCGATTAACGAATGATTTGATAATTTGAATGCGATCCAGGTTGCCGCTTTCCGGATCTTTCTGGGCCCATACCACAAAGGTCGGAGCTTTCGCCTTGGCCGTCATGGGTGGCAGATCGCTGCCCATTGGCACGCCACTGGCATAGGCTTTCTTCACAAAATCGGTGTCACTTGCCAGCTTCTCATCAAAGCCCCAACCGCCGAAGAAGCGCAAACGGATAAAGGTTCCCGATGTGGCATACGATTCCTTTTTCTTCAATCCATCAAACAGGGACGCACGGGTATTCTCTTCAGCCCAGATCGCCGTCAGGCCTGCCGTGCTGACCACTGAGCCGGGCTCACCGGATGGAGACATGCCCGGATGCAAACGTTTCTGAGGCGTATCGTCGGTGGCGCCATGAGAGCCGTGAAAGCCAAACTCCTCGTTGTTTGAGTAGGCCGAATGGCTGTCTGCACCGCCCACCAGGCCCATCTTGTAGGGATTGGCGCCCAGCTTTTCCTCCAGCAACATGCCCTCGACCAGTCCCTGTCTGAAATAGCCAAATGTAACCTGGCTAGGCTGCCCAACGTTAATCATGTTCTCGAACAATTCAAAATTCGCAAATTCATCGTTGGGCGACAACAGGGGGTGGGTATCAGAACTACCCTTGGTCTGCAGCATCTCAAAAACCGGCTCATTAAGCGCCTGGCGTGCTGCGTAACGTGCATCCATTGGCCCGCCGAGAAACTCGTTGGGCGCAAACATCCAGCCGTCGGACACGTTACCATTGTGCGGTATGGCAAGGTTCTCATGACCCGCATTGCGCTGAATTTCCTGGTAGGTCCAGAGATCTTCCGGAAAAATGGAATCAAAGGAAGAATACGGTACTACAGGACCCGTATCATCGCGAAAATAAACATTGCGATGCATATTCCTGCCATTGGGTATCGATGTCCACTCATAGGAAATAAACGCGGTAAATTCTCCCGGCTTATTGTACTTATTGGCTGTCTTTACAAAATTCGCCCAGTTACCTGTTAGTAGTTCGGGCGTGACATATTCCGGCATCGCTTTGGCATTTAGAATCGACGCAAGAATGATGCTGACCGCTGACGTTGGATCCGTCATCTTCGCTTTCGGATCCTGAAGTTTCTTGGCGAAATCGGACTTGGACAGCGGGTTGTTCGGGTCAATCAGCGCCGGCATGACGCCGAAATATTCAGAATGGTCCGTGATGCCGACGAAGTCGTACGGGGTTTTCTTTTTGATGGGCTGTCCTGTGGTGGACAGCTTTATTTCCTTGCCCATCGCATAGTTGTACACATCATCCCAGGTGCCGCGTGTACCGACCGCGAATGCATCAGGAGAGTTGGCCGTATGAATATGCTGCTCGCCAAAATAAACATTTTTCAGCGGATTGGGCTTACCGGAACTACGGCCTGGCTCGCCGGCGGTGTCTTGAGCGATGACCGGTGACGCGCCCAGTACGACCGCACACATTGTGCTGAGTGAGAGCAGGGGTTTTCTGCTGGTGAAGATTTTAGTTTGCATAATGAATACCTCTGCTAGTGTAGGAGCCATGATGGCTTGATGAACGTGGCCGTGAATTTCACGCCGAACGTGTTTTCCCTGCCCTTGTTGTTCAAGGTGTAATAAAACCCAACTGCCGCATTGAGCGGTGTTTTACCGGGATACACTTTACCGAACCGCAGTCCCAGTGGGATTGACGTGCGGTTGTCATTCTCCCAGTCAACGGTTGCCGTCTGATCCGTCCAACCCCAGTAACCCCAGCCGGTGTGATACACAAAGATCGGCTGGAAGGTAAAAATATTCACATCCGTGGCGCTGGACTTACCTGCAAACGACCATTGGTTATAACCCAGGACTCCCCAGAGGTATTTATTATTGGTTTTGTTCATATAGAGCAGGGTCGGGCCCGCTTGCCACTTATCCGTGGTGAACTCGTCTGCACCAATGGGCACGCTTCCGGCAATACCCCACCCCCAGGTACCGGTTTTGACCTGGTTCAGGAAAACATCCAGCAGAAACAGATCGCCGATACCGGTCTTCCCGCTGGTATTGACCACTGGCAGTGCCGGGCGTAACACGTTATTTTTCGTCAAGGGCAGTACCGGCTGCAACAAATAGGTATTGGAGATATTCTTGTCATCAGAACTGCCGGTGGTCCAGAAAAAGTTCTGGAACTGGGTCAAAACGGCCGAGGGATCGGTTGCTGCTTCCGCCAGGCTGGCACCGCCTGGAGCGCTGGCGCCGGAAGCATGAGTAGCAACCGGAGGCGCCGTGTTTGGGTGATCATCATGTGGAGGGTCGAAGGTTTTTTGCGGCCCAGTTGAAGCATCATCAGTGTCTGAAGAGGTGTCCTGATCATCTGCGTCCAGGGCCCAGGTTCCGCTTGTTAAGGACAGTAATACTAAAAACAATATTGCTCTTACTGACAATCTTTCCGTGGTCATATTTTTCTCCCTTCTAACCTCGCTCTTTGCAAGGAATTAAGTGAGCTGGATAGAGCTTTGAGCTAAAAATCCAGTTCACAATATTGTGGTACTCCCTGCTAAAGAGCACATTTATCAAATAGTGGCAATTTGGTGGAGTTCCTGTTACTTAATCCAAAGTTCGCAGACTTGGAGCAAGTAAGGACCGTCATCAACTCTCATCGCACAGTATGAACCCATGCTATGATACTAATCTTCAGTATTCTGACCAGCCTGTTCTATCCATATTCCGCAAATCAAGAGAAAGCTATAATCTGGGTCCAGCCTTCCCCCCGGGAGATCACTTGTGAAAAAAGTCATTGACCAGGACATTATTCAGCAGTCCAACAAAGGGTTTTGCACCTCAACCGAACCAAACTTCTGACCATGAGTGAAGTTTTCGGAATAAATGATTGAAGCACCACTTTTTTGGGCGGCCGCGACAATCAGCGAGTCCCAAAACGACAGTTGATAGCGACTTTCAATGTCAATTGCTTCCATAATGATTGCCCCATCGTTGACGACAGGATCCCATGCCAGGTAATCAGCAATAAGTGCCCTCGCCTGCTCGACCGTGACCGGCCGCTGAGCTTTCCGCCGGACATTCACGTAAAACTCTTGCAGAACCTGTGTGCTCAGGATGCCATTTCCTTTTTGCCACAGCTGCTCGATCAGGCTCAGCGCTTTTTCATGCTTGTTCCCCGCTCCCCGATCGTAAGCGTATACAAGAATGTTGGTATCAACGAAGGTTTTCACGGTCATGTAATTCGTCACGACTGCCGGGCTTTTCCCAGCCCAGGTCGAAGCCTTTCTTCAGTTGTCGCAAAGCGCGCTGTCGAGCTGCAGCAAAGGCTTGCTCCTCTCGCACCAGCCTTTCAAGTTGATCTGCAACCAACCGGCTCAGTGAGACTCCTTGCCGGGCCGCAAACACTTTAGCTTCATGGGCCAGGCCGGCCTCGACTTTGATTGTGATATTGGTCGCTTTCATCAATAGCACAATTTATGTGCTACAAAGTAACTGTGCTATCGGTAAGAAACCCTGAATCACGTCAGGTATCCACTCGATCTATGGCTTATAATTTCAATCCAGATTTCCTGAGTGCAATACCGTGAAAAAAGTCATTGAATGTGTGCCGAACTTCTCTGAAGGCCGTGACCTGGCGGTCATCAAGCAGATCACCGATGCGATTGAAAGCGTCCAGGGCATTCGCCTGCTGGACGTCGATCCCGGGGAAAGCACCAACCGCACGGTGGTGACTTTTATCGGAGAGCCAGAAGCGGTCGCAGAAGCAGCTTTTCAGGCCGCCTGGAAAGCTTCGGAACTGATCGACATGTCGAAACATCATGGCGAACACGCCCGTTTCGGCGCCATGGATGTGTGCCCCTTCGTGCCGGTAGCCGGCGCTACCATGGGAGACTGCGTGGAAATCGCCCGTGAAGTTGGCCGGCGCATCGGCGACGAACTGGCTATCCCGGTGTACCTGTACGAACACGCCGCGAGTTCTCCGGCGCGCCGTAACCTGGCTGACGTGAGATCGGGCGAATACGAAGGGCTCCAGGGCCGGTTCGACAAGCCGGAATGGAAACCGGATTTTGGCCCCGCTGAATTCAATGCAAAATTCGGTGCGGTAGCGGTTGGCGCACGCGAATTCCTGATCGCCTACAACATCAACCTCAACACGACTGACCGGCGCTACGCCAATGAAATCGCCTACGAGATGCGCGAGCGCGGCCGCTGGAAACGTTCCGGCAATACTGAGCCGTTCTACTACAAGGGCGATGTCGTCTATTTCGAAGAAGGGAAGTTTGAAGACGGCAACTCTGATTTTTCAGCCGGGTCTTTCAAGGAACTGGCAAAGTTCTACCAGGAACAATATGGCAAGGACCTGTACGAGCGCTACCGGGCCATCGGGCTCGACCCGGAAAACCTGGCGGGGCGTCCTGTTTACAAGGACGGCATGTTCACCCACCTCAAGGGCATTGGCTGGGTGGTGGACGATTACCAGTGCGCACAGATCTCGGTCAACCTGACCAATTACAACATCACAGCGCCACACGCCGTGCTGGAAGCGGCCCGTGAACTGGCCGTGCAGCGAGGCATTGTTGTCACCGGCTCAGAGGTCGTTGGCGTGGTACCTTTCGAAGCGATGCAGCAAGCCGGGCGTTATTACCTCGGACGCATGCAGTCGTCCACCGGCGTTCCGGCCCGCGATATCGTGACCACTGCGGCCCAGGCCATGGGCCTGAGCGACGTCGCCGACTTCGACATAGACAAGAAAGTGATTGGCATGCCGGTCGCCGATGGCCCGCTGGTCAACATGAAGGTCAACGAGTTTGTCGACGAGGTGTCTCGCGGCACGCCGGCGCCGGGCGGTGGTTCAATCGCCGCGCTCGCGGGGGCGATCGGTTCGGCTTTGGCCTCGATGGTAGTGAACCTGTCGGTGGGCAAGGGCGAATACGATTCACAGTACGAAGAACTATGTGCCCTGGCCGAAAAATCCCAGTCGATCAAGGATGAACTGCTCCGCGCGATCGATGCCGACACCGAGGCCTTCAACGAGGTCATCGCGGGCATCCGCATGGCCAAGGACACGCCGGAACAGCTCGAATTACGCTCAAAGACGATTCGGGCCGGCTACAAGACCGCCGCAGAAGTACCCCTGCGCACTGCTCAGTTATGCCGCCAGGTGCTGGATCTATGCCAGTCAGCCGCGGATATTGGCAACCAGGCCGTGATGAGCGATGCGGGCGTCGGTGCACTGATGGCTTACGCGGGTGTGCGGGGCGCGATTCACAACGTGAATATCAACCTGCCACACACGAAAGATGAAGCCTTTATCGCAAAAATGCAGGAAACGCTGGGCGATTTGCTGTCGGAATCGAAAGAGCTTTGTGAAGCGATTCAGCAACAGGCAGAAAGCAGCTTCTAAAATATGGGACTCGGGCGTGACTTCCCTGTCGCTTACGGTCCTGGCAGTAACTACCCGCCCCAGCTTTTGCCGTTCAGGCAGTAGAATCACCTGATATCTAAGTGTTAGGGAGTTCGGGTCCAGACCATCCTAGCCGAGGGAATGCCGTGTCTTCCTTCAGGACCGTATGAAACACGGATGTTTCATCCGAGCCCCCAGGGATGGGTTCACGGCGTGTCCTGAAGGAAGACACGGCATTTCCTTGGCGGGCCTGCATTTCAGGACAGAGGATTCAGATAAAGTGAGACAGCAGTGGCTCGGGTCCCTTTTTGAGCTATTAGTTTTTCGCCTGGTCCACAATCTTATTAGCCTGGATCCAGGGCATCATTGCGCGTAGCTTGGCACCGACCTGCTCTATGCCGTGCGCCGCGTTCGCTTCCCGGGCCACCGTCATTTCCGGATACCCGGTGTTACCTTCCTTGATAAAGCGCTTGGCGTAGTTGCCGTTCTGGATGTTCTCCAGCGCTTCGCGCATGGCCGCCCGGGACTCATCATTGATGATCTTGGGGCCGGTCACGTACTCGCCATATTCCGCGTTGTTGGAGATCGAGTAGTTCATATTGGCGACGCCGCCTTCGAACATCAGGTCAACGATCAGTTTCAGCTCGTGCAGGCACTCGAAGTACGCCATCTCGGCCGGGTAGCCGGCTTCGGTCAGCACCTCGAACCCGGCTTTGACCAGTTCGACACAACCCCCGCAAAGGACAGCCTGCTCACCGAACAGGTCGGTTTCGCACTCATCCTTGAAGGTGGTTTCGATGATACCGGTGCGGCCGCCACCAATGCCTGAAGCATAGGAAAGAGCCATTGCCTGCGCGGTGCCCGAAGCATCCTGCGCCACGGCGATCAGGTCTGGAATGCCGCGGCCTGCGGCAAACTCGGATCGCACGGTATGGCCGGGCGCTTTCGGCGCAATCATGATGACGTCGAGGTCGGCTCGCGGCTCGACTTCCTTGTACAACACGGAAAAGCCATGTGCGAAGGCCAGGGTAGCGTCCTGCTTGATAAAGGGCTCGACCGATTCCTTGTAAAGGGCCGAGTGAAACTCGTCCGGCGTCAGGATCATCACCACGTCAGCACCGGCAACAGCGTCCGTCACATCCGCCACTTTCAGGCCATGCGCTTCAGCCTTGGCGCGGGAAGAAGAGCCCGCCCTCAGTCCAACCGTTACGTCCACCCCGGAGTCCTGCAGGTTGCAGGCGTGTGCATGCCCCTGTGAACCGTAACCGATAACGGCTACCTTTTTGCCCTGGATGATGCTGATGTCGCAATCTTTATCGTAATAAACCTGCATGTTCGTTTCACCTGTACATTTTCAGAATTGAGTGAACTATACGGGGAGCCTTTTGTTGCGTAAAATGATATATATGCATCTTTATGATGCGTTTAACGCAATATAAAACCAATGGACAACCGCTCCCTCAAACAATTCGTCACCCTGGCCGACAGCCTGCATTTCGGACGCGCCAGCGAAGCCAGCAATGTCAGCCCTTCGGCGCTGAGTCGCAGCATCGCGCGAATCGAACAGGACCTGGGCGTGAAACTGTTTGAGCGCAACAATCGCAGCGTAGCCCTGACCCATGCAGGCACCCTGTTTCTTGGCTACGCCCGCGACGCACTGGGAGAGTGGGACACGATTCGCAATACCTTAATGGAAGAGGCGGCGGAACTGCACGGCGAGGTCAGCGTGTACTGCTCGGTGACTGCAAGCTACAGTTTTTTGTTCGAATTGCTGACCCGGTTCAGGCAGGACTTCCCGAATGTCGAGATCAAGCTGCATACGGGGGACCCGGAAGACGCCATACCCCGGGTGCTGGCGGGCAGTGAAGACATCGCCATTGGCGCAAAACCCACGGCAATGAACTCCGAACTGGCCTTCGTACCCATCGGTGTTTCACCGCTGGTGTTCATTAAAGCCGTCAACAAGGAAACCGAGCCCCCTCAGTCATCGTGGATGGCGAGCCCAATGATCCTGCCGGAGCGTGGCCTCGCCCGGCAAAGGGTCGATGAATGGTTCCGGTCGCAAGGCTTGCAGCCGAACATTTATGCCCAGGTCGCCGGCAACGAGGCCATTGTGAGCATGGTCAGCCTGGGGTTTGGGGTCGGCGTTGTCCCACAGATTGTGCTGGACAACAGCCCACTGGGGGACACCATCAGTGTGCTCGATTCGAGGCCGGGGCTGAAAGCCTACGAGGTGGGCCTGTTCGCGCAGAAGAAGAAGCTGGGTAACCCGTTGATCAGCGCGTTTTGGTTCCTGCAAAAAAACTTAATTAAGTAGGGGCCGCCACTTTCTCAGCAGGTTTCTTCCGGCCGAAGCGGGTTTTGACCTTCTGCCGGGTGCGTGCCCGGAATTCACTGATATCAACTCCGATGGCATAGAGTGCCGGCACCATCAACAGCGTCACGAAAAACGCGATGAATACGCCCGCAACCAGTGACACGACGATTGGAGTCAGGAACTTCGCCTGGATTGAGCGCTCCATCATCATCGGCGTCAGGCCCACAATGGTGGTCGCCGTGGTCAGCATGATCGGCCGGAACCTGACCACGCCGGCTTCGACGATGGCTTCCAGCGGTTTCATGCCCTTCTCACGCAATCGGTTGGTGTAATCGATCAGCACCAGGTTATCGTTCACCACCACACCTGCGGCCGCCGCGATTCCGAAGTAACTGAAGATCGCCATGGTCATACCCATCACGGCATGACCGTAAATGGCGCCCACGAAGGCGTAGGGCATGGCGACCAGGATCAGCAAGGGCTGCCAGTAGCTGTGGAAAGCCACGGCCAGCATGGCGTACATGAGGAAGAAGGCCACCAGGTAAAGCCCCATGACTTCCTTGATGAAGCGGGCTTCACCCTCGGCCTGGCCTACGGAACCGCGCTGGATTCCCGGGTAACGTTTTTCCCAGCCCTCGAAATAGTTTTCTTCCAGGTCTTTCATGATGTCTTCGCGGACGCTGTCTTTCAGGTCCGCCGACACGCGTGCCGCACGGTTTCCATTCCAGCGCTGAATGCGCTTGATACCCGGCGCGTAGTGCAGTTCGGCAATGGACAACAGCGGCACTTCGCGTCCGTCGGCCGTACGCACCCGGAAGTGTTTCAGGCTTTCGATGGAACGGCGTGATTCGATCGGGTAATGAACCATGACTTTGACGTCCTGGCCTTCCCGCGGCATGCGCTGCACTTCTTCGCCGTAGTAAGCCTGGCGAACCTGGCGCGTCACGTCGGACATGGTCAGGCCCAGTTTCTGGGCTCCGGGTTTCAGAACGATACGGATCTCTTCCGAGGCGCTTTCCAGGTTGTTGCGGACGTCATACAGCGCGTCATAGGTGCGTAACTGGTTTTCCAGGTCGGTAACGGCCACCCGCAAAACATCCAGGTCCGGGTGACGGATCGACAGTTCAAAGCCGGGTCCGTCGTCGCGGTGGGTATACCGGACCGAGACTTCCTTCGCATCCGGCACGTCTCCCATCAGTTCACGCAGGCGAAGAGCTGCTTCTTTCGCGCTCATGTCCCTGATTTCAGGCGGCGCCAGTTTGACGATGGCCAGCACGCTGTCGCGGCGTGAGCGGGTGTACCAGTTTTCGATCAGCTGGCCTTCTCCCTCGGTACGCTCGCTGACTTCGTCAACCAATGCCTTCTCGGCCCGCTGCAACTGCGCCAGGATTTCCAGGGCACGGCTGTAAGGCGCACCTTCGGGCATAACCACGTTGACGATGACCTCGTCGGATTCAAATTCCGGCATAAAGGCTTTCTTGACCCAACCGGTATTGAACATGCCCACGCCGACCATGAAAAGGGTGATAAAAAAGGCAGTGGTCAGGTAGCGGCGATCGACCGAGAACTGACTGATCTTGCGATAGCGCTTGTGCGCAAAGTGAATGATCCCGTCCGAAATTTTCTTCTGAAAATGGCCGAACCAGCCGAGCAACTCGTCCTTGCGGGGTTTCATCTTGGAAAGATGAGACGGCAGTATAAAAAGTGATTCAATCAACGAGAATGCCAGGGCCAGGATCACCACCCAGGTGATGTGGCGGGTAAATTCACTGGTTGACCCGCTCAGGAACAACCAGGGCATGAACGCCATGATCGTGGTCAGCACGCCAAAAATAACCGGCTTGGCCACCAGTTGTGCGCCGGCTATGGCGGACTCGATGCCGCCTTCGTGCAGATGCGCCTCGGTATGGATGCCCTCGCCTACCACGATGGCGTCATCAACCACGATACCGAGCACCAGCAAAAAGGCAAAGGTGGACAGCATGTTCAGGGACACACCCACTGAAGGCATCAACACGAAAGCGCCTGCATAAGCGGTTGCGATACCCACGGCCACCCAGAAAGCCACGATGGGCCTGAGTGTAAGCACCAGGAAAATCAGGACGAGGAAAAGTCCGATGGAGGCGGAGTTGCCGATGGTCTTCAGACGGCCTTTGAATTCCTCCGCCTGGTCGGTCCACAAGGTCAGTTTGGCGCCTTCGGGCAGGGTTTCCTGGCGCTTTTCAATCCAGTCCCTGATGGAGTCAGACGCTTTGACGATATCCATCGTCTCGGTCGTCATGACCTGCAGCAGGACGGCCGGCTCACCGTTGAGTGTCGCCAGGATCGGATTGTCTTCGAACCCGTCAACGACGGTGGCGACATCGCCAACACGAATAGTGCCGCCGTCTTCTGTCTGCCGGATGATGATGTTCGCGAACTCGGCCTGGGTATCAGCCTGGCTGCGCACCTTGAGCTGGTACGTCCCAACCTCGGTCCGGACCGAGCCTGATGACTGGTTGATTGATGTATTGCGGATCGCGGTGGCGACCTCGTTGAAACTCAGGTTGTAACGTCGCAGAGCTTCTTCACTGACCTGGATTGAAACTTCTTCGCGGCGCACCCCAAACAACTGGACCACGGTGATGGCCGGCAGCACGGCTGCCTCGCGGCGCAATTCTTCCGCCAGCCGCTTCAACTCGCGCTCGGTCATGTCGCCGTGTACAGCGACCCGGATAAACTCCTGGCGGTTGACCCATTGCCGGACCCGCGGTGGTTCGATGTCGCGCGGGAAAGACGAAATGGAATCGACGCGAATCTTGACGTCGTTCATGAATTGCGTGAAATCGACCTGCTGTTCCGCGAGGATGTAAACACCACCATAGCTTTCAGCCGACGTGGAACGGACCCACTCGATGGCGTCCATGTCGCTGACCGCTTCTTCGATGCGGGCAACGATCTGCTCTTCAACTTCCTGCGGCGCGGCGCCCGGCCAGGTGACCTCGATCTCCAGCCCCGGGAACTTGACCTGTGGGTCCATTTCCCGTTCCAGCGAAAAGAACCCGATGATGCCGGATACGAAAATACCGACCATCAGCAGATTTGCGGCAACAGAATTCCGTGCCCACCATGCAATCAATCCGTTCATTGTTTAGTCTCTCAGCCGCGTTTCTGGCTTGAAATGGCTTCTACTTCCATGCCGTCTACTGCGTTCGGCAGGGTTGAGGTGACAACGCGATCCCCGGGCGCCACTCCACTGGTAACCAGCACGCGTGCCTCTGAAGTGGATAGCACGGTGACGGTCCTGATCTCCAGCCGGTTGTCCGCATTAATCACGTAAACCTTGTCCTGGCCGCGTAACGCCAGCCTGGGCATCACGAAGGCGGACTGTTCGGAAACCCCCTCGATTTCAGCGGCGACAAACATGCCAACAGCCATCGGCATACCGTCCGTTGCGCCCAGCCCGTAAGGGTCCACTACTTCAGCCGTGGCGTAGATCAGGCGGGTTTCCTTGTCGATCGCTGCGTCGATACGAACAATCTCACCCTGCCAGTGGAATTCACGCTCACCCAGGGCAGTTTTGAAATTGACGACCGGGGCCTCGACCATGTCATTGGACATGTAACCCAGCGGCAGGTTGAGCTCAACAAGCTGGGTATCAGTCAGCGGCAGACGTACTTCCACTCGATCAATGGAAAATACCCGGCCCATGGTGGTGCCGGCGGCTACATACTGTCCGATACCTACGTTCCGATCGCGCACCCGGCCGCGGAAAGGAAGCCTGATTTCGGTGCGTTCCAGGTCAAGACGTGCTTTATTCAGGTCGGCCCTGGCGGAACGCAGCATGGCTTCAGCCTGTGCAACCTGGGTCAGGTTCAGGGCGAACTGGGTCGGCTTTTGGTCCTGGCGGCCGCTTGCCCATTCGTCTTTCTTGATTTCAGCCGTCGCGAGTTCCCGTTCGAGCTGGGTCTGGGCGCCGGCAACCGCTGCTTCAGCACGAATCACGGCAAAGCGGTAATCAGTATCATCGATCTTCAGAAGCATGGTGTCCGGCAGGAATTCTGCGCCTTCACTGAAGCTTTCAGACATGGCAACAATCCGCCCCGAAACCTGCGGAATCAGGTCAATTTCCGTCTTGGGCCGCACTTCACCCTGGGTCTTGACGGAAACGGTGACCATTTCAGATTTCACCTCGTCCACATAAAGAGACACTAACCGGGTTTCGTCTTCGTTTTTCTCAGGCTCAGGCTTTGCTGCGACCAGCACCTGCACGATGACGATACCGCCGACCAGCACGAGTACGGGCGCCATGATTTTGAATAATTTCTTCACTTTTCCAACCTCTTGATCGAATAGTAGTGTTCTATATCTGTATAACACCACAAAATCGGACTGCAAACATGGGTCATAAGTCAGGGTCTGTCAAATTAGCGACCAAACGAGTTTCCAGCATTCTCTGTGCACTAGATGCATCAACCTCTACATTTAGACGCACCGGATGTAAAAAAGGTTACGGCCGGGCCGGTGGTCTATAATTCCGAGCCTGGTTCAGCAAGGAGAAGGACGTGAGCGCATTGACTCAGTCATCCCAGTGGAAAGCCCTTCAGTCTCACGCCGTAGAGATGAAGAAAACGCACTTACGCGCTCTTTTTCAGGATTCAAAACGGTTCAGCCAGTTCTCTATAGACCACCGTGAACTGGGAATGTTTCTCGATTACTCGAAAAATATCGTGACCGGCGAGACTCTCGCGCTGCTTCGTAACCTGGCCCACTCGGCCGGCGTGAAGGAAAGGGCCGAAAGCATGTTTACCGGAGAAAAGATTAACTGGACCGAAGACCGGGCCGTCCTGCACATCGCCCTGCGTAACCGCTCCAGTAAACCCATCA
>Ga0316191_10000625_pt1 | contig 23280 bp, 16 predicted proteins | sample Eddworburr2cm_MG_FD_204928 | JGI IMG/M metagenome (GOLD analysis project Ga0316191, IMG submission 204928) | Coastal sediment microbial communities from Maine, United States - Eddy worm burrow 2 cm | ecosystem: Environmental > Aquatic > Marine > Coastal > Sediment | place: USA: Maine... | reverse complement strand
CTCGGGAAGCAGGCTGAGAAAATTATCATCCTTGGGGTGTGCCGGGTTGGCTCCCGGGATATGGGCATTGCCAAAGCGTCTCACCGGGCGGGCATCGTAGAGGTGATAGGGTTGCTTTCCTGTCATGGTTTGCAGCAATTCCCCAGTGCTGATTTCCACGCCGGGTGGCAGCGCAAACACGATCTTCCTGATCTTCGTGGCGGGTTGTCCGGGTTCGCGCTCGACCTCGATGAGGTCCGGTGGATTGAGTTGATCGATGCTGGAAAAGCCGTCGAACTTAGTGTTGGCGTCGGTGCGTATCACGACTTTCCTGTCCTTGACACCGATCTGGACGGTCCCGGCCTGCTTGGAAACGGTCAGGATGCGTCCCTTGACCACATCTGCATGCAGTGCCTGAGCAAATGCAAGTGAAATGAAAAGAGAAATAAACAGCAATCGGCTCTTCATCGGTTCCCTAACAGTTGCTTGAGTAGCTCTCATGATATTATCTCCATATGTTTCAAGTTCAACTTTGCGGTCTGAGATTGCCTGAAATCGAACCATGACATAAACATTAAGAAAATGTTTTGATAAAGATCAAAAGTTCTTGAAGGGAAAAGTGCGGCATAGTGTCGCGCAGTCAAAGAAAACACGGTGAATAATAAAGAAACCATGAAGGTCGTATATGGGGCGTCTCCCGTCGCTTCTGTTTTTCTTATATAGAATAAGTATCTAGGTCCGGAATCTGACGGTGACCTGCCGTTCGCAGCCTGGACGCAGACGATCCCTGGCGCTAAATCCTTCACCACCCACCAGTCCTTCGGTCATGCAGCGTTGCAAGACCAGCTCAAACAGATGTCGGGAAGTATCGCTCTCACGAAACCGTCCATGTTGGTTCTCGGAGAAAGTGGAATGGTCTGGTACCTTGTATGCCTTGTTGTTCAACGGTCTTCATCGGGGCTTCTTTGATGTTTGGACGGCTTGCCGCTTCTGCAGCAGCCAATGCATCGTTTGAATCTGTCTTGTGCCCTTGCCTGAACGGCGAAACAGCTTTGGCTGGAATGATCCTGGCAGTATGACCATGCGTGTGAGCAATGCGGGACCAGTAGTGGGCCGTTGCATAGGAGGATGAAAAGAAGAGAGGGCAAGCCACAGAGGTTTGCCAGAGCCATAAGGGCAACGATCTTCACCCCTCTGACGCCTCGGCAAGCACGGTACTTGCAGGAGTAGTCAGGATGGCCTGACAGCTCTGAAGGTGGGCAGAGCCACCAGTAAGACTGCCCGACTACCGGGGCGTTTCTATGAGTGACAATATAGCTCCGACCACTGTGTCGGGGTTTTCTTATTACAGGAAGGTCTTAAAACGTCCAGAACACGTCATTCTTATAATTGATGCGAACGGCAGGTTATATAGCATGTTTCGTCTTCAGGTGATCTAATCACTCGATCAGTAAAGAGAAGAAATAAATCTGCACCATTTTTCATTCTGCTTGGTAACGTGAGATATCTACCTCGGAGGCTATGGGTCCAAACGAGATAGGGTGCATCTCCGAAATAGTGGCTATGATGATTTCCTTTTTGTTGGTCGTGCTGTTGATGATTTCTATGTCCTTGTCTGCAACCTCCGAGAATTCATAGATTAGCTGGCGACAAGTGCCGCAAGGACCAGCAACTTTACTGACATCCTTGATATCCCAGCCACAGATCACTGCTATCGCTTCGTACGAATATTCCCCTTCTGTGACTGCTCTTGCGATGGCAGCCTGCTCTGCACAGACCGAAACATATGACGCCGTCTCAATATTCGTTCCCGCATAGATTTTTCCACTCTTTGTCAAGACCGAAGCACCAACATAGAAATAGCTATAGGGTGTGTAGCCATTGAGCATGGCTTGTTCCGCCTTATCGAGGACTTCCTTGTACTTCGGCGACAAATCGGCATAGGTAGTCTTCTCCATTAGAATTCCCTCCGGATCGGTCTATACTTTTTATTTCTTGGAAAATCTTGAGTTGTAATATTCACAGAAATTTGACTGTGCTCGCCAATCAGAGTTCCTATATGGTGATGTATGGTAGAACTCAGTGTCTCCAGCTGTCCATCTCCTAATCCATCAGTGCAGCACAAACCTACTTCGATTTTGTCCTTCGATTTCTGCACCATCTCGAATGCGTATGGCTGGATGCCCGAATCGAACATCCAACGATAACTGGCATCAAGCAAGGTACCCGCTGGAATCACATGTCCCTTATCAGATATAAAACTATCGTTTGTTCTGCCTTCTACTGACTCTATTTGCAGCCAGTTGTTTTTACACGGTTCTTGACGTGCAGGAAGCATGACATGATCACCCTGACAGTAGCGTATTAGTGGCATCGCGACATTCAATAGATTTGTCCCAACCGTAATACCGCATTCGCCATCACCAACAGGCTTCCAGTCCTCTTCTCTCAAGACTTCCAGTAACACGGCGTCCTCTTGTACATGATAGTGTCCGCATGGCATTTCCAGCGCAATCCGAGTTAATTCTTCGGAGCTATACTCATCAAGTACCGGAACCCCCAGTTGTTTCGAATAACCCTCTCTCTGAACCTTGCTGGACATCTCTGAATGCACAACTACAAGTGACAGGTTTTTCGATAACTTCGATGATACATTAAGGATTGCGGCAAGATGCGAAGGGTAACAAGAGATAATGTGAGGATTCAGATGATTCAGAATAGAAACGATTCGATCCGGGTCAATCAAGGATGAAATAAAAGCATTCTGATAATCTCCAGCCACATTGTCGAACCACCATGGAACTGTATAGACATGTGCCAATAGATGATCGGTCCGGTAGCATTCGCCACTCTGTAGGTGGAATTGATTAATGCCCTGTAAAGTGTCGACCAGTATAGCGTCCTTGTCGACCGCTATACGGAGCACCTTTCCTGTAGAACCGCTGCTCCGAGTGAAGAACAGATCTTCCTTTTTGAATCTCGTGTTTATTCGGGATTCGAGCCCTGAATCCAACAATTGCTCCTTTCTTACTATTGGAAGTCGCTGGAAGGCGTCCCAGCCGGTTAAATCACCCGGTTCGAAACCAACGCTTTGATACAGGTTTCTGTAGAAGGGGACATTCTTGTAAGCGTCTGAAACAATCTGCGTCACGCGCTGCCATTGGAAGTGCTTGATCTCATCTTTTGACATAAAGCACGCCCCACGGATCTGGCCGAGATCACTCGCGTATAGATTATTCAGATCCCTGACTACGTTTTCTGATAACATCGTAGCATTCTTTGGCCGTCCATCTTCTGACTCCCAGAATTCAAAGCCGGTCGATTCGTCGTTTGGCATATCCATTCTCCTAGTTATGGTACTCAAGTACCCGCTGAATCTCTTGCGCACTCGCCGCTGAATCTCTTGCGCACTCGCCGTGAAATGTATCGTTGAATGGCTTTCAACAACTTGAAATTATGATTGACTTGGTTTTGCGGATTAATTGGTACACTCAGGGTCTCAACCCATAAGCTGTCAATTAGTTTCATATACAGTTTGCAGGCAGGAGCGTTTCGATAGGACTCCCGGACAGACATCATATCGGACAGAAGCTGCCTGCAATTATAGGGAGTAAAAATGTCCTTCCAGGCAATGTCAAATTCCAGCTGGGTTGTCGACAGCCAGCTTCCACTTCCTATCTCCCACGTGAGAAGGTCGAGAAGATTGACATTGTAGGAATCAGAAATACCGTTAAGCCATCGTTCAAACGCATTGACCGCAAATGAATGCGATCCCATTCCTTCCATTTTTGCAATGCGTTTGGCAGTTACACATTTCATATCAGATACGGGTAATCTGAGGTAGCACCTCGCTATTTCAGAAGCACTTCCAGTAACGGCAACCAGACGATTGTCGTTATATTTTTGTATCGCACAGGCATCAGACGCGTACATACGCTCGTGGGCAAATGAGACATTATTATTGAAAATCTGAAGGAATTCCTTGTCCGGTTCCACTGATCCATCGATAATTATATGGCTCAACCCTAACGTTGTGAGAAGTTCTTCAGACACAGTTAAATCTGCATGATCGTCTGACATCCACTCTTGCTTGACGGTGACAAATCGCATCTCTTTGCATATATCTCTTGATGCGGCTAACACTAGGCGACTATCCAGTCCAGCAGTTAACCCCAGAGCCAGTTCGTAACGATTGTTAACCGAAACCATAAGACCGCGAAGCGTATCCGATATACGCTTTATCGCATGGTCTAAAGGCAAGTTGTTTAATGGTTTCGCGGGCCAGTATCGTTTCTCCACTCCTGACACCAGGTCCAAGCAGTGATTGGGCAAGAGACGGGTCACCTCTTTGTACGCGGTGCTTCCTCCTGGCCACATGAACTCACTGTCTTCCCGTACTTTATCTGACTTGAGATAATCTGCGGCTTCTTTATCTACGGAGTAATTTAGCAGGAGCGAGAGCAGGCCGGGCTGTGATGCACACCACAACTCTTCAGAATTTTGGTAATCTGTAAAACAGACTTGGCGTAGCCCTGTTGCATCATGCATCAACCATGCGTTGTCTCTATCACGCACAAGCAGGACCCACCTGCCACCAAGCCGAAACGTACGTTCAATAAAATGACTTTGGCTGCAGTCCCCGGTAAGTAGTGAGTTAAGGATATCAGCATCTCCATGATGCGGATTGCAAGGATCAAGGATGTATCCAAGTAAGGTAACGGATCGATTTCCTTTTGCAACGTGCTCGGAATTCAGGGCTGGGTGGACCGTCAGGAAAAGATTTCCACCTAAACTTATTTGTTTCCAGGAGGGGAACTCTTCAGCGAATCGTGGACCTAGAATAAACTGATTACGGTAAAGCAAACGTTCGGAAATATTCTCGGGGATTTCCTTCGATCTAATCGTCATTTCTATGACACAGCCTCACAGATCGAATATCAATCATCATAAGACCTAAATCACCGAATATCGGGCTTAATATGGAATACCAGAATATCATCGCTTTCATAGAACGTTTCTGAACAATTTTGTAGAACAGAAGATCGGTCATGGGGCTTCTGTTGCTGGGCAACATATTTCACACAAGAGTAATGCCAATCTGTTAAATTGTATGATGCCTCCCAGAAAGTTCTTCTATAGTTACAATCATGTCTAATCATCGGCGCGGGCACTATTGTTCTGAAGTACAAAATTGTTGTGGTTAACGTGGGGGGGCTTTGTCCGTTTTAGACTGCCTTCAAGACATTCACCTAAAAATACTGGACTTCCGCTTTGGGTCGACTCCCGCCTTTTAGCGAAGTCTTATATAAGCGCCTGGTGTAGGACCGAGAACGGCCAGAAGTTGCCCTTACCACGTTTGGCAGGCGTCACCGCTGTTCTGTGCGAACACACCATGCAAAACGGGTTAGATTGACGCGCGGCTTCGGTACCAAAGCGGCCAGACGGGCGATAAAATCCAGGGATTCGATGATGATTACATGCGTGGGTGCTCTCCTTGTTGAGAATAGCACTCACTGCCAAAAACATTTTACGCAATTGGTTACATTCAGATAATGTTCTCTGTTACCCGCAGCCGCTACCAGTTTTTGATAATCTTCTTCACAAGCAATTGTTTAGCCTCATCGTTTCCATTGCTCATTGTGGTGATATGTTTCCTGTTCGAAATCCGTTTAAGACGTACCCATTTCCATTGGGAAGCGACGATATTGTTCGGGTCGATATCAGTAAACTTTCCCTTTCCCGATTTCAGGTTGCCAGTAGCATAATTGAATTCTAACGATCCGAAGCCCTCAACATCGAAGGCACCGCGTTGTTTGGTCGGTGGATGTCCGCCCTCCCAGTGATAAAAAAGTTCCCGCTTATGGTGTCGAATACTGATCTCTATGGCTTTCCAACGGCCAATCAAAATGCCCTCATGATCGTAGTGTTGCCCTTCCATTTCAATGGACTGGTATTTATTGACTGGGCGGATCGTGAAAAATGAAAGTTCAAACACATTTTTAGTCCGGATGCGCTCCCACCATGCCCCCTCGATCTGAGCGATAAACGAACTAATGTCCGGACCTTCTAAGATTCGCACCACATGATCCAGTATTTTTCGGGACGCTGGCGCTAGAGCCTCTCCTAAATCTTTAGCATCCGTGGTGTCGTATGTCGCCGCTTTAACACCCAGTAAATCGGAAGGTAATTTTGTCTTAATGTTACGATCATAAAGCATGATACAGCGATTGCGGTGTAGCCTACCCATAAAAAGACCAAGTTCGAACACTACATTGTCGCGTGGTGTCAGCTTCTTCTCTCCTCTTATTTGCGTAATGTCGTTCGGAGTTAATTCAAATATAGCTAAGTCCGCTCTATTAAGCTCATTTTCAAGGGACTCGATGTAGTTTTTACTAAGTTCGAATACTTTCTTATGCCACGGCGCTGCCTCTATTTTAAATGTTTTCCTACGCGACCGACTAAGCACCTTGCCCAACATGTCGACCACATCAAGATTTTCAGATGATGAGCCTATAAAAACTCTGATAGTTCGCTTCACGTCGGTTTCCTAATCTCGATTATTATTCCTTTAAGGAATGCACATAAGGTTGAACAAATGCGTTCTTTGTGGACACCAAACTGAATCGGTAAATATGGTTAACAGATATCATTGTATTGTAGGATTTAAACCAAAACTTCAATAAACATGCAAGACATATCGCTCTAATTTATAAATAATAACTTATCCTTATTGTGAAACATCATCATTGCCATCATGTTAGATGGGTGAAAAATTGCATTTCTATCTTGATAGAAAGCCACTTGGCTATACGATCAAGCCAATTGACACCTGGGTATAGTCAATATAAAAGTCGGTTCTATCACTCATGAACAGATCATCTGCCGGTAACGAAGGGGCCTTCGCTGCGCCACAATCGCGAAATCTTGCCCCCTATGCACGCACGAATCGATCCTTCTCCTGCCCAGCGAATGTCACGTTCTGGTTGTTCTCTGCCCTTAAGTCATGGCGGGTTCAACTGATCGCTGCAACACTTGGCTGCAGTTTTATCTGCTGGTGTTTCATATCCCAAGGTTTTTCTGCGACGCTGATTCAGTTTTCGAGCGACTTTGTTTAACTCAGCCTGTGAATACACTGACAGGTCTGCCCCTTTAGGAAAGTACTGGCGCAGCAGTCGGTTCGTATTTTCATTCGTGCCGCGCTGCCATGGGCTTCGTGGGTCACAGAAATAAACTTAGGTATCCGTCGCCAGGGTGAATGTCTTATGGTCGGCCAACTCCATACCCCGATCCCAAGTCAGTGATTGACGAAGCTGATTTGGAAGCTTGCAGACCTGTTTGCTCAAGGCCGTAACCACGCTGTTGGTATCTTTGCCGTTGACTTTAACGAGCATCGTAAATCGTGACTGGCGTTCAACCAGTGTCGAAATATACGAATCGGCGAAACCGGCAATGAGGTCACCTTCCCAGTGACCAGGAACCGCACGATCTTCGATCTCTGGTGGTCGGTCTGCAATAGAGACGCCATCGACGATCTGACCACGACCGGCGCCTCGAAGGCTACTGCATCTCGACTGACGAAATGCGCGCTGGGTATCGGTCGCCCGTCTTCCCCAAGAGGCCCTCAGGGTGGCCGGTGCACTTTTAAACTCCTGTCAGCCAGAGCAAAATTATTCAGGATGGGGGGCGGCCGGCCGATTTCCTTGGTTGAGTTCAACAATCAGCGAAAGAAAGATGAAGCATAAAGCCACGCGACAAGGAGAGCTGGACAGACTCCACACCCTGACCACTTTGGAGGCTGTTGCATATGCTAATCAGTTGAGCAGCCAACTGAAATGGAAAAACTGTATTGATGAGGAAAGGTTGTACATATTGGAGTTATTGCGGCGACTCAATGAGAGAGTGCACTTTCTCAAAATTAATCTAGAGCCACCAAGATTTTGCCGAATTGGGAGGAACCATAAAATAAACTGCACCTGAGCGACACCAGTCAGCTATCCGAACTATCGGGAGAGAGTGTAACCCGGCCTAGTAATGGGCTTTTTTTACAGCCAGAAAGTCAGCCATGGTCGAGCTTTGGAGATCCTGACGCGATTTCTTGTTCTCACCTGATTTGTTTTTGTCGCCAACATCAGCGCCACCGCATCCAGGGCAGCGCCATGAGCGACCGTATATCAGGTAGCCACATCTAGGGCAGGTAATGAGAAGTAAATCCTTCATTGAATTAGAGTGTCGGTCTGAGGTTTATAAACCTAACGTATGGCCACCTGAACTGTGACCTCTGTCTTATTGTATGGTGTGAAAGAGCAGGGCTGTTGCGTCCCAACCGACGTTAAGTCGGAAATAGAATGGTCTAGTAGATCTGTAACATAGATCGCAACATATTGAATAAAAAAATGTAGAATCGACTCGAAATCGGTCGGGTGCGTTAGCCCCGCAAGGGTTCGAATCCCTTCCTCTCCGCCATTTTCAGGTTAGCTCATGTTTCTGTTCCTCAGTCTGTCCCGTGCAGCGGTATTCACTTCTGGCGCTGCGAAACAATAGCCTACATATCGAGAACTTGACCCGGCGGAGGAATCCGGCGGGAAAGGGCCATATACCGGCTCATTCCTGATTGACGGAGCTGAAGATTTAGAATATAAATAAATACTAAATTGTTTATATTCAGGCAGGAGATGGTCATGGACAACAACGAGCTCGATATGAATTGTGAAGAATTACGTGAACTTGCGGCGGATTTCCCGGCGGAGATGGACGTTATTGTCGAAATGCTGATCGATGCCGAAGAGGATCTCTGCCAGGAGTCCTGATTGGTGACGGGGGGCAGGGCCTGATTCTGGCCCCTGAAAGTTACCGGCAACAACATCCGTCAGTGGGAGGACAGGGTCTTGCCGTCCTCCCACTGACGGGCTGTCAGGTATGACGACTATTCTGACTTCAGACGGTTGATGCCAAGCAATTTCAGTATGTACTTCTCGTAGACAGGCTCGGTGCCACCGGTCTTCATCTTGCGAATGAAATACTTTTCATAGGCAACCTTTGCCATGTGTACCCATTTGCCTTCCTTGAACCAGGTGACATTACGTGGCGGGATCTGGGGAATGGCAACAAAGGCTGCACCGGTATCACCCATGTCCGCCAGGCAGATTGCATTCCAGGTAGCCTTCTCACAGGGTTCCTTGCCGTTGATAGCAGCGGTGATATTGCAAACAATGGCCGACACCATGGACTCGATCATGTAGCCGGTCTTGGGCGTTCCCGTTGGCACGGGGGTCACCTCTACCGGCGGGATGGCGACACACACACCCGCCGAGTAGATATTCGGGTACTTCGGGTTGCGCTGGTATTCATCGATCATCACAAAGCCGCGCGGATTGCACAGGCCCTCGACCTCGGCGACCGGGTCCACCCCCTTGAAGGCAGGCAGCATCATTGCATGCTTGAAGGGCAGTTCGTGTTGCTTGATCACGTCGCCCGCATCGTTATGTTCGTCGACATACATCATGCCGGCCTCGACGCGTGTTGTTTTGGCATTGGTGATCCATTTTATGTGGCGCGTGCGCATGGCCGATTCGAGCAGTGCCTTTGAATCACCAACGCCACCCAGGCCAAGGTGGCCGATATAGGGCTCACTCGTCACATAGGTAATGGGCACCTTGTTGCGTATCTTGCGCTTGCGCAAATCACAGTCCAGGATGAATGCATATTCATAGGCGGGGCCAAAACAGCTCGCCATTTGTACGGCGCCAACAACCACAGGGCCGGGCTCGTCGATCAGTCCCTGGTAGTCCTTGAAAGAGGTCTCCGCATGTCCCAGTGTGCATACCGACTGTGTATGCCCAACCTCTGGCCCTGCGCCGGGTACTTCGTCAAAGGCCAGCTTGGGGCCAGTGGTGATCACCAGGTAGTCATAGTCAACAGACTGCCCGTTCTCCAGTGTCAGCTTGTTACCCTCGGCATCAATTTTTGTGACCTTGCTGGGGATGAAGTCGATCTTCTTCTTTTGCAGATACTTCTCGACCTCGATGGATGTCCCCTTGCGCTCACGCCAGCCGACAGCAACCCACGGGTTTGATGGCGTAAACTCGAATGAGGGTTTATCCCCGATGACAGTGACCGAGTGATCGCTCTTGTTCAGTTTGCCCCGCAGATCATACGCAACGGTCATACCGCCAATGCCTGCCCCTACGACAAGAATATGTGCCATGATTTCCTCCTAATTATGGTGTGATTTGCCGGTGCGCTGACGTGCTGCAGCCCAAGCCTGTTTTATTTTCAGCACAGCATACGCTCCAATCAGCTGTATTACTTGATCCAGATCAAGCCACGAGAATAAGGATCCGGACACATTTATCAGTCCTGCCACCCCAGGACATTACGAAGAATTGACCAGCGTGGCCGTGTGTCTTCCGCGCCCTGGCCCAGGATCCAGTAATCGTATGCACGTTGAATCGTGCCTTCGTTGGTCGCAAATATCACCCACTGATTAATGACCTGCTCGAGACCGGCAGCGTCCAGGGCTACACCAAATGCCAGCGGGAGTTTTACGGGATCCGGTTGCGGGACGACAACCGTATATTCAGGGTGCATGATGGTCCATGCGGAAGCGTTTTCCGCAGGCACCATGAAGGCGTCTAACTCGGGATATTTACCTTCAAAAAATGGACCCCAGAATTCCCGTGTAACAAATTCCACGTCCGCATTACCAAAGTAACGATCCACGGTGAATTCGATTTGTGTGATATTGACCGGTACGCCGACTTTGAGGCCTTGACTGGCATGGAGGGCGGCGACACTCGCAAACTCGTGTCGGCGTTCATCCAGCACGCCAAGTCCGACGGTCCCGGTCATATAGGATTCTGTGAGTCGCACCGAGTCAAACCAGTAAGGCAGGTACCAGACGCTCGGTTTCACATCGATAACGCCGCTGGCAAGCACTGTCGGTAATTCCCCCCATACCAGCGGAACGAACTCGGCCTCGAGCCCAAGCGCATCCGCCAGGCTGACAGCCAGATCGATGTCGAAACCCACCAGCAGACCATCAGTGTTGATAAAGCTGAAGGGCAGGTTTGAGGGGTCGTAACCCACCCGTAAGGTGCCACGTTGCCTGATATCTGCCAGTCGTGAACCGCTCCTGGCCGCGTCATCCTGAAATACCAGTGCGCGGTCTCTGTGAACAATGCCTGATACCTGCTCGCGCGGACTATGCATCTGTTTCAATACCTCGTCCTTGCGGTAGTCAGTGTCGATGCTGACAGCCAGCAGCAAGCGGACAAGTACAACGGTGACCACAATGCCTGCCGTGATCGCAAGGGCTGCCCGAATGATACGTGCCTTTTTCAGGACGATAAACCCGCCCATGGTGCCAGCACCGATCAGGGCAAATGCAAGCAGATTCATCGCCGTGACCATGGAGTCGAACTTTCCAGTGATGATCGTGGTCGGGATGTAGAGCTGGAACAGGTCATGGGGAAGCTCGAAGAGGTCCATGAGGAAGGGCAGTGCGACCTGGGCCTTGGCGAAATAGCTCGGTACGCCGACGGTGAACAATGTTGTGTAGTCTGCTGCTGCCAGTGAACTGCCCGCAAGCCAGGCAGCATATGGGACGAAAAGCAGGGTCAACAGGCGCCCTGCATTCGGAAAAGTAAACAGTATCGGGATCAGCACTTCAGTAGCCGAGTCAGTCTCCTTGTCCAGCAATCTGTGCTTTCGCAGCAGGATTTTTGAACGTTGTACCAGGATAGGTAAAACAATGAACGCGTTGTTTGCCACGAACGCTGTCAGCAATGCATCCTTGGCAATGCCAACAACTTCCCGGTAACTGAAGGGTGTCACTGCGGTGACCAGCAACGGCAGGACCCAGAAGGCCAGCAGTAGTGAAGCCGCGCCAAAGCTTATGAAATATACTTCAAGCCGATCGAAGGTCTCGGGTGTCATGGTGCCAGCCGCTACAGCAGCGATAGCAAACACACCAATGGGTGTCAGGCTGATAATGAACATGGTGATACGAATGATCGATGAATGGAGGACCCGCAGTGTCTTCAGTGCATGCTCTTTGTCCTTGAGCCCGATTAAGCCGATACCAATCAACGAACTGAACAGCACGACAGCGGGCACGACGGCATTCGAGAGGGACTGAAACGGGTTCGCGGTGAAATAGATATCTGTAACCGAGAAGGAGCGTCCAGGTTCTACCAGGGCGCTACTGAAGAAGCTGGCGCTCTGGTAGCCTGGGAAGGTCAGTGGCATCGCGGCGATCACCGCACAGGTGAGTAGCCATACGATCAACAGCATTACACCGCCCCGCAGTGCCAGTCGCCGGGCTTCGGCAACATCCAGCTGTCCAAAGCCGATGATCAGCGTCAACACAAGATAGGGCAATACCATCATCTGCATCAGGCGGATGTAGATGTCTGCTGCAGGTTGCAGGACCTCTGCGGATTCCCCGAAAAACAGTCCCGTGAAGATGCCGAGACCCAGCCCGACCAGGATTCGGGCAGACAGGCTGAGGCGGGAGAAGGTCGTGAGGAGATTCTTGGTGCTCATGTGAAAGCGATCAGGTGATACCGGAGTGCAGCATACTAACCCTTTTCCAAAGGCCAGCTCCAGCCAATGCGGTCCTGTTCAGATTATCGCAACTTGTTATACTGCCGCTCCTACCCAGGAACACTGTACAAGGACTGCTTTATGAAACAGCCATTAACCGGCCGGGTTATTACACTTATATCTGTATTGATCCTGTCAACGACAGCGGTGCAGGCGACCGAAATACCGGTTGTAGCCGAGAATGCACAGCAATACCAGCAATGGATTGTGGATATGAAAGCAGCGGATCGCGGGCCATTTGCCCGGATACGCTGGTTCTGCAATGACGGCCGGATACTGCCCCCCAAGGCCTATGCCTGCGGCGAGAATGGTGGTCGTCAACACGGTGAATGGAGCGCACATACAAAGGAACTGCGCAATGAGGGTTATAAGGTTGCCAACCTGCTGGCCGCGGTCGATGCGGAGACCGCGATCGTAGAGCCGGACTTCAACGACAGTTATAACCAGATATTGATTGAGAAATATCTCATTGCCGCTGATGATGGCTGGATTCTGCGTCGCGCCATGTTCTATCGGGGGGCGATGCAGGAAGAGGATGAAGCAAAAGGCGGGCGTGAGCTGCTGGTCGCCATGAGTGCGGAACCGGAATGGATTGGGTACCGCTACCCGGCACTGCGCATAGGTGCCCGCTTGTTGCCCCATGGCAAGGACAGTGCGTCGGTGCAGAAGGTCCGCCAGGTGTCGGCCTCCTTGTCCGAGCAGGATGCAGGCTTCAAGAGTCTGCGTGGCAAGATTCACGGCACGCCGGATGCGGGCGATGCCAAACGCGTGCGTGATTATGCCAACGGGGTCACGGACCCGTCCATGCAGGCAAAATATCGGGCACTGGCTGACGATATAGACGCGGTCTACCAGGCTGCGCCACTGCCCGAATTGCTCGAGGCCGATGCCCGTCGTTATACCGCAGCACCCTGGTTGCAAAAGTTGCTGCGGGATGCCGCCAGTGCCTACGCCAGTGATGCCGGCGCCGGCAACCGTTACCGGTCAACGGCCACGCTGCTTGCAGGGCTGCGCGATGCCTTGCCGAAGATCAGGAGTGCCGCTGTGCGAGTGGATATCCTGGATCTCAGTCTGATTGTTGAAGCGGAAAATTTTCGTGCCAGTGCCGAACTGCGTGAGCAATTGCCGCAGGCAACCCGGCATCAACGTGTCGAATGGCTGCAGGCTGCCATCGACGCCGCCTATGGCACCGGTGCCATCAATCAACGTGGACGTACGGAACAGCAGCTGTCCCTGGCTGGTCTGGAAAGCCAGAAGGTGACTCTGGGTGCTTATTTAAAGACGCTCGGCTATCTCGGGCGGGTACCGGGTTGGGGCACACAGGGGTTGCGCTACCAGTTTTACGATTCGATGCAGAAACTCTCTGGCATTGAGCCGCTGGCAATGGTCTTTATTCAGGACCAGTTGCGGGGTTCACCCCTGCTGTTTTATTCGCAGCTCCTTGACAGCCTGCAACGTGATGCCAATAAGCTGGCCGGTGTTCGCCACAAGCTGTTTGGCAAGGAGATTGGCGTGGGTTTTCGTGCTCTCAATCCCGGGCTGGCACGTGGTGTATTGCATGCGCCCCCTGATCTGCAGGAGCTCGCCAAATTTTCACCCGATGGCATCTACCTGCTGCCGGAGACCGTTTCCGACCTGCCACCGATTTCAGGCATCATGACGGCCGGTGAAGGCAACCCCCTGTCGCATGTGCAACTGCTGGCACGCAACCTCGGCATCCCGAACGTGGGTGTCAACACGGCTATGTTGCCGGCTATCCGGAAACATGATGGCGAGGCCGTGGTGATGGCGGTCAGTCCTGCCGGACTGGTGGAGTTGTCAAAAGACAGTGATCAATGGGATTCAGTGTTTGGCGAGACAGAGTCGAGTCAGGATGTTGTGATCCGTCCCGACCTGACGAAGCTGGACCTCGGTGTAACGGACTTTATCAACCTGAATGATTTGAGTGCCGATGACTCAGGTCGTACTGTTGGACCAAAGGCGGCCAAGCTCGGTGAACTGCGTGAGCATTTCCCGGAAGCCGTTTCTCCGGGTGTCGCCATTCCGTTCGGGGTGTTCCGCGTGGTGGTGCTGGATCAGCCCTACCGTGATACACGGCAAACGGTGTTCGAGTGGATGGTAGAGAACTACCGTGCCATTGAAAAGCTGCCGGCCGGTTCACAAGAGCGCCGGGACACAGCGGAACGCTTCCGTGCCGAACTCTATGATCTGATCCTGCAGTCGAGTCTTGATGCGCAGTTCCAGCAGCGCCTGCGTAGCGCGATGGAACAGGCCTTCGGTTCACTGGATGGCCTGGGTGTCTTCGTCCGCTCAGACACCAACGTCGAGGACCTCGCTGGTTTTACCGGCGCGGGTTTGAACTTGACACTGCCCAATGTGGTGGGTTTTGACAATGTGGTCAACGGCATCCCCAGGGTTTGGGCCTCACCCTTCACGGCCCGCGCCTTTGCCTGGCGCCAGTCCCACATGGAATCGCCGGAGAATGTTTACCCGGCGGTGCTGCTGCTGAAATCGGTACCCAATGACAAGTCCGGTGTCATGGTAACCCAGGATATTGATACGGGCGATCGCGAAGTACTTTCGGTCGCTGTCAACGAGGGTGTAGGCGGTGCAGTGGACGGGCAATCCGCTGAATCGCTGCGTATCGATACGCGCGACGGTTCGGTGCACGTGCTGGCTATGGCCACCGCACCCTGGCGGCGCAACCCGTCAGCAAGCGGCGGTGTTGATAAACTGCCGGTGAGTGGCGACGAGAGTGTGTTACAGCCGGACGAGATCAAGCAGTTGATCCAGTTTACCAAAGAGTTGCCGCAGCGCTTCCCGCCCATCACCGATGACCAGGGCAACCCCGCGCCAGCGGATATCGAGTTTGGTTTTCTCGATGGCAAGCTGCACCTGTTCCAGCTACGCCCGTTCCTGGAAAGCCGCAAGGCCCGTGGTAGCAGTTATCTGAGCAAGATGGATGAGACGCTGGATGGCGCAATGGACAAGACCGTCAATATGCAGGAGATACCCGATGAATAACATCACCCGAGTCTGGACGGTTGCAGTTCTGGTGACACTGATTATTCCTGCGCTGGTGCAGGCCTATCCGATAGACGGTTACGCGGACACCGGTATCCGCCGGATAGAAGGTGTGCGACGGATTGAGGATGGCACTATTCCCGGCCGTAAACAGCCGCCCGGTGCGGTGCTGCCAACAGTAGCGGTTGATCTGCGGCTGCTTGATTATCCGGACATGGAACTGCCGGAGCCCGATCCGGTATTCACGAAAGAAGTGCTGGCCCTGCTGGGTCATCATGCCAGCCAGTACGGTATTGCCGTGCTGGATCTTTCTGACCTGGAGCATCCGCGTTACGCGGAGTACCGCGGTGACCATCGACAGAACGTCGGCAGTGTTGGCAAACTGGTTGCAGTACTCGGATTCTTTCAGGCGCTGGCCGATGCCTGGCCGGATGATATAGAAAAACGCAAGCAGATCCTGACAGACACCATCGTGACCGCGGACGAATTCAGTCACTGGGACCACCACAAGATTCGCATCTTCGATGTGGAGACCAACAAGCTCACGCGGCGCACCATGAAGGACGGTGACCAGGGAAATCTATGGGAAATCCTGGACTGGACGCTGTCCGTGAGCTCCAACTCGGCCGCGGCCATGACCATGCGTGAGGCAATGCTGTTGCGCCACTATGGCAAGGACTACCCGGTACCGGAGGCAGAGATTCAGCGATTCTTCAAGGAGACCCCTGGCAAGGAACTGACCGCACTGTTCCAGCAGACTTTCTTCGAGCCGATCACGCGGAATGGGCTGGACCTGGAACAGTTGCGGCAGGGCAGTTTTTTTACCCGCGAGGGTAAACACAAGGTCAATGGCGGCGGTAACAGCTACGGCACTGCCCGTGAACTGATGAAATATGTCCTGCGCATGGAGCAGGGGCGGCTGGTGGACGAGTTTTCAAGCCGGCAGATCAAGCGCCTGCTGTACATGACCGAGCGGCGCATCCGCTACGCGTCGTCTCCTGCGCTTAAGGATTCCGCGGTCTATTTCAAGTCCGGCTCACTGTACAGTTGCAAGGAGGAGGAGGGCTTCAAGTGTGGTCCGTATATGGGGAATGTCAGGAACTACATGAACTCGGTTGCGATCGTCGAGACCCCGGCCGGCGAGAACCACTTGTTCTATATCTCAACGCTGATCTCCAATGTGCTGCGTAAAAACTCCGCTGTCGACCACCAGACCATGGGCACGCGGATTCACCGGCTTATCGAAAAGGCACATCCGGAACCCGTACCAGCACCTGAGACGGCTACGTCAGAGACCCAGCCGTAGCATTCAAGCAGGCTCCGGGAGCAAGCGATAAAATTGCCAGCTATCCGGCCAGAGGCCATGCGGACCCAGGGGTAATTATTTTCCCCTGGTGGCCGATGAGCAGGGAGTGACATAAATATACTGGCAGGATCTGCCTGACAGGTGGGGGTCATTAAAAAGATAAATAAAAACAGCTTGATAGAATATGTGGTTCAGGTGTAATGCAGTATGTCGCGGCCGTTTGTTCTCGCTGCGACCCAAGGATGATAAGTTAATGTTTTGATGAATTGAGGAAATATGGTAAAGTACGAGGTTATATGCGTGTAATCTATTCGATCATTTATTGTTTCATTTCCCTGTTCGCGTCGCTGCCTGCATGGGCCGGCGAGACGGGCGAATACCCGTCACTATGGGATCGCCATGATTCCGGTCTGCAGCGACAGCTGGACGCAACCCTCGCCAGCCTTGACCTGGACAAGGCGGTTAAAAATAAAAAACTGAGTGTTGCACTGGTCGACATCACTAACCTGAATGAACCGCGCCTGGCCGAAGTGAATGGTGACCGGATGGTCTATGCCGCAAGCCTTCCCAAGATTGCCATCCTGCTGGGTGCCTTTGTCGATATTGAAGAGGGTCGCATGGTCCTCGATAGCAGTACCCGCGAGTCGTTGACGCAGATGGTCCGGGTGTCTTCCAATCAGGAAGCAACCCGCATGCTGAACCGCGTTGGCAAGGATCATTTGCTGGATATTTTACAATCTGGAAAATTTCACCTCTACGATCCGCAGGTCAATGGAGGCCTTTGGGTCGGCAAGGAATACGGCAAGTCACCGGCCTTCAAGCGTGACCCGCTGCACAATCTTTCTCATGGTGCGACGGCCATGCAGGTGGCGCGCTTCTATTATCTGCTGGAAACCGGGCAACTGGTGAATGGTGGACTGAGTGCTGAAATGAAGGCCATGCTGGGCAATCCGGGTATCAAGCACAAGTTTGTCAAGGGCCTGGCTGCTTTCCCTGAGGCAAAGATCTATCGTAAATCCGGCTCCTGGCGGCAGTGGCATGCGGACAGTGCACTGGTTGAGGCTGATGGCCGTAAATACATCATTGTCGGTCTGGCAGAAGACGCCAGCGGTGGTGCCTGGTTGAGCCGCCTGATCAAGCCGATTCATGAATTCATGGTTCCCGCCAAACTGGCAAAAGCCAGCCACTGATCCTTCTCTGCCGCGGCCTGCCGCGGCTTTCTCTCCCTCTCGTGTTTGGCCATTTAGCAGTGCTGCTATGGGTGTGCTGTACAGGAACATCTGACTGATAGCGGAAGGCATGACATGCCGGTTTTTGCGTGACCAGAACGACCCTTGTACACTGCGCACAGATCGAATCATGGCTGCAGTGAATCACTGGCTGGGATACCCGGAACTTGACTGACTACAAAAAAATCCTGACTTCATATGGTCTGACAAGGGCAGTATTTACGGCCGCATTTACCCTGGCCCTGGCCCTGGCCCTGGCCCTGGCCCTGGCAGGCTGCGGCAAGCCGCTGGTCAAGACCGAACCCCACGAAATGTTGAATTCTATTTTGTGGACGCAGACCTCGGCAGAGTATATCGCTAATACCAGGCAAGCCTATCAAATAGCAGCGCTGAACCTGGATCAGGCACTGGCGGATCCGCAGTGGACTGCCGCCCTGGAACAGACCGGGGACTATACCGGTCTGCCTCCTGCCATTATCGTGGATCTGGATCAGACAGTTCTGGACAACACCGCTTATAACGCAGAAATGATCAATGAAGATGAGGGGTATAGTGAGGACAGCCATACGAACTGGTGCCGGAATACCACGGCGCCGGCCATTCCGGGCGTCAGGGAATTTCTCGACTATGCTGTCGAACGAGGTGTCACCGTGATCTATAACAGTGCTCGTCATGAAGTAATGCGCGACTGCACCACAAGAAATCTGCAGGCACTTGGATTACCGTTGCCGAATCAGGACCTGCTGTTATTGGCGGACGGCACGAGCGGGTCAGCCAAGGTGAAACACCGTGCCAGAATGTGCCGACAATACCATATTCTGCTGCTGATAGGAGACAATCTGAATGACTTTGTGGACGGTTCCATGACAGATCCTGCTGCACGTAGGGCGCTTGCCCGTCAGCACGCAGGACGGTGGGGCAGGGAGTGGATTATTCTACCCAACCCCATGTTTGGTAACTGGGAGTCTTCGCTGTACAAATTTGACTACACCCTGCCAAGGGACGAGCGCCTGGATCGAAAACTGCAGCAGTTGCTGCACTAAACCCGTAAGCGTTTCACTGCAGGCTTGTTCATATTGCCGGCCTTCTTTTAGTCAGTGGCCGATCCAGCTTCTGTTTGGCGTTATTTAACTTTTGATCAGGGTGGAGATGTGATGAACAGTTATAAACGCAATATTGGCATAATTCCTTTATCAACTCTGGCCATACTTTTCTCACAGCTGGCTGGTGCTGCTGAAGAAGCGGGTGGGTTTGATCAGGTGTTTGAGCTACAGGGTATTTCATTTCATGTTCTTTGTCCCAACCAGGGTTCAATTAATCAACTGGAGATTATCCCCGCAGGACTGGAGATTGATAATGCTGTTATCAAACGTGAAATTGATGGCACGGTAACAGGGGCAGAGGTGGCAGATTTGAATGGGGATGGTTCGCCAGAAATCTATACGTATATCCATTCAGCAGGCAGTGGCTCCTATGGGTCGCTTGTTGCATATGCCGCCAATAACAAAAAATCACTGAGTGAAATAACTCTGCCGCCATTGATGGATGATAAGGAGAACTCCAGGGGTTATATGGGGCATGATGAGTTTGCTGTGGTTGAGAGCTATCTGGTAAGGCGTTTCCCCGTTTATGTAAAAGGAGATACTAACGCAAGCCCAACGGGTGGTACACGCCAACTGCAATACAGACTAAAACAGGGAGAAGCTTCATGGGTCCTGGAGCCGGGAAAGAGCATTAACTATTACTAACGTGAACCCTGATTGGCCTCCGGCAGCCATGGCAATGAATAGCCCCAATAATTTGGTTTCCACTATTTTTATGTTGCTACGATCTGGCTTCAGAAGCGCGCCGATGTTCTCTGACCAGTAAGACACCGGCCACCAGCCAGCACAGTACCAGGAACACGTTGAAGACGAAGAACTTCTGGGTGGATAAGGCCAGCAGATGTACGCCGACCAGCACCGTGATGGCTGCCAGGCCGTCCCCAAGTCGCACGTACAGCGTGTCGATGGCGGGTTTTCCGCGGAACTTCATGGCTGAACTCACCGGCAGCCACAATACATGACGAGAGGTATTATTCAGCGAATAGTCAGTGGCGTTCTCGGCGATCTTCATCATCTTGACGACCGCCAGTATCGGCAGCAGGGCCATTACCGTGTACGACGTCAGGGCAATGACCGGCAGGATCAGCAGGATCGCGGCGAAGCCACCGTACTTCAATAGCCGTGACGCGACAAAGGCTTGCAGCAGCAGCGCGATGATATTCACCCAGAAGTAAAAGTTGCCATAAAAGGCGGTGGTGCCGTCGCGGATGAACTCCAGCATGGAGCGCTGGTCGGCGATTCCCTGTCCCTGGGCCTCTACGGCGAGGGCCTCCTGGATCACACGGAATAACAGGTTCTCACCGTTGGTGTTGACCCAGTTGGTGAACAACGTAACCAGGGCCGCCAGCAGCAGGAACTTGCTGACCAGCACCAGTTTTGCACCACTCCAGATGCTGGCCTTTTCCGGTGTTGCTTCAGTGTCAGGCTCTTCGCCAGGCGCAACCTCGTCAGCCGCTCTGCCGTGGTGATCTTCCCGTTGTTCGACCTTGCGTACCAGGAGGATGGAAACAAACAATGGTACCGTGGCCACCAGCAGCAGTGCCTCTGTAGGCATCACCCCCGAAGCCACCAGTTTGTCCACGATCCATGACCCAACAGCTGCACCCGAGGTCGCGCCAATGGCGATGAATGGCAACATGCGCTTGCCCCGTTCATCGGTGTAGACATCGGCGCAAAAGGTCCAGAACTGGGCGACCACGAACACCCCGAACATTCCGACCCACAGGTAGTAAATGATGCCCGATACCGGCAACTGATCAAAAAAGAAGTTCGGTTGCAGGAACCAGAAGATCACCATATTGGAGATGCAGAACAATGTGGCGCGGGTAAACAGGGTGACCCGGTCCCAGCGGTCAGCCAGGCGCGCGTACCAGCCGACAACAAACAGTAAAATAATACTTTGTGCGAAGCTGGAATAGGCCTTGACCTCCATCTTCGTCAGTCCCTCGATATCCGAAATGGCAATCCAGCCCTCCCGCAGAGGCTTGATGAAGTAATAGGCCAGCAGGATCAGGAACACATTGGCGAACATCATCACCGCGGTAGTGCCCTCACCGGGTTTTACATCAGTAAACAGACGCAGAATGCGTTCGGTTGTCGAGAGTGGGGTCATGGTGTGGAGGCCTTTGGCGGTGCTTCACCGTGTAAAGTATGGGCGTCATTATAGGTGACTGTGCAGCAAGCGTTCCATTTAATACAGTCACCGCATTATAATGACCGGCTAATCCAACTGCCGGAGAAAAGCCAGCATGGAGCCCGGGAAAATGCACTACCAATTACTGATTGTCGCACTGCTGGTGCTGCTCTCAGGCAATGCCGTGGCCGAGGCGGATGGTCCGGACTACTACCAGGTACGTGACGTCAGTAATGGTGACACCCTGAATATCCGTGCCGAGCCCCATTCTGATGCCACCCGGCTTGGGGAAATTCGGCCGGATGGTGTCTGCATCCGTAATCTCGGCTGTCAGGGTGGATTGACTTTCCAGGAATTTACCACCTTGTCGAAGGCGCTGCAGGAGCAGCGACTCAAGGAAAATCCACGCTGGTGCAAGGTTGAGTACCAGGGCATCGTCGGCTGGGTGGCCGGACGCTATCTGGCGGAGGGCCGCTGTACACAAGGCAAGGTCCAGTCGCACGAGGAAGGGCCGAGCTTTGACTGTGCGAAGGCTGGCTGGTCTGTCGAGGAACTGATCTGCAAGGATGCAGAGCTGGCGGCGCTTGACCGTCAAATGGCAGCAGTCTATGCAGCGGCACTGAAGCGCGTTACCGAGGACAATTACGAGGATCCTGCACCGGTGCAGCGCGGCTGGATCAAGGGCCGGAATGACTGCTGGAAGTCCGATGATTTGCGGGCATGCATCGTATCAAGCTATAAATACCGGATAGCGGAGTTGCAGATTCAGTACGGTCAGCTTGTTGTACCGTCTCCGGTGTTCTACACCTGTGGCAAGACGGCCCTCACGGCAGTGTTCTACCAGCAAACGGATCCACAGACAGTCGTGCTTACGTTTATTCCAGCCCTCACGGGTGTCGATCAGATGCTTGCGTATCATAGCCAATCGGGGAGCGGGGCACGGTATGAAGGCCGCAACGTCAGTTTCTGGGAGCATCACGGTGAAGCCAAACTGACCTGGTTCGACCAGGAGATGAGTTGCAAGGTGAGAGAAAATAGCGTCTCTGAATAACCTGTTAAATTATTTCCAATAATAAGTCGTGACAAAAGGAGTAAACAGATGATTAAAGCACTTTTTGGAGATGTTAAAACCGGACGCCTGATGCGCCTGCAATATCTGGGTTATTCCGTGCTGCTGTCTGTATTGATGTTTGGCTTTGGATTCGCAGTCGTCGCGGCCATTGGCGCCGGCGAGCACATCATCGGTGGTGATCTGCAGCAGGCCCAGGTTCAGCTCCGAGAAAGATTTACCCTGCCTGCCATGCTCATGTTTGCAGTGATGATGCCCCTGTTCGTGTTCATAGGTGCCAACATCATGGCCAAGCGCATACGCGACATCGGTCTGCCGGGCTGGTGGATGGTGCTGGCCATTTTTGTTATCTCTGGTGTCGTGTCTTACATGGTATCTAATGAAGTAAGCAATGGTCTGAATACCCTGATCTGGGTTGTGCTGCTGCTGGTTCCGGGCAATGCCCTGGCAAAAAGAACTGTAGATTGAAGGGGGCACGGACATGACCTGGAAACAGGTGTTGCCGGAACTGGCCAGGCTTGACGATCCGGCCCGCATGCACTGTTTTCTCATGCCCAGGACGTCTCTCTGCCTGCTGACCACCTCCTGTTTGTTCGGTAACAGCCTTACCCGGCAGAAGGCTCGACGGAAACCGCGGTTACGGCGCTGGCTATTCCAGCTGCAGCGTGGCTGTATACATCTGCAAGACATGGATGCACTGAAAAAATTGGCCAACCTGTGACAATGTCACTGACGGCAATCTTGTAACTGCTTACACTCCTTGCATCAATATTCAATCATGCAGGAGAAAGTGTTATGTGCAATGTAGGTGGAATCGATAGAATACCTCGCAT
>Ga0316191_10000624_pt1 | contig 23323 bp, 21 predicted proteins | sample Eddworburr2cm_MG_FD_204928 | JGI IMG/M metagenome (GOLD analysis project Ga0316191, IMG submission 204928) | Coastal sediment microbial communities from Maine, United States - Eddy worm burrow 2 cm | ecosystem: Environmental > Aquatic > Marine > Coastal > Sediment | place: USA: Maine... | reverse complement strand
GTAACTGTGAAGTTTTTGTGGGCATCTGGCGTCGATATTTTCGCAAGAGCAAGGCATCTTTGCGCGCAGGCCCGGAGCGTACATCAAGTACGTGACGGGCCGAGCACAAAGATAACGCCGCTATTGCGAAAATAGCGACGCCAGATGCCCACAAAAAAAGAGGATTGCAGCTCAGGGGGTCTTATAATTTTTCTTATAGTCGCCGTCGTTACGGGGGAATAACGGGGATAACGCGAGTGACCCCCTGGCTGCAATCACAAACTGGATGATCAGGAAAAATAGCAGCAGCGTAGCAACGCTGCCGGCACCGCTGGAATAGTAGTATTCTTCGTAATATTCGCTCGAAGAGTCGATATAGGGTTCATCCCGGGACAAATCTTCGATCATGACGTCCTTGCCGAGAGAATGGTGATCGAGTACGGCGCTTGCGACCATGTAGGCATGGTCCAGACTGTATATTTCAACCAGCACCGCGTAGTAGCCCGGCGCGTAACCTTCCATCAATTCGGTTTCGACTTCGTAGGCGTCGCTGAAATCATCGCCGTGTATGGTGAACAGGTCGGTGGTGAAGTACTGGCTCCAGGGCGCGCCTTCACGACTGAGATACAACTTGGCATAAACCCTCGCACTGTCGACACTGACATCGACATCGAAGAAAACATTGATCGCATGATGGAAACCGTCACCATCGAGGTCGGATAGCAATTGCACATCGGCCTCGTAGATCTCGAATAATTGATCGTATCGATTGGCAACACCGTCAAAAAGCTGCGCTGCCGTGCCTGCGGCATAGTTTTCAGGCTCCTTTGCCGCAACCCGGCTCACCGCTTCGCGCTGTTTGAGTACTGCGGATAAATCAGTGGCCTGGTCGATTCGCAACTTGCCCGCCGAACGGCTGGTTTGCAGCTCATCGGCGGCGTTGGCGATCGAACCGGCTCCCAGCAACAATGCTGACAGTAGCGCAATAGTGATTGTTTTCATCGTCGTTTACCCGCGCACTCAGTACTTGTGACGCGGGGTGTAGTAGCCACCCTGGCTCGAGCTGTAACGCTTCTTGTGCGAGTACTGGCCGTGGTTGTTATGGCCCCTTTTATCGTGGAAATTGTTGTGATGGTTGCTGTAGCCATGACCAGAGCCATGACCAGAGCTCTGGCGATAATGCCCATGACGTTGATATTGGTAACGCTGATAATGGTGTGAACTACCACCGTAATTCAGCAGCGCACCGAGCGCGAATCCCGCGACCAGCGGCGTGACAATATCGTGATCGTGGTTGGCGCGAGCTGGAGTGCTCGCCAGCATCAATGTTACCAGGCCGGTGGCGGCCATGACTGCCAGCTTTTTGCGTGATTGAGTAAACATTTTTATCTCCGGTATCGCTTGAACATGGCGCTACTCTAACGACAGGAGTCTTAATCCAGCCTGAACCACAACAGCGAATCGAAAACCGCTTTACGCAAACAGATTTGTTTTTACCCTGTCTCTAGGGCACGGTGATATCAGCATGGCGGTCCCCGCCCAGGGGGCCGTGCAAGATACAGACGGTGGGATAGTTTCTTCGGTCGTGTCAAACCGGGGCAGCAGGCGCTGGTCGGCCAGGAATGGCACGCCGAATAGTAAAAGGAATAGCAGGCAAAAAAAAGCCGGACTAAAGTCCGGCCAGTTGCCTGTCAGAAGACGCGCTTCCTACAGTGCTTTGATTTGCGCATTCAAGCGGCTCTTGTGGCGGGCCGCTTTGTTGTGACTGATGAGCCCCACGTTTGCAGAGCGATCGAGTACCGGCACGACTTTCTTGAACGCGGCCTCGGCAGCCGGTTTATCGGCAGCAGCGATCGCGGCAACGGTTGCCTTTAGATGCGTGCGCATCATTGAACGGCGGCTGGCGTTTGCCTGGCGGCGCTGTTCGGACTGGTTCGCACGCTTTCGCGCAGATGCTGAGTTGGCCAAGGTATGCTCCTGGATTCGGGCTTAAAAAATCAGGCGCGCATTATCTTCACTGCGGCTGGCGCTGTCAACTCGAAATAACTGCTATAGAGTCACTCGTTGAGCCGATGGCTGCTTACGGTATATTTAGGCATCGGCTTAATCAATGCTAGAATTCGCCGCCTTTATCACCCCGAGACGCAACGGTAACCACCCCTGACATGAGTGTACTGATCAAATCCACCCTTTCGGTAGGTTCGATGACCCTGTTATCGCGGGCGCTGGGGCTATTGCGTGACATTGTCATTGCGCGACTGTTTTCTGCCAGCGATGCTGCGGATGCATTTTTTGTCGCCTTCAAGATCCCCAATTTTCTGCGTCGGCTGTTTGCCGAGGGTGCATTTTCGCTCGCTTTCGTACCGGTGTTGTCAGAGTATCGCAGCCGCAACAGCATGGTGCAGACGCGCGATCTGATAGACCGCGTGGCCGGCACGCTTGGGTTCATCCTGTTGCTGATAAGCCTGCTCGGGGTGTTTGCATCACCGTTGATAATCGCGGTTTTCGCGGCCGGGTTCGCCGATCAACCCGCCAAGTTCGAACTGACCTCCGACATGCTGCGCCTCACCTTTCCCTACATTCTACTGATTTCGATGACGGCGATGGCAGGCGGCATACTCAATACCTGGAAACGCTTCGCGGTGCCCGCATTCACACCGGTGCTGCTGAACCTCAGCATGATCGGCTGCGCGTTGTGGCTGAGCCCACGCCTCGATGTGCCGATCACCGGCCTCGCCTGGGGTGTGTTAATTGCCGGCATCACTCAATTACTGTTTCAATTGCCGTTTCTGTATCAGGCCGAACTATTGCCACGCCCCAAATGGGGCTGGCGACATGAAGGTGTGCAAAAAATCATCAAATTGATGATTCCGGCGCTGTTCGGCTCCTCGGTGGCACAAATCAACCTGTTATTTGATACCTTCATCGCCTCTTTCCTGGTCACCGGTAGCGTCTCCTGGCTCTATTATTCCGACCGCCTGCTCGAATTTCCGCTCGGCGTATTCGGCATCGCGCTGGCCACCGTGGTATTACCCAATTTATCGCAGGCGCACTACCGGGAGGGGGACGACAGTTTCAATAAAACACTGCAATGGGCCATTCAGCTCACCCTGATTATTGCCCTACCTGCGACCATCGGTCTGTTCCTGCTGGCGCAACCGATTCTCGCCACCCTGTTCGAATACGGCGCCTTCAAACACAGCGATTCGATGATGTCGGCCTACAGCCTGATGGCTTATAGCCTCGGCCTGCCTGCGTTCATCCTGATCAAGATCCTGGCGAGCGGATTTTACGCCCGCCAGGACACCAAAACCCCGGTACGTATCGGGATCCAGTCGATGATCATCAATATGGCGCTGAATGTCGTCCTGGTGGTGTGGATGTTGCAGTCTGAATTTATTGCGCCGCACGTGGGACTTGCGCTGGCGACGACCGCATCGGCCTATTTCAATGCTTTTCGCCTGGCGCGGGGACTGCGCCGCGACGCCATACTGGGTCCGCCCGCAACTTTCAGTGAACCGCTGCTCAGGATCCTCTGTGGCTGCGTGGTGATGAGCGCACTGATTTACTTCATGCTGCCGCAAATCGCCCAGTGGGGCGAATGGCGCTGGCATCAGCGACTGGCCGAGCTGCTCTGGCTGATAGGGCCTGCTATCTTGTGTTACGGCGCAATGCTTTGGATAATGGGATTTCGCCGGCATCACTTCATCGCCTGATCCCACTCGATATGAAACTGATTAGAGGTCTTTACAACTTGACGAACCCATTGCGCGCGAGCGCGGTGACGATTGGCAATTTCGATGGTGTTCACCGTGGCCATCAAACCGTCATCCGCCAGTTACGCCGGGTTGCCGCCGACACCAACCTGCCCACGGTGGTGATCATCTTCGAACCGCAGCCAATCGAATTTTTTGCCGCCGACAAGGCGCCCAAACGACTGGCTCGCTTCCGCGAGAAAATCGCCTACCTGAAGGCGCAGCAAATCGACTACCTGCTGTGCCTGCGTTTCGACGCTGAACTCGCGGCGGCGAGCGCCGAAGATTTCGTGCAGAAAATATTGATCGACAGCCTGCAAACCCGGCACCTGGTCATCGGCGACGATTTCCATTTTGGTCACAACCGCCAGGGCAATTTCAGCTTTCTACAGCAAAACAGCGCACGTTTCGGCTTTCGCGTCGACGAGACCGAAACCCTGCTGCATGATGGCGCACGCATCAGCAGCACGCGTGTGCGGGAATGCATCCAACGGGACGATTTCGATTCGGCAGCCGAATTGCTCGGGCGGCCCTATTCGCTGTCAGGGCGAATCGCTCATGGACAAAAACTCGGGCGCGAGCTCGGTTATCCCACCATCAATATCAAGATGGGCGATAAAACCCTGATCGTTAAAGGAATATTTGCGGTTCAGGTGAAAGGAATAGATAATCGCGGGCTCAGGGGCGTAGCCAGCATTGGCACCCGCCCAACCGTTAACGGCGTCGATACCATCCTCGAAGTCTACATTCTCGATTTTGATCGGGATGTTTATGGCTATCGCGTCGAAGTCGAGTTTTTGCACAAGATTCGCAACGAAGAGAAATTTGATTCGCTCGAGGAATTGAGCGCCCATATCGCAGAGGATACCGAAAAGGCGAAAGCCTTTTTTGATCAACAATCTTGATCGACAAACCTGATCGCGATGTTTAAACGAGATGAATGACCGTTGGCTGACTATAAATCCACTTTGAATTTACCCGATACCGAGTTCCCGATGCGCGGTAATCTCGCCAATCGTGAACCCGAACGCCTGCAGAAATGGCAGGATCGAGATCTCTACCAGATGATTCGCAAGGCGCGCAGCGGGCGTAAACGCTACGTGCTGCACGACGGCCCACCCTACGCCAACGGCGATATTCACATCGGCCATGCGGTCAACAAGATCCTCAAAGACATGATCGTCAAGTCGCGCACCCTGAACGGCGAAGATGCACCTTACGTACCTGGCTGGGATTGTCATGGTCTGCCGATCGAACACCAGGTGGAAAAGACCATCGGCAAGGTCGGCGTCAAAGTCGAAGCCGACGAATTCCGCCAGGCCTGCCGCGACTATGCCCTCAAGCAGATCGACAAGCAACGCGTCGACTTCATACGGCTCGGTGTGCTTGGCGACTGGTACAACCCTTACCTGACGATGAATTTCGCAACCGAAGCCAACATCGTGCGCGCGGTCGGTAAAATCATCGAAAATGGACACGTGGTACGCGGCGACAAGCCGGTGCACTGGTGTATTGATTGCGCCTCGTCGCTGGCCGAGGCCGAGGTCGACTACAAGGATAAAACGTCTCCGGCAATCGACGTGCGCTTTCGCGTAGTGGATGAAGCGGCGTTTATCGCGGCACTGACCATCGAAGCCGACGGGCCGGGTGAAGGGCCCCTGTCGGTACTGATCTGGACCACCACTCCCTGGACCTTGCCGGCCAACCTCGCGGTCGCACTCAACCCGATGGAGGAATATGTCCTGTTGCAGGTCGAGAGCGATCTCGGCAGCGAGCGCCTGTTGCTCGCCACAGGCCTGGCGCAGGCGGCGCTTGCGCGTTACGGCATCAGCGAATCAACGGTCGTGGCCCGTGCCAAGGGTGATGCCCTGGAAGGTCTGCTGCTGCAACATCCGTTTTACGCGCGCCACTCGCTGCTGGTGGTCGGTGATCACGTCACCCTCGAAGCGGGTACGGGCGCAGTGCACACGGCACCCGGCCACGGCCAGGACGATTTTGTGCTGGGTCGCAAATACGGTCTCGACATCTACAATCCGGTCGGTGGTAACGGCTGTTTTCTGCCGGATACCGAATTTTTCGCCGGCGAGCACGTGTTCAGCGCCAATGATCACGTCATCGAAGTGCTCAAGGAAAACAACGCCCTCATCCATGTGGAAAAATACCAGCACAGCTACCCGCACTGCTGGCGGCATAAGTCTCCGATCATCTTTCGCGCTACGCCGCAGTGGTTCATCAGCATGGAACAGGCCGGACTGCGTGACCTCGCCATGGCTGAAATCAAGAAAGTACGCTGGGTGCCCGGCTGGGGACAGGCTCGCATCGAGAGCATGATTGAAAAACGGCCGGACTGGTGTATTTCGCGGCAGCGTTACTGGGGCTCACCGATTCCATTGTTCATGCATCAACAGACCAACGAACTGCACCCTCGTACTGCCGAACTGATCGAGATGGTGGCCATGCGCATCGAGCAGGGTGGTATCGAGGCCTGGTTTTCGCTCGATGCACGCGAGCTGCTCGGTGATGATGCAGACGATTACGTCAAGCTCAGCGATACGCTCGACGTCTGGTTCGATTCCGGCACCACCCATTACAGCGTGCTGCAACAGGACGATCGTTTCAACTTTCCGGCCGACATGTACCTCGAAGGCTCGGATCAGCACCGTGGCTGGTTTCACTCGTCGCTGTTGGCATCCTGCGCGATGCACGGTCAGGCGCCCTACCGCCAGGTGTTGACTCACGGTTTCACGGTCGACGCCAAGGGCATGAAGATGTCGAAGTCGGTCGGTAACGTTGTCGCCCCGATCAAGGTGACCAATTCACTTGGCGCCGACATCCTGCGCCTGTGGGTGGCATCGACGGATTACTCGGGCGAAATGACGATTTCTGACGAAATCCTGAAACGTACCGCGGATTCCTACCGTCGTATTCGCAATACCCTGCGTTTCCTGCTGGCCAACACCAATGGCTTCGATCCCGCCAGGCATTTGCTTGCCGCTGGCGATATGCTCGCCTTCGACCAGTGGATTGTTGCCGAAGCGCTCGAGTTGCAGCTGCAGTTACAGCAACACTACAACGACTATCAGTTTCACATTGCGATGCAGAAAATCCATAATTTCTGTTCGGAGACACTGGGCGGCTTTTATCTTGACGTCATCAAGGACCGTCAGTACACGACGCAGGCCGATTCGCGTGCACGGCGTTCCTGCCAGAGCGCGATGTACCACGTGCTCGAGGCCATGACGCGCTGGATCGCACCGATCTTGAGTTTCACCGCCGATGAAGTCTGGGAAAACATGCCCGGGGTGCGCGATGACCTTGGCGTGTTCGTCGCGGAATGGTATGACGGGCTTTTCGCCTACGCCAACAGCGACATTGATGCAGCTGCCTGGGATGTCGTCGAGCAGGTCCGCACCGAGGTTACGCGCACGCTCGAGGGTTTGCGCAAGGAAGGCAGAATCGGATCGAGCCTCGACGCCGATGTCATCGTCTATGCCGACCGCTCACTGGTCGAACGCCTGCAGGTTCTGAACGAAGAGCTGCGCTTTGTCATGATCACATCGTCGGCAACACTGACGCCACTGGGCGAAACCGATGGCGCAGATCTCATTACCCTGGCCGATGGCAGCCATTTTCGCATCGAGGCCAGCGCCAGTGGCTTTAGCAAATGTGTGCGCTGCTGGCATCACCGCGAGGACGTTGGTCTGCACGCCGCCCACGAGGAGCTGTGCGGGCGCTGTATCGAGAACATCGAAGGTGACGGTGAACCGCGCGCTTACGTCTAGGACCGCAACGGCCATATGACTTTCGAATGACAATCGTAACTCCCCAGCTTAAATGGTTATGGCTCAGTCTCGGCGTGATCATAATCGACCAGGTCACCAAGCAGATCGCCGAGGCGCAACTCAGCCTGCACCAACCGCTCAATCTGATGCCTTACTTCGACTGGTACCTGACCTATAACACCGGTGCTGCCTTTAGCCTGCTGGCCGATGCCGGTGGCTGGCAACGCTGGATGTTTACCGCTATTGCCATCGTCGTCAGCCTGGTTATTGTGCAATGGATCCGCAAGCTGGAGCCTGGCGACTCGCTGACGGCACTGTCACTCAGCCTGATTCTCGGTGGTGCGATCGGCAACCTGATCGATCGAATCCTGCTCGGTCACGTCATCGACTTCATCCAGGTATGGCTCGGCAGTTACCCGTTTCCCGCTTTCAATATTGCCGATGCCGCGATCAGCGTCGGTGCAGCGCTACTGATATTAAGCAGTTTCTACGGCCCTCGAAAAGCCGACAGCGACTAGTACGCCTGCAATGAGATATCTCGGGATTGAGCCAGTCAGTAAGCGGTTAGCTGCATGAGCAAGATCGAACGCAACAGCCGGGTAACGCTGTACTACCGGCTCGGACTAACTGACGATCAGATGCTGGAAGAAAACTTCACCGATGAACCGATGACGGTAACGCTCGGCAAGGGAGAAATGGCCGAAGGCCTTGAACTGGCGCTGATCGGCCTGAGTGAGGGCGATGAACAGACTATCGATATCGGCCCCGATCTCGCCTTCGGATTTGTCGACGAGACGCTATTTCGAGCCTTTCCGCGCGCCGAGTTCGATCCGGGTCTCGAGCTCGAACCCGGCCTGATCATCGAGTTCGCCAATGAGGACGGTGATACGCTGCCGGGCACGATAATCAGTTTTGACGACCACCAGGTGCAGGTCGATTTGAATCACCCGCTGGCTGGCCAAACCGTTCGCTATAGCGTTAAGATAGTCGCCGTCGATAACGACACAACCGAACCCAAGACCCTGCATTAATGGATATCCTGCTTGCCAACCCGCGCGGCTTCTGCGCCGGCGTCGATCGCGCCATCGAAATCGTCGAACGCGCAATCCAGCTATTCGGCGCACCGATATACGTGCGCCACGAAGTGGTGCACAACCGCTTCGTCGTCGACGACCTCAAGCAAAAGGGCGCCATTTTTGTCGATGAACTCGACCAGGTGCCGGACGATAATTACGTCATCTTCAGTGCCCACGGCGTATCCAGGGCAGTACAACGGGAGGCGGCACAACGCAAGCTGAAGGTGTTTGACGCGACCTGTCCACTGGTTACCAAGGTGCACATGGAAGTCAGTCGCTACAGTCGCAAAGGCATCGAAACCATTTTGATCGGCCACCGCGGCCACCCCGAAGTGGAAGGCACCATGGGGCAATACGAGCGCAGCAACGGTGGCGACATCTACCTCGTCGAGTCGTCCGCAGACGTGAAAACGCTCAATGTTCGCAATCCCGACCAGTTACGCTACGTCACACAAACTACCCTGTCCAAAGACGATACGGCAATCGTCATCGACAGCCTGCACGCGGTATTCCCGAAAATCCAGGGACCGAAGAAGGAAGACATCTGCTATGCCACCCAAAATCGGCAGGATGCGGTTAAACAACTGGCCGAACGTTGCGACCTGATTCTGGTGGTCGGATCGAACAACAGCTCGAATTCAAATCGCCTGCGCGAAATTGCCGAAAATAAAAATATCGAGGGTTACCTGATCGACAGCGATGCGGACATCAATCTCGAGTGGCTGCAAAACAAAACCTGTATCGGGGTCACCGCGGGCGCCTCTGCACCTGAACTACTGGTCAACAATGTGGTCAGTTATCTGCAGGCGAACGGTGGCGGCAAGGCGTCGTCTCTTGGATTTAGCGAAGATGTCATTTTCCCGCTGCCCAAACCATTAAGATAATCTGAACCCCGGGTGTGCAACGATGAGGCGATATTACCTCCTTTGCTTTGTTACCATCACAACGCTACTGACAACGGGCTGCAGCGCCCTCGGTTTTGCCTACAACAATGCGCCATCCTTTGTCGCCAGCAAGCTGGATGACGCTTTCGACCTCGATGAAGCACAGCAAAGCAAGCTTGACCTGCGTCTGCAAAAGTTTTTCGCCTGGCATCGACAACAGGAGCTGCCACGTTACCAGCAGTCCATGAATGTTGCCGCGACCACCATCGCCGATGGCATTACGGCGGTGGAGTTTCTCGAGATTTATGACGATCTGCGGCTTGCCTGGCGGCGTTCATTGACACAGGCGGTCGACGACCTCGGCGATCTCGCGCTCACCCTGTCCGCGGCTCAGATCGAACACTTCCAGCAGTATTTTCATGACGAAGCGGAAGAATACCGGGATTACCTGCAGATGTCGGCGCAACAACGCGAAATATTTCGCGTGCAACGCGGCCTTAAACGGCTGCAAGACTGGTTCGGCAAGCTCGACGAGCTGCAGCGTGAAAAGATCAGCTTGCGCCTGCAACAACTGCCCGAGTTTTACCCAGCCTGGATAAACTATCGCGAAGCGCGCCAACGGGCACTGCTCGACGCCCTGCGCGCGTCTGCGACCGAGGGTTTGTCCCGGCAACAGTTGAAATTCATCCTGCTTGATCCGGCGAGCGATTATGCCCGCAGTTTCGAACCCGTTCGCCGAGCCTACTGGCAGGCCTATGCACAGGCGATTGAAGAAATCAGTGGCTTGCTGCGCAAGGCCCAGCTGCAGCATGCGGTCAATCGACTGCAGGACTACGCGGATACCGTCGCTGACCTCGCCAGTAATGACTGAGGCAATCTGGCACCAGTCGGGGGCACCGGGCTCAAGTCACCTAAAAAGCACAGCGATCAGCCGCTGCTGAGAACGCGGGCGACTGCCAGCCCTGTTCTTCCTGGCAATAACCAACGACCACCCACAGAAGCGTCGAAAGCTATCTAGATCAAGCTTTTACTGCCTACCGGGGATTGATTGTGGATGCGGCATTTATGCCGATGCTCACTTTACATTAACCCCCCCAGCCGCCACCATTGGCGCCAGAATCGAACCACCAAGGGACCCAGATGCCATGAGCGAACTGCCAAAACAGGAAGATACCGAGGACCTCGAAAAGTCCAAAGACACTTTGCAGACTGCACTGGATGCCGCCGATGAGGCGCAGGTCGCGGAAATTGTCGACAACCTGTCCAACCAGGAAGCATTGCGACAAGTGTCGCTGATGGATGCCAGCGATCGCGATGACCTGATGACCATGCTGGCGCCCGAAGCGGCCGCCGAGTTGATCGAAGAGGCGCCCGCAGAGCTCGCGGTCACGATGATGGAAAATCTCGATTCCACGGTCGCCGCCAGGATCATGGGCGAGCTGCATACCGATACCCAGGCCGATATCCTGCAAGACCTGGAGATGCAGGAATCCGAAGCAATTCTTGCCGAGATGGAATTCGAAAGCGCCGAAAATCTGCGCCGCCTTTCACAGTACGATCCCGATACCGCCGGTGGTTTGATGGAGCTGGAAACCTTCACCTTCCTGATCGACGAAACTGTCGGTGCAGTGCTCAAGCGCCTGATCGAGGGGGACGATTCTTTCGAGCGTTACCGTGGCCAGCACCCCTACATCGTCGACGACGCGGGCAGACTGGTCGGGGTGGTGTCCTTGCGCGACATGCTGCGCAGCAGGCGTGCGGTAAGGCTCGCCGATATCCTGCACCAGCCGATTTCGGTCAAACCCGAAACCAACCAGGAAGAATTGGTCGATCTGTTCGACGAAAACCCGTTTCTGGGTGTCCCGGTGGTGGATGCCACCGGCATCCTGCTCGGCGTTGTGTCGCGCATCGAACTGGCCGAGGCCGAACTCGAGCGCGCCGAACACGAGAGCCTGTCGCGCCAGCAAATTGGTGACGAATTGCGTTCGATGCCCACCCTGCTGCGCTCAAGGCGCCGCCTGGCCTGGCTATCATCCAATATCGTCCTCAACATCATTGCCGCAAGCGTCATTTCCGCCTACGAAGAAACCCTGACGGCGGTCATCGCAATTGCGATTTTTCTGCCGATGGTGTCGGACATGAGTGGTTGCTCGGGTAACCAGGCGGTCGGCGTCAGCATGCGCGAGTTGTCGCTTGGCCTGACGCGTCCGGTGGATCTGTTTCACGTGCTGAAAAAGGAACTCGGCGTTGGCATCATCAATGGTATCGTGCTCGGGATTCTGATCGGTATCGTCGCCTGGGTGTGGAAAGACAATGCCTTTCTCGGCCTGGTCATCGGGCTCGCACTGGCATCGAACACCTTGATCGCGGTTTCGATTGGCGGCACCGTGCCGCTCATATTGAAGAACTTCGGTATCGATCCCGCGGTCGCATCGGGGCCGTTGCTGACCACGGTGACCGACATGGCCGGCTTCTTCCTGGTTTTGAGCCTGGCGACCCTGTTCATGCCGCAGTTAATTGCCTGACCCGCTGCACGATTAACGGCTAATCGGCTGCCGCGGATCCCGGGGGACAGCCAAACGTCAGCTTTATTTCCTGGTCACAGGCTGCCGGTGGTATTATGCGGCGTTTTATTGCAGCTGATTCCTCCACTATGAAAGCACTGTCTGATATCGGCCTGGTCGGCCTCGCGGTTATGGGTGAAAACCTGATCCTGAACATGGAAAGCAAGGGCTATACCGTGACCGCCTATAACCGCTCGACGGACAAGGTCGACGACTTCATCAGTGGTCGCGCAGCGGGTAAAAACATTCGTGGCGTAAAGTCGGTGGAGGCATTGGTCGCATCGCTGGAATCACCGCGCAAGGTCATGCTGATGGTCAAGGCCGGAGCGCCCGTTGACGATTTTATCGAACAATTGATCCCACACCTTGAGCCCGGCGATATCATCATCGACGGTGGTAACGCGCATTTCGGCGACAGCATCCGCCGCACCCGCTACCTGGAAAGCAAGGGCCTGCTGTTTATCGGCACCGGTGTCTCCGGCGGTGAGGAAGGCGCACTAACCGGCCCGTCCATCATGCCCGGCGGTTCCCCCGCCGCATGGGAATCGGTCAAGCCGATCTTTCAGGGCATCGCGGCGCGCGTCGAAGACGGCACTCCCTGCTGCGAATGGGTCGGCGCGGACGGGGCTGGTCATTTTGTCAAAATGGTGCACAACGGCATCGAGTATGGCGATATGCAGTTGATCTGCGAAGCCTACCAGATCATGAAGCAGTTACTGGGCATGGCCCCGGCTGAAATGCACGAAGTGTTTGCCGACTGGAACAAAGGTGAACTCGACAGTTACCTGATCGAGATCACCCGCGACATCCTCGCCTATGAAGAAGACGGTGAGGCCCTGGTGGAAAAAATTCTCGATACCGCCGGCCAGAAAGGCACCGGTAAATGGACCGGCATAGCCGCCCTGGAACTCGGCATTCCACTGACCCTGATCAGCGAAGCCGTTTCGGCCCGATTTTTATCAGCACAAAAAGACGAGCGTGTGCAGGCATCGCGTTTACTGAAGGGCCCCGGGACCCGCTTTGAGGGTGACCGACAGGCTTTTATCGAGGATCTCCGGCAAGCCTTGCTCGCATCCAAAATCGTCTCCTATGCACAGGGTTACCTGCTGTTGCGCGAAGCGGCAGGCGAATACGACTGGAATCTGGACTACGGCGGAATCGCGCTGATGTGGCGAGGTGGCTGCATCATTCGTTCGGTCTTTCTGGGCCGTATCAAGGACGCCTTTGACGCCGATCAGACGCTGCCCAATTTACTGCTGTCGCCCTACTTCCGCGACAAAATCGACGGTGCCCAGGCCGGTTGGCGCCGCATCGCCGCGGCCGCAGTAAGTCACGGGGTTGCCGCACCCTCGATGACCTCGGCACTAAGTTACTTCGACGGCTATCGCTCAGAGCGCCTGCCCGCCAATCTGTTACAGGCACAACGGGATTATTTCGGGGCCCATACCTACGAGCGCATTGACAGACCGAGGGGTGAATTCTTCCATACCAACTGGACGGGGCGTGGCGGGAGTACTGCCTCCTCAACCTACGACGTCTAGCGGCTAAATCAGGGGCTTAGTTGCTGCGCTTGAAGCTGCCGGTTGTCAGGTAGTGAACCACCTGTTCGATAACGGCATCGTTATTCATCATAAAAGGGTGCGTGACCTCCATTTCAATGTGATCCTGCATACCCTCGAGACGCGTGCTTTCGACCGAAACCTTGCCGTCATTGATGCCCGGAATCATGGTTGAAAGGATCAGGTTGACACTGCGTGTGCCGGCAATAATACCGAGGTCAAAATTCGCCCGGCCAAGTTGATTGGGCAGGCTGGCTGCACCGGTTCCGAGTTGGAGTCCGACGTCCCCATTGATGAAATGAAAACCGGGAACATCGCGTAACTTGTCGACCACCTCACTGCCTTTGTTGGGCGGTCCGAGCATGACGACCCGGCCCAGATTATCGATTTCGTGATGGGCGAGAAACTGGCGCACCAGGATACCGCCCAGCGAATGCGTCACAAAATGTATACGCTCTGCATCGGCACAGGCTGCCAGTGCCGGTTCGATGGCATCCACCGCCATCGTTTCGATATCTCCGTGACGCGAGTCGTATGCCACGTTGGTCACGCAATAACCCTTTTGCTGGAGCGCGCGTTGCAACGCCAGCATCGATTTTTCGCTGCGCGCCAGGCCGTGCAACAAGATCACGTTATCGGCCATTACCGGCACCCACAGGCTACTCGACAGCAGAACCAGGACGACCAGATCAGCCTTCGATCTCATCGGTATCGTACTGACCCGACATTCTGCGCCTGACGTGCGACCAGGACATCCCGACCGCGAGCACACCGCTCAACACAAACAGCCCTAGCCACTGCAGCGTCGCACTGTCATCGAGCGCGACCAGGCCCCACTCGATCAATAGCCAGATCACGATGCCGAAAAATGCACCGGCGAGCACCATGCCTACTGGACCCAGCGAATTCCAGGTCGCGCGCAGATACATGGCCCAGCCAATCAACAGCACGACCGCCGCCGCGGCCTTGTAGACCATCGGGGTCTCCGACATCAACCACGCCACCCAGGAATACTCGCTCGGGTTATAGGTCAGAAAAACCAGTGCCAGGGCAAAGACGAAGCGCAGTAAAAAACTGCCGAAATTGAAATCGTTTCGAGCCATATCGAGTCATCTTCACAGTTAAAAAATGCAATGGTAACAGAGATCTTCGCGCACGTGGGAGAGCCGATTTGATCTCGTGGATCGCGGCGCAGAACTTAGCAAAGCAATACGCCAGTCACCTTTGGAGCTACTGGTTCATGCGCTTGATCTGGGCCCGACGATCGACCGCCCAGGCGTATTGCTCGGGCCACAGTTTGAACTCTGGATCGACCCCGAGCGCGGCGGCGGCATGCAACGGCCAGAACGGGTCGTACATCAACTCCCGACCCAATGCGACCAGGTCGGCAGCTCCGCTTTGCAGGATCTCCTCGGCCTGCTGCGGATCGATGATGACGCCCACTGCCATCGACTTGATGTCGGCCTGCTCGCGCAGGCGCTGCGCAAACGGCACCTGGAAACCCGGCAGGCGTGCGGAGTCGGTGCTTAAAGGTTTACCGCTATCGTCGCAGCGAAAGCGCGGTGCGCCGCCGATACCGCCCGAGGAACAATCGACGACATCGACACCGATGCGCGCCATGTGTGCGCAAAGGACTACCGAATCCTCGAGTGTCCAGCCGCCTTCGCGGCCATCGATAGCCGAGATACGGACAAATAGCGGCGCTTCATCGGGCATCGCCGCACGCACCGCCTGTGCCACTTCGAGCGGAAAGCGCATACGCCCATCGATGTCGCCACCGTATTCATCCACGCGTTGATTGGCGAGCGGCGACAGAAAACTGTGCAGCAGGTAACCATGCGCCATGTGTAATTCGATCACCTTGATACCGATGGCGAGCGCGCGCCGGGTCGACGCCACAAAAGCCGCCTTGATCTCGGCCAGATCGTTAGTGTCGAGTTCGCGTGGCAGTGGCCAGCCATCGCTTACCGGTAACGCCGACGGTGCGACCGCCTGCCAGGGTTTTTCGCCACGCGCGGCGTCCTCTGCCGTTAACGGGCTGCCGCCTTTTTCAACGAACGGCACACGGGTCGACGCCTTGCGCCCGGCATGCGCGAGTTGCATGCCCGGGACACAACCCATCGACGCGATAAATTCGACCGTGGGTCGCAATGCCTCGGCCTGGGCATCGCTCCAGATACCGAGGCAGCGCGCCGTTATTCTGCCACGCTCTTCGACCGCCGTCGCTTCGGTGAAAACGAGCCCCGCCTTGCCGCGCGCAAATGCGCTCAGATGGGCGAAATGCCAGGGTTGTGCAAACCCGTCGACGGCCGAGTACTGGCACAGCGGCGAGACCACGATACGGTTCGGCAGCGTGCAGCCCCGTATCGTCAGGGATTCAAACAATTTCACAGATTCGGACATCGATATTCCAGGCGCAGGGTAAAAAGCGCGATTATTAGGGTTCACGAAAGAAATTACAAAATATTCGGGGATTCGCCCCGACTAATTCGATTCAGCGACCAACTCCACACCGATCCTAAGCACGGCCTGAACCAGTCCAGTGACCTGGTCAGATTCCGCACGCGCACCCAGAAAGCACGGCCGAATGGCAAGTTGGCCGTTGACGCGCGTGGTACTCGGAATGAACTCGTCTTCGCGGATCAAGCGCCTGACCAGTTTCTGATTGAACTGATCGAGGTCACTGATCGCGGCTGAGCGGTAGCGGAAACAGCACACCGACAGCGTCGGTTCGAGCAATAATTCGAGGTTGTCATGCTGCCGACAGTAATCCGCCAGCGCACGCGCCATATCGTTGTGGCGCACGATGCGCTCACGCATGCCGCTGACGCCGATTTCGCGAATCAGCGCCCAGACCCCGACACCGCGACAGGGTGCGCTCAACTCAGTGCCGTAATTGAAATAGGGCACGCCAAAATCATCCATCGAGTGTTCGATCTGCGCCGAGGCATCGGCATGATCGAGCGTGCCCTCGAGATAGTCGGCGGCCTCCTGGGTGAAAGCGCGTTCCAGCACGCTGCGGTCGTGCACAAAGGTCGCGGCGACGCCGACCGACGCCCCCAGCCATTTATGCGGATCGACAATGATCGAATCCGCCAGTTCCAGGCCACGATAGGCATGGCTGAGTCGCTCATCCAGCACGCCGGGCAAGCCATAGGCGCCGTCGATATGGAACCAGACAGCAAACTCGCGTGCGATTTCACCAATGGCCAACAACGGATCGATCGCACCGGTATTGGTAGTGCCGGCGTTGGCGACGATCGCCATCGGCACAACACCGGCTGCCAGGTCCTGTTCAATTGCGCTGCGCAACGCGCCGGGCAGCATACGACCCTGCTCATCACAGACGATCGGCCTGATCGCCCGGCGACCGATGCCGAGCACACCGCCGGCACGCTGGATGGTGTGATGACATTCGCTACTGGCGTAGATACCAACGGCACGATCGACCCCGTCGCGCGCAGGATCTCGCCCCAGCTTCTCGAACGCGGACTGGCGCGCCGCGCCGAGCGCCACCAGGTTGGCCACCGAGCCGCCACTGCTGTAAATCCCTTGCATCGCACCGAGACCGAACATTTGTGCGAGCCAGTCCAGCGACAATTCTTCGAGCAGATTGAAGGCTGTTGCCATGTAACGTTGCGGCGAGGCAATGCTGGCGGCGGTCGAGGCCAGCGTGGATGCACTGGTGCCACCGGTGGTGATGAACGCGGTAAACCCGGGTTTGCTCACCGGCGAGCCATTTGGAATCACCTGCTCAAGTAGTTCACGCACGACCTCGTCGATACCCACACCCTGCTGTGGCAGCGGTTGCTGCAGTGCCGCGCGCCAGTTCTGCTGGCGGCTGATGGCGTCCGCATGTTCAAATTTCAGGAATTGATCGAGACCGCCACCCACACGCGCCAGTAACTCCTGTAACCGCCCGGTTTCAGCCTTGTCCTGTGACATTTTCCGCTCTTCAGTGTGCCGCTCAATAACGGCGCCACCATATCAGCAAACGATCCGCTTTTCAGCCAGAGGAATGCATGACATCGGGATTACCCGGTAGTCGGGAAGCGCACGCGGAATTCGGCGCCGGGATCGCTATTGACGACATCGACCTCGGCACGCATCGCGCTCGCCAGCTGCTGCACCAGCGCGAGCCCGATGCCGGTGCCGACGGTTTCGCGGGTCAGTTCGTTTTCGGAGCGGTAAAACAGGGTAAAGATTTTTTTCATCTGGTCCGCCTCGATACCCGGGCCATGATCGCGCACCGCGAACTGGACGCGTCCGTCCTGCAACTGTCGATACTCGATATCGACGCTGCGGTGGGCCGCGTTAGCCGAAAACTTGACGGCATTATCGACCAGGTTGATAAAGATCTGGATAAACCAGTCGACGTCGATGTGGATCGGCACCACAAGCACCGCTGCGTCACCACCGATGTTCAGGCTGAATCCGGATGGTTCCAGCTGCGTCAGCAGGCGCGGCTCGAGCTCGGCCAGTGCGTCGCCGACGGTCACCGCACTGATACTGGCCGCCTGTTCGTTGCGCGACAGGCGCGCCAGCTGCAAAACATTATTGATCAGGCGGGTCAGGCGCTCCGCCTCGTGAAAGATGAAGTCGTAGTAAGTCTTGCGTTTGGCTTCGTCGGCCCAGCCCTCACGCAGCATCTCGCCGTACATGCGGATCGATGTCAGCGGCGTCTTCAATTCGTGACTGACCGCGGACACAAAGTCCTGCTGCTGGCGCGCCAGCGCCAATTGCCGTTGCCCCAGCCGCAACAGCATCAGGCAGCCGCCGATCAGTACCACGGCGATCACCAGTGCCGACCAGATGATCACCTGGCCGCCGGCACCGACCGGCAGGCGCGCCAGCGTGTAGATCAACTCGACATCGCCAAAGGGTGCAATCATCCTGCCCTGGTAAAGCAGGTCGCTGTTTTCCTGGTCGTTTCCGGGCCGGTAGAGACGGCTGTAGTTGGCGGCATATTGGCGCAGGATCGTGCCCCGATAGGCCACGATCAAATCGCTCATCGACGACAGGCTGGATTCGCGGAATGCCGAGCTGATCAAGCCATCGATAAACGTCGCCTGGTCGATCAACGCGCCCTGTACGTAGCGCTGGTCGCGGTGCCAGACGCGACGAAACAGCACGAAATGGCCGCTGTCGAGCAAGGCAAATTCCATCGGCTCGACCTTGCTCTCGAAGGTCTCGATACGGATGTTCTGCTGGCGCGGCAATGACCCACTGGCCGCTTGATCATTTTCGGCCAGGCGTACCTCGCTGGCCGGCGACGACGACGCCAGGGTTTGCGGCAGATTCACTTTTTCCTTGCGCAGGCGCTTGCCCTCGGCCTGTTTGCCGGTGATCACGAGTTGCGCCGCGGCTTCCGCCTCCGCCTCGGCGGCAACCTGGAAGTTGTCTTCGAGCTTCAGGTCCTTGACCTGGTCCGCGGGTGCGCGACTCGCCGCCGAAGCCTTCGCGCGCGAAGACAGGTCATCGAAGCCGGCCTGTGCTGAACTGTCAGCATCGCTCACGGCAAACTTGTCCAATGCCACCTCGTTCGTACTGATTTGCGTGGCAGCACTGTCCGCGGCGCCGGCCAGCACAGAGCGCTGCTCACGCTGTGGCGCGTTGATCACCTCATCTGCTGCGAGACCACCGGCAGCTGCCTCAGGCGCAATCATCTCGGCGACGTCGCTCTTTCCCACCAGCCGGTTTTCACCGAGGATGCCACGAATGCGCTCGGCCTGTTGCACGCGCGCATCCAGTTCCGTGGCCGAGATGCCGTAAGCACTGGCGTCAGATTCCGGCACGATTGGCGTGCGCAGCCTGCCCGCGGCGTCGACCTGGAAATACCCCAACAGTCCGGGTAGATTCGCCGCGGCCGGAAATTGTGACAGCGGTGAAGGTTGCAGGAAGGCCGTCTGTCCCTCACCGCTGACATTGAGAAATTCATAATCGCTGATGGGGCGGTTTTCCTCGCGTGCGATCACGTTACGAAAACCACTATCGATGCGCAGTGTCAGTTCGCGTGCGAGGCGTTGATGCTGGTAAAACGCTTCCCACTTCAATTGGCCATAGGCCTGGTAAACCAGGATCGAAGTCGGCAGCGCCAGTGCCAGGAAAAACAGCACCATCAACAGGGTCAGGCTTCGCCGGGTCATTGCGCTTGCAGCATCAATCGGTACCCGGCCCCGCGCACGGTGACGATGGCTTGCGGGCTGGCCGGGTCCTGCTCGATTTTGCGGCGCAGCTTGGCGATGTGGATATCCACCGTGCGGGTCTCGATCTCCATGTGGTTGGCATAGCCCCAGACCCGCGCGAGCAACTCTTCGCGCGCGACCGGTCGGTCGGCCTGCTGATTCAAATACTGCAACAAATCCATTTCGCGCCGCGTAAACACGATTTTCGCGTCGTCGCCACCGGCACACAGATTTTCGGTATCGACAACTACGCCGTTAACCAACCTGATCTCGCGCTGCTCGGCCGCGCCAAAAGCGGAGCGGCGCAGCACTGCCTGTACGCGCAATACCAGTTGGGTCACCGAGAAAGGCTTGGCGACATAATCGTCGGCGCCCAGGGTCAGCCCCTGCACGATATCTTCGTCGCTCGATTTGGCGGTCAACATGATGACCGGTTGCTGGCGGTCCTGCTGGCGTATACGGTTACATATTTCGAAACCATCGATGCCCGGCAACATCACGTCGAGCAAGATCAGGTCAAAAGTACCGCCCAGCGCCATCTTCAGGCCCACCTCACCGTGTTCAGCGGTTTCCACGTCGTAGCCATGGTAGACAAACACATCCACCAGTCCGCTACGAATCGCGGCTTCGTCTTCGACGATCAACAGGCGGGACTTGCGCGCCATGGCATCCAGGTCAGATTAAACACACCGCAATCCTAGCATTCCGCCTGCGCTGCTTTGTAAATATTTTGTAAATCACAAGCCACAGGTTTTACCAAAGCCTGCCTGTTTAGTCACCCGCGCCTGACCCAGAATAGGTCCATCTTTCAGCAGCAATGGAGCACACAAGATGGCACTGGTAACCCGATTATCGCGGCTGTTTCAAGCCGACTTTCACGCGATCCTCGATCGCATCGAGGAACCCGATCTGCAACTCAGGCAGGCCGTACGTGAAATGCAGTTCGCCCTCGATCAGGATCGACAACGCCAACAGCTTCTGGAACACGAGGCCGAACAGCTCGACAAGGCGGTCGGCAGCATCGGCGATCAGCTGCGCGCGCTCGACGAGGAACTGGATATCTGTCTCGCCGCAAACAAGGACGACCTGGCGCGTGATCTGCTGCGGCGCAAGCTCGGCGCCGAAAAACAGTTACAGGCAACGCGCGAGCGCGGTGTCGTAATCGATCGGCAACGGCAGACGCTGACGCGACAGATCGACGAGCAGACCCAGCAGTTGACCAGCATGCAGCAGAAACTGGAGCTACTGGTCAGGGGCGACGACGGAGGAGTCGCCACGGGCTTTAGCACGATGGGCGCGATCCGCAACGAGGAAATCGAAATCGCGCTGCTGCGTGAGAAGCAGAAGAGGAGCAAATCATGAATAAGCCAAACATCCTCGACGGCGTCACGGTCGCAATGGTCATCAGCCTGGCCGCGGCCGCGGCCAGCCTGCTGCTGGGCGGCTTTATCGTCTACGGCCTGCTGTTCGAGTTGCTGTTGTACGCCGCCACGCTCGCCTACCTGCTCTACCTGTTAAAGCGCAGCCAGGCACGCATCGGGCGGGTATTGGTGATTGCCGCCTGGGCCGCTACCTGCCTCGGCTGCTGGTTCTTCGACGTGGTGCTGCTGGAGCAGGTCATGATCCAGGCCGGCATGATCTGGCTGGTGCGCTCACTTTACTTCCACGGCTCGCTGTTCAGCGCCGCACTCGATTTCGGGCTGGTCTCGGCCGGGCTCGCCGCGAGCGCCTGGGCGATGGTCAACACCGGCAGCCTGGCCGCCGCACTGTGGAGCTTCTTCCTGGTGCAGGCGTTGTTCAGCTGGTTGCCGCAACTGGCGAGGGAACAGGCGCGTAACGACTTTCCCGGAGCAAGCGATTCCTCCCATTTTCAATCCGCCCATCGCGTCGCAGAGGCCGCGGTGCGCAAACTCAGCCAATCTTAAACTGGAGAAAAACCATGAAATCACCGACTACCAACAACCCGAAAGCTCACAGCAAGATCATCGCACTGGCCCTACTGGTCGCAACCGCGGCCGGTATCGCCAGCTACCCATTTATAAAGCAGGCGCAGGCGACGCAGACAGCGCAAACCACGACACAGATACCGCCACAAAGCCATCGCATCGAAGTCGTATTCGTGCTCGACACCACCAGCAGCATGAGTGGCCTGATCCATGCGGCCAGGGAAAAGATCTGGTCGATCGCCACCACCATGGCCTCGGCCCAGCAACAGCCCGATATTCGCATGGGGCTGGTCGCGTTTCGCGACCGCGGCGATGCCTACATTACCCGAACCTACGATTTGTCGAGCGACCTCGACTCGATGTACGCCAACCTGATGGATTTCAGGGCGCAGGGTGGGGGTGACGGGCCCGAGAGCGTCAACCAGGCGCTGCACGATGCCGTGCACGACATGTCCTGGAGTGATGACCGCAACACCTACAAAGTCGTCTTCCTGGTCGGCGATGCGCCCCCGCACATGGATTATCCCAACGACGTGAAGTATCCAGTCACCCTCGAAGCGGCAAGACTCAAAGGCATAGTTGTCAACGCCATTCAGAGTGGTCAGCATCAATACACGCGCCCGGCCTGGCAACAGATTGCGTCGCTGGGACAGGGCGAATACTTCCAGGTCGAGGAGTCCGGTAACACGGTGGCGGTGGCAACACCTTACGATGAAAAATTATCGGCGCTGGCCGCGGAACTCGAAGCCACTCGGCTTTACTTCGGAGACAAGGAGGAAAAAAAGGCACAACAGGCCAGGCTCGATGCCAATCTGCGCCTGCGCAAGGAATTATCGACCGAGGCACTGGCCCGGCGCGATACCTTCAATGCCACCGCGAGCGGCAAGGCCAATCTGCTCGGTAACAGCGAACTGGTGGATGCGATTACCTCGGGAAGAGTCGAACTCGATGAAATCGGGCAGGAAAACCTGCCGGCGAGTCTGCAGGCGATGGCGCCTGCCGAGCAAATGGCGGTGATTGGTGAGCGGGCCAGACGCCGCGATGAATTGCAACAGCAGATCCACCAACTGTCAGCGTCGCGCAGCAGTTTTATCAAGCAAAAAGTAGAGGCCGAAGGCGGCGCCGATGATTCGCTGGATGAAAAGATCTATCGTGCAATCAAGGACCAGGCGACGAGTGTCGGCCTGACCTATGACAGCGACAGCGCAAGTTATTGAGCCCGCAATGTCATTCTCGGCCCTATTTAGTCATTCCCGCGCAAGCTCAAGTCATTCCCGCGCAAGCGGGAATCTCCCGAAGAGCCTTCGATATCGGACCTGGAATTGTTGCAGGATCCCCGCTTGCGCCGGGATGACAAGAAGGGCGCGGGGATGACGGAGAAACCCCTGAGAGTATCCCCTGCTCTCCTCAAGACCTGGTCCGCACAATCTGCGGGCCTTTTTTGTTCTCGCCCTCGCGCAACAATAAATAGAGTTCGTGCACCAGGCGTTCATTGGACTGAATCTCCAGCCACTTAATCTTCGGGAGCTTGCGCTTGACCAGTTCCCGCACCACCCTGAGGGCAAAGGTATCGCTTTCCAGGCTCGGATCGGG
>Ga0316191_10000623_pt1 | contig 23335 bp, 22 predicted proteins | sample Eddworburr2cm_MG_FD_204928 | JGI IMG/M metagenome (GOLD analysis project Ga0316191, IMG submission 204928) | Coastal sediment microbial communities from Maine, United States - Eddy worm burrow 2 cm | ecosystem: Environmental > Aquatic > Marine > Coastal > Sediment | place: USA: Maine... | reverse complement strand
CTTCGAGCAGCCAAACAGAACCCCGCTTCGCAGAATGTGTGAAGCGGGGTTTCTTATGTCTGCAGTTGGCCGGTTGCAGCGGTAGCCAGAGTCGCCCCGAAGTTCCGCTTACAGTCAGAGAACCCGATAGCTGACCTTCGTTTGAGCAGCGCAGTAGTCTGGAGTCGACCCTGAAGAGACATGCCCGGATTCGATTCGGCGGGCGTCCGATCGAGTTACTCCCTCGCTTGATTTGACCTGCAGGAGACCGCATGTTGCGGCCAATCATTTACGCGCAGCTCCGAGGTGCCTGCTTCTGACCCAGCAAACTACCATGGATACTGAGCGTTTGAATTGCGAAAGAAAAGCCCCGCCGCGATGCATGTGAACTAGAATTTCATTCAGCGAGAGGACACGAGGGTCGGTTACTTCCGACGTCCGAGGACATATCTCAAATCCGAGGCAGTCGCCTCGCGACACCCCCGCAAATGATTCGCTGCTGCTTACACTGGCTTCCGGTCGTTTGGATCTTTCGGATCTGAGTAGCGAGTCTCCATTACGCGATGCCGCCGTCGTTGCGCAAAGTCATTCAAGGTCATATAACAAAATGAACACTCTAGAAGAGAGCAAAGGTGTGGCTGAGGAGATAGTTGTACCTGCATTATCTGAAGACTCCGATGCCTCACAATCTGATGAAATAGGAAGTCAAAAGGACAAGAAGAAGAAAAAAGGGAAGAAGGCTGAGAAAGAGACTAAAGGTAAGAAAAAGAAGAAAAAGAAATAATCTCCATACCTCAGTACCGTGATTCTTCACCTAGGACCCAGCCGTTGTGCCGGGTCTTTATCGCGGGCTGAAGGTCTCTTCTTTGCCGATTCTGGATTACAGAAAGTCGGCACTTATCAATCTCGAACAGCCGCCTATAAAGTCTGACTGCCAGCAACTGCGCCTGTACGTTCTGTTGTCTAGTGCCGTCAATGCAATGCCGAAGAGCGAGGAACTAAGTAGTGTGTGGAGTTGCGCGCTCGCCGCACTTGTAACATCGGTCAGGCGCAGCGGTCCCGGCAACGCGCCATACCCGAAGCCCTATGGGAGAAAAGTTTTGACGCAACAACAGCAGCAGCACCATGACGCGAATCACGAGATAAGAGCCTGCAAAATTTGTGGCCTCAACTTTCTCGCAGTACAGCACACACGGACGTGCACCTGCTCGCCTGTCTGCGAAGCAGAGCAACTTCAGCGTAATGAACGCTCAAAGCAACGGCGCTGGTAAAAAGTGTCTGGGTAGACTACATCTCTCGAAAGGCAGGTCTTGGCCCAGGCCGTGTGAAAGTACCTGGCAACCACCGCCGACACCGATTTCCTGACGTTCACAGCAAGGCGGAAACCCATTATGGCTTTTCTGAATTCCGGTAAACGAAGGACTATGCTTCCGCTGTGGTCCAGTATTGTTACCATAGCCTGCGTGCCGTCGCCCCGCACACGAATTGCCAACTGCTTCCCTGCGCAAGACCCGGAAGGCTCCTTAATCCTCACGAGGACAATATGATGAAAATGGTATATCGGATTTCAGTCATGGCGCTGCTGGTAGCCCTTTCAGGCTCTCCCGCACTGGCTGCGGATGGACAAGCATCGTCGATAGGTATGCCCCCCCCGGGTTATGGACCGGGAATGATGAGCGGCATGACCCCGGATCAGCGCCAGCAGCACTGGGAGCAGATGCGCCGGCAGGGTTATAGCCCCGGCATGGGGCGTGGGATGAACCCCGAACAGCGTCAGCAGCACTGGGAGCAGATGCGTCAGCAGGGATATAGCCCCGGCATGGGGCGTGGGATGAACCCCGAACAGCGTCAGCAGCACTGGGAGCAGATGCGTCAGCAGGGTTATAGCCCCGGCATGGGGCGTGGGATGAACCCCGAGCCAACCCCACAGGGCCCTGGTGCTCAGTAGGTCGCCATATAAGACAACCTTTGGGGATGCGTCCCCCGTCGATCCCCTGCTTCGGCGGGGTTTCTTTTGTCCGCAGTTGGCCGATTGCGGCTGTCGCCAGGGTCGATCCGAGCGTCCGCTACCCAGTTCAGCGCCCACACCCGATAGCTGACGTTCGTTTGTGCAGTGCAATAGTCCGTAGTCGACCCACAGCTGCCGGTCAGGTCACGTCCATTTTGCGGCCGGTCTGTAACAGGAACGGCCATAACCCGGCTGGGCAATCCCGCTGTCAGGATGCTTCATACTGCCGGGTCGGCTAAATGGCGCTCCCGGCTAGGAACGATCTTAAGCGTTCGGCGACAGGTCCCCGTTGATGGGCTCAAAGCGGCCACGAGTAGTCTTCGGCCAATTGACGATTCAACGGTGAGGGAGTTCTGTGCCCGCTGCCCTCAGGGCCTGTTGCAGCGCCGGCCAGCACCGGAGCACCGCTTCTTCGCCGGCCCGGATCAAGGCGGGAAGGCCACCTTCGTCGCGCATGATCTGGTGCACGTCGAGGCGAATCGCGAAGTCGGCACGCTTAATCTGCTCATCGATCAGCCGGTTCACCATAATGTGGAACATCTGGAACGCCACGCCGGTGATGCCGGAGATGGGCTCTTCGTAAGGGCGGAACGCCACATCGATGGCGATGGTGAACTCCGCACCGAGCGCCCGCGCCGCGTCCACGGGCACGGGTGCCGACAACGCACCGTCGATCAGCCGCCGGCCATCCACCGTGACCGGCTCGTATCGGATTGGCACGCTTGATGAAGCGGCGACCGCTTGCCCAGCGGGGCCACGATCGAGATTGACAGACTGGCCACTGTCGAGGTCGGTGGCGACAGCAGCGAAGCGCGTCGGCATGGCTTCAATGCTTCGTCCACCGGTTTGTCGATCGATCAAATCGCGCAGACCGTCGAGCTTGCCGATTCCCAGTACTGGAATACGCAGGCCGCTCGCTTCATGCCAGCTTGGGTCATCGGCGATCGTCTCGATCACATCGGCGTCGTGTCCCGCTGCCCAAAGCACGCCGGCAATCGCGCCGACACTGGTACCGGTGATTACGTCAGGTTTCAGCCCAAGTCGCTGAAAAGCACGGATTGCGCCGATATGCGCATAGCCATGTAGCCCCCCGCTGCCGAAGCAGGCCGCAATTGACGGCGTTCGGCCTAATCGCGGCTTAGACTGGTCGGCCGAACCGGCCAGCTTCGGCAGCAGGCTGACGGCGGCGGCGCCAAGAATAAATTGTCGTCGTCGCTGACAGGTCAAATTTCCGATCCTTTCGCTAGTGTAGCCACGGCCGGCCGGTCAAGTAATCTTGCGGCTCGCGCTGCGACTATGTGGCCGGGAAATGTTTCTTGTGTCTTGGTTGCCGTCACCAGGGTGAATTCGCAGCATGAAGCCGCCGTCCGTTGCGCAATCCGGTGCAGCAGTCGTTAATCAACGCAGTGCCGTTCCTGCCAATGACAGCTTCGTAACAGGAACGGACGTAACCAGTCGCATTGGCTCGAGATCAGCTATAAGCCGAGCTACAGTGACCTCCCAAGTCAGTCCGCTTCAACGCCAAGCAGACCAAAGCCGGTCATGCCACTTTTTCTGAGATCACCCGAAACGGAATTTTGGAATATCCCATTCATTAGGCTTGGACCGCGCGAAGGCAGGCACTGGTAAACGCTAGGTTCTGGCGGCATATCTGCGCGTTGCCTGGCAGGCCATGTGATGCACCACCCATACGGTCAGCGTCTGACAACAGGAGGCTTATTGCAGCATGCGGATGGCTTTGCAGCGGCATTTTCCCGGCCAGTTAGATCGAGATTCTGAAATAAAGCGGCTTTTCGTCTGGCCCACCATCCATCGGCCGATGGAAAACCCGCAGCGGTAAGGGCATTTCGGATCTTCTGGTAGTCAGTCTCTGTCGTCTCGTAACGTACGCTCAGCGAACTCTTGGCAACGTCAACTGAAAACCCTCGGACACCTGCCATGTCAACCAACGCCTGCTCCACGACCCTGGCGTCGGTCGTGCGCGCCATCGCGGGAACCTTGAACTTGCGTCGAACTTCCCAAGGGCCCTGCAGCTTCAGTGATGCGTATGCCATAGCAAAATCTCCCGATTTCAGCGCCTCAACAGCTTCCGCTTGCGCTCGAATTCCGCCTCGTCGATCTCACCCCGGGCGAAGCGCTCTTCCAATATCTCCAACGGTGAACTGGGCTTCTGTTGATTCCTCCCATCGCCAGCCCCAGCAACGACCGCCCTGACGAGCCAGGCAATTGCAACGATTACCAAGATCCAGAACAACCACATGAATCCCCCACCCAGGCCGTGTCCTTCGAACATGAGTTTTCACCTCCTTTTAGATCGGCGTGCGCCTCAAACGCAGCGCATTGCCGATGACTGAAACTGAACTGAAACTCATGGCCGCGGCAGCAATCATGGGTGAAAGCAGTAATCCGAAGAACGGATACAATACCCCGGCCGCCACCGGCACGCCCAGCGAGTTGTAGACGAAAGCAAAAAACAGGTTCTGCCGGATGTTGCGCATGGTTGCCCGGCTCAATCGCCTTGCCCGCACGATCCCGCGCAAGTCACCCTTGACCAACGTCACGCCGGCGCTCTCCATCGCCACATCGGTACCGGTGCCCATGGCTATACCGACGTGAGACTGAGCCAATGCAGGGGCGTCGTTGATACCGTCACCCGCCATTGCGACTATGCGCCCCTTTGCCTGGAGCCTCCTGACGATCTCGGCCTTCTGGTCCGGAAGCACCTCGGCTTCCACCCGGTCGATACCGAGCTTATCGGCGACCGCCTGAGCCGTGATGCCGCTGTCACCCGTCAGCATGACGATCTGTAACCCCTCCCTGTGCAAATCCGCAATCGCCTCCGGTGTGGACGCTTTGATGGGATCGGCGGCACTGATCAAGCCCGCAACCCTGCCGTCAATAGCGATATACATGACTGTATGACCTTGTTTGCGACCCGATTCTGCCTCCGTCGGCCAATTGGCCAGGCTCAGCGATAGTTTTTCCATCAGTTTGAGATTGCCCAGCGCCACAGGCCGACCGTCTATGGTACCCGCCACGCCGTAGCCGGTGATCGATTCAAAGTGGTCAGTAGAAGCCAACTTGATGCCCCGCTCCCCGGCGCCACGGACAACGGCCTCCGCCAGGGGATGTTCACTGGCCCGCTCCAGACTGGCAGCCAGACGCAGCACCTCATCTTCATCGAAGTCCTGACCGGCCTGTACCCTGACCAGCTTCGGTCTGCCTTCGGTCAACGTGCCGGTCTTGTCAACCACCAGCGTGTCGACCTTCTCCAGGACCTCCAAAGCCTCGGCATTCTTTATCAGCACGCCCAGGGTTGCACCCTTGCCGGTGCCCACCATGATCGACATCGGCGTAGCCAGACCGAGGGCACAGGGACAGGCGATTATCAGGACGGCCACCGCATTGATTACCGCATGCGCCAGACGTGGCTCCGGTCCAAACATGGCCCAGACGACGAACGCCAGCGCCGCGGCGAGAACCACTGCGGGCACGAAGTAGCCGGCAACGACATCGGCCAGTTTCTGAATGGGTGCCCGCGAGCGCTGGGCCTCGCTGACCATCCGCACGATCTGGGCCAGCAGGGTGTCGCTGCCAACCTTCTCGGCGCGCATAACCACGCTGCCGGTGCCGTTCACTGTCGCTCCGATCAACGCATCACCCGCGGCCTTCGCGGCGGGGATAGGCTCACCGGTGACCATCGATTCATCGACAGTAGTGCTACCGTCGGTCACTACGCCATCCACCGGCACCTTCTCACCCGGTCGTATGCGAAGCAGATCACCAGGCATGACCTGGTCCAGCGGGATGTCTTCCTCCGCACCTTCCGCGCGCACTATGCGTGCCGTATTCGGTGCGAGGCCGAGCAACAGCTTGATTGCCGTATTGGTACGGCTGCGCGCGCGCAATTCCAGCACCTGGCCAAGCAGCACCAGGACCGTGATCACCGCCGCCGCCTCGAAATAGACAGCAACGGTCCCGCCCGCATGCTGCATGGTCAGCGGAAACACGCCTGGTAATAGCAGGGCGAAGACACTGTAGATCCAGGCCACGCCCACGCCCATACCGATCAGCGTGAACATATTGAGGTTCCAGGACGCTACGGACTGCCAGCCACGCACGAAGAACGGCCACCCGCCCCACAGCACCACGGGGGTGGCCAACAGGAACTGGATCCACTGGACTGTCGGCATCGCCAACCAGTTGGGTAGCCATTGCGGTGCCAGATCGGAAACCATCGCAAGGATGAATACAGGCAGCGCAAGCGCGGCGCTGACCCAGAAACGCCGGCTCATGTCGGTGAGTTCGGGGTTGTTTTCTTCGCCTACCGCTTCACGCGGCTCGAGTGCCATGCCGCATTTGGGACAGCTGCCGGGATGATCCTGCACCACTTCAGGGTGCATCGGGCAGACGTACTGGGTGTGCGTTTTGATTGAGGCTGCAACGGCTGGTTCGAGGGCCATACCGCACTTCGGACAACTCCCCGGACCCTTTTGGCGGACGTCGGGATGCATGGGACAGGTGTACTCTGCCTCTGCAGGGCCGACCTCGACGCAGTGCGAACAGCCTGTTTCCGTGCCTGCCCCTGCGCGATGACCCGCAGCAACTGTTCCAGTGACAACCGCGAAGGACAGAGCATCTTGCTTCCCTTGCTTACCGACAAACGCCCCGGGCGCCTTCTCGAACTTGTGCAGACAGTGCTCGCTACAAAAGTAATAAGTTTCATCGTCTTGGGTTGAATGGAATGCGCTGGCTCGCGACACATTCATCCCACACACTGGATCCACACAATCCCCGCCCAGGTCTGATAACGAGCTCGTAGTATTCATGGCAGTTCCTCCTTCAAGGGAAGCAAACCCGGAAACGATTACCTATGGGCGTAGACCTTCGTCCGGCCGTCTTTGCCTATGGCAAGCACGTCATATTCATCTTTGTGAGGGCCTTCCATGCCGGGCGAGCCCATTGGCATGCCTGGCACGGCGAGTCCCCTGATATCCGGCTTCTCGTCCAGCATGCGTTGGATCAGGTCGGGCGGCACATGCCCCTCCACCAGGTACCCCCCCACCATGGCCGTGTGACAGGACTGCATACGGCGCGGCACACCCAACTCGCCCTTTATTGGCCTGAGATCCTGACGGTTCTCCACATCGACCGAAAACCCAGCCTTTTCCATGTGTTCGATCCACTTGCCGCAACAGCCACAGGTCGGGCTCTTGTAGACCACGACATCTGCAGCGACGCTTTGCTGGGTAGCCATAAATGCCACTGCGCCAACCAAGGCCACCAGCCCCCCGACCCAGACAGACCAAAGCGATGAAATCTTCTGTTTGGCCGCATCGCTTTTTCTCTTCTTGCTCATCTTAATTCTCCTAAGTAAGGGCCCAATCGACACGTTCAACGTATCGACTGCAGCCCGCTGCTATCTGCTATGTCGCGTTCATGCCATATTGCGTAAATCTTGTCAGACCAATGCGACTGCACCCAGGCGAGAATCGCATCGATTTGTTGCTGCGAAAGTTTCTCCTCAAATGCCGGCATGCTGCCGCCAATCGGTATACCTCCCCGCCTCACCACGGTGCGCAACACCTCCAACGGGTGATGCCAGGCATGTGCCGTTCCGTTCAACGGCGGCGGTGGCAACTTCCCATTGGCATCGCGCTTCTGCCACTCTGGCGTGCCCTCGGCATTTTCTTTATGGCAACTCGCACAGTTCTCGCGATACAGTAAGGCACCCGTAGAAACCTGCTCACTGCTGTACCAACGCAGATGTACCGGAGCACCCGCCGGTGCCGCACTGTCGGTCCATCGTGCCTTTGGGTCTTTCTGCTCCTGTTCGCAGGCTGATAGCACCAACCCTGCTAGCGCAACCCAGATCAACTTCTTCATATCGATACCCCTTGATACCCCGCTCCGTTCCAGCCGCTCGCCAGGCGGGCGCCGTGACCAAAAACATCAGCCACAGCACCTGCATCCACTAAGGTTTCAACATCGCCGTCGAAACCATGCCGGCCTCGGCGTGCCCGGGAATGTTGCAGGCGAACACCACCGGTTGTTCACCGTCAAAGCGCCAGACCAATTCCCGGGTTTCGCCTGGTTCGACGGTGACCGCATTGGGGTCCTGGTGAACCATGTTCGGCATGTTGCGCATCATGGCGCGATGCGAATCCTGCTCGGTTTCGCTACCGATGGAGAATTCGTGACGAATCTGTCCTCGATTGGTCACGATGAAACGCACCGCCTCGCCGCGTTCCAGCTCCAGCGGGGAGTCGAAAGAAAAACGCATGCTGTCGAGCAGATCGACGTTTATGGTTCTGCTTGCCGCAGTCACCTTGGCGGGTCCCCCCACCACGCTGGCGTGCCCCATACCCGCCTGTTCACCGCCATGATGAGCATTGCCATGGCCATGCGCGTGTCCGTCATCGTGCTGACCGCCATTCTTCTGCTGCGCCACGGGGGTGGAATGATCATCGTGCCCCCCGCTATGCGAACCTGCGGCAACGGCAAACTGGGACAGCAAGGCGGTGACAAATATCACCAATAGTCTCATTTGCATTTCTGTCTTCTCCTGATTGTTTTATACATCTAGGAATCAAAACCACGCGCGCACACCCACGACGAACTGGACATCGTCGGTATCCTCGCCATCGTCACGCGCAAAATCCGCTGTATTACCGAACAATTTGGTCCAGTTGACGCCGATATAAGGCGCAAACTCCCGACGTACTTCGTATCGCAAACGCAGGCCGAGTTCGAGATCGGACACACCAGAGCCAATGCCGGTCGATTCGTCGTCTTCGCTGTGCAAATTCACCTCGAGTTCAGGTGACAAAACCCAGCGCTGGGTAAACATCCACTCGTACTCGGCCTCAAGTCTGGCAGCGACCTGGCTGTTGCCACCGACGAACAAGGCGGCATCGACCTCGAACCAGTAGGGCGCCAGTCCTTCAACACCCACAGCCAACCAATCTCTGGTGGGATTCGGTTTGAAGTCGTGTCGCCAGCCGATCTGGACGTCCCAATAGGGGGCTATGGCTCGACTGTAGAGGGCCTGCAGCTGGGCTTCCTCAGTCTCACTGCCCACCTTCTCCACCTCGGTCTTGAACCACACCTTGTTCAGGTCCTGACCGATCCATGCCTGGGCATCCAGGACCCAGGGGTCCGGGCCGCCCGTCGACCGCACCTCGAGTTGATCGATCATCACCTTGGTCAGGATGGGATCATCCTTGCTGGCTGCAGTCGCGAGCCCAGGGATGACAAGCGCCATGGCCAATCCGATTGTTGTTTTTTTCATTCTGGATACTCCTCAACTGACCACGACTTTTCGAAACATGCCGGGCATGTGATAAAGCAGGTGGCAGTGGTAGGCCCAGCCACCCATGGCATCGGCGGTGACCAGGTAACTGATCATCGCGCCCGGCTGCACGATTACCGTGTGCTTGCGCGGTATCTTTTTGCCTTCTCCCGTCTCAAGGTCGCTCCACATGCCATGCAGATGAATTGGGTGATTCATCATGGTGTCGTTGATCAGATTGATGCGTACCCGCTCGCCGAATTTGAGCTGCAAGGGTTCGGCATCCGCAAACTTGATACCGTTCATGGACCACATGTAGCGGCTCATGTTGCCGGTCAGGTGCAGGTTGATCTCGCGTTCGGGTTCGCGCGGGTCATCGGTCGGCCCCAACCGGAAGAGATCCGCATAGGTAAGCACCCTCCGGCCGTTGTTGCGCAGCCCAACACCGGGGTCGTCAAGGCGGTACTTGGCCGCATCGGCCAGCATGTCGACCTGGGGGCCCATGCGCACGTCGTCATACGAGACGGTTTGTGCAGAGCCGTAGCCCGCGGGTCCCGCCCCCATCGCAAGTTGCTTGGCCTGACGCATCGCGCCCATGTCATGCTGGCTATGGTCCATACCGCCCATGGCAGGCTGACTGATGCCCATGCCGCCCATGTTGTGCTGGCTGTGATCCATGCCGCCCATGGCTGGCTGACTGCTGTCCATACCACCCATGTTGTGCTGGCTGTGGTCCATACCGCCCATGGCTGGCTGGCTGTGATCCATTCCCGCCATGTCGTGCATACTGTGGTCCATCGCCATCCCCATGTCGCCATGGGTCAGGATTGGTGCCGGGTCCAGGCTTGGAACCTCTGCAACCACCGAGGGATCGGGTGTCAGCGTGCCCAGTGCGTAGCCAGAACGATCGATCGCCTGGGCAAAAACGCTATAGGCGCGGTCGTCGTGCGGTTCGACGAGGACGTCATAGGTCTCGGCCACACCGATGCGGAACTCATCCACACTGACCGGTTCTACGTACTGGCCATCGGCGGCCACAACCGTCATCTTCAGGCCGGGAATACGCACGTCGAAAAACGTCATGGCCGCAGCGTTGATGAAACGCAGCTTCAGCCGCTCACCACGCTTGAACAGCCCCAGCCAGCCGTCGGCCGGCGTAACGCCGTTCATCAGGAAGGTGTATGTATAACCGGTGACGTCGGAGATATCCCGGTCGGACATGCGCATGTCGTTCCACATACCGCGGTCTGCCCAGAAGCCGCTCCAACCCTTCTCGCTGATCTCGGTCAGCGCCTCGCTGACCGTGCGTTCGCGAAAGTTGTAGTAATGGGAGAGTTTCTTCAGTTTGGCGTAGACCGCATTCGGATCCTCGTCCGACCAATCGGACAGGACGACCACGTAGTCGCGATCGTAAGAGAAAGGCTCCGGTTCCCTTGGGTCGACAATGATTGCGCCGTAGGCACCGGTCTGCTCCTGGAAACCCGAATGACTGTGATACCAATAGGTCCCGCTTTGAATGACCGGGAAGCGATAGCTGAAGGTCTCGCCGGGCCTGATCCCCTTGAAGCCGTCACTGATATTGGGCACACCATCCTGCTCACTGGGCAGGATGATGCCGTGCCAGTGGATCGAGGTATCCTCAGCAAGATTGTTGGTCACATTGAGGGTGACCGTATCGCCCTCTTTCCAGCGCAGCACGGGGGCCGGCACCGAGCCATTGATGGCCGTGGCAAAACGGTCCTTGCCGGTAAAGTTGACCGGCGTGGGGCTATAGGTCAGATCAAAACGGGAACCGCTGAGTACCTGCGGTCCCAAACGCGCGCGCATCTGATCTGCGTAGCTCAAACGCGGGCTCATGCCCATCCCCAAAAGGGTACCACCGGCGGCCAACCCCTGGACAAAACGACGACGGGACAACGAGATACCGTCCTCGGGAGACAACAAAATTTTCGACATTGAGTGACTTCCTTCTTCCTACGCGCGATGGACAGAGATCCAGCACGCCAGACGCAGCCCCCGGGTACCGGGCGGCGGTTCAATCAGTAGAGAAAGTCAGACTTGAGGGGGACGGAAAGGAGGTGAATGCCGTTCGTCTAACGGTTGCTGTGATCCAGCCGCGATTGTGGCAGACGATAAACGGGCAAACTTGGTCGTTGCGTGAGTGAGCAGTGCGGCTGCACCGGCACCACAGGCACTGGTGGAACAGGCGCCTCCCCTGCAGCAACTGCTGGCACAGTCACTGCACTGCGTTTGTTGATCCTGGACCATGTCCTCGTTCGCCGCTTGGTGTCGAGCGTGTTCTGCGTGGGACATGCTGTCAGACACCTCACCCTTTGCAGGGTCACAAACGTGAGGTTCTGCCATGGCGCCGCCGATCGGACCCACTGCCATAAGCAGTACTAATACGAATGACAGCAGTTTGATTGCGCAGCGAAACATATGGCCAATATAGCATCCAGAGCTTATTTCACAATCTGTAGGCATCCCGAACATCACAAAAGTTCCCGCGAGATGCGGCCAAAGTCCGATGTCAATGTCGGCATCAACATGCAAACTTAAGCCGGCGCGTCAGCAACGAATCCGTGACGATCGCACCTAAACTGGTCATTCACCGAAGAAAAACGGGAGTGGAACAATGGTGTCTTTAGTGGTCGGTGGATCGATGTACTTCGACCGTCATGTGAACGATTTTAAGGTTGGTAGGGATCAGCGATTTGTATTGATCTGGCGATTTCGGATCGTCACTGACAACGGCGATCTCCGCAGCATAGATACCGTGACCGATACTCCAAACATGCAGATCGGCCACACGATCTTTTGAATGCCCTTCAATGCATTCGCGCAGTCCAGCGACATGATCATCTTCTACTTGGCGGTCAAGCAGAACCTTTGTAGTGTCGCGAATGAGGCCGTAAGACCAACGAGCAACCAAGACCGCTCCCACAATACCCATGACCGGATCAAGCCACATTGCACCCATGTACTTACCAGCCAGCAGGGCCGCGATGGCCAATAGCGATGTCACCGCATCTGCCAGTACATGCAGGTAAGCAGCACGAAGATTGTGGTCATGGTGGTCGTGACTGTGAGAATGACCGTGTTCGTGCGGAGTAGAAATCAAGACCCAAGCGCTGACGCCGTTGACGATGAGACCAACCATCGCCACGATCAATGCTTGGTCGAATGCAATTGTAAGAGGATTGATCAGCCGGTCGGTACTCTCAATGACCATGACCAATGCGAACCCCAACAACATTACGGCGCTGGCAAATCCGGCGAGGCTATTGATTTTTCCAACACCAAATGAAAATCGTCGATCAGCCGCCATACGCCGAGAAACCACGTAGGCAAATACGGCGATACCAAGCGCGGCGGCATGCGATCCCATATGGAGGCCATCCGCCAATAGAGCCATGGATCCATAGATCAATCCAGCCGCTATTTCGATCACCATCATGATGGCCGTGATTACGACGATCAGGAGTGTGCGTCTCTCTCCCGCACGCTGTTGATCCTGATCAAACACATGGTCATGTGACCACGGTTCCGACTGATCTGCATGCACTGAGGAAATCCTCGTTCGAAAAGAGAGGCAGTCTATTTCAGAGAATGACGATTGTCTGCAGTGTGTCTCCTGCCGTAAGCCGCGGTGTCGATGCAAAGCGTTCTGACGCCCCGGTCACGGTACCGGGGGATGACCACAGTGTGTCGATTCCTGCCCTAAGCCCCGGGTTGAGTGTAAAGCGATCTGATACTTCACCACCCGATGCGGGAATGTCTCTTTTGCAGCATGTTGCTGCCGATGGGGCCTCCCCCGGTGAACGGCAGGTCAGTAACATGACCTGCCGGTGGAGATTCGACCCGGCAGCGACTGCAATGGGGTGGTCACCGGACATAGGCCAGGAAATCCGATCGAGCGGCGGCTTTCTGATTCCCCATCCGGCCGTTGTCGACCCACTGCTGACGGTGGGACCTCATCCGGCGAGCGACAGGTCATCCGCAACTGCGGACCTTTGGTCGGAGGCCTGATTCGGGCCGGAACCGGCTATGTCTAACCGTTCCGCAAGCGCGCAGCCACCGGCAGCTCACTGCTGTCCCACTTAGCAGATGAAAATAGCCCGATTTCGTGAGCCTTTTTGATAAAATGAATTCACCACAAACCACTGAATCAAAAAGCGAAATCAGGCTATGGCTTACAATCATACCGTACTCGGACAGCTTCTGAAATTCGTACCAAGACTTGAATTCGAGAAGCTTGTCCAAGCGCACGACGGCAAACGTCGGAGTGATGCGCTGCCGCGCTGGAGTCAGTTCGTCTCCCTGGTGTTAGGGCATCTGGGCAACCGCCATAGCTTGCGCGATATCGAAGCCGCGTTGGCGACACAGCAACCGCAGCATTACCACCTGAATATCGGCAACGTCAGTCGGTCTTCACTGGCCCGGGCCAACGAAAACCTGGACCCGGATTTTTATCAGCAACTCTTCTATAAGCTCTACGAGCAATGCCAGCAAAGCGGCGCCGTACCGGGCAAGAAATTCCGCTTCAAGGGCAAACTGTTTTCACTGGACGGTTCGCTGATTGACCTCTCATTGAAGGTCTTTCCCTGGGCAGATATCGCACCGAAGAAAGCCGCATTCAAGCTGCATCTCGGGTTGGATCACGATGGATTGATGCCGGCTTTTGCAGAAGTGACGGAAGGCCATGGGGCAGAGATGGACGCCGTGGATACCTTCACGTTTCCACCCGGAAGCGTCCTGGTCTTTGACCGTGGCTATGACCGTTATACCTGGCACAAGGAACTGACGGATAAAGGATTATTCTGGGTGACACGGTCGAAGCGCAGCATGCGATACGACGTCATCAAGGACTTTCCTGTCAAACCGCAGACCGGTGTAATCAGCGATCAGCTCATTTGCCTGACCAGCGCCAAGGCCATCAAAGCGGGCCTCAGTGCTATCCGCCGAGTTGAATACCTCGATGCCGATACGGACAAACGCTATGTGTTCATTACCAACCAGATGCGTTGGTCCGCGCGCACCGTGGCAGACATCTATAAGTCGCGCTGGGAGGTTGAGCTGTTCTTCAAATGGATCAAGCAGAATCTGAAGATCAAAAGCGTGATTGGCCATACGATCAATGCCGTGGCCACCCAGATATTCGTGGCGCTATGCGTCTACCTGCTGATGGCGTATCTGAAGTTCGTATCCCAGTCTGCTTTCGGCATTCAATCGATTCTCAGATTACTGCAAATGAACCTGTTCCTGCGGCGCCCGCTTGCTCAGCTGCTGCACAAATGGAAGGCTGATCCACCGCCACCTCAGACAGCATTTTCACTGAGGTTCGCATAAGTGGGACAGCAGTGCCGGCAGCTACATGCGCATAGCGGGCTATCGGTTTGTGCAGTGCAATAGACAGAGAACGACACGAACCGGACGGCGTACCGGCTGGTGTGGTTGCCGGCGACCTCGCCAATGCTCTTGGTAACTGTGTGCTCCAGTTATGAAATAAAAGCATCGCCGCGACATACGTGAACTAGACTTTCACTAAGCGAAAGGACACGATCGATGACACTACGAAGGCGATCTTTGACCAAATCGAATTCTCAGTCCTAACAGTCGAGCCAGGAGACGCCAAAACACCTGTATCTCTGGAACACTGATCTAATGAATCAAAGGCTCCCCACGTCTCGACCGCAAAAGTTTGACCAAAGTACATTGATGAATGCAGTGTACGGCCCCAGTCTGTTGCGGACTGAGGAAATGGAGAGCGACAGTCCACCTCGCGCCGGTGGACTCAGCGCTACCTGCCCGAATCCTGATTTGGTTGCATGCCGAAGGACCCAATTCGGACGCGAGGTCTGGCATTTTGAGTGCGCACAAGCCGTTGAGGTGTCCGCTATGTACAGGACGGGCATTGTTATCAAATGCTCCGGATTAGATGGATTCTGTTGCGTGGAAGATGGCGAGGATGTCTTCGTGGATTCGCCCGGCATCAATCCATTTAAGGATTTCCTGGAGACAACGATGAGTTACCTTGGCTTGAAGTAACCGTGGGCTGAATGCCGACGTGCGTTACTCCCAAGAGCGCATATAGCTAATTCGCTCCGTTCCAACTGCAACTGGCCGGTTGCACCCATATAAAAGAGCGCCAGCGAATGTCCGGTTGTGGATCAAGCCGTTCAAACGTTACTTGTTTGGATATAGCTTCGTTTCTGTATGATCCAAGCATTTCTCGATTTCAGCCTTATCGAATGCTTGACCTGATTTCGCGCTGAGTCGCAGGCGTATTTTTCCAGCTAAATGATCAATTTCCAGCGAGTCGAGTTTTCTATATTCGTCTGATGGGCATGAGCAACGGCCTTCTTTGCAAGCCTGAAACTCAGTGAGCAGATGCTTCTCTTTCCCCTCAATCTCGGAGACTTCGACTGTCAATCCATCTGCGTTGTGTCTGATTATTCGTACGCGCCAGAGAATCAGCCTTCTTGCGTGCCGAGTTTAGGCATGTTCCAAGGCAGTAATGCCTCGATCTTTTCGACCGTATCGGCGGCAGCAATACGTTCGAGGACATACCGTAGATACGCATAAGGCTCCAGTCCGTTGGCCTTGGCCGTCTCGATCAGGCTGTAGCAGGTCGCGCTGGCGCGAGCGCCACGTGCCGTGTCTGCAAACAACCAGTTTCTGCGTCCGACGGCGAAGGGCCGAATCGCATTCTCAGCCAGTGCATTACTGATGTGCAGGCGCCCGTCCTGGCAGTAACCGACCAGCAGATCCCACTGGTTCAGCGTGTACTGGATCGCGTTCGCGGTCAGGCTGTCCTTCGGTACCCGCCGGCTGTTGTCCTGGAGCCAAGACTTCAGGCCATCGAGCACGGGCTGGCTGAGTTGCTGGCGCTGTGTGGCTTTGGTTTCGGGATCCAGGTCTTTGATCCGCTCTTCGATCACGTATAGCTTGCGGATCTTGCCGATGGCGACATCGGCCTTGCTGACCTTCTGGCCTTTCTTTTTGCTCGGCGCTGCCTTGCTCGCCTCGACAAACTTCCGCCGGGCATGGTCCCAGCAGCCGATGCGGGTGATGGCGTTCTCACGGCAGACCTTGTTATAGCCGGCATAGCCGTCGGCCTGCAGGACGCCTTCGAAACCGTCGAGCAGGCGCGACGGCACGTCCTCGCCGCGCGAGGCATCGTAGTGAAACAGGACCGCCGGCTTATCCGGCGGCCCGCCCCGAATAAGCCACATCCATTTGTCCGAGGTCGCCGATCTGCCATCGTCCTTGAGGACCTGTAGTCGGGTTTCGTCGGCCTGCAGGTAATCGCCGGATAATTGGTGTTCTCGTAACAAGTTGATCAGCGGTTTGAAGACGTCATCCAAGCGAATGATCCAATTCGCCATCGTTGTACGGCTGATCGAGCCGCCATAGCGTTTGAGGATGTGTTCGAGACGGTACAGCGGCAGTGCATCGGCGTACTTGGCCACCAGGATGTAGGCCAAAAGCGGCACGCTGGCGATGCACTTGCCCAGGGGGTGCAGCGGCCGTGCTGCCGCCTTGAAGGTCTGTGCGCCATCGTCGGCCTCGAAGACGGCCTTCTCCTGCCAGTATTCAAGTACCCGGGCCTGGGCCGGCACGATATCCAGCTCTTCTTTGACTTTGCTGAAGAAGGTCGATGTGGCACCGGCCTTCTCGTCATCGCTCAACGGCAGGTCGATGCGGATGCGCGGGAGCTTGTCGGAGAAACCCTCACGCGGTTTGCGTTTCGGTTTGCTCGGGGTCGCATCGGGCAGTTGTGCCTCGACCTCGCTCAGCGCGACTTCCAGCTCGGCCTCGTCGAAGAAGTCGCCCTGATGGGGCTGTTTCTCGCTGCTACTCCCAAAGCGCCGTTGCCGCGCCAGGCGTAGTTGCTCTTCCATCAGTGCCAGCAGCTTTTGCTGCTCGGCAATCAGGCGATTGCGCTCGGCAATGACATGGGCTTGTTGCTCGATGACGTCGAGTAATTCCGGCACCGATGCCGACGTATCTGTCGGCGATATCCGTGGGGCGTTCGGCGCAGCTGGCATGCGTTAAATTATAACAGAATCAGTCGATTATCGATTCAGAAAAGGGCCTCGTAATGCAGCTTTTTGTGCCCCTGCAGCAGGCTGATATCGTAACCGTCGAGCAACCAGTTGATCTGCTCGCCGGTCAGCGGCATCACCTCGTCATGCGGCCGCGGCCAACGGAATTTCTCCTCGGCTAGACTCTTGTAATACAGTACAAAACCATTGTCTTCCCAGAACAGCAGCTTGATCTTGTCGCGTCGGCGATTGGTAAAGGCATACAGTCCGCCGTCAAACGGATTGTGCCCCAGCTCCTGCTCGACGATCGCCGCCAGCCCGCGGAAGCTCTTGCGGAAATCCACCGGATCACGATACAGATAGATCGCCGGCATGGCCGGCGATGGCCTGAACGTGTGCGTCATGACCAACGGCTCAGCAGTTGTTCAACGACCACCAGGTTCTCCGCCGTCACACCACGCAGCTCGACGCCGCTGGGTAACACGACCGCGAGTCCTTCACCGGTCTTTCCGTTCACGTAGGTACCTGGTACGAATGCCGAACGGCGGCCGCCGCGGGCGGTCTCATCGGCTGGCTGAAACTTGCGCCGCCAATAGACAAACCGGGAGTACCTCAGATCGTTCGCCTCGCAATAGGCCATCTGCGATTGCCCCGATGCCCGCCAGGCTTCGATCTGTTTCTGCCAGTAATCGGCGCGTCCTTCCCGCTGGGTTTGCTCGGTCATCCTCTTCTCCTGTGTGTGCCAACAGGAGACAGTCTTCGTCAGCTCGCGCGAGAACGATAGATGCTGATTCGGGGGCGCTTACACTGAAACGATCAGTCCAACTACCCAGGGATTCACGTCAAGACCCGGTCTTGCGGTCGAAATGATAAGTCGAGTTTTTCTGGAACTTTCCGCCTTCGTAGATCGTATATGTGGTCTTCAGGTGGTCGCCCTTCTCTGATAGTTCATGCGTAATCTTGTGTACATGGCCCTCATTCGACTTGCACAAAGGCGTATTCATATCGCAGTTGAGAACCACTAAGTTCTCATTATTGTTGACGGCCATGACCAGCTGGGGCTGGTTTTGCTTTGCACAGTAATGAGTAGCCTTGATCTCTGTGCAGTCAGCAAAGTTGTCGCAATGATACATGGTCGCCATTTCTTTGGCCGTGCCCGGCAAGAGGTTCTCCTGTACCGTGCTGCCCCTGCCGATCACCTGAAATCGCATTGCAGTCGCATCTGTACCAATCATCGGCGCAACGACCTTGTGCTGCGTGGCCTTACCTTCCTGGCGCTCTTTTGCGGACAGAACCCAGTCACCAGACAATTTCGTAACATTTTGGTAACTGCCCCATTGGGCTCCTTTATCACCGGCTTGACTGAGACCTGCAGCAAACGCTAGAGCCAGGATTGTGGTGCTTGAACGATACATGGACATCTCCCCGTGTTAGAAAAGACACTTACGTCGCGCTGATGAGCGCATGCTGGAAGTCTTGCTCAATACAAGCGTGCGGGTAAGGACCTGAATGGAGGGGCTGACGGGGGTATTCGTTTGGGGGTACTAGATGTCCGTATCGACTAGCCCGAGTCGAACTGCCTGCAGTGCTGCTTCGGCGCGCGTGGAAACATTGAGCTTCTGATAGGTGTTTTTTATATAGGCTGCAGCCGTATTCTTGGTGATGCCGAGGAGATCCGCAATCTCACCACGGCTGTAGCCCTTTGCAATCAGTGTGAGGACCTCGGTCTCCCGCTCGCTCAAACTGACCGAGGGCGAGACTTCCTGGCGTGCTCGGAAATGGCGCAAAACCCGTCTTGCGATGGCCGGCGATAGTGGCGGGTCGCCATTCAAGATGCCTTTCAGGCGGATCAGCAACTGCTCTTTGGCCTGTTCTTTCACCAAATATCCTTGCGCGCCAGCCTGCAATGCTGAGAAAAGGTGGTCGTCATCATCGTAGATCGTCGCGACCACGCAATAGGTTTCTGGCGAATGCCGGGTGATCTCCCTAATAAGATCTATACCGTTCCCGTCAGGCAGGCTGATATCGATCAGTGCGAGATTGAAATGGTTCTCCTTTAGCGCTAAACGACCGGCCTCAAGCGTCGACGCGCAGACTACCTCAATATCCCCGAACGCCTCTGTGATCATTTCACTCAACCACTGGCGGGTGATTTCATGATCCTCAAGTAGCAGTGCTGTCTGCATGACTATCCGGTCTCCTTTAAAGGGCACCTGACTTCAACATAAGCGCCGACGCTCATATCCCCCTTCATTCCTCCCGCGGCCAGTCGAAGCCGTCCGCCGAGTTCCGTGGCACGTCGTCGCATATTATTGATGCCCGTCCCAGCCATCCACTGGCTTGGATCAGTCTGCGGGCCGTCATCCCAAACACTTATGATCAGCTCCCTCTCGCCGCTCTCGGTGTCCACGCCGATCACGCTCGGCTGCGCATGCCTGATAGCGTTCGAGATCGCTTCTCTGACGACTCTCCCAAGGTTGATCTGTTGGCGGTTGTTGAGTGTCACACCCGAGAGATCATCCTTCTGCTCCCAAACTAAGGAGATACTCGCAGCCTCCAGACGTTCTGCCGCCTCTGCCCGCCAGTCGGCCAGCGCATCAACGAGGTCAATCGTTACCTCCTCCAGTTTCAAGCCACGAATCGTCTCGCGTAGCGTCTGGAGTGCCGACCTGGCAGTCTCTGCATTGCTTGTGTTGTCTGACAGATGCGCCAGGGTCAGAAGCTTCGCACCAACATCGTCATGCAAATCGCGCATGATGTGCGCACTCTCCGTTACACGCCGCTGCAGATCATTATTCAGCTGCTCCAGTTCCGCCGCCTTCAGTTCCAGCTGAGCCGATATCCGGTCCCTTTCCCGATTGCTCTCGTCCAGTTGTCCAGCCATCGCATTGAATGATGCTGTCAGACTGCCCACTTCATCGGAACTCGATACCGCAAGTCTTTTTCCGGTGATTCCTGCGCCCACTTCACGCAGTGCGGCACTAAGATTGGCAATCGGTCCAAGAGCCATGTGACGGAACCCGATATAAATGCCGCCACTGATCAGGACCAGCAACACAGCATAGCCAAGCAATACTGTCTCGAGCGTCCTGCCATACTCGGCGTCTATACGTTTTGTACTCATCCCCAGGCGAAATTCTCCGATATCATGACCATCTGATATGATTGGGAAGTGGAGGACCCGTATCTCGGGGTTTTTCTCTATGAGTGCCAACAGGCGATCGCTCCGCTGTTGCCCACTTGCCGTTTTTGCAGCCCGCACATAACTGTTCTGATCATCCAGATAGTGGGTCAGTGTGATTTCGTTGCTGGCAACCAGCACGCCGTACACTACGTCCTCTTCACGGCTTACCTCCCGCATAAAATCGTTCATGCCTTCGAAGTCGTAAGTCATAATTGGCTGCGGTGCAATCAGCGATACGAACCGTCCTAACGCCGTACCCTTACTGAGCAGGCTTTCAGTGAGCTGCCGCTCATGGACGTTCATATATACATAAGTGACGACGGTCAAAATCGCCACTAACACGGCGATCACCAAAGCAATGAACTTCGTACCCAGGCTACGCATCGCTGCGGCTGGCCACGCCACCCTAGTAGTCCTCTCCAATGACTTTAAGGATAAGTCGGCGATGGAGATCGTATTCTCCGTCCCGCGCAGGTTCGATGTTTGTAATCCCAGCTGTTTTCAAGGCCTGTTTTCCCTGCTGGGATTGTCCGAGCGAAATCAATGCATCCCCTACTGCTGCCTGCTCTGATGCGCTGAGTGCATTGGAGACGGCCCATGGCAGATGTGCGAAGGGTTCGCCGGCTGAAAGCACCCTGACCTGGTTAAAATCAATCGCCTTTCTGACTGAAGGAAGTTTCTGCAACACGAGGCCAGCACCGCATGCCTGCGCCTGCCCCTTGAACATGCCAACACAACCATCCGGTGGGTTTATGGCGATCGCGGGTTCATAGTCGCCCTCCGCGAGGCCTGCCTCCATCAACTGATAGACATTCCCAATATAAGAAACCATCGCCATCTTGCCGGCGCCGAAGATGATACGTTTCCCTCGGAGGTCCTCTAATGAGTCGATGCCGCTGTCCTTTCTGACATATATGGCAGGAGTCATATGCGACTCGCCAAATTCCTCATTCTTGGCAACGATGTGGTAACCATGCAGTTTATGGCTCTTAACGTACTGGTACTGATTAAGATGCACCAGGTCGAATTCGCGGTTTGCCACGCGCTGCCAGAACACGTCGAACGTCTTGCTGGTCACTAGCCGAATCTCGCGTCCCAGACGCTCGCCGAGCGCTTTGGCCAGTGGATCAAACATTGTCCGAGTCAGGTTTTGTGCGCGGCGGGGAAACACGCCGACGACGAGCGGCTTCTCATAAACAAGCGAGTCGAAGCGGTGCGCAGCATCGCATCCTGACTGACAGTAGTCTTCGCCTGTCACTGTGTAGATCATCTGTCGATGGCGGTCGTATTCTCCGTCAACTGCGATATTAAGAGCACTCAGTCCAGCGGACTTCAATACCTGTCGCCCGTTTTCAGTCTTCTTGAGATCGAGCAGCGCTTTCTGGATTGTGTTCTGTGTTCTGGTATCCAGCCTTGGATGCACCGCCCAAGGCAAATGCGCTACCGATTCCGTTTTCGCGAGAACCTTCAGTTCCTCAGGATCGATGCGCTGTCTGACGCTGGGTAGATCGAGCGCGAAAGTCCCAGCGCCCCCTCCATCAGCATGGCCGAAGTAGACTGCGAAGACGGCATTTGGTGGCGTCACCGAGAATTCTTCTACGTAGTCCGCTTTGCTCAACCCGGCCTCGAGCAGAAAATGCTTGTTCATGATGTAGCTGACCATCGCAGACCGCCCGCCGCCGAACACAATTTTCTTCCCTTTCAGATCGCCCGGAAAATCAAGGCCGCTGTCTTTACGAACGATCAATGCCCCGGCGATCGTGTCTCTGCCCGCTTCCTCGTTCTTCAGGATCACCCTGTAGCCGAACTCTTTGGCGCTGCGAACGTAGTGATATTGGTTGAAATGCACGATGTCGTAACGCTGTTGTGCAACCTTCTCCCAGAAAGATTCGAAATCCTTGCTAACTTCCAGTTTTACTGGCCTACCGAGTGACCTCTCCAAATAAGCCGTCAGTGGCGTAAGGCTTCGAATCGTCGTTTCCGCATTGCGTCGGGGGAAAACACCGAGGCGAAGTGCGTCCTCAGCCAACAACGGTTCGACGAGGCTGAACAGTACGCATATCAACAGAAAGCAGTTACGGCAAGAACACAGCAAAATCGGCCTCCCAGGGCAGCCCCGGTGCCAAGCTCTGGATGCTCAAGACAGTTCCGTGAGGCCGAGCCGTAAGCCGTATGGATACTATTCAAGATAGACGCGAGCACGAGGAACGACAATTGCGATAGGAAACAGACAGAGAACGACCGGCCAATTTTACAGGCTAGTCACAGGCAAAGGTGCTTTTCCACTTACTCTCGTATTTGGCCAGCCGCAGGCATTGCGCTTGCAATGTACTACTTCCGCGCTTGCTACAGACCTGCCGCTCACCTGGCATGACCTGAGCGGCCGCAGAGGGTCCAGGTTGTGTGAAAACTCCGCAGCGGCTCACGGGCAAGGATCGACTTGAATCTGTGCCTCGACGGACGGGGTGCAGCCGTCAAAACTGTTAACGGACTGTGACCAGTCCACTTGCCCTAATCGAAATTTACTCAAGCAGAGAAACGATTACATGCCCCCGCTTTTGCGTTTTCACATGGCTTGGGTCGAAAGCCGTCTTCCACACCGCACCGACGACGAGACCGCCTCAAGGGCGGCCTCTGACTTTCTGCTAACTGGCGTTTTCGGCTAACTTCGGCCGGTCGTCAAGCACCCCGCGACCGGCAGCTCCAAACGCTTTGCAGACTTTGGCTGAGGGAATCGTAAAGCCTAGAATCGATACACTGCACCTATTCGACAGTCAGTGTCGGGGACCTGGGGTTTTGCAATGCGGCCTGAAGCGGAACTGCAG